>Ga0193713_1000005_pt1 | contig 58547 bp, 56 predicted proteins | sample H3a2metaG_FD_143054 | JGI IMG/M metagenome (GOLD analysis project Ga0193713, IMG submission 143054) | Soil microbial communities from a riparian zone of the East river system, Colorado, United States - H3a2 | ecosystem: Environmental > Terrestrial > Soil > Riparian zone | place: USA: East River... | reverse complement strand
ATTTCATCGATCAATTGATGCAACGGTCCCGTATCAGCTTTCCAATTCACTTCTACGAATGCGCGCTCTGCTTTTACCGGGAGATTGCTTGGGTCGATAGTCAATACGCGATCGAACTTCGATTTTTGTTCAGCATAACGCCGGACGGCTCCGTAACTAAGCCCGGTCTGGAAAAGCGTGATAACGTTGCGCGGGTCGAGCTCAATAGCCCGCTCGAAGTTTCGAATGCACTCTTCCCAGCGCCCCTGAAACCCTTGGATGGAACCCATCAGCGCGAATACGCCGGAATCATTTGGCAAACTCCGGCGTGCAACTTCCAGTTCAGCCAGCGCGCCGTCGTAATCGCGGTATCCATTACAAAGAATATCAGCCCGCGCGAGGTGCGTTTCACCTGCATCCGGACGAAGGCGAGATGCGGCCTGAATAGCTGCTTCCCATGACGCCAACCGCGCAGGAGTATGATCAATGCCAAAGTAGTAAAGGTTGCCATGAGGCTCGGTGAGTCGGCAATACGCTTGGAAAAACGATGGATCGCGTGCCACAGCCTGGTTCAGCAGGTCGATTGCCTGCAGCCAAGCCGCTCCCGGGTCGCCACTGAAAGGCGCCGTCGGAAGCAGATTGCTTCCACGTGTGTAAAGATCGAACGCGGTAAGGTCGGCGGTTGGTTTACTCTCGATGGCCACTTTCTCGGCAGCCGTGATCTTGGCGTTCAGCCGCTCGGCGACTCTTTGCGCAATCTCGCTTTGGATCGCAAACAGGTCATCCAAATAGCGCTCGTATTGTTCGGCCCAGATGTGCGTGTCCGTGCGCGTGTCGATCAACTGTGTATTTATATGAAGCCGGGCACCGCTCCTGCGAACACTTCCCTCCAGCACATGAGATACTCGCAGCTCGTTACCGATCTGCCGCATATTCCGCTTGCCGCGGTACTCCATCACGCTGGTCCGGCTGATGACTTTCAGATCGGCGATCTTCGCCAGCTTGGTCAAGATGTCGTCCTGCACACCATCAGCAAACGCCGCGTGTTCTTTGTCGTCGCTCAGGTTTTCAAATGGCAGAACCGCGATTCCAGTTGTTTCTGGATGACGGATCAATTCGCTTTTCCACACGACCCAGGCCGCGGTTGCCGCCAGTGCCATCAGTGACGCTGCAAGTAGCGCGCTGGTCGGATTGCGTCGCACCCATTTCTTCCCTCGCGCGAAAATTCCAGTGCGACGCGCCTGAATCGGTTCGTGTTTTAGCCAACGTTCCAAATCTTCGGCCAGCGCGAGTGCGGAAGAGTAGCGACGCTTTGGATCTTTCTCGAGACACTTGAGGCAAATTGTGCTGAGATCACGATCTATTTTCGGATTTAAGAGGCGCGGTTGCCGCGGCTCCGTATCGAGTAACAATTTGATAGTCTCGTACGTTGTTCCTCCGGCAAAGGGCGGCTGACCTGTCAGCAGTTGGTAAAAGACTGCGCCTAGTCCGTACACATCTGTTGCACTCGTAAGCTGGGTGTTATTACCGGCAGCTTGTTCAGGTGCCATGTAACTTGGCGTGCCTAGCACCTCCAGCGTGCGCGTCATCGTACTCTCCGTCTCTACCAGTCGCGCAAGGCCGAAATCGGTCAGATGCGGTTCGCCTTTGTCATCGAGCAGAATGTTCCCCGGCTTAATGTCCCGATGCAGAATGCCGTGTTCATGTGCGTAATGCACGGTGCGTGCTAATTTCGCGATTAACTCCGCCGCGTGCCGGATCGACATCGGCGTGCGCCTGCTTACTTCGTCAAGCTGACCGCCTTCAACGAACTTCATACTGAAATAGCATGAGCCATCGCGCTCGCCCACCTCGTAGATGGGGACGATGCCAGGATGATCGAGACTGGCAGCAGCTTCAGCTTCTCGACGAAAGCGCTTCACATGCGCTTTGCTCGCCCACTGACCAAGGCTAATAACTTTTAACGCGACCGTGCGATTGAGACTCTTTTGCCGCGCGCGAAACACCACGCCCTGACCGCCCCGACCGACCTCTTCCACCAATTCGTAGTCGCCCAACTCTCCCAACATCTCCACCAAGTGCTCTGCTTTTTTACTATGGGGCGCAGCGTTCGTATCATTCGTTTGAACATTTTCAGCGGAGCCGCCGTGATGGCCGGCGGCTACAGGCGCATCCGGGAGCAGACCAAGACCACTCTCAAGAAGGCAACCCGGGCAGCCTCCCTCAGGCGCGTCGGCGGGAATCTCCGAGCCGCACTTTGGGCAAAGTCTGGTTGCGCTGGTCATGATCGGAGAGTCGCTCGCGCACTCCCCTCTTGTACTGCGTAAAATTCTATCAGAGGTTACGCCCGGACCACAGCAATTAAATGGCGGAGTTCATCTTCGATATCGCTGGGCATTGCAACCGTATGCGCGATCTCTTCCCGCAATAGTGTTTGGTAACGCTGACGAAATCGGTAGAAAGCTTGTTTGACCGCGTTCTCAGTCATGTCGAACTCGCTGGCGACCTGGGCTTGCGAAGGCCGGCCCGGTTCGTCCATCAGCATTTTTTTCATCTGATCAAAGAACCGCACATTGCCCGCGCTGCGATACTCGTTTCGCAGCCGTGCCATTACTTGCTCGAGAACCGTAAACGCCCAACGACGTTCGTAGATTTGGTCGGCCGTCAGCCTGTCACTTCGTTCGACGTCGATGCCCTCACGCTCGCGAATGTCATCCAACGGAATTAACCGCTGTCCTTTACCTCGCTTGATTGCCATCGCATGGCGCGCATCGTCGGCCAGAAAATGTTTCACCGACGTAAGGAGGTAAGAACGGAGCCGTCCTTTTTCCTTGCGGACAGTATTCAGATCCTTGCGTTCTAACAATAAAGCGAAGAAACCCTGGGTAAGATCCTCCGCATCCTCCGTCCCAGCGCCCTGTCGCCGCACGAACCCGTAGATAGGTCGCCAATACATGCGGCAAAGCTTTTCGAGCGCCTCTTGTGCGGCCGGTGATTCACCTTGTGCCTCTAGTACTACGCTCCAGTGCGTGGTAGTAAACAGGGCCGGACCGTGATAAGCATTTCCGCCAATCGCGGTCAGTGAAGTTACCTCATCATCGGGAGGCACGTTGCGATTCAACTAAGAAGTCGCGCGCAAAGCAAGCCTGCAGAATTCAAGATCAACGGTTTCTGCCAGACGCAGGCGTTGATCTAAAACTGTGCGAGCTGCGCAGGGGTAATTGGCACAAACTCGCTTTCGTGCAAAACCACGCGTTTGGTTCCGCGCAGTAATTGCCACCATTGTCTTGCTGAGCCGAGCACGATCAGGAGCACGAGCACGAGAAAGAAAACAGCCACAAACGCGTCAAATCGCCAGATAGTTCCCTGCCGCGCCAGATTAGCTGCTTTAACTGGGTCGGTAACCGCGGCCGCCTGACTTAAAAGCGATTGAGCGCCGCTCAAAAAACCGAGCCTTGGGTCAGGGGAGAAAACTTTCAGATAACCGGCAGAAAATGTGACCGCACACATGAAGCAAAGTGGAACCAAAGTTACGAAAAGATATTTGCTCTTTCGCATTTTGATCAAAAGCGTTGTGCCGAGACAAAGTGCGACTACCGACAGCAATTGATTGGCAAGACCGAACAGCGGCCAAAGCGAGTTGATCCCACCAAGAGGATCGATCACTCCCTCGTATAAAAACCAGCCCCATGCTGCGACCAGCAAAATGCTGGAGAAAAAATTCGCGGTCCACGAGCGCGTATTGCCAAGCGGACGCCAGAGATTGCCCAGAAAATCCTGGAGTAGAAATCGTCCCACGCGTGTTCCGGCATCAATCGTTGTAAGGATGAACAAAGCTTCGAACATGATGGCGAAGTGATACCACAACGCCAGCGCCGCCGGCTTGGTAGAGACTCGCGCAAACATACTCGCCATACCGACTGCGAAAGTGGGCGCCCCCCCGGCGCGATTAAACATCGTGGATTCGCCCAGGTTTGTAGCGAGCTTCTGCATTTCTGCTTCCGTTACCGGAAAACCAGCCGCGGAAACTTTTGCGACGACTTCGGTCGGCGCGCCTTTTGTGTTAATAGCGAAATACTGTCCCGGTTGAAGCACACATGCTGCGATCATCGCCATCAGGGCGACCATCATTTCTGTCACCATCGCGCCATAGCCGATGCTGCGTATTCGCGATTCGCGTGTGATCATTTTCGGTGTCGTGCCAGAAGCAATGAGAGAATGAAACCCGGAGACTGCGCCGCAGGCGATGGTGATGCATACAAAGGGGAAAACTGGACCCGCAAAGACGAGGCCGCTGCCATCGATGAATTTTGTAATCGCCGGCATTTGCAATGTTGGATTGATCAGCATCACAGCAGCTGCAAGCAAGGCGACAGTGCCCAGTTTCAAGAACGTGCTGAGGTAATCGCGCGGAGTCAGCAGCATCCACACGGGCAGGATCGAGGCCGCGAGCCCATAAATCATGATGGCCCACGCAAGCCATTTCTGATCGTGACGGAACCAACTTTCAATTGCGGGAAAATGTCCGAGGAATTGGCCGCCCCACACGCCAAACGCCAGACCGAGCAAACCGAAGATTGTGACCGCCATCACGCTTACCTTCCCCGTGCGCAATCCGATTCCCATGACCAGCGCGATTGGAATAGTCGTCGCAATGGTGAATACGCCCCAGGGACTTTCCGCGAGAGCTTGCACGACAACGAGCGCGAGAACAGCCAGCAAGATAATCATGATCGCCAGGACACTGACCATAGCGAGCAAACCCACGCCGGGCCCGATTTCCTCTCTTACCATTTGCCCAAGCGTTTTGCCGCCTCGGCGGATTGAGGCAAAAAGAACAATCATGTCGTGGACACCGCCGCCGAGCGTCGCGCCGATCAAGATCCAGAGAGTGCCGGGAAGAAAACCGAACTGCGCCGCCAGTACGGGACCAACCAACGGCCCCGGACCGGCAATGGCTGCAAAGTGGTGTCCGAAAACCATCCAGCCGTTTGTCGGCACATAATCCTTGTTGTCGTCTTGCAGCAAAGCCGGTGTGGCACGCTGCTCGTTGAGCAGGAGCACTTTTGTGGCCAGCCATTTGCTGTAAAAACGATAGCTGATCGACAACGCGCAAAATCCAGCGGTAACGATCCACAGTGCGCTGATATGTTCGCTGCGAGATAACGCCAGCATTGCCACTGCCCACGTCCCCAACCCGGCTACGGCGAACCAAAGCAGCTTTTTCCACAAACTCATTCTGTTCGCAGTTTAATTGAAATTGTTGCGCTCCGCTACAAGGTGTGATCTTTCTTCAGGTGCGATTTCGACATAAAATACGCAAGTTTGTAGATGGCCGGAGCCTGGTCAGCGCGAGGAAACACACGCTCAGACTTCTCCGAACCGGTCGATTCCCGCTGAATAAAAAACGGGTTATCGAAACAATCGATCCGGTCGCTTTCGAGCAGATTCGCAAGCGATACGCGGTCGCAAATCCCGGCGCAGACTGGCCGAAATATCTTGATCTCGACCGGTGGATCGGAATCAACATTCGGCGAATTCGCCAGGTCGAACTCGATTTGGTGCGTCCCAAGAGAATCCTCGATCTTGGCTGCGGCGCAGGATATTTCCTCTACGTAGCCCAACTGCTTGGTCATTCCGGACTCGGTCTTGATATGGACCGTTTATCCATGTTCCGGGAAGTTACACGTCTGCTTGGCGTCCGGCGCATAGTCCAGCAAATCGAAGCTTTTCGGCCGTTGCCCGATTTTGGACAAAAATTTGATCTCATCACGGCTTTCATGGTTTGCTTCAACAACCACAAAATGCCGGACCTCTGGAAGGTGGCGGAATGGGAATTCTTTCTGGACGACTTGGCAAAGCATCTCACACCACGCGGCCGAGTCTGGCTCGAACTAAATCAGGAATACGATGGGTCCTTCTACACGCCTGAACTAAAGGAATTCTTTCAAAAGCGCGGCGCCAGGATTAGCGAGCAGAAAGTGATCTTTAATTCAGGCCTTCGCGCGCGTGTTTCAACTTCTCCAGTTGCACGCTGAAACCCTTCAGTCGCTGACGATGTTCTTCGACAATGGCCGCGGGGGCTCGGTCGACGAACGATTTATTTCCCAATTTTTCTTCGGCCGCGCGCATTTCGACTTCGATTCTTGTAATTTCCTTATCCAGCCGCTGCTGTTCCCCTGCTCTATCGGCTGCGGCGACCGTCAGAAAGATCTCGCCTAATGGCGTGACCGCGACCGGGTTTCCGGCTGGCGCTTGATATTTCGGATCCAGCTCCACTTCTTCGGCATTCAATAACCGTGTCAGCGTCGGAATCTGGCTGGAAATTAATTTCTCATCTGTACGTAAGATAAATCGTATCTTCCTGTTTGATGGAAGCTTAGACTCTGCTCTCAGATTTCGCCCCGCTTGGATCGTTTGATAGATCATCGAAACAAGCTCGCGTTTGGCCGCAAGATCAGAGGCGCCAGCCAATGCGATCGCTTTCGGCGGCGCGGCAAACTGAATCGAATCTTTCCCAAAGCCCATCAGCGCCCAGAGTTCTTCGGTAATGTGCGGCATGAAGGGATGCAGCAGTCGCAATATCGCGGAAAGCACAAGGTCCATTACCGCCAGTGCAGATTTCTTCTGCGCCTCGTCGCTACCGAAGATTTCCGTCTTGGCGGCTTCGACGAACCAGTCGCAGTAATCGCTCCAGACAAAGTCGTAAAGGCGTTGTGCGACCGTGTTGAACTGATATTCGCGGTAAGCGGCTTCGATTGCGTCGATCGTTTCGTTCAAGTGGGCGAGCAGTTCCAAGGCGTAGATCGATACCGTCTCGTTGTCGATTTTTGGAGCAACCTCGCTCGGTCCATGCATTTGCCGGAAGCGAGCGACATTCCAAAGTTTCGTCGCGAAGTTTCGACCTTCTTCGATTTGTTTTTCATCGAAGCGAATATCCTGTCCCCTGGGAGCAATGCGCATCAGGCCAAAGCGCAAGCCGTCAGCGCCATACTTGTCGATCAATTCGAGCGGATCGGGCGAGTTACCCAGGGACTTCGACATCTTCCGGCCCAGCTTGTCGCGAATTAGGCCCGTAAAATAAACGTCGCGAAACGCAATATTGTCCTCAACGCGGTCTGATTTGCCAGGCTCGAACTCCAACCCTGCGATAATCATGCGCGCCACCCAAAAGAAAATGATGTCCGGCGCCGTCACGAGTGCGCTCGTCGGATAAAATTTCTTCCGCGTCTCTTCATCCATCGTTTCATAAGCCCAAAGCCACGATGAAAACCACGTATCGAGTGTGTCGGGGTCTTGGAGCCAGCCTTCGCCTGGCGATTCGAGCTGCACGCGAATGTCTTTTTTTTCTGTGGGAGCCGTGTCGGCCGGGCTCGTTTGTTTCGCAGGCGACACGCCTGCCTCTACAGTTTGGGATTTCCGGTACCAAGCCGGTATGCGGTGCCCCCACCACACCTGGCGGCTGATGCACCAATCGTGAATGTTCTGCAGCCATCGTGCGTAAACTTTCTCCCAATGTGGGGGGAAGAATCGGATCAGGTGATCACGCACCACGGCCAGGGCCTCTTTTGTTTTCGGGTAACGCAAAAACCATTGTTCGCTGATGCGGGGCTCGATCGGCACATCGCTGCGATCGCTGAATCCAACATTGTTTTCATAGGCCTCCGTCTTCGCGAGCGCTCCCATCGACTGCAATAAGTCCGCTGCTTTTTCCCGAGCTTTGAATCGATCGAGTCCGTCCAACTCTCGAACCGCCGGACAATTAATTCGACCGTCGGGATGCAGCACATCGACAATCGGCAGGTGATGGCGTTGACCAATCTCGAAATCCAACGTGTCGTGCGCGGGCGTGACTTTCAAGACGCCGGTGCCGAATTCCGGATCGATTGCTTCATCGGCGATAATCGGAATTTTCTCGCGTGCAAGTGGACGCCAGGCGTGTTTACCCAGGAGATCGGCGTATCGCTGATCACCTGGATGAAAAGCCATCGCAGTGTCGGCCATGATGGTTTCGGGTCGCGTAGTTGCGACTTCCAGGAAACGCCCGGGTTCCTCCACAATCTCGTAGCGCACGAAGTAGAGGTTCCCCTTCTGTGGCTTGGAAATCACTTCTTCGTCCGATACCGCAGTCTGGGCAGCCGGATCCCAGTTGATCATGCGGCGACCGCGATAAATCAGCCCTTTCCGATAAAGATCGACAAAAACCTTTTGGACAGCCGCAACGTACGCGTCATCGAGCGTATAGCGCTCGCGCGACCAGTCGCAGGAACAGCCTAACCGTTTAAGCTGTTCGATGATGATGCCGCCATGTTTATCCTGCCATTCGAGCACGCGACGCAGGAATTCTTTGCGGCCGAGATCATGCCGCGTTTTGTTTTCTGTTCGCCGCAGATGTTTCTCGACTGCCGTTTGCGTACCGATTCCCGCATGATCCACGCCCGGCAGCCAAAGAACCTCAAAGCCCCGCATTCGCGCGTGTCGCGCAAGAATGTCCTGAATGGAGTTGTTGAGCACGTGGCCGAGCGTAAGCACGCCTGTAATGTTTGGCGGTGGCATCACGATAGAGAACGGCGGCTTCGACGAATTCGGATCCGCAACGAAATCGCGATTTTCCATCCACCGCTGATACCATTTCGGTTCAACCGACTTTGGATCGTATCTCTTCGGAAGTTCTGCCATTGCGATCAATCATCCAAAGGCGGGGCGCGTTTGCAAATCGACCAACGCGTCCTGCGCAGGATATTCCGCCTCTCCCTTGGTGAAGGGAGAGGACTAAGGTGAGGGATCGCTCAGATGTCAGCAAACAACCCTCACCCCTGCCCTCTCCCTTCAAAAGGGAGAGGCGACACGTAGTTGCGGAGCGGCATCGCTGCGATGAGTTTCCTCGCTGCATGAGTGATTCGCGCCCAATCGGCGTCTTCGATTCTGGCATCGGCGGCCTCACCGTTGTGAAGGCACTCCGCGATTTGCTGCCAAACGAAAACATTTTCTACCTTGGCGACACGGCGCGTGTTCCTTATGGCCCGAAGAGCCCCGAAACCGTGCAGCGCTACGCCGTGGAACTCGCGGGAATGCTGATGCAGAAAAACGCAAAGGCGCTGGTTGTCGCGTGTAATACGGTTTCATCAGTCGCGCTGCCGTTGCTAACAAAGAAGTTTTCTGTGCCCGTGATCGGGGTAATTGAACCGGGAGCGCGAGCTGCGTTACAGGCGACACGCAACCGGCACATTGGCGTGATCGGAACTCGTGCGACGATTCGCAGCGGCGCGTACGAAAATGCGCTACGCGCGGCCGACAACAATGTGCGCGTGAGCAGTCGCGCATGTCCGTTGCTCGTCCCTTTGATTGAAGAGGGGCTGCTCGACGACGATGTGACGAACCGAATGATTATGCGCTATCTCGAACCCCTGCTTGCTGATAGGATCGACACACTGGTGCTTGGTTGTACGCATTATCCGCTGCTCACCGATGCGATCGCGCGAATGCTTAAACGCCAAGTCATGCTCGTCGATTCCGCGCAAAATTGTGCACGCGCGGTGGAAGAAACTTTGGACCGACAATCACTTCGGACGACGCCGCCCAATCGAGGTGAGCTACATGTTGCGCTCACTGACGCGGCCGACAATTTCCTCAACGTCGCCCGCGACGCGCTGCAGTTGAGTTTCGGCGAAATCGAGCTGCAATCTTTGCCCTAGGTTTTGGCAGCCCTTTGGCAACGAGATCGTAGGAATGATCGATCATCTTTCGCACCTCGGGATCAGGAATGTCGCCCTCAATCTCGACGGTGTTCCAGTGTTTTTTATTCATGTGATAACCCGGCGTGACTTGCTCGTAACGATCGCGCAGCTCGAGCGCCAGATCAGGGTCGCACTTTAGGTTCACAGTGGTCGGCACTTCATCCAGAGCTGCTGATGCGAACATTTTGCCGCTGACCTTGAACACGAGAACATCGGGCCCGAATGGCGTGCCCTCGGTCGCGCAAGGTTTGCTCAGACAGTATTCGCGGAACTGCGCAAGATCCATCGGACGATTCGTGCGCTCAAAATCCCTGCAGTTTCTTGATCGCGATGTGTCCCGTTTTTTTCGAATTATCCTTGCCTTACAAAGAGCGGAATCGAAGCCTCTTGTCTACCGTCTATCGCCAGATCAATCGAATACTCGTCAAATCGCGGTAATCTTAGTTGCTGAATATTGAGAGCTAAGGACACGGTCGCGGACGAATCGTTATCTTGAAACCGCACTTGAGTTGTAGCTTCGACATTTGGCATGACAGACGCACCGTCCTGATCAACGAACGCGATTCGGATTTGTTTCTGACCTTCCTCGATACGCTCGAAGCGCAACTTAATTGCCAATGTGCATTGCGGATGCATGACAGGCTCCTCTCTCGCGTTCAGACGATCAAATGACCCGAGAATGTTCAACTTCCCAGCAGCATCTAGCGTAGCCGCATCACACAGCGTAAAGATTTCAACTCTCATGATTCAAGTGACATCGCACTCCTGCATGTTCGTACGCGTAGCTCAACGAATACGCGAAATTAAAATGCTCGGCAAATCCTTGATTGCGATCCGATCCTGCTTCATTGAATCGCGTTCGCGCAGTGTGACAGTGTCCCGGAGGCTTGCGTCCTTTTCGCCGAGGGTTTCGAAATCGACGGTCACACCGAACGGCGTGCCGATTTCATCCTGGCGTCGATAGCGCCGCCCGATCGCTCCGCTCTCGTCGTAAAAGACGTACATGTGCGGTCGCAGAAGATCGACAATCTCTTTCGCCTTCGCGACAAGCTCCTCCTTCTTTTTAAGCAACGGGAAGATTGCGCACTTGATCGGCGCAACGCGCGGATTAAAACGCAGGACGACACGCGTTTCCATTTTGCCTTTTTCGTCCGGCGCTTCGTCTTCTGAGTACGCCTCGCAAATCACCGCGAGGACGGTCCGATCAACGCCCGCGCTCGGCTCGACTACGTGCGGGACAAATCGTTGTTTGGTTTCTTCGTCAAAATACTCCAGCGATTTTCCGCTCTCCTCTTGATGCCGCGACAAATCGTAATCAGTGCGATAAGCGACGCCTTCGAGCTCCTGCCGGCCAAACGGGAACTCGTATTCGATGTCGTATGTCCCTTTTGAATAGAATGCCCGCTCCTCGTCGGGCACTGTTAGCACGTGAAGTTTGCTGCGCGGAATCCCGATGTTTTCGTAAAACTTCAGGCGTTCTTCCTTCCAATATTCGAGCAATTCCATTCCCTGCTCCGGCCGACAAAAATATTCGAGCTCCATTTGTTCGAACTCGCGCGACCGGAAAGTGAAATTGCGCGGATTAATTTCGTTACGAAACGCTTTGCCAATCTGCGCGATGCCGAATGGCAGTTTCTTGCGCGAAACTTCGAGGATGTTTTTGAACTGCACGAAGATGGATTGCGCGGTCTCTGGACGCAGATACGCAACTGCAGATTCGTCTTCGGTTGCGCCGACGCTCGTCTTAAACATCAGATTGAACGGTCGCGGTGCAGTAAGTTCGGCGCCGTTTTCAGGATTGAATTTTCGAGTGTCAGCTACCTCCTCCGTTGTCGGCCAAGTCATCGGGGCAAGAATGTTCCGTAATTGGTAGAAAGCTTCGGCCCGTTTGATAATTGTGGCTTTATTTTCGCCCTTTCGTTGTAGAAGGCGTATTGACTCCTTAGTCGCCTCTGGTTCCGATGCGTAAGCCTGCCGAAAATCATCCGCCTCGTCCTTCGAAATGTCAGATTGCGACGACATCTTGTTCGCGAACTCGACAAAAAACTCGTGAATGGAAAACGCAGTCCTCTCTGGCTTAGGCAAATTGAATTTTCGATGCTCGCTAACTAACAGTGCTAGTTGAATTGAATCCTTCCGCGACACCGATTCGCCAGCTGGAAGCAAGTCCTTGGCCCATTCCACCAGTATCGCAAATGCACTTTCTGGCGGTATCGCATCCCTCGCTAGGTCAAACTTGTACACTGTGCCGCTTTGGGCAGGAATCTGATCAGCACGAAAGCGTCGTTGAGTTAACCGGCAATCGACCATCGGATCGGAAAACCCTTCCACGTGACCGGAGGCTTTCAGCACTGCGGGATGCGTTAGGATCGCACCGTCCATTCCAACAACGTCGTCGCGCTCGTGAACCATCACCTGCCACCAGTAGTTCTTAAGATTTCGCTTTAACTCAACGCCGAGTGGTCCGTAATCCCAAGCGCCGTTCAACCCGCCATAGATTTCGCTTGATTGGAAAACGAAACCTCGCCGCTTACACAGGCTCACGATTTTTTCCATGCGCTGCGTGTCGCTCGGCGCGCTCATGGAGACATTGTTAACCACGGATTACGCGGATGTCGCGGATAATTATTGAGGCTTTGTTGATCCGCGAAGTCCGCGATTTTACGTCTGCGTTTCGACCGTGATTTCGGTCTTCACCGAATTCGCAATGAAACACTGCTCGTGTGCTCCATGATTCATCTCTTCGATCTCTTGCGCAGTGGGTTGTTTATCGCCGGAGAACTTCAATTTCTGGTTTAGGGTCGCGCGCGTAATCGCGAGCCTGCCTTCGGCATTTTTTTCCATGTGGCCGACCGCATCATCAACATACTCGTCGAGGACGAACTTTTTCTTCGCTGCTATGGCAAGAAACGTGAGCATATGGCAACTCGAGAGCGATGCCACAAACGCCTCTTCCGGATCTACAAGCTTCGGATTACCCAGATATGCCGGAGCAGCCGACGCTTGCATTTCGTGTCCGCCGTCAAATTTCCAGGTGTGATCGCGCGAATATTTCTGATACTCGAACGGCGTGTCGCCGCGTTTCCAAGTGAGAGTAATTTTGTGTTCGGACATGCTTTTAGATAGAACGCGACGGGTCGGAGGGCAAGCGCGTCGGGTGGCAATATGCGCGATGCTGGTATCGAACCAGCGACCCCTTGCGTGTGAAGCAAGTGCTCTACCACTGAGCTAATCGCGCGTCTGGAGATAGCAATTAGAAACAAGGAATTGGAAATTACAAGTCCGGTAGATCCAGGGCGAAATTTCGTGAGCGGTCGCCGCGGCGACAAGTCGCAGGTTCGAACCCTGCATCGCGCACCATTCTTAGCGCTGTGGACGATCGAGACAGCGCGCTCAGCTTCAAATACTGAGCGACGGTCGCTCACAGTTTTACTGATTGTTCACGACCGTCTGCGGCGCTGGGCGGCTCATTTCGACTTGCGCGCTCACCTTTTGCAAGCCCGCAGTAAGCGCTTCGATCTGCTTTTGCTGGTGTCCGGCCATCGCTTGGAACTCCTTTTGCTGTTTTGCAATGGTCGCTTCCAATTCCTGGACCTTCCGATGTTCCTTCAAGAACTCGTTGAGCAACATCGCGTTCACTGCGTCGTAACGCACGGTGTAAATCTGGCCCTTCTCGTCGCGTACTACCAGATTAGGATTCACCTTTTCCACCTCCTCTGCGACAAGCCCAAACTGCGGGACACCTTTTGGATCGATTTCCTTCTTGTAACGAAAGGCAACCGGTTTGAGCGCAAGGATTGCTTCACTCGCCTTATCCATAGGTTTGATCTCATCCTTGAAACGTGCCGATGAGGGTGTCGTGCCGAGTTGGCCATTGGCGTTTACGAAAACTGGCGTACTCATCGGAACGGTCTTCCTCATAATGCCAGCAACAAAGGTGGCGGTCTGGGTTCCCACCACGCCGATGCGGATGGTGCCGGTTTCGCCAGCAACACCTTGGTTCCCTATATCGATATTGTTGTTGCCCGTCGTGAGATTGGCACCGGCGAAATTGCCCAATGCGATGTTACCGACGCCGGTTGTGTTATTCAGGAGCGCATCATAACCGCTGGCCGTGTTGCTGTTGCCGGTTGTGTTGGAGAAGAGCGCAAAATAACCAATTGCCGTATTGTTCGGCCCGGTTGTGTTGGAGAAAAGCGCGAAACTACCGGTAGCCGTGTTTCGGATGCCGCTGCCATTGGAAAAGAGCGCGTCATGACCATCGGCCGTGTTGTTATTGCCGATTGTGTTGTTAACGAGCGCAGCACGACCAGTAGCCGTGTTGCGTTCGCCGGTCGTGTTGCTCTCAAGTGCGGCAAAACCATCGGCGGTGTTTCTCACGCCGGTTGTATCGCTCATAAGCGCTCCAGAACCGGTGGCCGTGTTAGAGTCGCCTGTCGTGTTGCTATAAAGCGCATCAAAACCTATTGCCGTATTGTCCGTGCCGGTTGTGAGGCTGAAGAGGGCATCAGTGCCCTCAGCGGTGTTATTACCGTCGTAGCCTCCGTCCGGTGGTGGCGATAGCTGTGCTTGCGCCGCCGGCGAAAGCGCGAAAGCAGCGAGCACGAGCGGAATGAGAAATAAATCGTATCGCAAAGGCGACCGGCTAATCGAATCTCTTGCGAGTGGAGTTGTTGTTTTTGATCTGAATGAGTTCATAGTTTCCTCTTCTGTAAACAATTTATTATCACGTTTTTTATCATTGGTTCACCCGGGGAAATGCCTCGGCTGGACCCGTTAAATCGGGAGCGGTCATTTGCTCAAACACCATGACACCAATCATTTTCGGACTCGTCGTCTTAGCAAACTGGCTCGGACAGCGAAGGCCTGCGGCAGTCTGACGGTTAAGTATCCGACCTTGAAAACGTCGAGACGGCACTCCCGCTTGAACGGCTTTCGAGCGGTCCACAGTCCAATCGGATTGGTGCGAGTTGTTGGCGATTACCGTTCCCATACAAGGGTAAGCCACAAATCCGACAAAAACGGCTCATCGTTTAACGAACTAGACGGTTAATCGACTTCAGACTACGTTCTTTTCGGCATATGATGGGCGAGTCTGTGGCGGGCGAACATGTAGTAGCTTCCCCTGGGGACGCGGACGCAAGCTGTGGTGCAGATACCTGTGAGTTGTCGGCTGAAACGTACGAAAAGCTACGCCGCCTGGCTGCGGAATATCTCAAAAGCGAACGTGCTGGTCATACCCTCCAACCGACAGCTTTGCTGCACGAAGCTTTTTTGCGCGTACTCAAATGCCCGGATCATCCTTGGCGCAGCGAAACGCACGTCATCGCGTTCGCAGCTCGGGCGATGCGGCGGATTTTGATCAGCTACGGAGTCGCTCGCACACGTGGCAAAAGAGGCGGACCCTCACTAGTACGATTGCCTCTGGATGAAGCTCTCGATTTTTGCGTTGAGCGTCATCTTAACGTCGTGGCAGTGGATGAAGCCCTTGAGGAACTCGAACTCGAGGACCCGCGGCAGGCACAAATTGTTGAACTGCGATTTTTCGCGGGTCTCACCGTCGATGAGATCGCATCCACTCTCAAAATATCACGTGCAACAGTGAAGCGGGATTGGGCCACAGCAAAGTTGTGGCTGCGTAGCCGATTAACCGACTGAGGCAGTACATTTGCTAATAGCGTGAACAAGAAAGCTGAATCAACTACAGCACGAGTTAAAGCGAATCCAGCCCGCTGGCAACGCCTTAAAAACATCCTTGCCGACGCGTTGGAGCAGACCTCATTCGAAGAGCGCACGGCCGTGTTGAGACGATCGTGTGCTGATGACACGGCCCTTCTCCGTGAAGCTGAAAAGCTCCTCGTCCACGATACCGCGGCCTTCGAAGAATTCGCAGAGTTCGCAGCGACCCGCCTTAGGCACAACGAACGCGACCGGATCGGAGAACGAATCGGCGCCTATGCCATCGTAAGAGAACTCGGCCGTGGCGGGATGGGCGCAGTTTACCTTGCCGAGCGCGCCGATGGACAATTTGAGAAGCGTGTAGCGATCAAAGTACTTAAACGTGGCACGGATACTGATGAAGTACTGCGCCGTTTTCGAATCGAGCGGCAGATCCTGGCCAATCTCGAGCATCCGAACATCACGCGGCTTCTAGACGCTGGCACTACGAGTGACGGTTTACCGTACTTCGTTATGGAGTTTATCGAAGGCACCCCAATCACACAGTTCGTTCAGCTGGAAAACATCGATTTACGCGGCCGACTTAAGCTCTTTTTGAAGATCTGTTCTGCAGTGGATCTCGCGCACCAAAACCAGATTATTCACCGGGACATCAAGCCTACCAACGTGCTCGTGAGACGTGATGGTGAACCAAAGTTGCTCGACTTCGGGATCGCTAAATTACTCGACGTAAACAGCAAGGACGCTGACATCACGATGCCGGCCGAGCGGAGGCTTACGCCCTTGTACGCATCACCAGAACAGAACGCGGGGCAATCAACCACTATCGCAAGCGACGTGTACTCGCTCGGTGCACTTCTCTACGAGCTACTGACAGCGCAGCCCCCACGTCGCAATTCAGACGGCACTCCTTCGCAGGACGTCGAATTTGAGCATTTAATCGCACCACCGCTCCCCAGCCAGGTTGTTACTGATCCGGAAACGAAACAACAGTTACAGGGTCAGCTCGATCAAATTGTCGCAACGGCAACGCGGCGCGATCCAGCACAGCGATACTCCTCCGCAGCCGGCTTGGCCGAGGATATTGAACAATATCTTAACGGGGCGGCGCCTCGCTCCGATCTTTTCTCGAGAGCTACCGCTGCTGCGGAGAGTGGGTCCGGAAACTTAAATCTCGCAGCGAGTTCGCGTCGCCGTTGGTACATCACCGCTGCAGCTCTCGCCATAATTGTAATCGCCGCTGCGGTTGTGTTACCGCGACTGAGCGTTAGCTTGCTTGAGAAACACGGAATCGCAAAGGTGCCTCCTGCGACTTCGCCCGCAAACGTGAGAGATACCGTCCGCTCGATCGCGGTATTGCCGTTTGAGCCTCTTGGTCAGGACATGAATGATGAATTATTGGGGCTAGGCATGGCCGATGCGGTAATCGGTAGGATGAGCTCCTTAAAGCAACTCGTCGTTTTACCGACCAGTGCGGTATCAAAATACAAGGGACCCGGGAATGATCCGGTCGCCGCGGGCCGCGCCCTTGGAGTGGATGCAATTCTAAGTGGAACCGTCCAGCGCTCCGGCGAACACGTCCGCGCTACTGTGCAACTTGTCAACGTACGCAATGGCAACACTGTTTGGTCCGAGAAGTTCGACCAGACGTTCACTGATATTTTCGGTATTCAGGACTCGATTTCCGACAGTGTAGCCCGATCACTTGTGCTTAACCTGACTGCCGACGAGCAGAAGCAACTAAGAAAACACTATACGACCAACGCCGGCGCGTACGACTCGTATCTCATGGGGCTTTATTTCTGGGCTGAGCGGTCGAAGGATGGACTTGAAAAGGCGATTAACTATTTTCAGCAAGCAGTCGAGAAGGATTCGAATTTCGCCCTCGCCTATGCACTGATGGCAGACTGTTACTATCTGCAGGTGTATTACAGGTACAACCCTGCACCAGAAACCATTGGCAATGCAAACGCGGCAGCCGAACGCGCCCTGCTCCTGGATGACTCTATTGCGGAAGGTTATGTTGCCAGGGCGATGGTTCAGTCATTGCAGAAAAAGGGCCGCCTAACCATGGAGTCACTTCGCCACGCACTGGAGCTGAACCCGAATCTGGCTATCGCGCACCTGCGCTATGCTTGGTGCTTGTCTGCCTTTGGACGACTAAATGATTCTGTTCAGGAAATGAAGCGAGCTCAGGAGCTCGACCCGCTCTCGCCTACGAACAACACAGCTCTGGGAATGATCCTCGTTTATGCTCGGCAGTTTCCGGCCTCTCTTGATTACTGTTACAAGGCGGCGGAGTTAGCCCCCAACGATGCTCCTATACAGGAGAACCTCGCTGTCGCCTATGCCCTAAATGGCATGTATCAACAAGCGATCGAACATTATCAAAGAGTAGGTGAACTGAATCCGGACAAGAAAGGGGATGCTCTCGCCTGGGTTGCGACCGTGTTGGTCTCAGCGGGGCGTAACCCAGAAGCGGATTCAATGATGCCAGAAATTCTGGATCTTGCGACGGCAGGCAAAGCTGATCCTTACAACATTGCCGTATTGTATGCAGCGCGTGGCGATAAGAAATCCGCGTTTGAATGGTTCGCCAAAGCGTTGGAGACGGCTCAAATGATAGGCCCTCTTGTTAGATACGATCCTCAATTAGACGCGTTGCGCTCGGACAGCAGGTTTGCTGCGTTGCTGCGGCAGCACAACCGAGCTTCGCTTGTCGACAGTCCTTAAGACAGAGTCGCTGCAAGCGAAGGATGGGTGCGCCTCCATCGTGGCGTGCAGCCAACCTCTCCAGCCAGCAAGTTTCAATCATTTTTGTGGCGTTAGTATGAGAGGGCCGTGACGTAACCTTCCGAGACGCACGAGCAAACGATCGATCTCAACGAGTGGTGAGCATTAGCTTCAACGTAACCGCGGCTTGGCGGGAGCCATAAAGGCGTTGTGTCAAACGCCCCAGTTTAAGATTCCGCGGTTGGCCCAACCACCGCGACATAATCACAGTTCTACTGATTGTTCACGACCATCTCCGGCGCGGGTTTGCCCATTTCAAGCTGCGCGCTCACTTTCTGCAAGCCCGCGGTCAGACCTTCAATTTGCTTTTGCTGCTCCGCAAGCTTGGACTCAAAGTCCCTCCTTAGCTGCTCCACTTTGCGATGTTCTTTGAGAAATTCGTTGAGCAACATCGCGTTCACTGCGTCGTAGCGCACGGTGTACGATCTGCGTCACTAAACGCAATCGCGCGTTCGACATTCCTGGTTGAATCGAGAATGCGAGTCTCGCCTGAGCGAAAGCTTGCGCAGTTTACGCATATCTTGCAGGACCGGCAACCGCCCCTATTCTTGACGATTCTCGACAGAATTTCGTCGCTTGTATGCGCGGTGTTTCGCAGTGCAAAAAAATCGCTATCGTTGCAATAGGAATAATGACAACATGATAACGCAATTTCACGAATGAACGCGAAGCCGCCGATCATGTTTCACACGCAAGAAGTCGCAGGTTCGAAACCTGCATCGCGCACCAGTTTCTTCATTCCCGGGCCCTGCGAATGAGCCGCAAAGATTCCATGGCTCTCATTCAGGAGGTGCTCGAAGTAGTTAAGAGGCGTAATCCCAACGAGCCTGAGTTCCTTCAAGCAGTTACGGAGGTGCTGGAGTCGATCCGGCCGGCCATCGAACGTCACAAGAAGTATCGCGACGGTAAAATTCTTGAGCGCCTTGTTGAACCTGAACGGATGATTCAGTTCCGGGTTCCCTGGATCGACGACAAAGGCCAGATTCAGGTCAACCGCGGTTTTCGCGTTCAGATGAATAGCGCACTTGGGCCTTACAAAGGCGGGTTGCGTTTTCATCCAACCGTCTCGGCCAGCATCATCAAATTCCTGGCGTTTGAACAAGTTTTCAAAAACTCGCTTACCGGTCTGCCGATGGGCGGCGGTAAAGGCGGCGCGGATTTCGATCCAAAGGCAAAGTCCGACACCGAGGTCATGCGTTTTTGCCAGTCGTTTATGACTGAGCTTTTCCGCCACGTCGGCCCCAGCACCGACGTTCCTGCGGGCGATATCGGCGTGGGCCGGCGCGAGATCGGCTATCTCTTTGGCCAGTACAAGCGGCTCGCTAATGAATTCACCGGCGTGTTGACCGGTAAGGGGCGCAATTGGGGCGGCTCGCTCATGCGACCGGAGGCGACCGGTTACGGCGCAGTTTATTTCGCGCAGGAAATGCTCAAGACGCGGAACGAGACCATCGAGGGCAAAGTTTGTACCGTCTCCGGAGCAGGCAATGCCGCGCAATTTACCGTTGAAAAATTGAATCAGGTCGGTGCAAGAGTTGTTACGATGTCTGATTCCGGCGGGTTCGTTTACGACAAGAGCGGTATCACAGAGGAGAAACTAGCGTGGATCATGCATCTCAAGAACGTACGTCGCCGTCGCATTGAGGAATACGCCAAGAAATTTCGCGCGAAATATGTGGCCGGCCAGCGGCCATGGAGCATCAAGTGCGACTGCGCGTTTCCCTGTGCCACGCAGAACGAAATCACAAAAGACGACGCGAAGAAGCTGATCGACAACGGTTGCTATCTTGTTTCCGAAGCAGCCAACATGCCGACCGTCCCAGCGGGAGTCGACCTTTTCCTCGAGAGAAAAATTCTCTTCGGCCCCGGCAAAGCGGCAAATGCTGGTGGCGTAGCGACGTCCGGCTTGGAGATGAGCCAGAACTCGATGCGTTTACCATGGCCACGCGAAGAAGTTGATTCGCGTTTACGTCACATCATGTCTACGATCCATAAAAACGCATGGGAAACCGCCATCGAATACGGACACCCTGGCAACCTCGTAGTTGGCGCAAACATCGCCGGATTCGTGAAAGTGGCTGACGCGATGCTCGATCAAGGTGTCGTATAACGATCACGGTTGCTGAGGGGAGGAGTTTCGTAGTCGCCGAGGGATGACGACTACTAACAACGTTCTTTCCTCGAATGAATCAGATTTTTTCGTGACACCGATTGCCGGCCGATGTTAGAAGCCTTCTGCAAATCCCGCCGTAGCCAAATGCAGGCGCGTAAAATCCTGTCGAAACCGAATATGATTATATGAAGATGAGCACTGTTTATCTCGGAAAGGCAACTGCGAACGAAACAGCAACCCAATCGAGACGATTGATTCCGTTGGTTCTTTTGCTTTCGGCCCTGTTTTGGGCAGGGGGCTGTGAAGGCAATTACACCGGGTACCCGGGCTACGGACCTTACTACGGTCCCGGGCCATATTATGGAGGAGGCTCCGTCGTGGTCGCGGTTGGGGATCGGCCGTATTATGCTCGTGGGCCCGGCTACTGGTCGGGACGCGTGTATTACGTTTGGAGGCCAGGACATTGGAGGTATCGATACGGCCAGAGAGTCTGGATACACGGCCATTACGTTGCGCGAGGATACTAAGCTGGGCCCGGGTCGCCTCAGCACAGTCGGGCGGAGCGCGGGCAAGCGAGCGATGCGCGCATGTGTAGCAGATCATGAGCGCGAAAAGTAGTCCGCTAAGTCACAACGCGTCACTTCCGTACCCGCCCGAACTTGTTAGGCGGCGCTATGACCGATTAGCTCCCTGGTACCGCCTGTTCGAATGGATCTTCTGGCTCCCGCAAGGAATCCGCGGTAGGGCGATTCAAAGGCTTGAGCTTCGACAAGGCGACGCCGTTCTTGAGGTTGGTTGCGGAACTGGACGAAATCTCCCGTACCTTCACGACGCCGTCGGATCGAACGGCCACATTTTTGCTGTCGATGTTTCCGAAAGGATGCTGGCTCGGTCGCGGGCGTTGTGCGAGCGCAGAGGGTGGAAGAATGTTACATTCGTTCGCACGGACGCGCTCGACTATCGCGCGCCTCGGATGCTTGATGCTGTTTTGTTCGGTCTCTCTTATGCCGTTATGCAGAATGGCAAACGGACATTGAATCATGCCTGGTCACAGCTTCGCACTGGAGGCTGCGTTGTGATTGTAGACGGCAAAACCATGCCCGGTATCGCGGGGCGTTTGCTTCATCCATTGGTGATCCTGGAGATGAAAGCCACCGTCCTGGGGGACCCTGATCACAATGCTTGCGCAGATCTAAGAAGCCTAACCGACGACGTCACAGTCGAAGAAGAGTTATTCGGTGCCTACTTTATTTGTCAGGGCCGAAAAGGAACATGATGGGTGTTGACTACTTCACGTCAGGCCCTGGGGTCGGGAACAAAACCGTCGTGATTTCGCATCTTCACCGCGGGCACGTACGTTCTGGCTACTATTCCTTCGGCGCGGTGCCGCGACGTCAGTGGGCTACCAAGCCGTGACCAGTCCACCCAGCAAACCGAGAAAAGCGCCAACGAGCGTTTCCAGAAGATCATGTCGCTTTAGATAAAGGCGCGACCAGAAAACGAGGAGAGCCAACGCGAAGGCCACGGCGCCGACGAACGGATTGAGTGCAAACAGAATGACCGCGCTATAGAAAGCAAAAAGCGCGTGCAGCGATACCTTGATGCGAAAATTGATTAACGAAGCCATGATCAGCAGAAACAAAGTCATCGTGGCCCCGCGCAATGCGAAACCCGGCGCGCGGGATAGCAAAAGTACGATCACGGCCACCGCCGAAATTGAAATCGCCCGCGGATAAAATCGGACGCGTTCAGCGTGAATGGAAACATCTGGATCGCTCCACCGGCCTGATTGGAACCCGCGAAAAAGTAAGAGTCCCATCGGCAGAATCACGGTCGCTAACAGAGTCAGCGAAAGTGCCACACCGGCGCGGTTAGCGAGGCGCAAGGCAATGATAATGCCCACGGAAAGACTGATGAAAACCAACGGGTGCCCAATCCAAGAAACCCATCGTGCAAAGACAACAGTCGGCTTGAGGTCGATCTTGTCACGATTCACTTGTCACTTGTTATAATGCGCCCGCTTACTTCACCAAATCCGACGCGGTAAGCATCACCCTGGCACCAGCCACTAATTGCAAGAGTATCTCCGTCTTCGAGCCATTTGCGTGTTTCGCTGTTGGGCAGCTTTAAGGGATTCGCGCCGCGCCAGGTCAATTCCAACATGCAGCCACGCGATTCTTCTTTCGGGCCGCTGATTGTTCCGCTCGCCAGCAGATCGCCGGGCTGCAGATTACAGCCGTTAATTGTGTGATGGGCGAGCTGTTGGGCAATGCTCCAGTACAGATTTTGAAAATTGGAGCGTGTTATGGCGTGTGCCGCATTCATCGACGAAGTTTGCAAGCTCGCTTCGAGTTGAATGTCGAACGTGAAATCATCCTTTGCTCGCAAGTATGGCATCGGCGCGGGATCCTGCGTGGGAAGCGGTTTTCGGAAAGGCTCAAGGGCTTCCAGTGTCACCACCCATGGTGAGATGCTGGTGCAAAAATTCTTCGCCAGGAACGGGCCGAGCGGCTGGTACTCCCACGCCTGAATATCCCGCGCGCTCCAATCGTTCATTAAAACCAGGCCGAAGATATGATCGACTGCGCGATCAATCGGCACCGGTTCGCCTAACGAATTTCCAGGGCCAATCAGGAACGCCATTTCGAGCTCGTAATCAAGGCTCTTTGTCGGACCGAAAGTCGGTACCGAAGCATCGGGCGGTTTGACTTGGCCTTGTGGCCTCCGCACATCGGTACCGCTGATTACAACCGAGCTGGCGCGTCCGTGATACGCCACAGGCAGCCATTTCCAATTTGGCATCAGCGCGTTTTCCGGTCCACGCAACATTGTGCCCACGTTGTGCGCATGGTGATATGACGAATAGAAGTCGGTGTAATTCGCAATGCGCACGGGTAATTTCATGGTGACGCTCTTTTGCGCATGAAAGACCCGCGCCCGCAGCCTCGCGTCGTCACGCAGAATCGGCGTTTTGGACGAGAGAAGACGTTGAAGAACTGCGCGCGCCTTACGCCATGCTGGACGACCAAGCGCGAGGAACGCATTCAGCGAGTCTTCTGAAAAAGGTTTTCGGCCTCGAAATTCCGGTGAGCGGAAATGGCCCAGTTCTTCGAGAGCAGAAAGATCGGCAATCAAATCGCCGATGGCGACTCCCGCGCGCGGTTTGCCTCCTTTCGGCTGAAAGATGCCGAAGGGAAGATTTTGGATCGGAAAATGCGAATCAGGCGAAACGTCGATGAACGATTTGAGTGACATCCGTGCAATTGTAGGGCGTTTCTGTGAAACGCCAATCCAACGGCGTCTGGCACAGACGCCCTACAATAGTTTCAGTGCGCGCAAATCTTCGCGTGGCTCATCGAAGCTGCAACTGCCAAACGACACCGCGAATCGCCGACGATATTGCAGCCGTTTGGTATCGATCCGCCATTCGCGCCACGCAAAAAAAGCGTCAGTGAACGAAAACGAATCTACATTTTCGTCTTCCAGCATCATCGCGGTTTGATTTGTATCCCATCGATGCTCGGCAGCGAGCGCCGCCGCGCCCAGCACATTCAGGAAACCGTGCATCTTTGTTTGGACTTCTTCTCGGTATTGTCGCAGCGGATGGTGAAGACCGGCCGTAAACTTGATCGGCAGTTGATGTGTAGCCGGGGTCACGAGCGCTTTGGCAATCTGCATCGAAGTTGGAAACGCATCCGCAGTCACTCCACCGGTGCGTAGTTTGTAACCGAAGGTCGCCGAGTCGGCATCAGAGTTAAATCCGGCGAGCAACGCGATAGTCTGCTCCGCTCTATCGGGCGGCGCTTCCCAGAAAACTGCCAAATCACCGAGAATCGATCTCGCCTCTTGCAGCGACGTGAGGTCGATGTCGTGCGGCAAAAACATCTCAAGGTGACTGATTGATATTAGATCGACGTTGTGTCTCGATAACGAGCGGATCGCTGCATCCGCGTCATCGAGCGCTTCAAGAAAGGCACCCGTGCTCGCAGTCTTCGGTCCGAGCGCAGCAACGCGCAGTGGATGTTGAGCATCAAATTGCGAAAGGAGTTGTCTGGTCGCGTCGAATTGTTCAGTGGCGAGAACGAACGCGCCAAGCATCCATGCGTCTGGAGAGCGGACATACTCAGCCTGATTTTTTAGCGCTGGTTCTAGCCCGAGACTACAGGGCGGAAACATTCCCGCATAATCGATTGAGTGCGCGAGCAAAGCGCGAAGTGAATCAACTGGCATAATAGTTAGCTGTCAGTGGTCGATTATCCGGCTAATCGCAGGAGGCAAGTTCTGGGGCCATGTTGAACGACGCACGCAGTACCTCGCCGGGCGCGATTGTTTGAATTCCTTCCTTATTTTCAAAGGCCCGCTGTTGATGATGGTCAGTGAGCCCCCAGCATGGCTCAATGCAAAGGAATGGTCCACCATCGGACCACAAAGTCAGATAAGGGACGCCCGTTAAATCGACGATGACCCAGCGGCCGCTTGGCGGATCGACATAGGAAAATTGACGCCTCGGAACGTCGATAAGCTCCAGAATAATGGAACCGGGTAATTCGGTTTTGGGAAACGGCATTTCCCCACCTGCGAACTCGATATCACGGGTCTGACCGGAAAGATAATTTCCCGGTGAAAAGTGACGGCGGTAAAGCCCTCTGGGCATTTGAAGGTGGAAGCTTTCGAACGAGGTCGCCGCGAATCCCGGATGCAATCCAAAAGAAACGTGCGCATCCAGTTCAGGCTCCTCGTTTTGAAACTCGAAAAGCGCGCCCACCTTGTTCGCGTCGATCCTGTAGGTCAGGGTCACGCTGACTTTCAGCGGATATTCATCTGCTGAGAAATCATTCGGCGTTATCCGATATTCCAGTGAGGCGCCGCTTCCCTGAAGAGAAGTTCCGGCGAAGTGCCATGTTTTGGAGCGGAGGAAACCGTGATTCCCGCCTTTGATTTCACGCCCGCGGTACAAACTGCGTCCGTCTTTAAGCCGATGGAGATAGTAACCCATCACCGTCGCATGATTCGCCCATCCCTGAGAGGGCGCTGAAAGGTCGTTGTCGCGGTAAAGAAAACCGGTCCATTCGCCCGCCTCGTTAACTCGGGCGAGACTGACTAATTCCGCACCCATACGGGAAACGACAATCCGCATGCCGTTCTCCTCATCGGTCAGGATGTCGAGATGTTGATTTTCTCGGTGATCTTCAGTATGCGAAAACTTCATCGTAGCGTGGAAGCATTGTAGCCATGGCGCTGTGCGCCGTGTGTGGGCGTCTCCGGCTTTGAGACAATGCAGCGCCCCACAGGAGCGTGGCTACAACAAAGACTCACGGAAACAGGCCGCGCATCTTTTTGGCTTTGAGGACGCGCTCGACGCCAATGGCCATGGCCGCGGTGCGATGAGAAATCTTATGCGCCTTCGCTCGGCGAATGACCTGCGCAAACGAATGTTCCAGGATGCGGAAAAGCTTGTCGGTCACTTCCATTTCCGTCCATAGATAGGATTGCAATCCCTGGACCCACTCAAAGTAAGAAACAATTACGCCGCCGGCGTTGCACAAAATGTCAGGGATCACAAAGATTTCGTCCCAACGTTTTTCCAGAATCAGGTCTGCTTCCGGAGTGGTCGGCCCATTAGCAGCTTCGGCGAGGATTCGGCATTTGAGTTGCCCAGCGTTCTTTCCGTTAATTACGCGATCGACTGCTGCCGGCACCAGGATATCGCACGGCATCGTGAGGAGTTCGTTCGGATTGACATGATTGTCCTGGGCGAATGCCCGCAGGGTCCCTTTCTTCAAAATGTGCTGTTCGGCAGCTTGAATATCTATTCCCTTAGGATTGTAGATTGCCGCGTGTGCGTCGCTAATACCAATAACTTTGACCCCGCTCTTGTATGCGAGGGAGAGAGCCGCCACTGAGCCGACGTTGCCGAATCCTTGCACGATAGCCGTACATTTTTCAGGATCCATTTTCAACATGTTCATCGCGCGCTCGACCAGGTAAACAACGCCGCGCCCGGTTGCCTCCCGTCGGCCCTCCGTTCCGCCGATAGCGACCGGTTTGCCGGTCACGATTTCACTGACGGAATAACCTTGATGCACTGAATAGGTATCCATGAACCACGCCATGACCTGTTCGTTCGTGCCCATGTCAGGGCCCATAATGTCGGTGTGCGGCCCGACAAACGGAATCATTTCCTGCATATAGCGGCGCGAGACCGCTTCCAGCTCAGTCCGGGATAATTTCGCAGGATCCACCGCGACTCCGCCTTTTGCTCCGCCGTACGGCAAATTGGACAGCGCACATTTCCAACTCATCCACATGGCCAGCGCCGCCGTTTCCCCCATGGAGAGAGAAGGGGCGAAGCGCGTCCCGCCTTTTGTTGGACCCAGAGTCAAGTGATGCTGAACGCGGTAGCCTTGGAACGTTCGTGTGCTGCCATCATCCATGTGCACCGGCAGCGTCACGGCTATGGCGCGCTTTGGATACATCACGCGCTCGCGATCGTTCTTATTGATGCTCAAATAGTCGGCGATGACCTGAAATTGATCACAGGCCATCTGAAACACGTCATCGTTGTAGATACTCATGAAAATAAACTCGCAGGCTGGACCAGGTTGGCCGCCGAATGCAGTTGCTATTTGCGCTGAGCGAATGAAGCCGTCAACCCCGAAAGCCGCAACAGCGTAAGATCGACAACCTCATTTGCAACCCGTAGCGTCCGTTCGAAAAATCAACACAATGAAAATTGAGACTCTAGCTGTCCACGCAGGCCACACCGTTGATCCGGCGACCGGCGCAGTTTCGTCGCCGATTCATCTTTCAACCACGTTCGAGCGCGACGCCGAGGGCACGTATTCGCGCGGGTTCATGTACACGCGCAACAACAATCCAAACCGCCAGGCGCTCGAGCAGGGAATCAGCGCGCTGGAGGGTGGCGCCGCTGCGGCAGCGTTCGCCTCTGGAACCGGCGCAAGCATGTCCATCTTTCAGGCACTGACGCCAGGCAATCACGTCCTCGCGCATGTGGATGCCTACTACGGAACATCGCGATTACTGCGCGAAATGTTCCTGCGCTGGGGACTCGACGTCAGCTTCGTCGATATGAGCGATCTTCGCGCCGTTGAAAAGGCGCTGCGCTCGAAGACAAAGCTCGCCTGGATGGAAACCCCATCAAATCCTCTATTAAAAATTGTCGATCTTGCCGCCGTCGCCCAAATTGTCCACGGAGCTGGCGCGACCTCCGTTTGTGATAACACCTGGGCGCCAACGCTCCAGCGCCCATTCGACTTGGGTGCGGATCTAGTCCTGCACTCCACGACAAAATATTTCGGCGGTCATTGCGATGTTCTCGGAGGAATCGTCGTCACCAATGTCGAAAATGATTTTTTCCAACGTATCCGCAGTATCCAATATGAGGGCGGCGCAGTCCCCTCGCCTTTCGACTGCTGGCTGATTTTGCGTGGAATGCGCACGCTGCCCTGGCGAATGCGCGCGCATTCGGAGAATGCCATGAAAGTCGCCGATTTCCTTTACCGACACCCAAAAGTTGCACGCGTCCATTATCCCGGGTTGAAGTCCCATCCTGGACATGAGATTGCCGCAAAACAGATGTCGATGTTTGGCGGGATGCTTTCGCTTGAGGTCAAGGACGGACGCGACGTCGCAATTTCAGTTGCCGCGAAAACAAAAATCTTTACCCGAGCGACTAGTCTCGGCGGCGTGGAAAGCTTGATCGAACATCGCGCATCGATTGAAGGTGCAGGAACAACTTCGCCAGAAGGCCTCTTGCGATTATCGATAGGCCTCGAAAATGCAGACGATCTAATCGAGGACCTCGATCAGGCGCTCAGATAATTCGCAATTACCAAAATCGCCTCCGAAAAACATCGGCAATGTCCTGCACTTCGCTCGCGCGCAACAAGTAAGCGCAGCCAAAGAATGTCGCTGCACCGATCGCGATCGCGACCAGCAGCTCACATAACTTTGGAAAAAAGCGCAACTGCGCCCAGGCACCAAGCCACCAGTAATTTGCCGCCCAGCAGACCAACGCCAGCACCGCCCCGGCAACGCACATTTTTCCGAGGCCAACCAGCAGTTGCCGCGTTTCCAGCCTGCGCACATGGCGTCGCATTAACGCGTAAAGCAGCAGGAAATTGATCGTCGCTACGAGGCTGGTCGAAAAAGCCAGACCACGGTGTCCCCACCCAAGCCGAAAGGTAAAAAGCCAGTTCAGAAAAAGGTTCGCGCCGATCGCAAAGAAACTGATGATCATTGGCGTGTTGCGTTTGCCGATCGCGTAAAACGCAGGCGTTAACACCTTCAGGGCCGCATATGAAACAAGGCCCACTGCGTAAAATTCCAGTGCGCCGGCAGTCTCGCGCGTCATTTGCTCGTTAAACCGTCCGTGCTGGTAGATCACGCTGATGATGGGCGACGCAAACATCGCCAATCCAATCGCCGATGGAATGGTAAGCAAAAATGCGAGCCTGATCCCACGAGCGAGAATCGCGCGGAACTCCTCCATGTTTCCCACGGCCGCGCTTTTCGATACCAGCGGAAGAGTAACTGTTCCGATCGCGACGCCGAAGATTCCGAGTGGCAATTGCATCAGGCGAAATGCAATGTTCAACCAACTCACCGGACCGTTGCCAAGGCTCGCCGCGAATCCGCTGTTGATGAGCACGTTCACCTGAACGGCGCTGGCGGCGATCACGGCAGGCGCCATCAGCGTGAGCACAGCCCGCACGCCTTCATCGCGCCACTGAAAATCGGTGTGATATTTGTAACCGACGCGCCAAAGAGAAGGGAATTGTCCAGCCAATTGCCAGGCTCCGCCGACCAGCGTCCCGATTGCCAATCCCACGAGCGAGCGCGCACCGAAATGCGGATCCAGCCACCAGCCAATTGCGACCCCGGCAATAATTGAACCGAGATTAAAATAACTCGACGCCATGGCCGGCGGGCCGAATACGTGCTTGGCATTGAGCATGCCCATCACCAACGCGGCAAGCGACACGAGCAACATGAATGGCCACATGATGCGCGTGAGCAAAATAGTCAGCGCGGTTTTGTCCGGCGACCAGCTTCCCCAGGTTAAAAGGTCGACCAGTTGCGGGGCGAACACGATGCCGAGCAGCGTGATTAGGCTCATGAAAACGGCCGTGAGCGTCGCGACTTTGTTCGCCAGACGCCATGCTGATTCATCGCCTTCGACCGTGATTTTCTTTGAAAAGGTCGTGATGAATGCCGTCGATAGCGCGCCCTCAGCGAACAAATCACGTAGCAGATTCGGCAACCGAAACGCCATCAAAAACGCGTCGAGATTTTTTCCGGCGCCGAAGAGACCAGCAAATATCATCTCGCGAATCAATCCGAGGACGCGACTCGACAGAATCGCCATGCCCACGACTCCTGCCGCGCGCGTGCTTCCTCGCCGATCTTCAGCCGCAGTCATCGGCGAACAAAGAACAGCGTCCCACGATTTGGGAAAGCAAAAACTTTACTAAGAGAAGCAGGCCGCAGCGCTGGGGTTCGCTGCCTTAGCTACTTCAAAAATAGATTCATGCTGTCGAGGTCAATGATGGCATGACAGTTGTACAGTGTATCCATCCCCAGGATCCCGCTGATTCTGACGCTGCTTTGCAGCAACGTGAAGTTAGGCAATGCGGTAACGCCAAATTTCGCTGGCGGCATTTTGAAGCCGCCAATCTTAAGGTCATTGATTTGTCCTGCACTAACTTTACGCGACGCACCGCGAGCAAAATGCGCAGACACTCGTGTTGCTTCCACCGGAATGCCGACCGATTTAAGGAGAGCTTCGTGGAAAATGGTAATAAATGCGCCGGTATCGACGAGCAGACGAGCGGGTTGCCCGTGAATCGAACACGGCACAGTTAAGGCGCCGTTCTCCTCTCGCCGCAAAGGGATTTTGGTGAATTTCTCCGCCGAAGCAACGGAACTGAGATCCACTTGTCGCGTTCGATCGACTTTAAAGAAAATAAGTTTCGTCCGGCAATTGATCACTGCTTTATGCCGGGTGAGAAGATCCAGACCCAGAACGCCATCAACGCGTGCGTCCCCAGTGTCGGAATGCCTTGAATCACGCAGTGTCACCAGAGTGCTGCCAAAATTCATGCCGCCTGCTCTGAGACTTTGCGCGAACCCAACGGGAAGCAGCTGGCCATTAATTCGCGTAAACTGGATGTAGCGCAGATCGCGCTGCGACGGTTGCACGCCAAATGACTCGGCCGCGGCCGCGTCCAAGATGACTTGGTTAGAGCCGGTATCGATAAGCAAATTTGCAGGCTGCCCGTTGACGCGGACGGACATTAACATTTTGTTTAGAGGGCTGTAGTGGACTTGAACAGCCTTGTATCCACTTAGCTGCGTCGGCCGACTGCCTTTGACCGAGGCCAAGGCCACGGTCCAAGACGGAACGATGACGAGAGCAGCCAAGACGATGCGAAAACGCCGAATCCGCTTCGACATTGTTTCGTCATTCGGATCATCCATCACATTCCCGTTGGGCAATCGATGAAGGCCCATGGAACTTTGAACCGTTTGGACAAATGTGCCGCCAGCGCTTTTACGCCAAAAACCTCGGTGGCGTAATGCCCGCCGAGCATGAGATTCATTCCGATTTCGTCGGCAGCCACCGCCGCCCAATGCGGCGCTTCGCCGGTGATAAAGGTGTCAATCCCCTCCTGCGCAACCTTGTAGATTTCCGAGCCGGCGCCGCCGGTAATGATACCGATCGTTCCAGTTTTCTTTGGACCGAACATGAAGGCTTTTACTGGACCACTCAGTGCTTTTTGCAATTTGCGATCCAGTTCATCGCACGGCAACGAAACGCGCGCCTTCACGCCAATCAATTGACCTTTTTCTTCGAAGAACGGATGATTCGATTTAAGTCCGAGTGCTGCAGCGAGCTGCGCGTTATTGCCGATTTGCGGATGGAGATCGAGCGGCAGATGTGCACTGTAAAGCGCGATGTCGTTTTCAAAGGCGACTTTCAGTTGCCGATGCAATACCCCAGTCACCGGTCGAAGACCTGGCCAAAACAGACCGTGATGCACGATCAAAAGATCGACATTCTGTTTCGACGCGGCGGTCAAGACTCGTGTCGAGGCGTCAACGCTCGCTCCGATTTTACTCACGCCTCCGGAGTTTTCGATCTGCAGACCATTAAGCGCGTTGTCCCAGTCGCCTATTTCACGAACGCGCAGAAAATCGTTTGTATAGTTAACAATTTCAGAGACCGACGTCATGACTGCGTTTCGTATTGCACGGCGAAGATCGACAATCGCCCGTCGATCCCGCGCACTTCCTGTGGCGGCAGTTCCTCGAAGCTGAACGAATCACCGGAACGATCTCGCACCGCCGCCGTCACCAGCAGCGCTCTTCCGGTCGTCTTCGTCAGCCCCTGCATGCGCGAAGCGATATTCACAGTGTTCCCAATGGCGGTGAACTCAAGTCTTTGGGGCGAGCCGATGCTGCCCACAATCGCCGGGCCCGAATGAATGCCAATTCCGATTTGGATCGGTGCGCGACCTTTTGCCACAAGATCGCCATTCAGCTGTCCTACTTCGGATAGAATTTCTCGGCCGGCCGCGACTGCATCGCCGGCGTGATTGGAGCCAGAGTCGCCCACGCCGAAAATCGCCATGAAGCCGTCGCCTAAATATTTGTTTACCATGCCGCGATGTTTTTCCTCGACGACGCGGACGGTTACTCGAAAAAAATCGTTCATTACTGCAACCACTTCGCTCGGTGCAGATACGCTCGTTCGTGCAGTCCAGGAACGCATGTCCACAAACATCACGGTGATCTGTTCCTCGACTCCGCTCAATCCGGGGTCGTGTGTCAGAATTTGTTCGGCTGCGCGCTTGCCGACGTGCAAGCCGAATGTCTGACGTAATTTCTCCTTGTCTCTGAGCTCGCGAACCATGTTGCCGAATTCTCCCAGCAGCCGCCCAAATTCGTCGGCGCGTGTCGCGCTGACATCAACGTCCAAATCTCCACGCGAAACGGCGTCGGCCGCGGCGCGAAGTTGATCGATCGGTTTGGCGACGAGCCAACTGATCATAAGCGCGGTGCAAAGACCGAACGCGATCCCAATTGTGCCGACGAAAACGGCGAACCATGCTGCGTTGGTGCCAGGAGCTTTCGGTGCGAACGCGAGAAGGAGGAGCGAGCCTATTGGACAGAGCGATGCCGAGATCGCCCAGAGAATGCCGCGCCCGCGGAGTGAGAGCGTGACCACGCCGGGGATGAGATCGGCGCGAACACCGCGAAAAAAAATTGGGAACAATCCCCAATGAGTCGCGAGCTCGACCAGGAAAATCGAGTGCGTGATCGCGATGAAACCGGAAATACAAAATGAAACGGGCAAGTGCCAGAGCAATCGCGTGTCGAGCGACGGCTCCACTTGCATGAGCGAGCCGAGAAAAACAGGAACGCACAAAAACCACGCGCCGCCGCAAATCGCCGCGGCGAACCAAGGCAAATGGATGAGCAGCCGGCGCGCCCGCGTGAGCGACTTCGGATCGACTATTGATCCACGACAAAGGTGGCGAAAAGCAGGAGCGAAGTAGCGAATCCGTTTCATCCAAAGCCAGATCCCGATCGGAAAGACCAATGCATTGTAAATGATGATTGTCGCAAAGAAGCGCTGCTTCAGAGCGGGCGACGTGAGCATCGGCTCAATGACGGCCGCGTTGTACCAAATGTTAAAGGCGCTACCGAGAACCTGCGGCACGACTGGGGCGAGCGCGGTGAACAGCAGTCCATAACGTTCGCGCGCTCGAGTCATTTTTTCGGCAGTGTCCATGGTCGAAAATAATCGAGCAGAATTAAGTGGCTGCGATTTGCTTGTTCGCAATCGTGACGTACCCGCGAGAAATCCGTGAGCGGCCCGAATTGAAATCCAGCGTCCAGCGGCCGAAAGAAATTGTCCTGGTGACTCGGCAAAACATAACGTGGTTGCAAACGTTCGAGCGCACTCGGCAACCGCGTCCGCGAATCTGGTAGTGCCATGCCAAGAATTGCAAGATCGACGCGCTCATGGGGCGGTAGCAGCGCTGGCGTTCCACCAGAATCGACATAAATGCGCTGGCCGCCAGCTTCGATGAGAAATGCCAGGGGTTCGCCACAAATCCAGTCAGCTGGACGCTGTGGCGGGCCAGAACCGTGCGTTTCAGGTTGATCGAAAGGCACCTTGCCAAAAAGGCGATCATGCGTGGCAGCCAGCACGCGAATTTTCCACGGCCCAATCCGCCGCACATCTCCGGTTGTCACCGCATCGCCGGATGGAGCGCCAGCTCGTTTCGCAAGGTCGACAGCTGAGGCTGAAGCAATGAGACAAGCGTGCGTTCTCGACATGACAGTCGGAACATCGAGCAGGTGATCGAAATGCCCATGAGTGACCAGAATCGCTTCTGCCTTGGGCGCGAGATGTCGCATTCCCTCTGCAATGCGCGGCATGTCCGGCTGAAGGCGCGAACCAAGTGCGATACTCAAAAGATCAACACGCGAAAAATAGGGATCGACCAGTAGAGCGTGCCCGTCGAACTCAAATTGGTAACCATTTGTGCCAAGATAAGTCACGCGCACTCCATCGCGTGCCGTTGTCCCAGAATCCCTGGCGATCAGATCAGCATAAGGATTCAGCCCCGCGCCTAAAACTTGCGTGGAGAATCCGAGGAAAAGAAGAAGCGCGCCTTTCAATCCTTTGCAGCCGATTCTACCGAAGCGTTGTCTCGCGGCCAACTGCAAGTTTGCTTGACGAATTGCGCGTGCCTGCCTTCAATAATTGAAATGAGTGTGGAGTACACGGATGCACCTGCCACTCGGCCAGAACCAAGCGTAGGCGCTAAAATGCACTGTCCATACTGCGGACATCCCCTGCCGAAAGATGCCGAACACTGCGACCGATGTGATTGGACACGCGGCGCAACTGAAACAGCGGAAGGCAAAGCGAGCGACGCCATCGCAGTTATCTTTAGTATCATTCCCGGCTTGGGGCATATTTACAAGGGACACAAGCTTGCGGGTTTTCTATGGATGCTCGGAGCAATCCCGGTCGGGATCTTCGTGTTGTTGGCGGCGTTCGCTTCTGCCGGCTGGGGCCTCGGTCTCTTTTTCTTTTACCTGATCGCGGTAATGCTTCATGCGTACGCAGTGGACGATCGGGTCGTGCCACCACCGGAAGACGACGGCGAAGAATACTGAGCTTGTTGAAGCGTTGAAGAGTTAAAACGTTAAAGCGCATGTCATCCTGAGTGAAGCGAAGGAACCCGCGATCGAAGCTTGGGTTGTCATGCGCCAGTGAGAATCAATCATGTCTGTGCGAGGTCCCTCACTCTGTTCGGGATGACTCACGATGCGTAGGGAATCATTCCCCGATAATCCATGTCACATCGCCAGCTGAGGGATTGACTCTCGAAGCTGGAAATTGCGGGTCACCTTCGAGGACGCGTTCGATTAAATCAGCGTTCTTCGCCGCGCCGACCAGGAAACAGACGTGCCGTGCGTGATTGATGAGCGGTAACGTGAATGTCAGTCTCCAGGCACCTAACTTTGGAACAAAGTTTGCGACCACTCGCCTTATCCTTTCATCTAAGGCAGCAGTTCCAGGAAAAAGCGACGCCGTGTGGCCATCGTCCCCGAGGCCGAGAAGAATCAGATCGTGCCGGTAAATCGGTTCGCCTCGCTCCGTAGCCAAAAGATCAAGCTGATCCTGATATTCCTGCGCCGCGATTTGTGGATCGATTTCACCGCGCATCCGCAGGATTGATTTCTCAGGAACTGCGGCGGGCGCGAGAAGAGTTTCCCGGGCCATCCTGAAGTTGCTCTGTCGATCATCCGGGGGGACGCAACGCTCGTCTCCGAATGTAATTCGGGTCAACTCCCACGGCAGATCATGCCCGATTGCGGCAAGCCGGGTATAAACCGGAACCGGAGTGTTCCCACCGGAGAGCGCAATCCTGAATTCGTTGCGTTCACTGAGGGCTTGATGCGCCCGGTCAAGAATGAAGTCGGCAGCGTCGGCGGCGAAATTTTTCGTTCTAATTACCTGGCGATCCATTCGCGATTAAAATCAAATCGCGCAATGTGACTGTCCGCGCTTTTGCAGATAACGCTGATGATATTCTTCTGCGCGCCAGAACTTGGGCTCAGGTTCAATTTGCGTTACCACTGGCCCGCGAAAACGCCCGCTGGTATCGATCTTTTCCCTGGATGTTTCCGCCGCCGATTTCTGCTCGGGTGAATGATAAAAAATCACTGAGCGATACTGCGCTCCAACATCCGGACCCTGCCGGTTCAACGTCGTGGGGTTGTGGTTCGACCAGAAAACGTCCAAAAGTTCGTCGTACGTGATTTGTGATGGATCGAATTCCACTTCCACGGCTTCGGCGTGGCCGGTCTTGTCAGTGCAAACATCTTCGTAAGTCGGATTCTCTTTCGTTCCGCCAGCATAACCGACTGCTGTAGACAAGACGCCCTTCAAATTGCGGAAAGTCTCTTCCACGCCCCAAAAGCAGCCAGCGCCGAACGTTGCCTTTTCCGTTCTCATCAGAAGCAAAGTGGAACGATTATCACAATGGTGCAACCATCAGAACGGTGTAACGGACCGAGATGCTCCCTGTGTTCTTTTTTGCCCTACTATTGCCCTAAAGTCTTAGTAGCCAACGGTTGCCGAATCTGGCAGAACAACAACAATCCTTATCAGAAATGAATTCCTCCACCACGACTCTGGATCAAACTCGCCCGATCTTACCCGTACGGCTTCTCAATGGCTGTGGCACCTTGCTGGACAAAAGCCGAATTCCACGCACTCCCATTCGTGCAGTTGATTTAATCAAGACAGCAAAGCGCCGTTGCGGTCTTGATGATTTTGGCGGCGGCGACTTTTTCGAGGGCCTCTCACGATTGATCGATTCTTGTCAGCGCGAGTCCCAACTCAACCTCATCGGAAGAATTGTCCTTCGGGCCGATCTCATACGGACATTGTGTTCACGCTTGTTCATGCAACGGGATCGGGAGGCGTATCCAAGCATCGTGCGACAGGAAATTCGCGAACCGCTCTTCATCGTTGGTTTGCCGCGCAGCGGTACGACCCTCTTGCACACTTTGCTCGCCTTGGATCCCGAGCACCGAGTTCCGCTCACCTGGGAAGTCATGACGCCATCCCCACCTACTGGCGATAATGAGAAGCGACGAATTCAACGGGCGATTTGCAGCTGCAATTGTTTCAACTGGCTGGCGCCCACATTTCGCCAAGTCCATCCGGTTGGTGCAGAGCTTCCGCAAGAATGTGTCAGTCTCATGGCGTCGACGTTTACGAGTGACCAGTTCGATGCGATGTATTATGTGCCTTCGTATCGGGTGTGGTTCTTTCGCCAGGATTTGCGACCGGCGTACGAATACCATCGCCGTTTCCTTCAACACCTGCAGGTCCGGCGCAATGCGCGGCGTTGGGTGCTCAAGGCCCCCACGCACATGTTTGCCCTGCCGACTTTGCTGGATGTTTACCCTGATGCGCTTTTCGTCCAGACCCACCGAGCACCGCTCGATGCCATGGCTTCGGTATCCAGTCTCATAACGATTCTTCGGCGCGTATTTAGCGATGCGGTCGATCCACAAACGGTTTGCCGGGAGGCTATCGACTACTGGTCGAAAACACTGGATAGATTCTTGCAAGAGCGAGGACGATTAGCAGAGCATCGCATTTGCGATGTAAATTATGCTGAGATCCGCCACGATCCCCTGGTGGCGGTGCGACGTATTTATGCGCACTTCGGTTGGTCGTTGTCCCAGAAAGTAGAGCAACGGATGCGCCGGGCGCTGGCGAGGCAGCCGGAGGACCGATATAAGCTTCACCGGTATGATCTCTCACAGTTTGGGGTACAAGAAGCAGAGAGCGCCGCTCGATTTGCGGCCTATTGCGATCGGTTTGGCCTAGCCTTAGGCAGGAAACGTACATCGAGCGCTCGAGCGGAAAAGCTGGTTAAGAGGTAGAGACACAACTCGGGCGTCCGATTTTCCAGGCACATCGGTTACGATTAGGCCGCAGTCTTATAAGAATGGCTCCTAGAGTTGCTGGAGCTGCTGGCATGAGGAAACTTCGCTGACATGAAATTTGAAGTGCGCTGCGCGATTACCGCCGATCATCCCAGCTTGCCTGGACATTTTCCAGACGCGCCTCTCGTGCCGGGCGTATTGATCCTCGATGAAGTTCGCGCAGCGTTGCTTGCTTGGCAGAAAGACTCTGAGCTTGCTGCGATCCGGACGGTTAAGTTTCTGCAGCCACTAAAGCCCGATCAGCAGTTTACGATTTGCTTTTCCGCGAACAATGATGACCCGAGTGAAATCAATTTTTGTTGCCGCATCGAAGGGCGCGTAATAACTGAGGGCCAACTTGAAGTTTATTACAGGACAAAGGTGACTTCGTGAACGCTCCACTCTCCGACGCGCAAACGTTTAAGGTACAGCCAAGCGATCCGCGCCTGGCTGAATACCTAAAGGAATATCCACAGCCAGTGTTCAGTGAACGACTGTATCAGAGCATCGAACTGATGGAGCGTTACAGCGTCGAAATGGCTATCGATCTGGCGCGCCGGTTGAATCTGATCGATCACCTCAGCCAATGGCGATCGGTCGATGACTTGTGTAGTCGCCTTTCGTTTCAGCCCTCTTTCAAGTTCGCGTTACATTGGATCCTGGAACGTCTGGTCGAAGTCGACTGCGTCGAGGCACGGACGGACGGGAACTTTCGTTCTTACCATCTGCGGCACACCTTGCGGAAACCCGATCTTGAAAACCTGCGTGCGGCAGGTCTGCAAATTGATCCTGCGAACGCGGCGACTTTGGATTTACTGGATCACGCCGCGAGCCTCTATCCAGTTGTCGCCAATGGCGAACAAAGTGGTGATCGCAATTTGCTCGGTCCGCAAGGCGTGCCGCTGTGGCTGAATTATTTTCACAACGACAATTTAACCTATGCCGTAAACAACTGGGTTGGCGCGGCACTTGCCGTTAAGCGTGTTTCCACTCAGCACAGGTTTCGGATTTTAGAGATCGGCGCAGGCCCCGGCAGCGCCAGCGAAATTTTGCTACGCATGTTTGATGAACGAGGGCTTTTACCGCGGGTGGAACGTTATCTTGTCACAGAGCCGAACGCGTTCTTCCTGCGATGTGGCCAACGCAAACTCGCAAGGCAATATCCTAACCTTTCGCTTGAATGGGCCGCGCTCAATCTCGATTTGCCTTGGAGCACTCAGGGCATTAACCCGGGTGAATTCGATCTGGTATACGCCGTTAACGTGATGCATATCTCCAGGGATCTCCTGTTTAGTTTGAACGAAGTGCGCTCAGCTCTGGCCAGCGACGGCTGGCTCGTGATCGGCGAATGCCTGCGCCCCTACTTCAATCAACCAATCTATCCCGAGCTGATGTTTCAGATTCTTGAGAGTTTTACAAATGTCCAGACAGATCCAGAGGTCCGCCCGAATCCAGGCTTTTTGACTGCCGAGCAGTGGCGGTCCGCGTTTACTCGCGCGGGCTTTCAGCGCGTCGAGGTTGCGCCCGATATCGATCGCATTCGCGAGATTTATCAACACTTTTTTACTGGCGCAATTTGCGGACAAAACGTCGTGTCTGACAAATGACCTCGGACGTTCTCGAGACGAAAACCTCGGAGGCAGTGCGTTGGTCGGCGTTGCCGGAACGCGGTACACTGCCTTCGCTGCGATTACTCGCGTGGATCGCAACGCGCATCGGGCGTTGGGCCGGAAGGCTGCTGTTATACCCGATCACATCTTATTTTGTAATTACTGCATGCGCGGCCCGTCGAACCTCGTACGAATATCTTAAGCAAATCCGCGGCTACCCAGCGCACTGGTGGCATGTGTTTCGTCATTTTCATTTCTTCGCCGCCACAATTCTGGATCGCCTTTACCTGTTGCGCGGTGAGTTCCACCGCTTTGACCTAGAGCTTCATGGCAAAGAAATCCTGCACAGCCGAATGGAAAGCGGAAAGGGCTGTATCCTTTTGGGTTCACATTTGGGTAGCTTCGAGGTGTTGCGGGCTCTGGGCGTGATGCAACGAAATTTTCCGCTCAAGGTTTTAATGGACCCGACGCACAACCAAAATATCACCGGGTTTTTGGATGCGTTGAATCCGGTGATCGCGAGCACCGTAATCGCGCCAGATCGGATGGATACGCTGCTGACGGTTAAGGAAAGTTTGGATGCAGGGTTCTTCGTCGGCACTCTAGGCGACAGGGTGTCGAGCGATGGTAAGACAACCCAATGCCAATTCCTTGGCCGGCCAGCCGCGTTTCCGGTCGGCCCAATCGTGCTTGCCGCCATGACGCATTGTCCCGTTATTTTGTTTTTCGGTCTCTACCGCGGCGGGAATCGTTACGAAATTTACTTCGAACATTTTGCCGACGAGATCGCATTGGATCGCGATCGCCGGGCTGGGGAGATCCAGCTGTGGATGCAGCGCTACGCCGACCGCCTGGAGCATTACGCGCGCATTGCGCCTTACAATTGGTTTAACTTTTATCCGTTTTGGAACCAGGCTCCGCCGCGTTAAAACTAGGTTTCGAGGTTACAAAAAGGCTATATGCATGGCTCCGATGTAACCCCGTCGCATCTCAACAAGTCACTTAGGTCTGTTTGATGCCTAACGATCTGCCGATTAACAAAGCAGAAATTCGGACGTTGATTCCTCACTCTGGTCTGATGTGTTTGTTGGATCAGGTAACTCAGTGGGAGGATCGATCGATTACATGCGTCGCTAACACGCACCGTGATCCCACTAATCCATTGCGTCGCGACGGACATTTATCTGCGCTCCACGCTTTCGAATACGGCGCGCAAGCGGCGGCAGTCCACGGCGGATTGCACGCACGCTCGGTGGGCACAACTGCGTTACCCGGCTACCTGGCTGCACTGCGCGACGCGCGCTTGCATGTGACACGCTTGGATGACATCAAATCGCCGCTGCAGATTTCCGCCAACCGTTTGTTTGGAGAAGGCAGCAATACCGTTTACGAGTGCCGTGTTTCGGCCGGCGATCTTTTATTAGCAAATGGGCGCATTACTATCATGCAACGCATGTGAGTGCTGGAGCCGCGTACTGCTTGGAACTGTGTCCCAGACGGCTCAGAGAGCCGTGGGTACAACCGCGTTTCACATCACGATTCCGCCGTCGACGCACAACACCTGGCCGGTGATGTAGCCGGCTTCAGTCGACGCAAGAAATGCCACTGCGTTGGCGATGTCTTCGGCCGTACCCGTTTTGCCAAGTGGAATTTTTGATTGGATGGAGTTCTTAATCTCATCGGAAAGACCCGCAGTCATGTCTGTCGTGATGAGCCCGGGCGCTACGGCGTTGACGGTGATGTTGCGGCTCGCCAGCTCGCGGGCGAGTGACTTGGTAAAACCGATCAAGCCTGCTTTACTGGCCGCGTAATTTGTCTGCCCGGCATTGCCCATCAGGCCGATGACTGAACTGATGTTGATGATGCGACCGCCGCGCTGCTTGATCATCGCCCGAATGATCGCTTGCACAAAACTGAACGCGCCGCGCAAATTCGTGTTGACGACCGAATCCCAATCCGCGAGCGACATTCGCATAGCAAGCCCGTCACGAGTCACGCCAGCGTTGTTAACCAGAATGTCGACCCTGCCAAAATCTTTAAGAATCTCGGCGCCGATTTTTTGAACGGCTGCATGGTCCGCGACATCGACCGCGTAGCCTTTCGCCGCATTGGCGCGGATTGCATTGATCTGGTTTGCGACGTTCTTTGCGTTTGCGTCTGTGCGGCTCGCGCAGGCTATACGCGCTCCCTCGTTAGCCAGTCGCAAAGCGATAGCTTGTCCGATCCCCCGCCCTGCCCCGGTTACAATCGCAACGTGATTCTCAAATCTCATATAGGCTTTCGATTTAGACGATAGCTTTCGACATTGCTACACCACCACTCCGTAACGGCGTTGGCGGCGCCCAAATTCTTCCACGGCGGCAACGAGGTCTTTCTTTGTAAAATCGGGCCATAGTTTAGGCGTGATGTACATCTCGGTATAGGACGTTTGCCAAAGAAGGAAGTTGGACAGACGCATTTCGCCCGAAGTGCGAATAAGAAGATCCGGATCGGGATAGTACCGCGTGTAAAGATGCTTACTGAACATCTCCACGTCGATCATCGCCTTGTCGATGTGGCCCAGCTCGACCGCACGAAGCAAACTTTTGATGCCATCAATGATTTCGAGGCGGCCGCCGTAACTAAGGGCAAGGATAAGAGTCAGACCGGTGTTGCCGGCAGTTTGCTCGATGGTTTTATGAAGTTGTTCCTGCGAGCTCCCGGGTAAATCAGTCAACCGTCCAATGGCCTGAAGACGCACATTCTTCTCGATCAATTCGGGCGTTTTTTCTTTTAAGAATTTTTCGAGCAGACGCATTAGCGCGAGCACTTCACTTTTGGGACGTTGCCAATTCTCAGCGGAGAAAGCGTAAAGGGTGAGATACTCTACCTTTAATTCGCCACAGCCTTCTACGCACTCGCGAACAGCCTGGGCACCTGCTTCGTGCCCTTTGATGCGTGGAAAACCGCGGGCCTTTGCCCATCGGCCGTTACCGTCCATGATGATTGCAATGTGACGAGGAACGCTCTTCACGTTCGATGGCATGACTACAAAACGATTGTCTCACCGCGTTCCGGCCCGACGCTAATCATGGACAATTTTGCTCCGGTTAATTCGGAAATGTATCTGACATATTTTCTCGCCGCAGGAGGAAGCTGAGAAAAGGTTTGCGCAGACTGAGTAGAGGTGTTCCAGCCACGCACCTTTTCATAAATTGGTTCGCAATTAGCCAGCTGGCTCGCGGCGCAGGGGGGAACATCCAGGCGTTTCCCATTTAGACGATAGGCTACGCAAACCCGGATCGGATCAACATGATCCAGTCCGTCAAGGTTGGTGATAGCCAGCTCGTCGATCCCGTTGATCATCCTGGCGTAGCGGGTTGCCACGGTGTCGAACCAACCGCAGCGGCGCTTGCGTCCGGTTGTCGCGCCAAATTCGCGCCCCAAGCCGTGAAGCATCTGCGTCAACCGCATATCTTCGGTAGGCAACGCCCCCTCACCTACGCGAGTCGTATACGCCTTCATCACGCCTACTACGCGATCGATCCGATTGGGTGGCACGCCGCTGCCCGTGCACGCGCCGCCGGCAGTTGTATTTGAGGAAGTCACATAGGGATACGTCCCGTGATCGATATCGAGGAATGTTCCTTGTGCTCCTTCAAAGAGAATCTTTTTGCCCCGCTCCATGGCGCGATGGAGATACACGACCGTGTTGCCGACCAATGGGCGCAGTTTTTCGCCTGCAGCCAGATAGCTTTCATTGACCTCCCGGAAGCTGACAGGCTTCGCGCCCAGCGCGTGGAGAATTCTGTTGTACTCGATCACCTTGGCCTGCAATTTTTTCGAGAACAAAATCGGCTGCATCAAATCGGACATGCGCAGGCCCGTGCGCGCTGCCTTATCACCATAAGCCGGGCCAATCCCGCGTTTGGTAGTTCCAATTCTGGTATGGCCCCGACGCAGTTCCCGTTGCTCATCGAGCAGGCGGTGGTAAGGCAGAACCAAGTGAGCGCAGTCGCTGATTAGCAAATTCCTGCCAATTGTGACCCGTAGTTTGCGCAAGCCATCGATCTCGCCAAGCAATGCAATCGGGTCGATTACGACGCCGTTTCCAATTACGCAAACCTTGCCGCGCCGCAGAATTCCCGAAGGGATTAGGTGGAGAATGTATTTAACGCCACGATGGAAGACAGTGTGCCCGGCGTTATTGCCGCCCTGGCTGCGAACAACGATATCAACCTTCGCGGTAAGCACGTCGATAATCTTGCCCTTACCTTCGTCGCCCCACTGCGCTCCAATTAGAATCGTATTGGCCATTGCAATCAGAAATGGGCAAAAAATTTTCCCGATGCATCCGGCAGGACACAGTCGGGACTGCCTACGAATAATAGGTTGGCGGCATCTGCGTGCAAGAGAATTTGCACTTCGCCCCTGTCTTGCTCATGCTTTGTGGAACACGAAGCTAGGAAGAGCGTGAGCGAGAAATGATACCGCGGCTTCCTACTGGCGCGTATCGACTGGTTCGCCAGTCAGGGCACAGGTGTTTGCCCTCTAGGCGAAGGAGAAGCACTTGGCTGCTCTCTTCCGGATTCCATCAACGTTGGCCGTACAGCGCTAGTCGCCTCCGGCTTCGCAGTTCGTGAACTTGGCCGACGTGCTGTGCTCGTTTGCTCAGAACGAGCTTCCTTTTTCGCCGGCCTGGGAGTTTCCGGGGCGGCTGGGTTTGGCGTTGGAGCAACCTCTGATTGGCCAGATCTCCTCGTCTGTGATGGACTCGGGTTGTTCAGCCGCTCGGCGGCAAGGGCTCCCGCCATTCGCATTTGCTCAAGCGTGGGTTCGGCGGATGTAGATCTCTTGCTGCGCGATTTAGCTTTAGTTCGCTCCGGTGTTGCTGATTCTGAGGGAGTTTCCTCTGGAGGCGGAGCTGCTTGCTTGGGAGCTTCCGGTTTCGTTTCGCGAGCGACGATTACCTCCTGCGCGTGCGTCTGGCAGACGAGGATAAAGCTGCAGAGCAGCACGCTGAAAAATCCCCTCGGCATAAATCGTCGTGATAAACGACTCCAACCCATTCGCAAGCCCCCATTCACAAGACGTTCTGACCTTAACCAGTTTGTCGCTTGACCTGGATTACCGGCAAGGGAAAACGCATCCGCAATTCGTTTTCCAGAAAAATCTCAACATGATGTAATCCGTATTGCTGAAACTGCACTCCGCCAAAATAATGGACGTTGGTCGCGTGGCCTTCCATCTCCTTTAAGATGAACTCAACCTCAGCCTGAGCAATAACCTGCTGCTCATCCACGCCAACAATGCGAGATTTTTGTCGAAATTTGCCCGCGCCGCTGCACCAACGTGTCCAAATGCAGAGCCGGATGTAATTGATTGGCAGAGCGGGCGCCGGAATGACACTCAGCACGCCAACGAGTGTTTGCATTCCGTTGATCTCGCAGCGGACGTCCTCACAAAGAACAGCACTTTGCAGGTCCGGAAGAATAACGTCGGTCCCCATCGGTGATTGATTTACATGATCCCGCGAATTAGCAGCGTCAATAATCCGACGCCGAGCACAATCCGATAAACAGCAAACGGCACAAACCCGCGCGCACGCACCCAATTCATAAACCATGCGACCACGGCCAGTGCTACGAAAAACGAAATGATAAATCCGATTCCGAGCACGATCCATTCATGAAGATTCATCGCCAGCGGGGCAATATCCGCTTCGTGATGATGCGGCATCACTGTCTTCAAAAAATCAAATCCCGTAGCCACTACCATCGTCGGCATCGATAAGAAAAACGAAAATTCCAGCGCCGCTGGACGCGACAGGCCTGCGACTTGCCCGGCAGCGATTGTGGACATCGAACGCGAAGTACCTGGGAAAACAGCAGAAAGAATTTGGGCTGCTCCGATCCATATCGCCTGCGGCAGGGTCATTTCTTCCATGTGCATCGTGCGGGGCCGCGTGAAGACGGCATCAACAATCCACATCACGATTCCACCGATGAGAAGCGCGAAGGCCATCACCCAGAGATTTTCCAGGTTTTTGCCGATTTGTTTCGTAAGTGCCCAGGCTGGAACTGCGGTTACAACAAACGCTATTAAGGTAAGACTTAGCGGATGTGTCAAAATGGTGCGATCGCCGCGCTCGCCTCTTGGGAACGTGCGAACAAACTGCAGGATGCGGTGCCAAAAATAAACCGGCAACGCCAGGATCGCGCCGAGCTGGATAACGATCGTGTACATTTTCCAAAAGCCATCGTGAAGATCGATATGCAGCAACGCTTCGCAGATACGCAAATGCGCAGTTGAGCTTACCGGAAGAAATTCAGTCAACCCTTCGACGATTCCGAGAAAGACTGAGAGCAGATATTCGTGCATTCGTTAAAGCGTTAAGCAGTTAAAAAAGTCGAAAAGTTAAGATGGTTGAATCGGGTACATATTCTGACCTTGTAGCTTTGTAACTTTTGAACTTTGTAACTCTTTTAACCATTTAACGCGAGCGCTTCGCGCTCACAGCGCCTCCGTTCCGCGTTCGCCTGTCCGAATGCGCACCGCTTCTTCGACCTCGGTCACAAAGATTTTCCCATCGCCGATCTTGCCCGTTTTGGCTGCTCCCAAGATTGCCTCGACAGCCCGCTGTGCGCGGTCGTCAGGAACAACCATTTCGAATTTGATTTTCGGTAGGAAATCAACGGTGTACTCCGTGCCGCGATAAATTTCGCTGTGGCCCTTCTGCCGGCCAAATCCTTTTATCTCGCTAAGAGACATTCCTTCTACACCTGCCGCTATCAGGGCTTCCTTCACCGGCTCTGCTTTAAAAGGCTTGATGATTGCCTCGATCTTTTTCACCGCGCCAAAACTAGAACTGGCGTAACAAATGGCAAGCAATCCGATTCAAATGATAGCACCTGAACGTGTTCACTCGACTACGCCCCGGAAGTGAATCAATGGTGGATCGCTTCGGTATTGCAATTGTTGATACGATCTTCCCGTTTCGCGGCAAATCTGTCCTCGCATGACAAAAGACCACGCATCATCAAAGTCGAACATTTGGACGCCTTCCTATAAACGGACTAATTCCTTCAAGGAGAGATTACGACGTTGACTACCGCGCCCGCACAGTCGCCCTCCGTTCTTAGCAGTTTGCCTGCTCGTTATCCTTTGGTCTCGTATTTCCTCATCGCCTTCGGTTTCTCCTGGCTCATGTTCCTGCCGGGTCCGCTTATGTACTACGGCGTTATAAGCCTGAGCGACGACGTAATCCGCTTATTGGCTATTGCCGGCCTGCTCGGACCAATCTTGTCGGGATTCATTATGACTGCGGTTACCGAAGGGCGGCCCGGCATAGTGCGCTTGCTCCGCCGAATGGTATGCTGGCGCGTTGGGATTCGATGGTACGTGTTCGCTCTCATTGGGCTCCCAGTAACCATGGTGCTTGCCACTTTTATCCGGCCCGGTACCGCGGAGTCCTTCGACATTTCCGCGCGGCCATTCTTTCTGGACTACCTGCGTGCCTTCATCTCTATGGTTCTCTTAGGAGGACCGCTCTTCGAGGAACCAGGTTGGACCGGCTTCGCGCAGCCTCGCTTGCAGCGATTATGTGGTCCTTTGATCGGAGGCCTAATCCTCGGCAGTCTGTGGGCTCTTTGGCATTTGCCTGGATTTTTGATCCCTTCCCAGAACGTGACGGATATACCTCCCAGGGGCACCGTCCTCGAATTCGTCGTGTTCGCCCTTGCCCTAATGGGTCTGCGCCTAATCATCATTTGGATCGTCAATAACACGAGGAACAGCGTCTTTATGGCAATATTGGTGCATGCTTCCTGGAACACTTTTTATTCCGCCGCCCTGATTCGATTGTTTCACTCTCCAATCGTGCTCGGAAGCTACGCGAATCTCGCGATAGCCGCATGCGCGTTAGCGCTGGTGCTTATTGCGGCTACGCGAGGACGAATGGGTTATCGGGAGGAGATCGACACAGTGTTTGACGAAACCGCTGCGGTGCGATGATAGCGGAATTGAAATCGCGTTTGCGTCGGCTCGCCTCGCAGCGCATAACTTCAGCCGATGAAGTTTGTTTTTTGTATTTTCGCGATCTCCGCAATCACAATGTTCGCAGTGGCGCAGGAGATAACCACGCCGCCGCCCAGAGTTTATCCCGTCGCATTGCCGAATTACGATGAGGAGACCGCCACACGGTTGCAGATTTTTTTGGACAACAGCGATTTCGGGCCTGGGAAAATTGACGGAAGGATGGGAGAATTCTTCCGCAAAGCGCTGATTTCATACAAGCATGCGCACGCCATGCCAAAGACTGGTGCGGTCGATCAATGGATGCTCGATCAAGTGCCCGTGACTTACACCACTTATACGATCAGGGATGAAGATCTGAAGTTCGTGGGCAATGTGCCGGGCAGCCGTGCCGAGCAGGCCAAATTAAAATGGCTGCCTTATACGTCCCTGCTTGAGTTCGTCGCCGAGCGTTATCATTCGGCCGAGTCCTACATTCAGAAACTTAATCCCGGAAAGAACTGGGAGCACCTTCAGCCGGGCGAAACTTTGAAGGTGCCGAATGTATTGCCCTTTGAGGTTGAGAAATTCACCGAAGGGAAAGTCCCTGAAAACCCAGCGTTCGCTTCTCGCAAGGTTTTTGTCGACACCTACGAACATCTTCTGGAGGTGTTCGATCAGGACCAACTCGTCTGTGTCTTTCCGATTACACCAGGATCGAAGACATTGCCGGCGCCAGCGGGCACTTGGAAGATTCTCGGCACGAATGTTTGGCCGTGGTTCCGCTATGATGAAGGCATGCTCAACCACGGTGTGCGCACGGAAAACTATTACAATCTTCCACCAGGCCCGAACAATCTCGTTGGCGTTCTTTGGATGGGTCTGAACAAGCCCGGGATCGGCATTCACGGGACCAACAATCCCGAGACAATCGGCCGCGCCGCCAGTCACGGCTGCATTCGCCTGGCGAACTGGGACGCCGCGCGCGTGAAAGACCTCGTCAGCGTAGGAAATACTGTCCTTATTTTCTAGGTGGAACGCGTTGTCCTCAACGCGTTGACAATGCCAAATGCGGCTTTGCCGCCTGATACTTGCGCCTTCGGCGATTGTTCTGCCATCGTCTTCGGAGAAGACGATCCACCTATTCCTGAAAAAAGTTCGCGCCGAATCGCGATGTCGAACGTCTAGGCTTTAGATCGACAAAATGGATCCCAGTGAACGCGAAAAATACCAGGCGGCCATTCATGGCGATCGCGAGGCATTTGAAATGATTATTCGCACCCATAGTCGGACGCTTTTCGCTATTTCTTACGGCATTTTGCAAAATCGCGAAGAAGCGGAGGACGTCGTACAAGACTCGCTGGTTAAAGCGTGGAAAACACGCTGGCGTGTGCGCGATCCGGAAAAATTTCCGGCCTGGCTCGGAACCATTGCGCGACACAAAGCGCACGATGTTTTTCGCAAACGCCGCACCGTTCCTCTGTCGGAGCAAGTGACTGAACCGATCGAACCGGAGCCGGCGAATGCGAGTGGTTTAGATCAAAAATTGCATTCCGCGCTCGCAGCGTTGCCGGAACTCCATCGGGCTGCGCTCACGTTGCGCTATTTCGAAGAGATGGATTATCGCACTATCGAAAACAGCCTGGGTCTGACCAATGGCGCGCTGCGCGGCATACTCGGCCGCGCTCTGACTTCAATGCGCAAACAACTTCGCCCGGCGCTCGCTGCAATGGACTAAACGTATGGCAACGATCCACGACGAAATTGACAGCTGGTTGGCCGGCGATCTGCACGGCGAGCTTTCTAATAACGAACGGAACGCGCTGCATGCGCATCTCGTCGATTGCGGTGCATGCCGAAAAACTCATCAGGAAACCAAAGCTATGAACAAAATTCTGGAAGAAACTTTCGCACAGCAAAAACCAGATCCGGCTTTCGAGCAGCGGATACTGGCTGGTTTTCGCAATCGCGTCCCTCAGCGAAGCGGACTTGTAAAGCTGCTCGTCGATCTAATGCGCTTACGCGCTACTCAAATCACAGCGGTTGCCGCCGTTTTGCTCGGGCTTGTGCAGATCGGACGAATGATCACGGGCGAACCTGCAACTGCCCCGCGGGAGCGCGAACGATACGTCGGGGAACAGTTTGCCGCGCAACCGTCGCAGTTTCCAGCATCACGAGCAGCTCAATCCGGTGCTTTAGCCAAGTCAGACGAAGTCGCCGCCGGCCGACCACAGGATTTGGCGCTTAAGGAACCGCCGCCACCGGCTCCAGCTCAGTCCAAGGACCAAAGACAAGGGAGCGCTGAATTGGAACGAACAATCGTCACTGGATCAAATATTCCGACTGCTGCGGAAGAAGCCGCGCAAGCTCCAGCCCAAGAGCCTGCTCCTGCGCTGGTCAATCGCAAATTGATTCGAAACGCCACAGTCGAACTAGAGATCGTCAGCTTTGATAATGCTGTTCAGAAGATCACTGCATTTGCGAACGAAGAACACGGTTACGTCGCTACAACAGATTCTGAGAAACAGGCAAATGGGAAGCTACGTGGGCAAGTCGTCGTCAAGGTCCTGCCGGAAAACCTCGATCGCTTTCTGCAAAAGATCCGGAACCTTGGCGAATTAAAAAAACAGACCCTGAGCACTGAAGACGTGACGAAAGCGTATTTCGATACCGATGCGCGCCTGAAAAGCGCCCACGTGATGGAGCAACGCCTGATCGACATGTTGAAAACCAAGACCGGCAAAGTTTCCGATTTGCTTCAGGTGGAGAAAGAGCTGGGCCGTGTCCGCGAAGAGATCGAGAAGATGCAGGGCGAGTTAAAATATTGGGATTCGCAGGTGCAATTCGCCACGGTGACTATGTCGCTGGCGGAAAAGGACATGGAAGAGCCAGCGGCCTTCCTTATCAGGGAGCGAGCTCAGCTGGCACTCTACGCGCCCGATGTAGAGAAGATTTACAACGAGATCAAAAGCCTCGCCTCGCCAAAGGTACAGATCACAAACGCACAACTAAACCGCGATTACTCCGGACGTGTTTCAGCGCAGGTGAACATGTTGATCGCGCCGGAAGAAAGCGATGCTGTAATCGGCCGTGTCAAAGCTTTCGGGCGCGTGGAAAATTTCCAAACGCAGACTCAACGCACCGCGCAGGGCGGCAATCCCGCGGCGGCGGGATCGGAAAATGCCAGGACCAAACGTGACAAGGTGGAACTCAACATCGCCATCTCACGCGAGGAACAGGAGCAAGCTTTTCAGCAGACGAGCCTGCGCATTCGCACGTCGTCAGTGGACGAAAAGGCAAAGGAGCTTCGCGCTCTTGCAGAGAAACAAGGCGGACGCATTCGCAGTTCTACTTTCAGTCGCGATCCGGATGGCCGCGCCGTGGCAAATGTTTCGCTACGCGTACCGATAAAAAATTACGCGGCGCTCATGCAATCGCTCTACTCGTTAGGCAAGGTTGAGAACGTGAGTGTGCAACGTCAGGACCGTACGGATGCGCAAATCGATGAAGCAAACGCTCCGGCGGACGTTTCGATCCAGGTTTACAGCCAGGGCAATATCGTTTCGCCGGAGACCGGCTTGCTTGCCACACTGCGGCGCACACTGGCGCAAAGCGCGGGCGCAATCATGTGGAGCTTGCGCATGATTGGTGTGGCGATCGCTTTTCTGGCGCCCTGGGCGATTGCAATTATTGGCGTCATTTGGATCGCGCGACGCGTAATTCGCGCGAAGCGATAGGTGGAACGCGTTGTCCTCAACGCGTGGTTAACCAGGCGGCAATCTGCATTTTTTGCCATCGTCTTCGGAGAAGCCGATCCACCTATGTTCGAATCATTCTTGCTCGCTTCGCAAACGAGTCATAAGTTACTTATATCGAAGATTGGCGATGAAAGCTCCAGGCGGTATCAGCTATAGCAACGCGGCGGTCGCCGCTTGTCCGAAGCATTTACTCCAATTCGCGGTCGATCAGCGGTACGACGATTACACATCGGTCGATCACGCGGTCTGGCGATTCATCATGCGCCAGAACACCTTTTTTCTGAAAGAATACGCGCATAAAGTTTATTTCCAGGGTCTCCTCGACACGGGCATCTCGTTTGAACGCATTCCGCGTATCGAAGAGATGAACGACATTCTGGCGAAGATCGAGTGGGGCGCGGTGGCGGTGGACGGTTTCATTCCGCCCGCGGCGTTCATGGAGTTCCAAGCCTACAAAGTACTGGTGATCGCGTGCGACATGAGGCAGATCCATCACATCGAATACACGCCTGCGCCGGACATCGTGCACGAGGCCGCCGGCCACGCGCCAATCATTGTCGATCGCGAATACTCAAATTACTTGCAGCGTTTCGGTGAGATCGGTGCCAAAGCAATGTCTTCCAAAAAAGATTTCGAGTTATATCAAGCGATTCGGCATTTATCGATTTTAAAGGAGCGGCCGAACGTCGATCCGAAAGAAGTCGATGAAGCAACCAAACTGGTCGAACATCGCCAGAAAAATCTCGGCGCACCCTCCGAAATGGCGCTGCTGTCGCGTTTGCATTGGTGGACGGTCGAATACGGACTCATTGGCACACTCGAGAATCCGAAAATTTACGGCGCCGGTTTGCTTTCATCGATCGGCGAATCGGTCTCGTGTCTGGAGCCTGCGGTAAAGAAGATCCCCTACTCCATCGATGCACAGAATTGCGCGTTCGATATCACCACGAAACAACCACAGCTCTTTGTCTGTCGCGATTTTCAGCACCTGAGAGACGTGCTTGAAGAATTTGCCAGCAAGATGGCGTTCATGGTCGGCGGACTCGAAGGCATCAACAAAGCCATCGAATGTAATAATACTGCGACTTGTGAGTATTCGTCCGGTCTTCAAGTCAGCGGGACTTTCACCGAGGTTATCACAGACAAAAACAATTCCCCGATTTACCTGCGGACTACGGGCAAGACCGCGCTCGCATTCCAGGGCAAAGAACTCGAAGGCCACGGCGTCGATTATCACAAGGACGGTTTCGGTTCGCCGGTTGGAAAATGGAAACAGACACCAGCGGCACCAGAGCTACTGACGAACGATCAACTGCATGCGCTTGGAATTGTTGAGGGTAAGAAAGCGAAGATCGAGTTTGTCGGCGGCGTCGTTGTCTCAGGGAAAGTTGAGAAAATTCTGCACCGCGACGGGAAACTGTTGTTGATCACATTCTCAAACTGCAACGCGAAATACCACGACCGAGTTCTGTTCGAGCCTGAGTGGGGTGTCTACGACATGGCCGTTGGCGAACGAATCAGCTCAGTCTTTAACGAGGCGGCAGACAAAGATGCCTACAATCAGGTGGCGCTGGTTCCAAAGGAACGCACCATCAAAGTTCCCTCAGACGCGAAGCGCAGGCGACTCGAGAATCTTTACGCGCAGGTGCGCAAGATTCGCGAGAGCAAAACCGGTTACGAGCGGCTTGGCGAAATTTGGGAAACACAGCAGGCCGAACATCCTGAGGACTGGGTGTTGTCGATGGAAATTTTCGAAATTCTCAACACAACCGATCAACAGCCAGAGCTGAAAGCCAGGATCGAGAAGTTCCTTAATGAGAAGAAGGCGAAGACGAAAGATCTCGCGACGCTAATCAGCTGGGGATTCCGCCTGGTCGAATATCACAAGAAGCCAGAATTCCAGGCGGCACTTCACGCTTCGCCGAAATAACTGTAGTCACTTCGCTGCGCGAAGCGTGAGGCTCTCGTGAATGGCTCGCGCGAGTCGCGCCGCCCACAAGGCCCCGGCTACAGTTAAATCGCTTCGTCCCTGAAATGGAGTTTGTCCCTAACGCGTTTGCGTATTCGTCTTTGTCCGATCAGTCGGCGGCGAGTCCGCTGTTGGTTTGACGACCACACTTGATCCATAAGAACCCGACACCTGGCCATTTCGCGCAAAGTCCCGCATCATGGCGAAATAGCCCGGCGCGTATCGGGTCGAGACGCGTTCGCCATTTGAAACGACTTCGTACTCGGTCATTCCGTGCTCAGCACGAGGAAATAGGGCCAGCGTAATCGGTTTCCCTTCAGCGATCAGTGCCTTGATACGACGACTCGTCTCAGCGCTCGGTGCTTCCAGGTCGTCCTCTCCGAGAATCCACAACTGTGGCCTCTCGACGGCGCGAAGCGTGGGCATCGGGTCATAACCGAATGGCGTCCCGAAAATAAAATCCTTGCCCTTTTCGCGTATCTCGCCCGCTGTGTACGGCAAAATAAAATGCGTATAATTGCCATGTATGTCTTTGTACCAAGACTCATTGCGGTACTTGGCCCTTACAGCATCGAAACGTTCGAAGCCTTTAGTGAAACCGCTCTCGAATATCGCTTCGGCTGCGGATGCTACCTCCAGCGCTTTCGAAATTTCCGGCTGGCTATGACCTTTGAGGCGCATCTCAAGCGCAACCTCCTCCTGGTCTTCGTCAATGACGGAGACGGCCAGCCCGAAGCTGACAATAACAAAATCGACGGGCGCGTGTGTTGCAGCGAGCGGCGCGACCCAGCCGCCCTGACTCCCACCTTGATATCCGATCCGGGCGCAGCGGGTGCCAGCAATTCGCTTAGCTTCCCGCATGGCAGCGACGGCGTCATCCGCCAGTGTATCGAAACCCTGCGTATATTTGCCGTCCGATCTGCCGGTTCCGCGTTTGTCATAAACGAAGGCGCCAACATTCTCGGCCGGTAACAGTCGTTGAAGCGCATACGAGTCGCGCGCAGAATCTCGTTCCGCTCCGTGAATGAGAATCACGATCGGGACCGGATCATTGCTCTTCGGCAGTACTAATCTACCCGCGAGCTTAACTCCGCCACGACCTTCGAACACCGTGTCAGTCACATCGAACGGGATTCGGTGAGCTTTCTTACCGTCGAATTCGATTTCACCCGTCGCGCAACGAGTCAAAGATGCCGTGTGTCCATCTGGACGATCTGTCCATCCCAGTGTGCTTGTCCACAAGGCGTTGCCCTTTTTATGCAGAACCCCGGTTGTGCCATCGAACTTGCGCCAGCGAAACGTGTCGCCTTCGGATCGCGCGATATCGATGATCTCTCCATCCGAAAAGCGATAGGCTCCGATTTGGCAATTATCGTTGGTGCCGGCTTCCACACGGCCTGTAAGACCGGCACCGACACAAGCGGCTGATAAGCCGCAGGCTATCAATCCACGCGACAAGGAGTGAATGCTAAAACAGGACATCTCTGTCTATGATGCAATCCGTCGCTATTTTGGATTCGAAATTTTCCTTGAGTCCGTTTGCCCTTTCGCGCGCAGGCCCGTTCGTCTTTAATTTGTAATTCCAGCGGAGGTCGAACAATCTCTCGCTCCTACCCAGCCTCATGCAATTAATCAGAGATCTCTCGGCTCCGCTCGAGAGGACAGTTGTGTGATCAAAAGCTTTCGTCTTTGAAATGGCGCTTGCCTTTGAGCGCCTTGGCGTATTCGTCTTTGCTTAGGATATTTTCATCGAGCTGCATATCAGTGCGGAGAAAGTTTCGGAACCACGTCTCGATCCGTTGTCGATCTTTGAGTACTTCCTCGGTGATGTAATTAGCGTCGACATTGATACAGATCGCACCCACGATTCCATATTCTTTGCGATACACTGGGATTGTCGTGCATTTGAATTTGCGCGCTCCAATGTTCAGCTCGTAATTCAATTTCTCCTCATTAAGAAGCTGGCGCTTTTTGAGGTCGATCAGCAGATTGGTCGTGCCGTCCCGCAAATGTCTGCCAGTTGCATTATTTTCCAGTGCGATGAGCGAATGCGCTGGGTCAGCCAGATTGTGAAGCAAAACCTCGATGCCAGTATTTGGAAATGATTTCCCGACGAGGCGCACCAGACGGATGTAGTTCTCGAGATACTCATTTGTGTCATCCGCAATTTTCTTCCCGTCGTACTTATCAAAGAGCTGGGCATAAACTTTCTGTTCTGTGGGTTCCAGTTGATCGCGCACGTTATTTTGTTCACCGATGAAAATGAGTTCCCGTGCCGCTGTGCGGTCTTCGTTTTTGAGAAAATAATGCATCCCAAGCCGAAAATCCTTCAGACTGAACTCGCCGAAATTCTCACGGGTGACTATGAACGGGTAGAAATCGTATTCTTCCAGGTTTCGACCAAATTTGCGGCGCCGTTCCTTATATTTTCCCCAGAGGAAACCTGCGGCCACAGAGAAAACCGACACGATGATCGACGCGATGAGGTTGCTGCTAAGCTCGCTTTGTAAAGCTTTGATCATGGCTGGTGGAACATACGCATGTTAGTTTGCCTTTGGGGGAACCGGTCAAACCGTGGCGCGCGACCTGTTTATAGACTTGAAGCGACCATCAGTTCAAGCTCGATAGGACTAGCGCGAAACAGGGCTGCTCTGTCATACTATTCATCCCGTTCTTAGCGAACGTTGGTCAGTTTGGAGCTCGATTTGCTATAAGACCTGTTAGACCTAAGAGCGTTTCCACTGCTTCAGTGCTGGCTTTTCCACAGAACTACCACAGCTCGATCTTGGCAATCAGCAAGCTTACAGCCGATCAGAGATTTCCAGACAAACTGGAAATGCTGATAGTCTCCAATGTTACACCTGCGGGAAGAGACAGCGCGTACGCTACCGTGCTGGCGACATCTTCTGGTGAGATCATTTTGTGGCGCGGCCACTCGCCCTCGATGTGAGTCCAGATGCTGGTGTCTGTAGCGGTGGGATAAACGTTGATCACGCGGATCTTACGGTCGCGCAATTCTTCGCGCACGGATTGGGAGAGACCTTCGAGCGCGAATTTGCTCATGCAATAGGCGCTCCAGTTCGCGAACCCAGTCTTCGCTGCGATGGAAAGAATGTTGACGATGCCGGAGCCGGGCGGCATCTCGGGGGCAAAGTGCTGCATCAACATAAACGGCGCTGTGACGTTGACCCCGACAGTTTGCTCCCATTCAACCGATGTGATTTCACAAAAGGGCTTTACGATTGCGATGCCCGCGTTGTTCACGAGCAAATTCAGAGGATTCCTTCCAACGTGATGGATGAGATCGGAAACACCGGATGGCACGGCAAGGTCATGAATCAAGCGGACCACATGCGCACAGTGGTGCTTCACTGTCTTGCACACTTCCGCTAACGCGACGGCATCGCGCCCGTGGAGAAGCAGCTCAACATCCGGACCTGCCAGTTTCTCGGCAATCGCGCGGCCAATTCCGCGGCTCGCACCTGTGATAAGATAACGCTTCATTCTCTGTGGCCGAAACGTTCAATGCGCAACGCTCAACGTCCAACGCTGAATTGCGCACACCTGTAGTGGCAGGCGTGTCGCCTGCGAAGGTTATCGTGTTGCAGCCGGCACGGCCGCCACTACAGAAGAACTCCCGTTACGTTCTCCGTAACGTGAACCGGTTATTCGACGTTTCCCATAAGCGCAACCTGACGAGTTGCTGATTGAGGCGATTATCGATCTTCGGCCAAAGGGCGCGCACAATATTTTCTCCCGTTGAAGGCGCGTTCCGAAAATCCTCTGTTTCCAAATCGAGATGCCGATCCCGCCACGGTTCAAGCGATTCCTGAATGGCTTTCCTCAACGCAACAAAATCGTAGAGCGTTCCGCTGCGCTCATCGTAGTCGCCGCCGATTGTAGTTTCGGTCAGGTAACCATGGCCATGCCCCAGCGCATTGTTGCACTTGCCGTAGAGCTTTGCGTTTTCGGCATCGGAAAGAGTAGCAGCGCACAAACGGTGTGCCGCATGAAATGCCATCCGCATCCCGAGGAAGACGGCTCGGTTTTTCCACACCTCGGCAAAAAAATCCGCGCGCTCGTGCAGGCGTGCACGATCCAGCGGAGTCATCGAGCTCGCCCGTCGAAAGATGTAATCGCCCAAACTCTCCGTTGTGATGGGACGATTGGCCAAACCTGCAACGTCTTCATTGAGATAGCGGTGATCGAGTTCGTCTTGCAAAGCGTGCAAACAAGCATCGATCGCATCGTAACGAACCAGTGGCAGATCCTGGGCGCTGAACGGTTTCGTGGATCGGTACGTCAGCCGAACGCGATAATTATGCCCGTGAATCGAAGTGGCCGGCCCAAATAAACGCGCATTTTCCGCAGCGCTTAACTGAGGCGACATCGTTTTGCGAGCAGCTGAAAATTCGAACCAGTAATTCACCTCGCAAGCCCCATTAGAGTAAAAAGTCACGCTTCGCTCGGGCGACTCCGTCAGATGACAGGCAACAAGTTTTGCGACGCCATCAGAGAACAACGGTGCGACATCAACGTAGAGTTGCCTCGCAATATTTTCAGGAGTCGGTAGAACATCACGGAAGCAAGGATTGTCCTCGTTCAGAAACTTGTGATCAAACCGCTGCCGCACAATCCTGCTCGCGCGCTCCTTGATTTCGCTGATGTTGATCAGCATTCCGGTAGTAGGATCGACGGGACCGGTGAAAACGAAATAGGCGGCGTAATTGCGACCGCTTCCGTGGCGCGCTTCCGTTTCGGGACCAAAGACGGCCAGATTTTCGTTGCCGCTCCATTTGGCAACATGCAAGCGACGAGAAGCCGAAAATTCGAGTCGCTTGCTGACGGTCAGAAGCATGAAGCAGCAAACACGCCGCGCGCAATCGCGCAACTGAGTCGGAAGTCAGGCAGCCTGCCTGGACTCGGGGGCCGGGCTGCCAGTCGGGGGAATAAACACTGATTCGACAGGCAAGCTGCCTGTCGGCCCAGACAGCCTGGCAGGCTATCTTCCGTTAGTCTTTCAAGAGCGAGAGAAATTCGGAACGTGTACGGGCGTCGTCTTTAAAAGTGCCCAGAAGACAGGAGGTCTTCATGACCGAGTTCTGTTTCTCAACGCCTCGCATCATCATGCAAAGATGTTTCGCTTCTACTACCACGGCCACGCCAGAGGGTTGCAAGCAATTCATGAGCGACTCGGCGATTTGGGTTGTAAGATTCTCCTGAATCTGCAAACGCCGCGCGAATACATCGACAATGCGCGCCACCTTGGAGAGACCAATCACCTTCCCGCTTGGAAGGTAAGCCACATGCGCGCGACCGATGAAGGGAAGCAAATGGTGCTCACACAGCGAATAAAGCTCAATGTCCTTGACCAGGATGATCTCACTTGCACTGGACTCGAAAACCGCCCCGTTGATGATCTCATCGAGATTCTGTCGATAACCTTGTGTGAGAAACTCCAGCGCGCGCGCCGCCCGATCTGGGGTTCGTTGGAGACCCTCTCGATCAACATCTTCCCCAATGGCTTGAAGCAGTTCGCGGTACGCGTTCGCAATTCTCTCAAGGTCTCTCTCCAGCAGGCGATTGCTCTCGCGCGTGAAGCGTTCATCAACATCAAGATCGGAATTATGACGCTGAATCATGTGTTATGTTTTGATTTAGCGCAGCATTAACGTGCGTTCGGTGAACGCGACTCACGTTATTCAAGCCAGCTTTGCGGATATTTTGGATCATCGAGTGCGAGCGACTCTTCCGTGAGTTCCAGCGTGTGTTGTGTATCGAACATTACGGCGAGTTCTTCGGTGCGAGTTGCATTCTTGCTTGCCATGATTGTCCCCGGATGTGGGCCGTGCGGAATTCCCCGCGGAT
>Ga0193713_1000004_pt1 | contig 59211 bp, 44 predicted proteins | sample H3a2metaG_FD_143054 | JGI IMG/M metagenome (GOLD analysis project Ga0193713, IMG submission 143054) | Soil microbial communities from a riparian zone of the East river system, Colorado, United States - H3a2 | ecosystem: Environmental > Terrestrial > Soil > Riparian zone | place: USA: East River... | reverse complement strand
AGGAGGCCCTTGCTAAATTGCAAAAGGCAATCGATCTCGATCCGAATTTCTGGGTCAGCCACCTAGAACTCGGAAAGGTTTACACCGAGCAGCGGAGATACCCCGAAGCGATCGCGGAATTGACCAAAGCCAAAGAACTCTCACATGGGAATTCGGAAGCAATCGCTTCGATCGGTTATGTTGAAGCAGTGGCTGGCGACACCGCGAAAGCGCAAGCAATTCTGGACGAGCTGAAAACCAGTCCGCATTACATCCCGCCGGCCAGTATCGCACTGGTTTACCACGGGTTGGGTCAGGAGGAAGAAGCCATATCGTGGTTGAACAAAGCTTGTGACAAACGGGACGTGTGGGTGACTCTTCTTAAAGTCGATCCCCGCTGGAAGTCGCTTCGCTCCCATTCCGGTTTCATTTCTATCCTCAAGCGCGTCGGTCTCGAGTAATTGTTGGCATTATCCTCGTCATTCATCGTTGCTCTCATGGCATCTGTGATCAGCCAGGAAAAATTCCGGCAACTTTTCGCCGGCGGAAACGATTACCAAATCACCCGCTTCATGATTCTGCGCCTGCTCGGCTTCGTCTATGCCATCGCCTTTCTTGTCGCGGCCATGCAACTGGTTCCACTCATCGGTCAACATGGGCTGACCCCAGCCGATAAATTCCTATTACTCCTGCAAACGCATTTTGGTTCGCGCGCGGGCGCGATGCTGCATGTCCCCACATTCTTTTGGTTCGGTATTTCTGATCGCGCGCTGCTCATTTTCTCCTGGACCGGTCTGGCCATCTCACTCGTGGTCCTGGCCGGTTACGCCAACGCCATCGTGCTCGCCATTCTCTGGGCGATGTACGTGTCAATCGTGCACATCGGGCAAATTTGGTACGGCTACGGATGGGAAACGCAACTTCTGGAAACTGGCTTCCTATCGATCTTTCTCTGCCCATTGCTCGACGTGCGCCCATTTCCAAATCGTCCTCCGCCATTGCTCGTCGTCTGGCTCTTTCGCTGGCTCGGTTTTCGTATCATGGTCGGCGCCGGCCTCATCAAACTGCGGGGCGACTCCTGCTGGCGCGATCTCACCTGCCTCTATTATCATTACGAGACGCAGCCAATACCGAACCCGATCAGTCGTTATCTGCATTTCGCGCCGCACTGGTTTCATAAGCTGGGAACGCTGTGGAACCATTTCATCGAACTGATCGTGCCATGGTTCGCGTTTGGGCCACGGCGCGTGCGCCACATCGCCGGTCTATTACTCGTTAGCTTCCAGCTCATCCTCATTATTAGCGGCAATCTATCTTTTCTGAACTACGTCACCATCATTCCGTTCCTTGCCTGTTTCGACGATTCCTTCTGGCGCCGTATTCTTCCCGCGAGGTTTGGGCGGCGAACATCCGAGGCTGAGGCTTCTCGAATTCACTTCGGTCTTTCCGTTGCCCTGGCCATGTTGGTGACATGGCTAAGCATCGCGCCGATCGCGAATATGATTTCCGCGCGTCAGCTCATGAACTCTTCCTTCGATCCGCTCGATCTCGTGAATACCTACGGAGCGTTCGGTACGGTTGGGCGCGAACGCGACGAAATTATCTTTGAAGGCACCGAAGATTCAGTCATCACGGGCGATACCAAGTGGAAGGAATACGAGTTCAAAGCAAAGCCGGGTGATCCAAATCGGCGGCCGCCGTTCGTCGCGCCTTATCAACCGCGGATTGACTGGCAAATCTGGTTCGCTGCGATGGCTTCACCCGAGGAATATCCGTGGACATTGCATTTTGCTTGGAAACTTCTGCATAACGATCCAGGTACGCTCTCGTTGCTCGCTAACAATCCCTTTCCGGACGCGCCGCCTCACTATATTCGTGCGCGACTTTATCGTTATCGATTCGCCCGGATCGGCGAGAAAGCGTGGTGGAAACGCGAGCCAATTGGCGAATGGTTGCCTGCTCTGTCGACGGACAACTCGGAGTTCCGTCGTTTGCTCGAAGCGATGGATTGGTTGGACTGAAAGATGGATAGTGACAAATTCCATCAACCCCGAGAACTTTGGGACCAACTGACGGAACTCATGAGGAGGCCTGTTCGGGTGATTGGTGGGGAGCTTCTGAGACGGATCTCTAAACCGTCGTCACCACTTCATTCTGATTACCTGGCTTACCGGAATCAGGAGATTAGCTGGAATGAGTTGATCGCGCGGCTGCCGCACGTCGCCTTGATCGGAGACAGTGTTTGCACGGGAGTCTACATCTCATCGATCTGGGGCGCGTCTTGGCGCGCCCGCACTTGCCGCGGCAATAACTGGTTTCTCGACACTAACCCGGCGCCAGCGGGGATTCAGAGCGTTTCGAAAAGACTCGGGAAGTTCACTCCATTTGTTGCGATTGAATGCGCGGGCATCGGCGCGCTCGTCGATCATGAAGGTCAACGTCAGAATTTTCTCCGAAGAATCCTTCGGACGCGCAATTTTTCCGGGCAAATTGGCGACTTGCTGACGATGAAACGCTTCCCCGATTTGACGCTCATCTCGATCGGACACAACAACGTTGATTGGACGTGGTGGTGCGTTCCCGCGGAGCTTGAGCAGCCGGACAACCGTTTGCAACAACGCAGCCGGGGTTTCCGAGAAAATTTCGCGCGAGAGATGCGTCGGCTGATTGGTGGGGCCCGCACGCAGCGTCACCGGATCGCAATCGTCGTGTATGGTCTTGTCAATTTCGGGTCATACTTCCGAGGGCGTGAAATTGCAGAGCGCCTGCGGGCGAACGACGCATCTCGCTATCCGCATCTGCAGACCACTTACAAATACTTCAGGTCCTTCCGGCCAGCATACCGCGCCAATCTGATTCGCCTTGCAGGGATGGTGAATGAGGAGTTGCGCGCGATGGTGAGGGATTTGAACGGCGAAGTCGCTGAGAACTCCAATATGCATTTGCAATATTCGGATACCTTGGCGACAGCTGACCTGAGTCGCTTTGAACTGCTTCACCCGATCGATGGCTGGCATGCTTCGGTCGAAGGCCACAATGTTCTCGCAGAAGCCGCGTTTCGCGATCTCGGACTAAGTCTGGAATTTCTTGGAATCCAGTCGGCTCAGTCCAATTCGCGAAATTGGACGCACGAGCGAGATTTATAATCCGCGTTCCCTCAATCGCGCGATTGTTTCGCGCAACATGCGATAGCCGAAGTGTCCCTGCGGCACGCGCATCAGCTCCGAGCCGCGCCATTTTCCATGAACTTCCTCAACATCTTCGGGTCGCGCGATTAAGTCGAATTCCCCGGAGACAAACAGCACACGGCCTGCGTCGCATAGGGGCTGATTGTGTATAGGTGAGCTTAAGTGAAAATGCCGCGCAACGAGAAATGGATCGATATTTGCCCGACGAAGTTCGCGCCGCATGAATCGCGCCGCCGGGCTCCCCCAGATCGCGTGTTCAACATTTACGATCGGGGCCATCAACGCAACGAAACGAAAATCCCGCTCAACCATCGCCACAAGGGCGCCAATCCATCCGCCATAACTTGTTCCGAGCAGACCGAATTCTTCGCACCCGCGCTCGCGCAACGTCGCCATCAATTGTCGCGCCTCGATTACCCCTTGACGGAGCCCCTCCGCGTTGCGAATGAGATCGGCAGTGATCGCGAGTTCACCGTTCCAGTACCCGCGCGGGACCCGTGAATAATGATACGGGAGGTGCACGAAGCAAGCGTTCCAACCGAGTTCGTTGAAGCGCGCAGCGTAACGACGATATCCGATGTGGCTCGCCGACATAAGCGCGTGGAACATTAAAACCGTTGGCGCTCTCCAGCCTCGGGCGCACGGGAAAAGATCTGCTCGGGCGGTGTTGTTTGCGGGAAAATTTGTATTGATCGGGCTAGGCCATGTGATTGTGGCACCAGGCTTGGCGTCGATTGGAGCGGCAATTTCAGCATCGTTCGGGACGGCGTAAAAATTCTCGACGGTGAGCTTCTCGCATGCCGCCACATAGTGCTCCATTTCCTCACGACTGCCCGCGTGCAGAGGATGACGCGACTGGAGCAGATTGAGGGAGGCACACATAAGCGTATCAATTCCGTTTGCCGCGAAACGCCGAAATCCGTCCCGGTGAATCGTAGTGCAACTTCCAAAGCTTTTGAGGTTACCGGTTCCTGGGACGGCAAGCGATGCGGTCATCCTACAACGCTTCATGCGCTCTCGCGGCGGGTGCGGCAAGTCGTCCGTTGTCAGGCGAAATATTTGTTGCAGGTCCGTGTAGAGATTTTTGAATGCAGACGTCAATTCGGATTCGATCCGCTCGCGCGCCTGTGATCTTTCGAGATCAGGAGAATGCGAAATTGGATTGCCGAACGCGATCCAAATGGGCGTGCGCCGAAGCGGCAGCCAGCGTTTAGTCGAATAGAGGCGATCGCTGCCAAGGATAACGCAGGGCAAAATCGGAACGCCGGCAATGTGCGCCAGCGTTGATGCGCCGGGCCGCAGCGGTGCGCCTTCGAGCAGCGATCGCGCGCCATCGCGAATCCCGCCCTCGGGAAAAAGACCGACCACGCGTCCGTCTTTCAGTCGCTCGATTGCGGTCCGGATGGTTTTGCGATCGGCACGATCTCGATCCGCCGGGAACGCATCGACCGCGCGCAACAGAAATCTCACGACCGTGAACCGAAAAAATTCTGCCATCGCCATCCAGTCGATTTTTCGTCTGACTACTGACGAAATGACGAATGGATCGAAGTGACTGATGTGATTTGCTGCCAGCAGAAATCCGCCGGTGCGATTCACATTTTCGCTCCCGAGCACGCGAACACGCGCGACGCAGCCAAACAGCAGTTTCATCAGCAGCGCTGCGGCGCGATTGGCGAATTGGCAAAGGTGCGGGCGCATCCGGTGACAATAGCTAGATTTGGTTTCAATTTGCAGTATTTGAGTGTTTCGCTGCTTTGGCGCGATCGGAAGGTTATTTTTGAGGCTGATTCCTTTTTTTAACGTGGTATCATAGTTGGCGGTTCCCATTCCAGTTGTGGGTCACACGTTATGAAACCGAGGAGTCCTTCCACGGGCGGTAAGGGGCAATTTCCGCACACCGACTACTTTTTCCATTCTGGTTTTGGCCAATGGCAGGGCGGCTATTTTCCGCCTTACGACGGAGAGGACAGATACGGATTCAGGAATTTTTACAATTTGGGACGCGAATTCCGTATCGAGGCTGCACGGGAACGGGCCAGGGAAATGGCGGTGTTTGCATTGATTGTTCTGACCTCGGCGTGGCCGGTGCTCTATATGGTGGTCACCGTGGTAAAACTGCTGAGTAAGGGTCGCCCGTTGGACCAGTAGCGAGTCTTCTGCGATCTGATCGACGGCAATCTTTCCCAGCTAAATGCTCCGGAAGGGCGAGACGCCCGACGACCCACAGACTCGCCACGGGACGAATTCGTCCGACTGACGGCCAAGATGTCTGTGCTACTGCTTTGGCCAGAGAAATTCGTCACGGTATTCGGGCGTTTTTTCCGGAGCAAGCCCATGGCGTGCGACGTTTTCGGTCACGACGCGCGGGATCAGGAAGTTCAGCAAATAATCTTCGCCACCGGCTTTAGTGCCGCTACCGCTCATCTTGAATCCGCCGAAGGGATGACGGCCGACGATTGCACCGGTGCACGGGCGATTGATGTAAACATTACCGGCTTCCAACTGCGCTTTGACGCGCTCGATGTTGGCTGGGCTGCGCGAGAAAAAGCCGCCGGTCAATGCGTAATCAGTGCCGTTGGCGACTTCGATCGCTTCATCGAGGTCGCGCACTTTTAGTACACTCAGCACTGGGCCGAAGATCTCCTCGCGCGCGATCCGCATGTCTGGTTTCACGCCAGTGAAAATCGTAGGCGGAATGAAATAACCGTGCGGCGGGAGTTCCTTTGCCTGATACGCAAGTGTCGCCTCGCTTTTGCCTACCTCGATGTAATCCAGAATACGCCGGTAAGCGGCCTCATCAATTACCGGCCCGACCACGATGCCCGGTTCGTCCGGATTGCCGACGCGCGCGCTGGCGGCGGCACCAAGCAAACGTTCCATGACGCGGTCGTAGTTTTCTTCGAGAACGATCAGCCGCGAGAGCGCGGAACATTTCTGGCCCTGAAAACCGAACGCGGAATAAATCGAATCGACAATCGCTTCATCCAGATCGGCGTCGGAATCGACGATCATGGCGTTTTTGCCCCCCATCTCACAGATAACGCGCTTGAGCTCGCGTTGGCCTTCGCGCGTTTTGCCGGCAGTCTCCCAAATCCAAAGTCCCACCTCGCGCGACCCTGTGAAGGCGATCAAATCGACATCTTTGTGATCAACCATGTGCGCACCGATCACCGAGCCTTTGCCGTTGAGAAAATTCAATACGCCGGGCGGCACGCCGGCTTCTTCGTAAATTTCCATCAGCATGGCGCCGATGATGACCGATTGCTCGGATGGTTTCATGATCACCGTGTTCCCCGTGACGAGCGCAGCGCTAACCATGCCGCACAAGATCGCCATCGGAAAATTCCACGGCGCGATGACCAGCGCGACGCCGCGCGGCCAGTAATGCCGGTAGCTCTCTTCGCCGGGCACATTTTGCGTGAGCCGCGGCCGGCCTATCAAGCGCATCTGGCGGGCGTAGAAGGTACAGAAATCGATGGCTTCGCGAATGTCGCCGTCGGCTTCCGCCCACGGCTTGCCGACCTCAAAGACTTCCAGAGCGGAAAGCTCAAATCGGCGGCGCTCGAGAATTTCAGCGGCGCGTTCCAGCAATTGACAGCGCTCTTCAAATGAAGTGCGACGCCATTTCTCGAACGCCGCGCGCGCAGCGGCGACGGCGCGTTCAGCTTCGGGGATGCCAGCTTCAGCGGCGTAGCCGACGATTTGGTCTGGCTGGCTCGGATTGACCGAGGAAAACATCTTATCGGTCGAAATCTTTTCGCCGTTGATCGTGAGCGGAACTTTGCGCCCAAATTGCTTGCGCTGTTCGCGCAGCGCAGCCCGTATTTTTTCCTGGTTCTCGGGCAACGCGAAGTTCGTTAGGGGCGCATTTTCATAAGGAGCGCCCGGCTGTGTCTTGGGTGTGGTTGTTGTCATGTTTATAGTGGCATTTGATGGCGCTAGAACGCCGTTTCGGCTCCCGCGCAAAATTTCGCAGGGATTGCGCAGCAGTTCTTTTGCGGAAACTTTCTCGGAAAATTTTGCGCGCAAAAATCCTTCATTTGACGTGTTCTCGAGCAGGCGTCGCACCAGATAGGACATCCCGGGAAGCAGTTCACCGACTGGGCAATATTCGCGGACACGATAGCCCATATCAACCAACGCGCGCTTGATTGGTCCGGCCATCCCATAGAGCAACTGAAACTCGAAGCGACTGCGATCGATCCCGAGTTCATCTGCAAGTGTCTGTGCGTGCGCGATGCTCCGAACATTATGCGACCCGAACGCAGAGGTAACCACGGCTTCGTTTTCCAATAGCAATCGCGTGAGCGTTTCGAAGTTCGCATCGCTCTCCGGTTTTTGAAGATAGACAGGAAAATTCCAGCCGTTCTGACGTGACTTCGCTGTTTCGTAATCCCAGTACGCGCCTTTCACCAGCCGGACTGCGAAGCGCGTGCCGCGCGCACGGCCCCACTCAATCAAGTCGCGCAAATCGGCTTCAGAATCTCGCAAATACGCTTGAGTGACGATCCCTGCGTGCGGCCAATCCTTAAACTCTTCCTCCGTGAAGATGGTTTTGAATAGTTCCAGAGTAATATTTTTGTGCGCATAGCTTTCCATGTCGAAATTGATGAAAGCGCCCAGCTCTCGCGCACGGCGCAGAAGCGGTCGCAGCTTCGGCGCGAGATGAGCGATTGCATCCGCCGGATCCTCCGGACTGATTTGCGAATAAAGCGCAGAAATTTTGACCGAAACATTTACAACCGGAAAAAGCTCGGAATTTTTGCCTAGCGGATCGGTCCAGTTTCTTGTTTCAAGCGCGAGACCCTCCAGCAAATCCAGGTAACGCGCTGCATAATCGTCGGCCTCCGTTTCGCTAACCACAGCTTCTCCCAAAAGGTCGACCGTGAAGCCAATTTTTTGAGTGCGGCGCTTTCGCAGTATCTGCAACACATCATTCGAATTTCGTCCGGCGATGAACTGACGCGCCATTTCGGAGACGTTCCACCGCAGGATGGGCCCGCTGAGCCTCGGAACTATGCGCGCCAGACGAATACCGGCCCTTAAAAATTCTGAAAGTTTTCGCGAATCATGGGCCTCGGCGAAGTATTCCTGGAGATGCTCGATAACTTCGCCTGAGGTGCGCAGCGAGGGTAGGACATCTACGAAACGAAACAGTTGGAGTTTGAGCTGCTCATCGCGCATCGAGATTGTCATCAGTCGCTGATAAAATCCGGCCTTGCTGAAGAGCGACTCGGGGTGTTTATCGACCAGTTCGAAAATGCGCCGTCCGCGCTGCTCGATTTCGCTTTGAAGCGACCTCATTTAACGAAATTAGTGCGGCGCAATGCGTTAAGCAAAGACGGAACCGGACGCCTCTATGGCTCTCAAAAAAATTTTACGTCCAGACACGCCCACTTTGTGGCTCATTTCCGAAATGAGAATGAAATTGCTTAAGCAATTTTGAGGAGCAAGTGGAGGAGATTTGCCTGGCAGACTCCGGAGGCCCCGGGCTCGGATCTGTCAGGCAATCTCTTTTTGTGCTGATTGATCCAGCGTAGAAACTCGCGTAGCAAAGAGGGTAATGACCGTAGAGCGCCATGAATTTGCGAGCGATAACAGCGCACCGATTTGCCCCGAGGCGTGGGCTGCTCTGCTGGGAGCCAATGCGGACTATGCCGCAGCATATGGCGAGGACCGCTGGACGGCGCGCGTGTGCGATCTGATTCGTGAAATCTTTGAGACCGATTGCGGCGTTTTTTTTGTGTTCACTGGCACAGCGGCCAACGCGCTGGCGCTCGCGCAAATGTGTCAATCATTTCGCGGGATTATTTGCCATCAAAACGCCCACATTCATACCGACGAATGCGGCGGGCCGGAATTTTTCACCGGCGGATCGAAACTGCTCTTGGTCGGGGGCGGAAACGGCAAGATCGATATTGGCCAGGCCAAAGCGCTGCTTATGTGTCAGAACGAGCTCCACTCGCACAAGCCGGGCGTGATCAGCATCGCACAAGCGACAGAGTTCGGAACGGTTTATACGCGCGACGAAATTGCGGGGCTCACTGAACTGGCTCGTGCCAATGAACTGTTTTTGCACATGGACGGTGCGCGTTTCGCAAACGCAATTACGTCGCTCAACTGCGCGCCAAGAACGATTACATGGGAGATTGGAGTTGATGTTCTCTGCTTCGGAGGGACAAAGAACGGCACGGCTGCTGGTGAGTTAGTGATATTTTTCAATAAACAGGTTTCGCGTGAGTTCGACTATCGAGTGAAACAAGCCGGACAGCTCGGCTCGAAGATGCGCTTCCTGGCTGCACCGTGGCTGGGACTTTTGGCCGGTGACGTATGGCTGCAAAACGCGCGGCATGCCAATCGCGCTGCACGCCAGCTTGCGCAAAACCTGCAAAGCGAGGCAAATGTTGAAATTGTATTCCCAGTGCAGGCAAATGCGGTCTTTGCGCGGATGGACGATCGACTTATGCGCGGCCTCCACGCGCGCGGATGGCGTTTTTACAAATTTATCGAGCCTGATGTTTATCGTCTGATGTGTTCCTGGGCGACCACTGAGAATGATATCGGCGATTTCATTCGTGACGTTATCCTAAATCATTGAACGAATAGCGATCAGTGACATCTGTATGAAGGTAAAATGAATGCTCTTGTGCGAATTTTAATGCTTGCTCCCATCCTGCTTGGCGGGTGCCGGGCGACCCAGGACGTAGCGGCTACTTCCTACCACGTGACCCGCGGTGCAGCGGTAGGCTCGTACAAAGTGGCTCGGGCCGTCGCGGTCGGTTCGTATCGTGTTGCCAGTGCTCCGGTGCATTATGCGACGCGGAAGAGAGGCGACGAGTCATCAACCATGGTCGGAACGGAGACTCCGTCCGATGTTACGAATCCCGGCCAATCAATTCCGCCAGAGACGGCGTCAGCCTCGCAACAGCAACCGCAAGTTGAGGCCGAGCGCGGCCAGAGCCGAAGATCGAGCGGAACTTCGGTCATGTCTCGCAAGGAGGCAGCGCAGTCATCAACGAGCGTCTCATCCTCGCGCGCTTCTGCGCCATCGACGGCATTTCCGACAGGAAAATTAGTCCCTGGCAAACCGGGATATGTCTTCAGCCCATTCGACAAGGAAGGAAGATACGTGGATGTAAGTGGCTTCCCGTCTGGCACCAAAGTGAAAGATCCTTGGACCGATAAGATCTTTCTTGTTCCATAAGTTGTTGCGCGTCTGGCGTCGTCGGGCCACACCATCGTCGATTGCCGCGAACTGCAGCGAGTGCTAGGTAATAACATGAGACCGGTATCGCGAGTTGCGGCGTACCTCGCTGCTTTGTCTGTGCTCGCTTTGGCGTCGCAGAGCCGGGCTCAGGTTTATCAAGGAAAAGAACTCGTCAAGGCCGAGCTGCTTGCTGATACGAACGCTATTGTTCCCGGAAAATCATTCACCATCGGTTTGCTACTTCGAATGGCTCCGGGGTGGCACACCTATTGGGCGTTCTCCGGCGACGCCGGTCTTCCCACAGAATTGAAATGGAAACTGCCATCGGGCTGGAAAGTTGGCGAGATTCAATGGCCAATTCCCCTGAAAACAATCGATCCGGGCGACATTGAGACCTACGGCTATGAAAATGAAGTCCTGCTGATGCAGAAAATCACGCCGCCGCAGAAACTCGAAAATTCAAGAGTAAAGCTTTCAGCTGAGGCAAACTGGCTGGTCTGCGAGAAAATCTGCATTCCCGGCAGCGCAACACCGCAACTGGAGTTACCGGTATCGACAACGAGTCAGCCGGCGAACTCGGAACTCTTCGCGCGCTACCGGCATTTGTTGCCGCAAAACTGGCCAGATTCGAATGTGGCATCGGCAAACTGGAGTCGGGTTGGACGTGATCTCCGTCTAAAGATTACCAGCGAAACCCTTGTTAATTATCCGGCGCTCGATTTTTTCCCATTACCAGGAAAGGACGTTGGCGTCGGCCATCCAGCGATCGAATCACGCAACAAGAATGGGGTTACGTTTCGAATTCCGATTGAGTCGTCGGAGAAGAATTTGTCGTCCATCCCGGGCCTGATCGTCTTTTCCCAGCAGCCAAATGGGGAGGATCGTGCAGCGTGGCAAATTTCAGCCGCGCCGACTATTTCGGCGGCTAGCGCAGCGCCCGCTCGCGGAATCTTCACTTTTCTGCTCTTCGGTTTTCTGGGCGGCATCATTTTGAATTTGATGCCCTGCGTGTTGCCGGTGATTTCGCTGAAAATCTTTGGATTTATTCAACAGGCGGGCCAAAGCCGGCGGAAAGTTTTGCGGAGCGGTATCGCGTTTGCGGTTGGAATCTTCGCGTGGTTCGTCGGGCTTGCCCTGCTTCTGATTGTGCTTAAAGGCGCCGGGGGCGACGTGACCTGGGGGGGACTTCAATTCACGAATCCTTATTTCGTTCTTGCACTGAGCGTGATTGTCCTCGTGTTCGCGCTGAACCTCTTTGGCGTGTTCGAAATTTCCCTGCCACAAGGCCTGACGCGCGGATTGCTTTCAACGACCGAGCGCAGGAACGATCTGGGCTCGTTTCTCCAGGGTGTGTTTGCCACTGTTCTAGCGACGCCCTGCACTGCGCCGTTCCTCGGCAGCGCGCTCGGCTTTGCGTTTTCACAATCGCCTGTAGTTATCCTGGCGATGTTCGTTGCGATTGCCGCCGGAATGAGCGCTCCGTACCTGCTTTTAAGTGTTCAGCCCGCCTGGCTGCGATTTCTGCCAAAGCCGGGTCCGTGGATGCTGCATGTGAAACAATTCATGGGCTTTCTGCTGTTGGCCACGTTGCTGTTTCTTCTTTACGTGCTGGGTGCTCAGCGCGGCTTGGAAGGAGCGATTTGGGCAAGCTGCTTTCTTCTCGTGATCAGTCTCGCTTGCTGGATGAAGGGTGCATTCGTTCTTCCGACTTCATCAACAGCGAAGCGAAGTGTCGTGCTCGTGCTCATGCTCATGCTCGTGCTTGGAGGCGGTACGTATTTCGTTGGCGGCAAATTTCGATCTACCAATGTCGCGTTAGCCGATTCACGACTCCGGGGAGATTGGCAGGCGTTTACACCCGAGCGTTTGCAAGCGGAGCTGGAGCAAGGGCATTCCGTGTTTGTCGATTTTACAGCAGCGTGGTGTCTTACCTGCAAATTTAATGAGGCCAACGTACTCGAGAGCGCCGAGGTGCGAGAAGCCTTTCAACGTTACGCGACCGTCAAATTGAAAGCGGACTGGACGAATGGTGATCCAGCGATCACGAAATTGCTGCAAAAGTTTGGCCGCCCCGGCGTTCCGCTATACGTGCTCTACCCTGGAAAAAACGAAGAACCGATTGTTTTCCCGGAAGTGCTCACCAAAGGCATGGTTCTGGAAAAACTCCAAACCGCGGCGCGCAGTGTTGCCGCACAATAAGACTTTTTCTGGAACGCCTGATCCCGGCTGTTGCGCCCTAACACCGCTGCATTTGTGTTCCAGCCGTTCCTTGCCAATATGTTGTTTGCAAGAAAATTGAACCACCTTAACAACTTGGTTTTCTAATCCGTTTATGAATAAAAAAATAACTTTGACCGTTCTCACATCACTGATCGTTACTGCAATTTTTGCCTTGGAGCCGCCGCCAGTGGGCAGCGCTGCGCCGGATTTTTCGCTACCCGACGCGAAAGGCCAGACGCACTCGCTTTCCCAATACAAAGGCAAGTACGTTGTGCTCGAATGGTTTAATCCGGAATGCCCGTTTGTGAAAAAGCATTACGGCAGCGATAACATGCAAAAACTGCAGAAAGAATACACAGACAAAGGCGTGGTATGGCTGACCATCGATTCCAACGCGCCCGGTACGGAAGGCAATTTAACTCCGGAACAGGCCGAGAAAGTCGCAACCTCCTGGAAGACGCAGCAGACTGCGTTGCTTCTCGATCCGGACGGCAAAGTGGGCCGAGCTTACGGCGCCAAGAACACGCCAAACATGGTGATAATCAATCCAGAGGGAAAAATCGCCTACGAAGGAGCGATCGACAGCAAGGCGACGCCGAACCCAGCAGATATTCCCAGCTCGACGAACTATATCAAGGCAGCGTTGGATCAATCATTGGCAGGCAAATCTATCTCCACGCCACAAACCAAGCCATACGGTTGCTCGGTCAAATACAAATCTTCATAGATTCCTGGCGGGTTCCAATTCCATTAGGGTCGCTTGCCTCGCAAACGAGGGGTTTAGTCGAATTGCGTAAACGCCGTCGTGCAGGGCCCAACGGAATTAACCGAAAAGCTAAAAGAGAGCGAGAGCGCGCATCTGTATGCAGCGCGTGTTATCGGTGGCAAGGGGTCGATAGCAACGGCGCCGCGATCGCCTGTCGGATCATTCGGTACCAGGCTTGTAGCCGGTGAATCGTACGACTGAAACGTCTTCGAAGTGGTTCACCGGTCCGGGCACAGCAATTGCTTCGGCCTTTTCTTGCTGCGCGTGATCCAAAAGGACCGTTGTAACCTGTTGGTTCCACCAAGATAAATAGGACCCCGCCCACCATCGGGTGGGCATTTCGGACGGTCGGGGCGGCAGCAGAGTTGGCCCAGGTGGCGCATCCTGCCAACGCGTGATGGGTATGCTCCCCACCAGCCAAACATGGTGGCCGCTGGTCAGAGTGTTGGTTATCGCGCGTAACACCGGAGTCATCGCCTCCGGTTCGTTCATTTCTGCTATTACCAGATCGATACGATGTACCTCATGCGAATCGATCGGAGGTACGCTGAGCCATTGAGCCTGACCGCGGTAATACCGGTTAAACGTGATACCCTCCCATGCGTCCTGCACCACGATGAGGTCGCCCGCAGAAGCGTTGTGGCTGAGAAAAGCGGCAACCACATCTAAATTGCTCCGACGGGTATGCGCTTCCGCCCACGCCGGGCCGGCGTTTAATATCATCATCACCACCAGGAAGCCGATGCGCATCAATCCCCAAGGACGGAGCGCCGGCCAGCTCGCATTTAAGATGCCGTCGAGCGAAATAGCGCAGAGGATCAGGATTTCGACGTAATACCATGGTTGCAGGAAAAACTGCAATTTCAGCAGGAACCCAAAATATCCGATGATTCCCAGAACCACGCTGGTGACACAAAACAGTGCTAGGTCGGACCGCTCCGGGTTGGCACTCTTTGAGGCAACCTCCGGTTTCGGCGTTTGGCCTACACGCGTTCGTTGTATTATGACGGCGACTATGATGCCCACCAACAAAAGCCCGATCCAAATCCAGATCTGTGGGCCATTGGCACCGTCACTGGTGGCGCTGCTCCGCGCGGCCAGAGCGTTGCGGAGTCCATCCCAAAGGGCTATAGAGTCAAAGAACGGCGAGCGCCAGAACGACAGGTATTCCGGAACCCGATGGACAATCGGCAAATAAATGAACAAAGATGCGCCGGCCACCAAACCGATGCCCGCCATCGTCCAAAGTATTTTCCACTGTTGACGTCGAATTGCCACCAGGGCTCCAGCGGTCAGCATTGCTCCTAGAAAGATCACGTCGTAATAGACACATTGAGCGAAGAGTAGGCAGATAAAACCGGCTGAAAGAATCTGCGACTTCGTCGGAGACTCCAAGAGTTGCCAGATCTTGCCGAAACTGAGCACCAGTAGGCAGTCGGCTAGGCCGTAGGCACGATTCGCTCCCACGACAAAAATGAACGCGGGCAAACCGCCCAGCAACGCGATACTCAAGACGGGCGCGCGTCCCCCAATCCAACGCTGGCACAACCACAGCGAATTCAGAAAGAACAAACCAACACCCAGCCCCAAAATACGGATGCCCATGTCGCCGTCGGTCAGCCCCAACATGCCGCATCCGCGTACCAGCAGCGGCCAGAGCAGCGGACATGAGTCAAACTGCAGGTTGTGCCAGATGTCTCGTAGCGAGGCCATGCGGGCCAGATTGAAGGTGTTGATTTCATCACGCCACAACGGCCCGGCATTCATCGCCGTCAGCACCAGCAGTATGGCCGAGAAGGCGGTACCGATCAGCGCTGCCACAGTTTCTGTCCCAGGTTTCGGTATTCGCTTCACTGACATTGCCTGAGATTGACCGACGGAACTGTGCTCCGTCAATTAGCGACTCGGAACGGGGGCGGCCGAAATCCGTTCACCGGATTCGGGTACTAAATCGCCAGCAGCAGTTTCTTGATTTCTTTCAACCTCGCTTGGCGTTCTTCCGGGGTACGTCGCAGAAAATTTCCCACCGAATGTAGCCTGCAAAAGCTTTCGAGGCGGCGGCCGAGGTGTCCGCCCCTTTGTAGTGTTACGCCCATATTGCCTCGATCAGTTTGTCGTGCGAATGGCGTGCCGGAGCATTGGCTTGATGATCGTTCTCAGAGACAAAACGGTTTGCGCTGCCAAAAACTTCTTCTGAGAATCGCACCATGCAAATCGCAAAAGCCCGTTCGACGCGTCGGATTTCGGATCGGCGAGAAATCGAATGGGTAATCGGCGCGCTGATTACGGCCGTGGCCGTGTATTTGCATTGGGTAAACTTTTGGTCAGCCGGGGCGCTATGGCGCGACGAAGCCGGCGTCGCGCGCATCGCGACTCTCGCGACGTTGCATGAAATGTGGTCCAACATCGGCCACGAATCTTGTCCAATTCTATTTCCCGGCCTGATTCGAGCCTGGTCGTTCGCCGTCGGTGGTGGTGACGCGACATTGCGGGTGTTCGGATTCATTGTCGGTCTGCTAATGCTCGGTGCTGTCTGGTTGAACGGCTGGTTTTTCCATCGATCCGCCCCCTTGGTTGCACTCGGCCTGCTGGCGGTGAATGCGAGCGTTGTGCGATGGGGAGATTCACTGCGCGCGTACGGACTTGGGAGTGTGCTCATGCTCGCGGCGTTGGTGATGATCTGGCGTTTCGCCTGTGCGCCGGACGGTAAGCGCTGGGTTGCTGCCGCGTTCGTGGCGGTGATCAGCGTCCAGTGCCTGTTTCAGAATTCGTTCCTGCTTCTCGCGGCTTGTGTTGCCGCCGCCGCCGTGAGCACGCGGCGGCGGGATTTCAAAAACGCGCTGGCTGCGCTAGGGATCGGTGTTCCCGCGGCGACTTCATTGCTGCCATATGGCGCGATGATTCGCAAAGCACAAGACTGGTCGATGCTGTCGCAGATCGGTTTCCTGCCCCCGTTAATCTGGACGAATCTTTCGGGCGCAATGGCGCCGACCAATCCCTGGCTGGGCTGGCTCTGGATCGCGCTCGCTGTCGTCGCGATCGCGCGGTGCGTGACAAGCGTTAGCGTTTATCGGGACGCACCAGAGAATGATATGAATACCGCCGCCTTCTTCGCCGGAACAGCTTTGATCGTGGGGCTAATCGGTTTCTTCTTTTTTTTGTGGATCGCGAAAATGCCGACCCAGGTCTGGTATTTTCTGCCGCTTACGACCTTTGCCGCAGTCTGCATCGACGCAGCGCTTGCGAACTGGCCCGCGCGCTGGCAACTTTGGCAGTGGGCGGTTCCGGTTCTCGCGCTCGCTTGTCTGCCCGGCGCACGCGAACTTACTGCATGTCGTCAGTCGAACATGGACCTGGTCGCCAGCGTTCTGCTCAAGCGCGCCAATGCACACGACCTGATCGTCGTGCATCCATGGACGTTTGGCGTTTCGTTCGATCGTCAATATTCGGGTCCGACGCCGTGGATGACAGTGCCACCTCTAGCGGATCATCGGTTCCATCGTTATGATTTGTTTAAAGCAAAAATGGTCTTGGAAAATCCCGCGCAGCCGGTGTGCCACGAAATCGCCGCGACGCTGCGCGGCGGGAATCGCGTGTGGCTGGTCGGAGCAATTCCGCTGAGCCAGACACCGCCGCCGCACATCCAGCCCGCGCCCAATAATGCATGGGGATGGCTCGACGATCCTTATTCAGACGTTTGGGGCGCGCAGGTTGGTTACTTCGTCGCGATGCACGCCACCCGGGGCGAAGTCATTCCGATCCGTTCGTCAACTCCCATCAGCCCGCTCGAGGATGTGCAACTGACTTCGGTTGTCGGCTGGCAGGGATCTCCAGAGTAAGCAACTGGTTCCGGGACAGAGGTTCGGCGGAAAATTAATGATACAGAATGCGGCCTTCTTCACCTAGTTAGGCACAATCGCAAAACAATCGTGGGACTGGCCGCATTGTTGGCTGCATCGAGCATCGCCGCCAACCAGGCTGCATTTGCAAATGAACACGATTGGTTCCATCGCTGACACATGCCGCGCGGTACCCGGACGATCCTGCTGGCAGCCGGTCTTGTACTAATTGTAGCGGCAGTAAGACTACCGCTTCTGTCGATTCCGCTTGAGCGCGACGAAGGTGAGTACGCCTATATTGCATGGCGGCTCGACTATAATGAATTGCCCTATCGCGATTGGGTCGACCAAAAGCCGCCAGCAGTTTTTTATATCTATCGACTCGCATTAAGCCTGCCTTTCGAACCTGTTCGCGCGATTCATTTTATAGGGCTCGTGTTTGCGGCGGCTTCGACCTGTGCGCTCTTTTTTCTCGGGCTGCGCTTCATGACTCGGTTTTGGGCTTGGGTGGGCGCAGGGCTCTTTGCGCTTCTGAGCGCAGATCCGCTCGTGCAAGGAACAGCGGCGAATACCGAGCTCTTTATGTTATGTCCGCTCATCTTTTCTCAAATCGCGTTTTTCGCGTCAGCAGCGAGAAGCAAAGCTCAAGTTTTGTTTATGGCGCTCTCTGGCGCGTTGATAGGGATCGCTGTCATGTTCAAACAGGTTGCGATCGTAAACTGGTTCTTACTGGGTGCTCTCTATCCAATTTTCGCTCACGAAGAAAAGCGATGGCGAGGCGCAGCTTCATTCGTCGTCTGGTCAGCCACGGGCCTATTAAGTGTGCTGGGATTGGCGGCCCTCTACTTCTGGAGACGTGGAGGATTGAACGAGTTTGTGGATAATGTTTTCACCCACAACTTGGAATACATCGGCGCCGTTGGGACGTCAGCTCGAGTTGAATATTGCTGGGGGACACTCAGCGTCCTCGCGCGAACGCAGGCGATCGTGTGGGCGTTTGCCGCAGCAGGGTTGACCGGGCTCCTCACATCCGGCAGGGCCAAGTGGTCTCTTTTTCTCGCAGGCTGGCTTCTTACAAGCTTCGTTGGCGTGAGCGCGAGCGGATATTTTTTTCCGCACTATTTCCAGCAGCTACTTCCGGCGCTGGCGCTGGCTGCTGCGGCCGGAACGGAATCGCTTGCTGCTGCCAAATTTTGGAAAGTTTTGCCTAAGTGGAGCCGGCGTGCAGCGCTCACTCTGGTGCTCGCTGTTTTGCCTGTCCTAACGCTTTGGCCCTTCCTGTTTACGTACGTGCCCGCTGAAGCGGTGAGGAAGATTTACCCCGGCAATTTCTTCGCCGAGATGCCGGAGTTTGCGCAGCGAATCGAAAGCGTGACACCACCAGAGACGCCCGTATTTATTTTTGGGGCTGAGCCCGAACTCCTGTTCTACGCACGTCGACGTTCAGCCACGCGCTACATCTTTCTTTTTCCGTTGTACGGGCCCTACGGTAATGCGCGCGAAAAACAAATAGCCACCGCAACGGAAATTGAACGGGCTCAGCCGTCGACCGCGGTGTACCTGCCGAATGCTCTCTTTTTCGTGACGGGAAGCGAGCAGTACTTCACCCAATGGAGTTTGTCGTATATGCAAGACGATTTTTATGCCGACACATGGCTGACCGCGGACGAATTCGGCGCGACGCGCATTCTGCAGGTCGCGGACAACGGCAAATCGGATTCTCCACCTGCGGGAGAGCAGCTGATTGGCGCGATCTTGGTGAGAAAGCCAACTATACTCCCCTGATTCTAGCGGTGCCCATGATTGGGATCGTGTTGTTTTGCGCGCATGACCAGAAGTTACCCCCTCCTCGGTGCGAGCCGCGACAGCAAGCGCAGGATTGGCATCGGTGTTATTCGGACTAGAAACATCCCGAGTTTCATTGGTAAGCCCGGAATAACAAGCGGTCGATCTGCTTCCAACGCCGTAAGCGCATCGCGCACGACTTGTTCTACGGGAACGAAGACGAACTCCGGGCCGGTATCCGGCTGAGCCCCCGAGCGTTTGGCGACTTCCTGAAATTCCGTGTGCACAGGGCCCGGACAAAGAGCACAGAGGCTTACGCCTGTTCCGCGGAGTTCGGTGCGAAGCGCTTCAGAGAAGCTTGTAACGTAGGCTTTGGTCGCTGCGTAAACCGCAAAATCGGGAATCGGAAGAAATCCAGCCGACGAGCTAACGTTCAAAATATAGCCACGGCGTCGCGCGATCATTCGCGGAAGCAAGTGGCGAGTGAGCGTGGTGAGCGCGACAATATTCACAAGGGTCATTTGCTCGTTCCGAATTGGATCGCTGGTCGAGAAGGCGCCGCTATCGCCCAGTCCGGCATTATTGATTAAGAGATCGACGTCAATTCTTTCATGATCCAGCCATGCCAGCAGTTCATTCAGGTGCGCAAGGTCAGCGAGATCAGTTTTGTGAACGGAAACCGCGACGTTCGGATATTGTTGAGTTAGTTCGTCACGCAGTTCGTTGAGCCTTTGCTCGCGCCTGGCAATTAGAATGAGCGATTTGGCGCGACCGGCGAGTTGGCGCGCAAATTCGCGACCGATCCCAGCGGACGCGCCGGTGATCAGCGCGTTACAACCGTCAAGTGTCATTTCATAATGGAGAGTGAAGCTTCGGCGACGCTGGACGCGGGCTCGCCGGAGCTCGCCCCTCCAAAGATCGTAGCTCGCTTTTTGTCAGTGCCCGCCAATGCCCGTACGGCAAATCGCCGAGCCGAAGATTCCCGATTCGAATGCGGAGAAGCCGTTCGACGCGGTATCCGACAGCCTCGAACATGCGCCGAATCTGCCGGTTTATTCCCTGCCGCAAGATAACGCGAAGACGCGTAGACGAGAGCGAGCGAATCTCCGCAATTTTCGCGCGCTGACCATCGAGACGAATCCCGCGTTCCAATTTCGGAGCAAGCGCCGGATCCCATGATCGGTCGAGCGTGACCTCATATTCCTTGTCCACCTTGAAACGCGGATGACTGAGCTGTTGCGCCAATTCGCCGTCATTCGTCAGAAGCAGCAAACCTTGAGTTTGTGCGTCCAAACGTCCGATCGTGAAGAGGTGAGAAAATTTTTCTGGTATGAGATCAAAGACGGTGTCACGTGCGTGCAGATCCTTTCGACTCGAAACGAACCCGGCGGGTTTATTAAGCATGATAGTAAGCGCCGGAGCGGTGTGAACAAGCTTATCGTCGACTTTGACGTGGTCGCGCGCCCCTGGCTGCGCACTGAAGTTTGTGCAAACTTTGCCATTGATTCTGACGCGACCGGCAGCGATTAACTCATCGCAGTGCCGGCGTGAACCTAGACCGGCAGCAGCAAGGAAGCGGTTGAGACGCACTTAAGCGAGTGAGACATGATTGGTGAAAAGTGAGATGTAACAGGTGAAAGCGCCACCAATCACTTCTCACTAGTCACCTCTCACGCTTGCCGTTAAACATCCGGCTTCGTTTTGGGCAAACCGATGACCTTCTGGCCTTCCTTCCATTGACCCCGCTTTTTCAAAAGCTCGACCCGCTCGAAGCGCTTTAGCACATTACGCCTGGCGGCGATCGTGCTGGCTCCTTTTAAGCTGCGATGTTGCGACATAGATTACTTGTTGAAACGTTAAAAGTTAAATGGTTACAAAGTTGCAACGGAAGGCGAGCGGGGACATTAAACCAAAGCAGCAATTTTTCAAGAAACGGGCAGAATCTCCTTTCAGCTTTAACCTTTTAACAAATCAACTTCCTTTAAAGCTGATTACTAAGCACCACGTAGGTCCCCGACGTCGTGAGTTGATGATAGATGTGAAAGTGGGCGGTTAAGATCCGTTTCCAATAAGCGGCCCGGCTTTCCTCGATAATTAGATAAATCGCGCTGGGTTGCCCCCATCTTTCCAACACTGCGGCTTCATTCAAAAAGATGTCAATAGAGGGTTTAGCAATCGGGGTCTCTTTCTCGGGGTTCTGATTAACTAGAATAAATTTCCGGTTTAGATAGAACATGAGGCTGCTACTGTCGTCGAACGGTCCTTCAAAGATTGTATCGCCACCCGCATCGAGCCGCGGATTTAGAAATCGCGCCACATCCGCAAGCGAAAAATAAGGGGCGATTTGGGCGACGGCTTCCAACATGCTGAGTCCGCCCGGGATCATCGAGGCGGCAAGGGCGATGGCCGCAAGTCTCTCGCGTTGCTTGGAAATAAAGTACAGGGCTGCCAGCGACAGAGAAACAAGCGACACGCCAAAGATCGCAACCAAAGGTCGAAATGCCAGCCAGGTCGCAACGGGCATGTCATGTAATGCCCTCCAAGCCGTCCAGCGCGCGTCCATCGTCCCCCAGTTTCCATTCAGAGCGGGTGCCGCGCGTGCGAGAAAGAATACCGCTGCCGCGATTATAATGCCGACCAGGGCGACAGCGATTACACCGGCGGCGCGTAACCGCTGCGGTATTCGATCCCACGCGACGGCCGCCCAAAGCGCGAATGCGCTCCACATGGTCATTGAATAGTAATCCTGGCGTTGTCCCAGAAACAGCAGCGGGATAAAAACAACACCCATCCAGCAAAGCGGAAGTGCGTCCGCGAAATTGATCTCGCGCGGCCGAATCACCCGGCGCCAGGCGAGAACAACTCCGGGCAAGAGCGCAATCGACCATGGAAACCACCAGGCCAGATGCATGACCAGGAATTGATAGGCGGGCATCCCTAGGAAATCGTGCGTCTCATCGGTAAGGCCGCGCAGATGACCAAGCCACTCCGAGCTGATTTGATAACGAAAATACCCGGGGAAATGCCATTGCACCCAAATGTGCCATGGCGCGACGATCAGAAGGAAGATCGCAAGATATTCCCATCGCAACAGGCCGCGAAATCGCATACGCGCTTCGCGGTAAAAGATTGAGAGGATAAGAAAAATCGCGGCCGGATAAGCGATGCCGAGCAAACCTTTGGTTAGGCAGGCGAAAGCCGAGCAAATCCAGAAGCCGGCGAACCAGATGCGGCGGTTATGCCGGCGCTGATAACCGCCGATCGCGCAAAAAATCGCACCCGCGATGAATGCGCTGACGACTGGTTCGGGCATGACAATGCGCGCGAGCAGAAATGTTCCGCACAAACTCAGATAAATCAGACCTGCGATGAAACCGCGCCAGTAGTCCGCGAGCTTTTCGCCGATTAAGAAAATCAGAGCAGTCGAGGCGACAACCGCCAGCGCGACCGGGAGTCTGGCAGCTGCCGCGTTAACACCAAAGAGCTTGAACGAAACGATGATCAGCCAGTAGAGCAACGGTGGTTTTTGCAGACGCGGCGCGCCATTGTTCGTAGGCAGAAGCCAATGATGCGCGTCGACCATCTCGCGCGCGGCGCCCGCGTATTGTCCTTCTGTCTGGCTATATAAATCGCCGGAGCCGATCGTCGCCACGTGCAGCAGCCCTGCCAACGCAATCAGAATCACGAACAAGACACGGCGCATGGGCGGCGGAGGGAGCGCCGGTGGCTCGAGCAGAGTTTCTTCTAGACTTAGGCTGCGGGCGCCAGCAGTCATTGAATAGGTTCCTTGCCAGAAATTGGAATCCGATCTTCGCGCTCGAACTCGGCGGAATCATTGCTTCGATATTTCTCCCAGTGCTCGGGTAAACGAAGCAGTTTTCCCTCTGGCATCTCGATGAGTGCAAGCATCTGGCGGCATTGGGCGATCAACACGTTATCTGCTGGACGCGTGATCTGGAATCCACACCAGAACCGTACGCGCTCCACCCGGTCCAGCCAACCTTCAATCACGAGCTGATCTCCAAGTTTAGCCGGTCGGCGATAATCGACTTCCGTTCGCACGACTACCGGATACCTGTGGTTTTCGGCCATTTCCGTGAGGACGAGACCTAGTTCTTCAGCGAGAAGCGTACGGGCGATCTCGATGAAACGCAGATAAGCGATGTTCGAGACGACACCTCCGCAATCGGTATCGAAGAACATCACCTGTACTTGTGTGCGAATGCGCGGAGCAACGGCCATGGCAGGATTTCAAACTCGAGGCTTTAGATTCGCCCGTTTTTGCTTCGTAACACGCAAAACGATAATTCGGCGATTTCGTGGCTCATTCCCGCAAGTGTGAGATTTGAGACCTTAGATTTCAAATTTGAAATTCGTCTGATTGCTTACTCAGAATCGACAACGCGGCATTGGCAACCTCCTGGACGCTCACCGCCTTCATGCAGCGGAAATCAATCGGGCATTCGCGTAAAAAGCAGGGGCTGCATTCGACGTGATGTCGCAGGACGACGTGACCATCGCCGAGTGGGCCAGTGAGACGGGGCTCCGTTGAGCCGAAGATGGCGACGACTGGCACACCCAACAATGCAGCGAGATGCATCGTGCCAGTATCGTTCGTAAGCAATAAACGGCATTCGCGCAGCTCGTCGATCAGTTGGTCGAGCGTGGTCTGGCCAACTCGATTCACGCAGTAATCGCGAAGGACGGCCGCAATCTCGGCGCCAATCGTGGCGTCGCGGGGCGTTCCAAACAGAATCCATTGGACGGACGATTGCGCGCTGATTTTTTCGGCGGCCTCGGCGAACCGTTTGGGTAACCAGCGTTTGGCGGGACCGTATTCGGCACCCGGGCAAAGACCGATTTTGATCGGTTGACGGTTGATGGCCATTTGGACGTTCGGTGTCGGATATTGAGCGTCTGCTCGCGATCTATCGGAGTCGAATGTGTCTGCGCCGCATTCGCGCGCGATACGGAGAAAACGGAGCGAATGATGTTCAGGCGGACCCGGCTTTCGTGGGACTGGTACGATTTGGTTAAGCAGCCAGCGTCGCGAATGGCCGCGGTAACCAACTCTGCGCGGAATTCTGGTCAACCACGACTCCAAAGCAGCCCGTACCGAATTTGGGAAAAGGATAGCCACATCAAAAGACGGTTCTCGCCGAAGTAATCGCACAGATGAAAGTAGTTGGCGTCGTGGCGTAGCAATGATCGCGTCCACTTCGGGAACCAGCTTCCACATCGGCGCAATCTTCTCCGGGGCTGCGATCGTAACGCGCGCGTCGGGCCGCCCAGTCTTTATTGCGCGAACTGCGGACACGCTCATCGCCGCATCACCCAGCCAATTACTTGAACGAATGAGAATTTGAAATGGCTTTAGATCCTGAGGCGAAACTCCCAGTGGCAGATGGATGCCACGTTTGTACTGCGCGAGAAGAAAATTGGGCTGGGGCGTCTTCCACCGATTATGCACCCAAAACCAATCTTCCGGTGCGACGCGAATTTGCTGTTCGATAATCTGATTTATTTCTGAAGTGAGCGTTGCAATGGAGGCGTCCGCCTTGGGCGGATCGAACCGCTCGGTGAAAACCATGCGCCAACGCGCCGGACCCATCGTGTAAACGCCTGCGGCGATTAGCGCCGCTCGGGTCCTCTTGGCAAGCAAGGCAGGCAGGGGCGAAGTGGACGCCAGCTTTCCAAAGAAGGGTGTCCACAGTCCGTGATCGCCAGCATGTTGGTCGGACAAAACGCCAACGCCCCCGCCAGAACGCAGCAGATCGATCACCGGTTGAAATCCCTGCTGGCGATCGAATAATTCCAAGCCGGTTTGGCCACGTGTCCGGCGCACGTGCGCGTCAATGAAGCGATTACCAAGCTTTTGATAGACGCTCGCATTGCGCACGTAACCGACGAACTTCGGCATCAATTGCGCGAACAATTCCCATGTTCCAAGATGACTCAAAACGAGGACTACGGGAACGCCGGCACGAAATTCCCGATCCATCGCCTCGATATTGTCAACCTTGACCCGCTGCAGGATTTTTTCGGGCGGCATTGCGGTGAGTTTAACGCTACAGAGAAGGTTAGCGCCGAGTCGTTGGAAATGGCGGCGGACGAGGCAACGCATTTCTCGAGGGGTCTTTTCATTGGCAAACGCAATGGCAACATTGCGTTGAGCCAGGCGTCGGTATTTCCCGGACAAAACCCATGCACAAAAACCGAGGAACTCCCCGAGGGCAAAGAGAACCGGTAATGGTAGTCCTGAGGCGATTGCCAACCCAGCGCGGTAGAGAAGATAGACAACGAAATCGAGCATTGCAGGACGAGCGGTATCGCAGAGCGGCGCGGCAGGGTAGATTTGCCTGTGGCTGCCTTCAACCAATATAATGTCCACGGTGTCGCCATCGCCGTTCCATTCCACTACTGCCAATTTCGTTCGCGTTATCTCGCGAAAGTTCCCAGATGGCCGATTCCTTATCATCGGTGTGAGCGCTCAGGAAGTTGAGCGTCAATTTGCTGAAGCGAAAAGAGAAGCTTCCGTTATGTCGTCTCCCGGTGACCTGACGACAAAGCTGGGACCGCGTCAGGCCACGGCGCACTTTGAAACAGCAGTTTGGTTTTACTCCTCTGGAGAAAACGATGATAATCGCATAGCGGAAGCGCTCTCGCGTTGCGCGGACGGGATTGTGCTCCTTCCCGGTCCCGGCTCTGACGCTGCCAGGCGGCGTCCGCAACTCGTTCAGTGTTTCGAGCGCTTTGGACTACTGCCGGATTACGAATGCGACCTAATGGAGTTGGATGCGGGAGCCCTGTGTCTTCGGCGCCAACCGGGTGTCGCGGCCGGCGCGCTAACGCCGGCAGTGGAGGCAGCTCTTGCCAGACTCAACAGAACGCTGAGCGACTTGAAGGGATCACTTCAAATCCATTGCTCTGAACTGGAAGGGGCGCACCGCCATATCGCTGCGCTCGAGGAAAAATTGCTCAAACTCAAAGAATACCGGCGCGAATTGAAATTGCTAAGAGAGCAGAAACGAACTCTGCGGAAATCGCCCGAGCGCCGCGTGGGCCAAATATTGCTCGCGCCATATCGTCTTCCGGAAAAACTGGCGAAAACGGTTTGGAAAAAGCTCCGTCGACCCGCGCGAGAATGTCGACGATCCGTTGCCCCAAGCGAATATCAGGAATGGTTCGAGCGGCATCGCGCAACTGCGCGCGACCTTGAACGAATGCGAAATGAATCGCGTACGTTTGCTTCGAAGCCGCTGATTAGCGTAATCACGCCAGTCTTCGACACGCCTGTGCAGTGGCTTGAGGAAGCAATTGAATCAGTGCTTGCGCAAGCATATGAAAACTGGGAGCTCGTGTTAATCGATGATGGATCGAGCGACACCGATTTGCTCCGAGCCCTGCCTCTGCTGGCCGCTCGCGATCGGCGCATCATTCTGAAAAACCTCGGAAAACATGAAGGCATTTCGGCGGCATTGAATCAGGGACTGGCGCTCGCCCGCGGGGAGTGGGTCGGTTTTCTCGATCATGATGACGTCATCGAACCCGATGCGGTTTTCCAGATTGTGAAACTTTTGCAGACCCATCCGGATGCCGATCTGATTTATTCCGATGAAGACAAGCTCGGCGAAGACGGCGTGGAGGCTCCTTTATTTAAGCCAGATTGGTCGCCCGATTTTTTCCTTTCTTACAATTACGTTGGCCATTTAACGGCAGTGCGGCGCGATATCGTGCAAGGGACGGGCGGCTTCCGTTCACAATTCGATAGCGCGCAGGATTACGACCTCTTCTTTCGCGTGATCGACCAGACCAAGCGAATTCATCATATCCCGAGCGTCCTGTATCATTGGCGGCGCTCGGAGAGCTCCAGTGCGATTAGCGTTCGTCAAAAGCCGGAACAACTCGAGGCGTCGCGGCTTGCGATTGAAGATCACCTGAAACGTCGCGGCGAGTCGGCTCATGTGGGTGTGGACTGGCGCACCCACGCTTTCTGCGTCAGGCGGGGACTGCTGGAAGCGAAGAAAATTTCGGTCATCGTTCTAACTTGCCACGGCATGGAGTTGATCGAGCGATGCATCGAAAGCCTGACGAACAGAACAAGTTATCCGAATTATGAGATTGTGATCGTGAACGACGATGAGTTCCATGGCGCGTCAGCTTTTCCCTCGCATTTTGCATATCGTACCGTGCGTTTCTCGGGCGAAGCCAATGATTCTGCGTTAAAAAATTTCGCGGTAAATCAAACAAACGATCCATGGATTCTTTTCCTGGGTGAGGGAATCGAACCGATCGAACCGGACTGGCTGACGATCATGGCGGAGCATGTCCAGCGGCCAGAAGTCGGAGCCGTAGGCGCGCGATTGCTGAATCCGAACGCTACGGTCGAACAGGCGGGGATGGTTGTGGGTGTCAATAAGACTGCGCAACCGGCTTTTCACGGTTTTCCGGCAGAACATCCTGGTGTGAATCGCCAATTGCAGGTGACTCGAAACTGCAGCGCCGTTTCGAGCGCGTGTATGCTCACGCGGCGTGACGTTTTTCAGGAAGCGGGCGGATTCGATGAGAGATTGGAAGGGGCTCTCGCCGATGTCGATCTTTGTCTTAGAATGCGGCGCGCCGGTTACCTGATTGTTTACACTCCGTTCGCAAAACTTTGCTGGCATCGAGCGCCAGCCGATCAGATCGACATGAACGGTGAAGCGATTATGCGCGAGCGTTGGGCTGGCGTTTTGCGGCGTGACCCCTATTACAATCAAAATCTTTCTCGCGAACGAGCCGATTTCTCGCTAGGCAAATAAAACCATTGGCTGAAGTGAAATGAGCAAGCACGAAGAAAATCTTTGGCAAGGAATCGACCGTGGCGCGCGAGGGAGCCTAAACACCCGAGACTACCGCACGGCATCCTTCGCGCAGGAGCTTTCAAAACGAGGCGTGGACGCAGGCGAACTCGTGGCTGCGAATCGGAGCCGGCGCGAGATTAAGGATGCCTGGATCCCGGGCGTTGAAATTTTCGCGCGAAAAGTTTACCCGCAGCGGCACCGTGGACTTTTTGGCGAATTTGTGCGGCGCGACGAAGGCATTCTCGCGCGGATTGGTCTCTGGCCCAGGCAATGGTCAGCTGCGCGGATGTTCTCGGGAACAGCAAAGGGTTTTCACGTGCATCCACCCAGCATTCCAGAAAATAGTGATCCAGTAGATTGGTTGCGCCGCTTGTATATCGATGAGGCGGATAATTATTCGGCGCGGGGCTATGACAACGAGCAATGGGACGTAATGTTTTTTATTCAGGGTCGCCTCGAGATCATTCTGTTTGACATTCGCGCGGGATTGCCGCGGCGAGTGATGCGTTTCTTTGCGGACGGTGACAATCATCGCAGCGATAACAATGTCGGCATCGTAATTCCACCGGGCGTGGCGCATGCCATTCGCGTTGAAGGCACGGAAGACGTGATCATGGTTTATGGGACGAGCACAGTTTTCCGTCCCGAATTCGAAGGCCGCATTGCGAGCGATGTGGAAACCGCCGCGCTTCCAGAATCGTGGCAAAAATTCCTATCGCTGTAGCGGCGGTCTATGACCGTCGCGTTAAGCGCACGGCGCTGATAAGGCGCTACTAGATTAAATGAAACGAAGGTTCGATCCGGCTGTGCTGGAGATGATGGATCGAGACCAGCCTCCCTCCGCCGAACTGGAGCGTGATCTGGAACGTATTCGGCAATTGAATCGCTGGTTCGGAAGCTATCATCTTGTATTGGGTTTTATTCGCAACTGGATCAGGCCCGCCGACAAATTACGCGTCGTCGATCTGGCAACTGGATCGGGCGATATCCCGCGATTGATTGTCGATTATGCGCGAAAGATTGGCGCCAGGGTAGAAATCGATGCGTTAGATCGGCAGCCTGCCACATTGGAAATCGCCAGAAGACTGAGCGCCGATTATCCGGAGATTTCCTACCGCGAAGCCAACATTCTCGAATGGAACTCCGTCGAATCATATGACATCACGCTTTGCACGCTGGCGCTTCACCATTTCAGCAACGAAGATGCTGTGTGGCTCCTGCGCAGATGTTGCCAGGTGTCCAAAAGATTTGTGCTGGTGTCGGATTTACGACGTAGTTTTTCCCTTGTCGCAGGCGTTTACGTTTTGACTACGCTGATTTTGCGCGAACCGATGACGCGTTACGATGCGCGGCTCTCTGCCATCCGGGCCTTCTCCTTTTCTGAGATGCGTGACCTTGCCCTGCGCGCTCAATGGGAAAATTTCGGTCACAAGAAATTCCACTTTTCCAGGCAAGCCATTTGGCTCGAAGCAACGTGAGCCCATTTGTCTTCCGACCACGAAAGCATTCGGAGGTTGCCCGGTCGTAGCTTTATGCGGAGGCTGAAAAGAATCTCTGGATATTTGCTTCCATGATCGACTCTGGTTCTACGATGCGGATCATTACGACGATCGCAGGGGCGCAGGCGCAGCCGCATGCTAAATGCCGTGTACTTGTTCCCACGATGGGCGCTCTGCACAAGGCCCATGGGGAAATGGTCCGGGTCGCACGCAAGCATGCTGGCCACGATGGCGAGGTGGCGCTAAGCATATTCGTTAATCCGCTGCAGTTTGAACCCGGAAGCGATTATGAACGCTATCCACGCTCGGAAAAAACGGACGAAGAATTTTGTCGAAACGCCGGGGTCGATCTTTTGTTCCGTCCGAGTGTTGCAGAGATGTACGCTGACGATCGCTCCGTGTTTGTCGAGGAATCTTCTCTTTCAAATACACTCGAGGGCAAATCGCGACCCGGACATTTCCGCGGTGTCTGCACAGTCGTCGGGAAGTTATTCAACATTCTTTCAGCGGACGCCGCTTTGTTCGGTGAGAAGGATTTTCAGCAACTGGTGATCGTTCAGCGCATGGTGCGCGACCTCAATTTCAAGACCAACATTATTGCAGTACCTACTGTGCGCGAACGAGACGGCCTGGCATTCAGTTCGCGCAATCAATATTTGAATCCTGAAGAGCGCAAGCAGGCAGCAGTTTTGCACAAGGCTTTGCTGGTTGCGGCAAATGCCGGCAACAAATCCGCGAGAGAAGTTGTCGATATTGTTCGAAAAGTGATCGGTGAAGCGCCCCTGGGACGAATTGATTATGTGGAGCTTGTCGACGCGGAAACCTTGCAACCCATTGAAATGATCAGACCGAATTCATTGCTCGCGGTTGCTGTGTTCTTCGGGAAAACTCGCTTGATCGACAATATCCGCTTGGGATAAAGGAATACATCGTGACGCAGACAATCCTGTCTGGGTGTTTGAGCATTTAGCCGCAGCAGGCAAGATTGCCTGCTTCAGGTCATGAAGGAATACGATTTCGTGGTGATCGGCAGCGGTATCGCCGGCCTGAGTTTTGCATTGAAAGCGGCAAAGCACGGCTCGGTAGCTGTGATGACGAAACGCAAAGGCTCCGACACAAACACCGCTTGGGCGCAAGGCGGGATCGCCTGCGTGACGAGCGATGAAGATTCGTTTGAACTGCACGTGCGTGACACGCTTGAAGCGGGAGCCGGTCTGTGTGAAGAAGCAGTCGTACGCACGATTGTGACCGAAGGTCCGGAGCGCATCCGCGAGCTGACTGAGCTCGGTCTGCAGTTCGATGAACGTGAGATTTCGGGACATCGCGAGCTTGATCTTGGCAAAGAGGGCGGTCATTCCAAGCGCCGGGTTCTGCATGTGCAAGACGTAACCGGGAAACAAATTGAAAACACCTTGTTGCGCGAACTGGGCCGACAATCTCATGTCCAGCTATTAGAAAATCACATGGCCGTGGATTTAATCACTGCAGCCAAGCTCGGGTTCGCGGCAGAAGATCGCTGTCTTGGTGTCTACGTCCTGGATGAAAAAACTGGAGAAGTAGAAACTATCCGTTCGGATCGGATCGTGCTTGCGACCGGCGGCTGCGGCAAAGTTTATCTGTACACGACGAATCCGGACATTGCGACCGGCGACGGTGTGGCGATGGCATGGCGTGCGGGCGTAGAGATTGCAAACATGGAGTTCATCCAGTTTCATCCCACCTGTCTTTTTCATCCACAGGCAAAATCGTTTCTCATTTCGGAGGCCGTACGCGGCGAGGGCGGAATCTTGCGCAATAACAGCGGCGAAGATTTCATGAAACGCTACGACGCGCGCGGGTCGCTAGCGCCGCGCGATATTGTAGCACGCGCAATTGACGCGGAGATCAAGCGCTCAGGTTCCAAGTGTGTATTCTTGGATATCACGCATAGATCGCCGGAATTCATTCAAGAGCGTTTCCCGCACATCTATCAGACATGCCTGCGGTTCGGGATCGATATGTCGAAGCAGGCGATTCCGGTAGTACCCGCTGCGCATTACCAATGCGGGGGAATCAAAACGGACGTGAATGGCGTGACGAGTTTGCCAGGACTGTACGCGATTGGGGAGGTGGCGTGTACCGGACTGCACGGAGCAAATCGGCTCGCCAGCAACTCGCTATTGGAAGGGCTGGTAGTGGCGGATCGGTCCGCGACTGCCGCCGTTCGGACGCGATCGGCTTCGAAACAAAAGATCCCGTTGCCGGAATGGAAATCGGGAAATGTGCAGGACGTCGATGAGCTGGTCGTGATTTATCACAATTGGGATGAGATCAGACGCTTGATGTGGGACTACGTCGGAATCGTGCGTACGGATAAGCGGCTCCAGCGCGCAAGTGCGCGGCTGCGAAACTTGCTGCGCGAAATCCGCGAGTTCTATTGGAATTTCAAGGTATCCGTTGATCTGTTGGAGTTGCGCAACCTCGCAGCGGTAGCCTCCTTGATTGTCGATTCGGCGTTGTGCCGCAAAGAGAGCCGCGGCCTCCATTACACGCTGGATTATCCAAAGACGGACGATTCTCAATTCAAACGCGATACGGTGCTGGTCCGCGGCTGATGCTGTAGCCGGCATCATCGATGTCGATTTCTCCGAGCTGCGCGTACTCCCGTGTTCAACTTGAAGAGCGTAAATCGACGGTGCAAATGCTGGTCGGAAACCCGTAACCAATTTTCATCTGAACCCGAAATCCTGAGGCCCCGCATCCGCCTGCTGCTCGTCGCGATCGGAAAATTCGCCTTGCCTAAAAGCGGGGAGTCGGGTAAAAGGTGGCGCGTTTGCTAATGAGGAGACTTTTTGCGGCTTGTTTGAGTCTGGGGATTGCTTGCGCGGCTAAAGCCGACGAACAATCCACTTCCCCCTATGCGACGGCGGCCGACTTTGCGAAGTACGCAATGAAGCTGCGGGAGCAGGCGCTGCTCAAAGTAGAACCGCAGGTCTTTATCCCAACCAGCTCGCGTCCTGCGGTGCAGCGCTATCCGTGGAAGACCAATATCGTGACGACGGTATTCTGGGTCGGGGAACAAGCGGGAGGCAATAACCCCGTCCCAAACTACAGAAGTTCATGGGACGCGAACTGGACGAGCAACTACGGCGGCTTCGACAATCCAGATTCATCGGCGCGACGCAGCTATATTCCGATTGCATTCATACCGCGACAAAATCCCTTCTACTGTGCCTTGCCGTACAACGACGTGACGCACGGTCAGTTCAAGCCGGAAGCGCCATTGGTGATTCCCTGGTTTAAGCAAGCCTACACGGGACCCGGACAGTCGGTGTGCTGGCACCGATGGCTCGCCATTCGCAAGGGCAATCGGACCTGTTATGCCCAATGGGAAGACTGCGGGCCGTTTCGCACAGACCATTTTCAGTACGTCTTTGGAAATGAGCGTCCCAAGCCAAACCTGAACCACGGTGCTGGGCTGGATGTTTCGCCGGCTGTGCGCGATTACCTCGCACTGGCGCCAACCGACGTGATCGATTGGCAATTCGTCGAAGTTCGTGACGTGCCATCGGGCCCGTGGCGGAGCTACGGCGAAAATAACCACTTTGTCATCGCGCGTCGTCAGAACGAGCAGAGGATGGCAGACCGCGGCCTTGGCGCCGCGAAGAAGTAGACGTATTAGACGAAAGTCTAACCGCCCTGCGAAGATGATGGCGAGGGAGTCGGAGAAGGGGATCCAGTAGCGCTCGCTGGAACGCCGCTCGGCTGAGGACTCGGATGGGAGGGTCGAGCCGTCGCCATGCGAATCAATTCCGATACCGTGACGAATTTGAACCCTTTGGCCTCGAGCTCATCGAAAGTGGAAGGCATCGCTTCGATCGTTCCCGGGTGAATGTCGTGAGATAAAACGATCGAGCCGGGCCGCGTCTCCTTAAGAATGCGAGCTCGAACCACAGCCGGGCCGGGCCGTTTCCAGTCATACGGATCGACGTCCCAAAGAATGATGTCGTAACCGAATTCATCGTGAATCCAGCGTTTCTCGCGGGCCGTGATCGATCCATAAGGCGGCCGCATCAACGTGGGACGCTTGCCCGTGGCGTTCTTAATTGCATCATCGGTTTGCTGAAGTTGGCGGCGAACGCTTTCGTCCGACATCTTACCAAAATTGGGATGCGACCAGCTATGATTGCCAATTTCGTGACCTTCCCGCGCGGCTCGCGCAACGATCTCAGGATGTTCCGCGACGTTTTCGCCGATTACGAAGAACGTCGCTTTGATGTGGTGCGCAGCCAGCAAATCGAGTAATTTTGACGTCAGCGTCGCGCTCGGTCCGTCGTCAAAGGTCATCGCGATGTAGGGCCCATCGACATGGACCGAATTGAATGTAGTACCGGGTTCCTCCGGCATCGCTCGAGTCTCTCGCGCCGTACCTCGCTTTGCTGGCGTGGGTTCCGCTCCAAGCCCAACGGTGAAGCTTAATATGGCGAAACAAAAGAACAGCAAACGGTAAGCAGACATAAGTGGGAACCTGGCGAAGGTGAATGCGTGCGTATCTGATAGAGGCCGGCAGTTACGCAAGGTAAGGCTGCCTCCCTTGCACGAGAGCGACAAACCCGCAGCTGATTTTATTTGCGGCAGAAAGCAAGGCGCATTCAGCCTTTCCGCAATTTCTGTAGTTGTGCGATGAATGCGGCGGGACCGTCGGGAAAGTAACCGTCATACCGCCAAAGCTTCTGTCCGTCGGCGCTGAGCACTACAATCGTGGGAAACCCCACAATCTCGTACTGCTGCGCAAGTTCGCGGTTCTGCGTTCTAAGTTCGGGGGTCTGCGGTTTGGCACGCGGGAAATCCAATTCTACGATGACCAAATTGTCCCGCGCAAAGTCCTTAAACTCCGGCTGCAATAGAACCTCTCTGTCAAACTTTTTGCACCAGCCGCACCAATCCGAGCCGGTAAAGTCGAGCAACAGGATTTTGTTACCAGCCTTGGCTTCTTCCTGCGCTTTCTTGTAATCAGTGAGCCAGGCAGACTCCGCGCTGGCGAACGGCCCGGAGATAAAAATAGAGGCCGCGACCGCGAAAAGAAAAAAACGGTAGGTTTTCACGTCACCATCTTCGATGGCAATACTACCTAGCGCAAGAGCCCCGAAAGCATTCGGGACCAGCGCAGCAATTATTTTTTCACTCCGCAAATAGCCCGGCGAACGAACGCCGGGCTATCGACGGGTTTGGGATCTACCGCAGATGCTTCGAGACGAGCTTGGTCATCTCGAACATACTCACCTGGCTCTTACCATTGAATACCGGCCTGAGTGAGTCGTCGGCGTTGATCATGGTTCGTTTCTTTTTATCCTGGCAACCGTGCTTCTTGATGTAGTTCCAGAGCTTTTTGGTAAGCTCCGAGCGCGGCTGGACCGGTCTCATGAAGGCGGGATTCGGTTTGCGCTTGGAAGTTTTCTTTTTGGTTTTCGGCATGGAGGCTGATTAACGTTTCGCTGGAGAGAGAGCAACACTAATTTTAAGCAAACGAAAAATTTATTCAGGGGCCATCCGGCGCACCGCCAGAGCTGTCATATCATCAGACAAGGAGACTTCGGGGTTATTTGGCGTTACTCGTTCTAAAATTCTCTTGAGCAATACTTCGGCAGTCGGAGCAGAGTAATCCAGCATCTTCTCTAACTGCTGTGGGGTAACCCGACGGCGTCCATTTTCTGAAGAGCCAAACAAGCCGTCGGTATAGAGAAGGAAGGCGTCTCCTGGTTCAAAGTCGAGCGCGGTCTCCACAAATTTGGGGCGTTCGACCAGGCCTAACGGAGGCGCGACCGACGCAATCGATTCCGTTGCACCGTTTTGGCGAACGATGAGAAGCGGCGGATGACCCGCACCTACGGCGTGCGCTCTTCCGGTTTTGTGATTGATCGCGACACACATCGCTGTCATGAAAGAGCGTCCGCCAAAGATGCTTCGAAAGTCATCGTTGACTGCTTCCATCACGCTGGCTGGCGCGTTTTGTTCCGCACTGCCATGGTGAAAGAGAAGCTTTGCCAGCGTGGTAAGCAGTGCAGCAGCGGCCCCGTGACCGGAGCCATCGGCAATCCAGAACAGGATCCGGCCATCTTTCATTCGCAGCCAACCGTAGATGTCGCCCCCTACCTGGATTACTGGTCGGTAACAAGCTGCAACATCCCATCCGGGAAGCACCAGGGGCTTTTGTGGAATTAACGATTGCTGCGTCAAGCGCGCTGCCGCCAGATCGCGCTCAAGGTCTCGACGCCATCTTTCGAGTTCGGCATTTTGCCTCTCCAATTGCCGCCTCATGGAACGCAGACGAAGCTGGGTCTCGATTCGCGCACGCAACACTGCCGCATTGACTGGCTTTGTCACAAAATCATCTGCGCCTGCTTGCAAACAATTGACTTCGCTTTCCTCGCTTCCGTGCGCGGTCAGCATTATTGTCGGCACTTGCGCAATTGCGTGGTCCTGGTCCGAGCGAAGCCGTTTTAGCACTTCGGCGCCATTTGCTCCTGGCATATCGAAATCGAGCAGCAGAAGCGAAGGCGGATTGGCGTGAATCATCTCCAACGCTTCGCCGCCGTCCCCGCACACCTGGCAGTTGTATCCGGCGGACGTTAGCACTTGCGCCAGGATTTTGCGGCTCAAAGCGTCATCATCCACTATCAGGATTTCCGCGTGGGAATTGTTTGGTGTCGACATCTCTATGTTGGATTCGGATGGAAGGCGGACCCTCATTGTATCCACACGAGTTTTTGCGAAAGCGTCGCTGAGTGTGAACAAAAAGAGATTTAATGATTGGCAACGACTCAGACTGTGGATACGATTGTCGCAGTATTTTCCATTTATGAAATTCTCATTGTCGCTTGCTCTGTTCACGGCCTTCCTCGTCGCCTCATGCAGTGAAGAGCCGCAGCCACCACCCTCCCGACATCGGGCTGCGAGTTATGCCCCCGCCCAGCCCGACCAGTACCCGCCACCGCAACAGCCGTTCAATCCAAATGGTCCCGCTCAACCTACAGGCGCACCGCCGGTCGAGACCGCAGCAGCTTCACCTCCTCCAGCAGCCGCGCCGACGAAGATCGCAAAGGGGGATTATCCGTACGGAATTCCCGTTCCTGGCAAGCCTCACCTGGTAGAGAGTCCTTATTCACCTGGCAAATATATCGATGTGGAAGGCTTCCCTCCGGGAACAGAAGTTAAAGATCCGTACACGGATAAAATCTTTCTTGTTCCGTAAGTGGGTTGCCTTGAGCGCCTTCGAGCCTGATGCTGGATGCTGGTATCGCATGCTGAATTAGCGCAGCGCCTGTCTTTTTTTAGAGCATCGGGCATTAAGTATTCACTATCGGTTTCTTCTTATCTATGGAGTTGCGAGTAAAAAGGGCACCTCGAATTGACATCGAGATTGCCGTGCCCGGTGATAAAAGTATCTCCCATCGTGCGGTAATCATCGCTGCCTTGTCGAATGGAGTGTGTACTCTGCATGGGTTTCTTCCCAGCGAAGATTGTATGCACACGGTGAATGCGCTGCGCGCACTCGGCATTAAGATCGAACAGCCTGATCCGGCCACGCTGATCGTGCACGGGAAAAGGCGGGTCCTCACGCCACCCAAAAGCGAAATCAATTGCGGCAATTCCGGCACCACCATGCGCCTTCTCGCCGGGTTACTTGCTGGGCAGACATTTGAAAGTCGCCTTGTCGCGGGCGCCGGGCTGTCAAAACGTCCGATGGAGCGAATCATTGCGCCGCTTCGTCAGATGGGTGCAAATATTGTCGCAGAAGGTCCGGAAGATACGCCACCGCTGCGCATCCAAGGCGGTTCTTTGCGTGGCATTCGTTATCGACCGCCTGTCGCAAGCGCACAGGTGAAGGGCGCACTGCTGCTGGCCGGTCTCTTTGCCAAAGGCAAGACCACCGTGATCGAGCCAGTGCCAACTCGGAATCATTTGGAGATGATGTTTGATTATTTCCTGGTCCGAATAGCGGTGGACGGAAATGGCAGCATCTCTATATTTGGCGACCAGGTCCCAGAGTCCCGTGACTTTGCTATTCCAGGCGACATCTCTTCCGCAGCCTTTTGGCTGGTTGCCGCTGCGGCGCAACGACGAGGTCATCTGCTCATTCGCGATGTTGGCTTAAACCACACGCGAACGGCGTTACTCGGTGTTTTGCTTCGAATGGGTGCGCAAGTGCGCGAGGCCATTGAAGACATTGATCAAGTCGAACCGCGCGGAATTGTCGAAGTCACCGGTTTCCCGCTTAAAGGCACTGTCATTCAGGGTAAAGAAGTGCCGCAGCTTATTGATGAACTGCCGACCCTTGCAGTGGCTGGCGCTCTTGCGGACGGCAAGACGATTATTCGGCACGCGGAAGAGTTGCGCGTAAAAGAAAGCGATCGCATCGCTGCAATCGCGCACAATCTGCGCGCCATGGGAGCACAGGTAGCCGAAATGAACGATGGCCTGGAGATACTTGGTCCAGCGCCGCTGCACGGAGCCCGCGTGCCAAGCTTTGGCGACCATCGTATTGCGATGGCGTTTGCCATAGCGGGCTTGTTCGCTGATGGCGAAACTGTTGTTCAGGAAGCCGAATGTATTCGTGAATCTTATCCTGGATTTGAAACCGTGCTTGAAGAGTTCACAAATCCAAAACGGATGCAGATCAGCACGCCCGTGATCGGTTCACTTACTCCCGGTCCGGTCGAGGAAGGAGCATGATCCCCTGAAGTATTTTGGGGCCGCATGTACATCACTGGATGCTTGCCCGGCATCTTTCAGGCGCGCTAATTTCCGGGATGCGGGAACAGTTTCATCGGGTAATTGCAATTGACGGCCCGGCGGCCTCTGGAAAAAGCAGTGTTGCACGAGGCCTCGCCCGGCAGCTGGGCTTTGTGTACGTTAATTCTGGCGCCATTTATCGAGCGATTACCTGGCACATCCTGCAAAAGAAAATCCGTCCGGAAGAAAACGAGCGTATCGCTGGCGCCCTTCAGGCAGCCGACATCACATGTTGCCTGCAAGACAATGAGTCGCGCATTCTGATTGACGACGTGGATCCCGCGGAGCACTTGCGTGATGATTGTGTAAACGAAAGCGTTGCGGGCGTCAGTCAGTTCTCTGTGGTTCGCCAAATCGTCGCGAAGAACCTGCACGAGCACGCGCAAAGCCACGATCTGATCGTGGAAGGCCGGGATATTGGTTCGGTCGTTTTTCCCGACACGCCGTACAAATTTTACCTTAATGCTTCGCCTGAAGTGCGTCTCCAGCGTCGTGCCGCACAAGGGGGGCGCGACGAAATCACAATACGGGATCGCGTTGATTCTTCGCGCCCCGTCTCACCGCTCGTCATCGCGAAAGACGCGCATGTCATCGACACGTCACAGCTTACGATTCAGGAGGTCATCAACGAGATCATTGGCGTACTCGAGAAAATGGGCCTGCGGACTTAGCGATTAAATGAATTTCTATTACTGGCTCGGGTATCATCTTAGTCGCATCGTTGGGCGATTGTTTTTTCGTCTTCGTGTAGTTCATAGGGAGCGGATGCTTCAGACCGGCCCCGTCATCCTAGCAATGAACCATCAGAGTTATCTCGATCCGCCGCTTGCCGGCATCACGTGCGACCGGGCGGTTTACTTTCTGGCGAGGCGAACCTTGCTCGATGTACCATTGCTCGGCCGGCTTTTGCCAAAGCTCAATGTAATCCCGGTCAACCAAGAGGGCATCGATCGCAGCGCCCTGAAGGCTTTGATTCGTGTTCTAAAGGCCGGGAACGCGGCTCTGGTCTTTCCGGAAGGCTCGCGCACCGTCGACGGTAGCTTGCAGCAGGCCGAGCCGGGATTGGGCCTCGTAATTGCAAAAACGCTGGCGCCAGTCGTGCCGATGCGGATCTTTGGCGCCCATGACGCCCTGCCACGCGGTGGCGGTGGTTTACACTTTGTGCCAATTACCATCGTAATCGGCGAACCGATTCTCTTTACGGCCGCCGATCTAAATCCACCAGCGAAGGATCTCTACAAGCGGCTAAGCCAGCGAGTCATGGATGCAATCGCGGCTTTGCGCTTGAACTGATGCGGGTTATTCCCGTTCGCCGAATAAGGAAAACGAGTAAGGCCTCCTTGCGCGCGTGAGATCGATATCGATACTTCAGACGTGAATTCGCCGCAGCAGCCCGCCAAAAAACTTCGATCGCCTCAGGTTCCAAGGAGCGCCGTCACACTAATGATCATCATCGTCGCCTCACTCGTGCTGGTGGCCATCTTTGCCAATATTCAATGCTTTCGCCGTGGGCAGATTGAAACGATGGTCGTGGTGCCGGCAAGCTCGACAACACCCCAGCCGCGTTAACTTTCATTTGACTACCAGCCGCTGCCTCGGTTTCGTGCGAATTACGGAAAACCAAAAATACGACCTCCGATATGAAAAAACTCTTTGTCCTCTCGATGCTTATTCCTTTGGCAATGATTTGCTCCTGCCAAAAACAGAATGCAGCGGCCGAACAACAACTCGCTCAGCGGAAAGCCCAGCTGGATACGCGCGAGAAAGCACTAGACGAACGAGAGAAGGCATTGGCTGAGAGAGAAAAAGCAGTAGCGCGCGCAGCGATGCTTCCAGCCGACCATCAATTGCGAGCTTTGAAAAAGGACGACTCTTCGAATGTTCCGCCTTCTGCAACAATCCCTCCCGGTTTAGCGCCGCCTGACAACTCGCAGCTCAAGGCTAGTAGAGAAAAAAGAATGGATGAGGTGCGTGCTATAAGACAGCGCAGGTTGGAGGCACTACAGAAAATGAGATCCTCCATGCGGGCACAACCCAATTCCGGGGCCGGAGCGCCTGCCGACACCAGCGCGTCTGGCAGCACCAGCGGGTCTTCCGATACCAGCACGTCCGCCAGCCCCGGCGCGGAAGCGACTTCACCCTCTCCGTCGTCTACGCCCCAGTAAATACGAGGTGTTGACCAATCGCTTCAGGGTAAATTAGCCGGCGAACTTGCGCGTTGCGCTGCCAGCTCGCGAGCGTATTGCAGGGTGTCGATTGAATCGACATTCTTGTCGCGCCGGATTGCCTTGATTCTTGGGAAACGTAGCGCTAGTCCACTGGCGTGGCGTGGGCTGGGCTGAATTGAATTAAAAGCGACTTCGAGAATCACGTCCGGTTTCACTTCGCGATACCGGCCATGGTCCGCGATCGTGTTCTGCTTGAAGTGCTCGGTCAACTCTGCAATCTCCGTGTCGGTTAATCCGCTGTAAGCCTTACCAATCGGTAAGAGCTTGCCAGTAGTTTCATCGCGCACGGCAAATGTGTAATCGCTTAACACATTATTACGCTTGCCATGCCCAAACTCGGCCCCCACCACCACGACATCCAGCGTCGCCAGTTCTTTCTTGAGTTTGAACCAAAACATGCCGCGGTTACCAGGCAGATAGAAGCTCTCCGGGTCTTTGATCATCAGCCCTTCATTTAAGCGCTGCCGCGCCTGTTGGAACATTTGTTCGATCTCGGCAGCAGAATGCGCGGGCATTACGCTGGCAATTTGAAAATGCGAGGGCAATCGCACACTACTGAGATGTCTTCGCCGCTCATGCAGCGGAGTTTTTAACAACGACCGGCCGTTCAACCAAAGAAGATCGAAGATCACAAACGCGACCGGCACATCTGCCGCCGCCCGCGCGAATAAATCGGCACCGTCGCTCTTTCGCCCCAGCCGCTTCTGCAGATCGAAGAAGGTGAGTCCGCGATCCTTCTCGAAAGCAATAATTTCGCCGTCTATGATCAGCTCCTCCTGGAAATTCCTGGCTTGATCGATCAGTTCGGGGAATTGACCTGTGATACGCCGCAAATCGCGAGAGAAAATCTCGACCTGTTTCGTACTGCGGTGCAGCTGTGCGCGAATACCGTCGAATTTGTCCTCCAAATAGACGGTAGCCGGCGCGGACAGAGCCAGTTCCCGGTAAGTCCCCGCAACTTCAGCAAACCGTCCCCACACGGCTTCAGCTGTCGGTTCAGGAGTCGCAAGCATGCATTTGATGGGACGAAAAATCGACAGTTCCGCGCGGTGTAGTTCGTTTCGCGAAGCAAGCAGGGCCGTCTGACCAATGTCGCCTAACAACATGTTGGCCTCCCTTACCTGCTCAAGAGGGACACCGAATGCCTTCGCGATCGCCTCCTCGACCAAACCCTCGCGCAATCCGATGCGCAGATCGCCAGTTAGAATTTTGACGACGTATTGACCTTCGCGCGCAGACAACCTTGAGAATCGATTTCGCAGAAGCTCGGCCTTAGCAATCGGACCGCGCGCACGGTGGAGATTTTCAAATAGCTCGCCCGATTCGCTAATGCTGAACGGCTGAGGTGTGGTCCTTCCATCGAGAACTTCGAACGCGGTTTTGCCCGCATCGCCGTGGCTACTGGCGATGCGATGAAATTCCGCGTCGCTGACTTTGGTTGCCGCTTGCATCGCGCGAAAGACTACGGCCCAGCCAACCTGCAAGGTGCGCGGGTCGCTTTGGGCAAAGGCTTTCCCGGTGAAGTAAGGCGTCGCGATCGGAAGCTGCTCCCTGGTGAGGCCACGCAGATAATCGGCAAGCAGTCGAATTTTTTCCAGTTTGGCCGGAGTTGCGGCGATCGCCTCGCCAACATTCGCAAACGCGAGGAATTCGGATGCGCTGGCGCAGGCGTCTCCTGTGCAGCGCCCGGCGCCGGAGTTACGAACAGAAGGGCGGGCAGAAATTTGTGGCAGCGTAAACTCCATTTGGTTTTCTTCACTCAACGCCCATGCTTCGGTGCCGCGTTCGCGCAAATCACGCGCAAACGAAGCAGCGAAACCGTGGAGTGTAAACACGCGTCGCGGCTTTACGAATTCGACATAGCGAAGCAGGTCGTTGTAGTCAGCGTGATCGGAAAGCGCAAACGCCGCGTCAACCTGATAGCGATAGATTGCGTTTGGATCGACCGCCCAGCCACTGATCATCGCCACGCGTTTGCGCGTAATTTTTTCCAACATGTGCGACTGATTCGCGCTCGGTGGGCAGATCAGAACTTTCCCAGCGACATCGTTCGGGTTGTAGCGAAGATATTTGCAAAACGATTGGCCGAACTGCTCGTAGACGCGGGTCATCCGATAAACCGAACCATGGAGCATCGGCGTTAACCCAGCTCCATCAAGCGAACAGAGGATCTCCTGCGCTTTGCCTAACGAATACCCAAGGAGCACGGGCACTCCACCGTCGCTAATTGTCTCCTGGCAGAAGGCAATTATTTGATTGATCACCTGTTCCGTCGGTGGGAATCGATAACGTGACAGACCGAATGTCGTTTCCATGATGAGTGTGTCCGCCTTGCGCCACTCCGCCGGCTCGGCCGATTTACCGGGACGCAGCTTAAAATCGCCCGTGTAAAGCAATGTCTCATTGCCGGCAAAAAGGAAACATTGCGCCGACCCGAAAATATGCCCGGCTGACAATAGCATAAAGTCGAGCCCGCGCACCCTTCGTTTTTCACCGAACGGCAGAATGTGCTCCGTGCGGGAGCCTGGCAGCCGGCTTTGCATCAAGCGCGCTGTGCGCTCGGAAACAATGATTTCTTCGTGTGGCGCAATGTGGTCGCTATGCGCGTGCGAAACGAAGGCGAATCGCTTTGCATCCCATGGGTCGAGCCATAAATCCTGGCGGGGCAGATACACCCCGCGTTCATAACTAACTTCAATCATCAAATCGAAATGTACTTTCAGATTTGTGTGAGTTCCACAGCAGCTGGAGGCCTGTGGAAATATGGGTTGCTCGTTGACACCCGATTCAAAACCCGGCTTTATTACGCGGATGAGGCTTGTTGCTGCTCTCTTCGTTTTGAGCTCTGTGGTTATCACCACGCCCAGTCAGGCTGCGCGGGAGCGAGTAGAACCAAGCGTCGTCGAAAAAGTGACCCCACTCCCGGTGGCATTAAGCAATGATTTCGAGTTTCGAAAAACGAAGCTTTTCTTTTTGAGTGACAAACCACCGAAGCCAGGGGAAGGCGCCCGAAAGACATCGAGCACACTTGGCGGGAAGTCGAATTCGCCGAGCCAGAAAACGGCCACGCTTCAGGACGCTCCGATTACTTTTGAGCGCCAATATCGGATGTTTGGGGCGGTGACGGCCCTTGATCAGCGTCAGCGTTTCGGTAATTACTTTGATTTCTTTTGGCGGGCCAAGCGCTCTTCTGATGTCACACTGCGCTTGGAGTATCGTCAGGAGAAACTGCACGAGCACGTTCAGGCGCAGGAGATTTCATATCGAAATGTGCGCGGGACTCATAAGACCGAATTCAAGGTGATTGGAGACGATTATTTTGACGATGGCCGCGTAATCGCATGGCGGTGTCTGTTAATCGAAAAGGGACGGATCGTAGCGGAAAATCGCTCCTTTATGTGGCAGTGAGATCCAACGGGCGCGTCTCATCCCCCCGGCTAGTGTTGCCTGATGCGGCCTTTCGCGCCCCGGATTCCGAATCATTTTCTCAGGCTTTCTCGAGTCCGGCGAGCATTGACAGCATGCCTTCCGGGCTGGTATCTTTTGGATAGCAATTGTGGACTCATCTATTCAAGTAGGGGTGAGCGGCCCAACCGTGTGGGTGAAAGTGGAGGGGAAAGGTAGTTTCCTCAACAGCGGCAATCTCAAAGAGTTTGCGCGTGAGATGTTGGACCGCGGCTATCGCGAATTTGTGCTGGATCTGGCGGATTGCGGCATGATGGATTCCACATTCATGGGAACGATGGCCAGCGTGGCACTTCGATTGAAGGAACTGGGACATGGACATCTTCACATCGTTCATTGCGGGAACCGCAGCCACGAGCTTCTCTCCGGGCTGGGCTTGGATCAGATATTCGATATTCGCGCCAATGATTCCAGTCCCCCTGAATGCGGAGCGCTCGAGCGAACCCCCGCGGTCCGGTCGCCTGGGGATAGAAAAAAGGAACAAACAGAGACGATGCTGGAAGCGCATGAAGCACTTTGCGAGGCCGCGCCGGAAAATATCCTTCGCTTTAAAGACGTTCTCGATTTTTTAAGACAAGACCTTCATCACGAGACGCCTTTGAAGTAAGCTGGCCCTTGCATGATGTGGCCGACTCTTCTTCTCGGACTGCTTGTCGCGTCTGTCGCCGGATGGATTATTACCGCTTGGTTTCAGATACGGCGGATTAGACGGCTGGAGCGCTCTCATGAAGAAATTCAGGTCGAGGAAACACTTGTTTTCGATTTTTTGCACGGTCTCGGCGAAGCCTTTCGAGAGACCATTCGGCCGCAGGAGCTGCACCGGCTAATCGTCGAAGGGGCCACGCGTGTTCTTGACGCGCACGGCGGCGCGCTTTACGTCACCGATCGAACGGGCGGGAAACTTACTCCGGCGTTTATCTCCAAAGGCTGTCCGCCGCTAGCGGACGTTCCCCCAAATATCTTGCAACAGGCCGCGGCTGCTCCCATAGCACTCGAGAGCTTTTTACGGCTTCACACGGTTAGCCCTGGTGAAGGATTAATCGGACGAGTCTGGCAAACAGGACAGTCTGTTTGCCTGACTGAATTTTCCGAGGTGCCAGAGCTGGCGAAATTGCGTGGCAGCGCTTTTGGCAGCTCATCGGTTATGGCCGCATCACTGCGGTATGGAAACCAGGATCTCGGCGTCCTAGCGCTCGCGAACGGCCCTGCGGGCCCAGGTTTTTCACAGGGCGATTTCGTCGTTTTTAAGTCGATCGCTGAGCAGTCCGCCTTTGCGCTTTACAACGCCATCATTTATTCCATGGCTAACGAAAAGAAGCGACTCGATCACGATCTCGAAATCGCGCGGGACATTCAGCGTATCTTGCTTCCATCGGAAGCGCCGGCGATCAATGGGTTTCAGATCAGCGGCATTAATGTGCCAGCCCGCCAGGTGAGCGGCGATTATTTCGATTACATTCAAGTCGATCAAGAACGGCTCGGAGTGGTCATCGCAGACGTGTCAGGCAAAGGCGTGCCGGCGTCGCTTATCATGGCCATCTGCCGCAGCGTCTTGCGCGCGGAGGCGGCACGGAACCCCTCTCCAGCGGACGTGTTACGAAAGGTGAACCGACAGCTTTACCCCGATATCAAGGAAGACATGTTCATCAGCATGGCCTACTTGATTCTCAACCACCAGCGCGGGGGAGTGACGCTCGCGCGCGCCGGACATGATGCGCCATTACTTTACAAGCGGCAGTCGCAAACTGTCACGCCGGTAAGACCGCCCGGCATGGTCGTGGGAATTGACAGTGGAAGCGTGTTTGATAGGCTAACCACTGACTTCGCTGTTCCGCTCGAGCGCGATGATTGCCTCCTCCTCTACACCGACGGCGTGACCGAAACGCTTAATGCCGAGGAAGACGAGTTCGGCGTCGACCGCATGATGCAATCGGTTCGCGACAGTGCGACCAATGGAGCGCAAGCAATTGTAAGGAAAATCATCGAGGACGTTCGCGACTTTACCGGTTCAGTTCCTCAAAACGACGACATCACTGTGATTGCCATTCGTAAAACATGAAAAAAATCCCTGTTACTGAACAAAACAAACAAATGAAACAATCGGCGTCGGCAAGTTCGATCCCTTCATCTGTTGCGCCAGGGGCCGATGCCGCGCAAAGCGAAGCAGAAGATCCAATGGCTGGATTGCAGGCCGATCTCGACCGGTTTCGAGACCTCGCGCTGCGGAGTCAGGCCGACTTCGAGAATTACAAGAAACGTTCTGCGCGCGAAAAGGAAGAGGCGATCAAATATGCCAACAAGTCTTTACTGGAGCGTTTGGTCGGAATTATTGACAACTTTGAGCTTGGTCTCTCAGCAGCAAAAGACCAGGGCGCAGGTTCTCCCATTTATTCCGGAATGGCTCTCGTCCAAAAACAACTCAACGATTTGCTGGCTGAAAATGGACTGCAACCGATCGAGGCCGAGGGAAAAACATTCGATCCGAACCTGCACGAAGCAATTGCCCATGAGGCCAGCAATGAATATCCCGAAGGGATTGTGGTGCGCCAAGCCCGTCGCGGTTATCGATTTAAGGACCGATTGCTGCGACCTGCGAAAGTGGTTGTTTCCAGCGGCCCAGCAAAGTAAGCGGGTTCCTTGCTTGCTTCGCTTGCTAGTCTCATAAATCACACAGGGGCTTATCGGTCACATGGCTACTGAAAAACGCGATTACTATGAGGTGCTGGGCGTTGAACGAAACGTCACGGATGAGGAGGTCAAACGCGCCTATCGCAAGCTCGCGGTCAAGTTTCATCCGGATAAGAATCCAGACGACCCGCACGCCGAAGAAAAGTTCAAGGAATTAGGCGAAGCGTACGATGTGTTGATCGACCCTGACAAGCGTGCCGCCTACGATCGCTTCGGCCACGCGGCGTTCACGTCGGGCGGCGCTGGTTTTGGCCGCGGCGTTTTCCACGATCCGTTCGAAATTTTCCGGGAAGTTTTCGGCGGCAGTGGATTCGGTGGCGGAATCTTCGAGACATTCTTCGGCGGCGATCGGGCGGAAGATCGGCGGCGCGGATCGGATTTGCGCTACGACATGCAAATCAAGCTGGAGGAGGCGGCGTTTGGCGCCGAAAAAGAGATTGAAATCGCGAAACTCGACACCTGCGACAAATGCAAGGGCAGCGGCGCCGAACCGGGTTCGCGCACGATTACGTGCTCTACGTGTGGCGGCCGTGGGCAGGTGATTAGTTCGCGCGGATTTTTTCACGTTTCGCAGACGTGCCCTCGGTGCCGGGGTGCTGGCGAAGTCATCGAGAAACCGTGCCAGAAGTGCCGTGGCGAAGGACGCGTGGAGAAATTGAGCCGCGTTAAGCTGAAAATACCTGCTGGAATCAGGGAGGGTTCACGATTGCGCTCGTTAGGCAACGGCGAGGCCGGCACGCGCGGCGGTCCTCCGGGCGATCTTTATGTGGTCATACATGTTCGAGAGCACAAGATTTTTCAGCGCGAAGGCGATGATCTGTATTGTGACGTACCGATCCCTTTTTCCGTTGCGACTCTGGGTGGCGAGATTGATGTGCCGACGCTTGAAGGCAGGGCGCATCTTAAAGTGCCTGCCGGCACGCAAAGCGGGCAAATGTTTAAAATGCGCGGCAAGGGAATTACAAATGTTAATGGGCGCGGCCGCGGCGATCTGTTCGCGCGTTTAATTGTCGAGGTGCCGTCGCGCTTGAACGCGCAACAGCGTCGTAAGCTTGAGGAATTCGCGGCGCTTTGCGGCGACGAAAACACGCCATTGCGCAAGAGTTTTTTCGAACGCGCGAAGGAATTTTTCAGATAAAAGAAGCCCTCTAACTCGACGGCTTAAAGCCGTCAAGTTAGAGGCGCAGTGCGTCTGACGATTTTTTGAGATGGCTTGTAGCGATCCTGTCAAACTGATCGAGTGTCCCCGTGACGCCTGGCAGGGTCTCAAGCGACAAATCCCCGCGGAACTCAAGGCGCGTTATCTCCGTGCGTTAATCGCGGCAGGCTTCAAGCACATCGATGCTGTTAGCTTTGTGTCTCCCAAAGCCGTTCCGCAGATGGCTGATAGCGAGAAAGTGCTCGAGCAAGTCAGTCCACCAAACGACGTCGAAATCATCGGCATTGTCGTTAACGAAAAGGGAGCCGAGCGTGCCACTGCGACAGAAGCGGTTACGACTCTGGGTTATCCTTGTTCTATTTCCGAGACATTCCTGCACAAAAACCAAAACCAGACACTCGAAGACTCTTACAAAACGTTGGAATCGATTAAGACCAAAGCCGACGCATCCGGGCTGGGTATGGTTGTTTATATCTCGATGGCGTTCGGAAATCCATATGGTGATCCGTGGGATGAGGATGAGCTGCGCCAGGCAGTACAGAAACTGGCGGCGCTTGGTGTCCGATCGATTTCGCTGGCAGACACTGTTGGAGTCGCCGACCCTCACTTGATTCGCCGTGTAGTCCAATCGATCACAAACCAATACGCCGATTACGATATTGGCGTGCACCTTCACAGTACGCCGGGGAAAGCTGCGGCCAAAGTGCTCGCTGCTTACGATGCAGGCTGTCGGCGAATTGATTCAGCCGCCGGTGGTCTCGGTGGGTGCCCCTTCGCGCAGGATGCGTTGGTTGGAAACATGCCTACCGAGAGTGTAATCTCGGTGCTTCAACAGCGCGGGATAGAGCTGCGGATAAGTAAAAAATCGTTGGCGAATGTGCTGGCGATGACCTCACTCATCGCATCCGACTACCAATAAGAACTCGAGTTGAGTGCGCCATAGCTCCTATTAGTCCTTTGGGTCACATGCATCGCTTCTTCATCTCTCCGGAGAACTGGAACCCTGGCGCGTTTACATTAGGTGGATCGGAAGCACACCATGCGCGTGACGTCCTGCGCATCAGGGTTGGGGAGAAAGTTGTTCTCTTCAACGGACGTGGGCACGAAATCACCGCGGAAATTGTCGGTCTTGGCGTCGATGAGATTGGGTTGAGAAAATTGCACGAAGCGGAAACACCACCGCTGCGATGCCGGATCGTTCTCGGACAGGCAATCCCGAAGGGAAAAAATATGGACTTGATTGTGCAAAAGGCGGTCGAGATTGGCGCTGCAGAAATTGCGCCGATTATTTCTGATCGCACCATTGTGCAGGTCGATTCCGAAAGCGCAGCGCAAAAGCAGTCGAAATGGCAGCAAATCGCAGTCGAGGCGGCCAAACAATGCGGGCAGAACTGGCTGCCTTATGTGCACGCGCCGAGAAAACTTTCGGACTTCTGGTCTGCTGTGGAGGCAGGCGTATCGCCCGCAGAATCATCAGTAACGCAGCCAATACGGCTGCCACTACAGAAAAATATCGCCCCATTCGATCTACAGCTGATCGGATCGCTCCAGCCGGATGCGCAGCACTTTAAAAAGGTTCTTGCGGGCTATTCGAGCGAGCATCAACATCGTCCTCGCAGTGTCTTGATGCTTGTTGGACCGGAAGGCGATTTCACACCCGCGGAACTTGCGCTGGCGCGTCGTCACGGCTGCCAGCCAATTACCCTTGGCCCAATCATCCTGCGAGTGGAAACCGCCGCAATCTATTGCCTGAGCATTCTCTCCTACGAACTGCTTATATAGCCCGGTAGGCACGCCGCGCTGCGGCGTCCGAAAGTTTGCGCTTGTGAGAACTTCAAAGCTGCTTCTCGTCGCACAGCTCTCGAAAAGCGGGATCGTCGCGTAAGGAGTCCCAGAGCGGATCGAGCCTGAGAAAGGCCGGGGTAAGAGGCGCTGGACCGTAAAGCTGGCTTTGAAACGGTGTTTGTAATAGCCGCCCGAGAGTTGGGATCGCGCGCCTATTCTGGCTGAAGATCGTTTGAACTAAGGCAAGGTTCTCTTCGGCGCCAGGTCCGTCCACCGCATCCTTAGCATTCGGTAGAAGCATGATAGCGCGTTCCGCTTCCTTGAGGGCTGGGTCCTTATCTCCCAGCGCGGCATAAGCCAGAGCCAGCCATGCCGCAAAGTTATAGTTATCTGGTTGTCTTTGGCAGAGCATCTCGAGCGTAGTGCGAGCTTGTTCAGCGGTCGCCTTTGCTCCGGCAGCGTCGCCGGCAAGCCGCTGGGCAAAAGCCAGGTAAACCTGAGTCATGCCCCTGTAAATTTCAGCAGTAAAGTCGAATTTGGCCAGTCGGGCTTGCAACAGCCGAATAGCCTCAGTGTGATCCCGCTCAAGCCTCAATTGACGCATCTTGATGAAGAAGGCCCCATCAAATGGGGTCTCCGCGGTTATGTCTGACAACAATTTAGCGGCCTGTTCCAAATTACCCTGGGCCTGATAAACGCTGGCCGCTCCGGACAACAGATCCGGATCAGACGCAACAATGTCCATCGCTCGATGGTAGAGCTTGAGCGCCTTTGGGAATTGTCGAAGCATTTCGTAAGTCCATGCTGCGGTCGTTATTAACTCCCCGTTGCGGGGATCCAGGGTGAGGGCTCGCTCCACCCAGGTAAGACTCTCATTCCAGTTTCCATCGCGCCTGTTAACCGCGCTGAGGGCCCATGCGACCTCGCTGTTACCTGGTGAGAGTTTGTTAACGAGGCCAAACGTAGCTTTGCCGAGCCCATAATTACCCAGCACATGATACTGATAATAACCCAAGGCGAGCAGGGTTTCGGGCGAGTTTGGCTGAAGTTTCTGCGCATGCTCCAACGCATCTTTGGCTGTGTCGGGACGAGCGGTGTCAACCCGCTGGAAGTAAAGATACGCGTGCGCGCGAGCAAGTCGCGCCCAGGCGACCGCAAAATTAGGGTCAAGCTGCACCGCCCGCTCGAAATAACCAATGGCTTCCAGCATGTGGTGGTTCGAGGCGTGGACACGTACTTGGAACGCCACGCCGCGCAAATACGCGTCATAAGCCTCCGCGTTGTTTGTCGGTTTAGCTGCCAATGCTTGTTCCGCGGGACCGCTGAGCTTCGCTTGCAATGAGTCCGCGATTCCTTTGGCGATCTCGCTCTCGACGCCTAGGATGTCAGTCAACTTTCGATCATAGGTTTCGGCCCAGAGATGGGAATTGGTTCGCGTGTTAAGCAACTGCACATTAACACGCACTTGATCGGCTGCTTTTTGGAGGCTGCCTTCAAGAATGTTGGTTACTCCAAGCTGCCTGGCGACCTTGGAGAGATCGCCTGGCTTGCTCGGATACCGCTGCGTGGAAGTGCGCGAAATGACTTTTAAATCTGCGATTTTGACCAGTCGTGTCAGTATCTCCTCCTGAATGCCTTCGGCGAAATAAGCGTCGTCGGGATCGCGGCTCAAGTTCTCAAATGGCAGAACGGCGATGCTCTTTTCGGGAGTTAAGCTTCTTGTCGGATGTCGGAACCAGTAAAACGCAAGCGCAACAGCCAAAGCGCCGAGCAACACTGCTGAGAAGGCCGTGGCTGGTTTGTGCAGAGAACTGCGCTGGGCCCTTGGCATGGCGTTCCCAAAGCCTAGTCGTGTCAGGTCGTCGCCAATCCCAGTAGCCATCTGGTAGCGCTTGCGAAGATCACTGTCGCACGCTTTAAGGATGATGGAGTTCAGCTTAAGAAACGCTTCGCGCTCGGCCATTGTTTCGAAGTCTGCTGGCAAAGCTGGATAGTCGAGTCGATCCGCCCCGGTGGCCGCTTCGTAGAGCACCATGCCCAGGCCATAAAGATCGGCCTGAGGTTTTCCAGGGCCCTCAGGCGGTATGTAACCCTCTGTGCCCAGACGCGTCTTCTCCCCAGAGTGTGCCACCAGCCCGATGTCTGCCAGTTTTGCGTGGCCCTTAACAAAGATGATGTTTGATGGCTTTACATCGCGATGCACCAACCCGCCCTGATGCAGTTCCGCCAGCGCCTGGCTGAGCGATAAGCCCAATCGCGCAGCCTGTTCCACCGACAGTCGTTCGCACCTTTCTAGCTCATTACTTAATGTTTTCGGCACATATGTCTCAGGTTCGATCCCCCGAATGCTTTCGGGGTTTGAATCATCGTCGGCCAGTTCCATGACATAGTAGAAGAAACCCTCCGCACGATTGCGACCAACATGCAGGATAGCCACGAAACCATCGTGCTCCCGCGACACCGGTTCGAACTGCTGAAGACCCGAAAATTCCCTCTCAAACGCTTCCTCGTCTTGGAACGCCTTCCGCTCAACGATCTTAACCGCTCGATAAGTACCGAGAATGTTTCGGGCTAGCCATACCTCGCCATAACTGCCATGGCCAATGCGGCGCAGTAGGTGAAAATCCGGAATGCAAGGAACATCCCGCGCGGGCTCTCCTGTGCTTGCCTGCCCGGTCGTCTGCTCGCAAACACTTTCGTGCTTGTCTGACGAAGGCGGGCCTGCCAAGACAGCCTGCTCGCGGAGTCTTTCGGAGTGGCCTTCGCGAAAGCGGGCTGTCCATTCCGTAGTAGCCTTGCGAAGGCGGGCGATCATCCGATTTGCCCGGTCTAGTGAGCCGTTGCTCTCGCGAAGACCCATCGCTTCTCTTCCTCCTTTTCAAGGCGAGCAACTTCTCGTCGCATTAACGCGGTAACTCTGTGTTTCGCCAGACGCACCTGAGCGGGGCTCACGCCGAGGGTTTCCGCTACCTTGTCCACAGACCAACGTTTCACAGCATACAGATCAAACATCTGATAATGCCGCGCGTTAGCCTGACGTTTCACGCGTGACAATGCGGCGGCGAACAATGTGCGCTGCCATTCCTCCTCCCATACCGCATCAAGATTGACCGCCGCCGGATCAGGAATGCGCTCGAGCGTCGCTGTGCCTGATGTCTTGGTCGCCCGGCGCGCTCCAGAGGAATCGATTTGCTGCTGGCGTTTGCGGAACTGATCGCCGATGCGCCAACGGACAATGGTCAACAGCCAGCCCTTAAATGAGCCAATAGCGGGATCGTAGCGGAAAGCCCCAATCTTCTTCACCACAGTGAGGACTGTCTCCTGCACCACCTCTTGCGCTTCCGAATCAGTCAACCCGGCGTTGAGGGCCGTGCTGTAGATCAATCGCCAGTAGGTATCGAAGAACTCGCGCCAGCTTTCCTGAGCGTTCGATTGCTTAAGGCGACTAAGCAGGCTGCGCCGTGTCGCCAAGGATGATTGAGTACGCCGTTCTGCCGAATTCATCTTGACAACATCATCATACTCGCCCTGCCGGAGCCGCGTCACGAAAATAAAGTGATCCACGCTAGTCCTGTTTGTATCCGCTTGGCGCCAAAGTACGTATTTGGCGCCAAGGGCGCTTGCTCATTTAGCCCAGAGGGCGACGCTCCAGAGCAAAATCTTCCAAAAAGACGAGCGCTGAAAGCGTGATTCAAGCGTCGCGTTCGCTTCAATCCCAGACATGGGATCACGAAAGATTTTTTCAATTCTTTGAAACAACTGACGGTCTCGATCCGTATTTAGGTTATGAAAAATCGAAACCTCACACTCTCAACAACCCTCTTTGCCCTTGGCTTCTTTGCGCTTTGCGTCCTTGTACCCTGGGCGCAGGCGGTCGTTCCAGCACCCGATGGAGGTTATTCTGGAGGCAATACGGCAGAGGGGCAAAACGCACTTCTTAGCCTGTCCACCGGGACATACAATACTGGCCTTGGCTTGTATTCGCTCCTGAGCCTCACGGACGGCAACTTCTGCACGGGGGTCGGCGCAGGGACGCTACTTGCCAACACCGGGGACTCGAACACCGCCACCGGCGCCGGGGCGCTTTTGAGCAATACAACCGGAACCAACAACACGGCCGATGGAACGTTCGCTCTTTTTTTCAACACAGAAGGCAGTCTCAACACGGCCGTTGGTAGAGATGCGCTTCTTCAGAACACCACCGGCAGCGGCAACACGGCGACCGGCCATGGCGCGCTTACGAACAACATCGATGCCGACGGAAATACAGCCTGCGGTTTTTTCGCGCTGCACGACAACACCGCGGGAACGGAAAACACCGCAATTGGCCAGCAAGCTCTTGCGGTTAACCAGTCCGACGACAATACCGCGACCGGCTTCCAAGCGCTCTTTAGCAACACAACCGGCTTCTTTAACACAGCCAGTGGAGTGGGTGCACTGCAAGACAATGACATTGGTGCAGGCAACACAGCTACCGGTTATTTCGCCCTCCACAACAACGTCACCGGCAGTGGCAACATCGCGATTGGTGTTGGCGCCGGTACCAACATTACAGGAGGCGATGATAACATCTACATCGGCAACGTGGGACTTGCCGGTGACTCGAATACGACGCGCATCGGCATTGCGAAGACGACACAGAGAACCTTTATCGACGGCATCCGTGGCGTTACAACTGGAATCAACGACGCCGTCAGCGTCGTCATCGACTCGGCCGGCCAACTCGGGACGATCAGCTCCTCGCGTCGGTTCAAAACGGATATTAAACCGATGGACAACGCCAGCGGATCAATTCTGGCACTTAAGCCAGTGACGTTTCGCTACAAGAGCCAGAAGGACGCCAAGCCGCAGTTTGGCCTCATCGCCGAGGAAGTCGCCGAAGTGAACCCCGACCTCGTCGTGCGCGATGAGGACGGCGAAATCTATACGGTGCGCTACGATGCTGTGAACGCGATGTTGCTCAATGAGTTCCTCAAAGAGCACAAGGCGTTTCTCGAAGAACAGCGCAAATTACAGGAACAAACAGCGACCATTGCACGTCTTGAGAAAGAGATCCAAACCGTGGTTGCGCATGCTAGAGAGCAGGATTCAAAAATCCAAAGAGTGAGCGCGCAGATCGAGATGAGCAATGCTGCACCGCAAGTGGTCGGCAATCAGAGGTAGGACAGATCAACAAACCATGGGACCGGGAAACCGCGGATTACGCGGATTGCACAGATCAAAAAGACAGAAATCATCCGCGTTATCGGTGTAATCCGCGGTTCAACCCTCCTCGGTCCTCTTTTTGGTCTTCGACCGCGCGGTAGCGCCGCCACGCCCGCATCGCTGCGCGAAGCTGCTGCGGGCAGGGCACTCCTTGAGATTCCCGAAAGTTTTTTCAATTCTTTGAAACAACTGGCGGTTTCGATCCGTATTTAGCTTATGAAACACCACAACCACATGTTCGCAACTATCCTAACCGGAATCGCATGCTTTGCACTTTTGCCAATGGCGCAAGCAGTTGTCCCAGCACCCGATGGCGGCTATCCTGGAGGCAATACGGCAGAGGGGCAAAACGCACTTTTGAGCCGTACCACGGGCATATACAACACGGCAGTCGGGATATATTCGCTCCTAAGCCTCACCGACGGCCAGTTCTGCACGGGCGTTGGGGCTGGAACACTCCTTAGCAACACCGCAAACCAGAATACGGCCACTGGTGCTGGGGCGCTTTTAAGTAACACCAGCGGCGACAGCAACACGGCCAATGGAACGTTCGCCCTCTTCACCAATAGCACCGGCGCCTCCAATACGGCGACCGGGACCTCCGCGCTCCAAAGCAACACCACCGGCAGCTTCAACATGGCCAACGGTTACCAGGCGCTCTTGAGCAACATCGACGGCAACTACAACACGGCTAGTGGACTTCAGGCGCTCTTTCACAATACCAGCGGCAGCAACAACGTAGCGATCGGTCCTGGTGCGCTCTTTTTCAACGATACCGGCATTAATAACACGGCTATTGGTGCTGGTTTTGTGCTCTATAACAATACCACCGGCAACAACAACACGGCCATCGGTGATTACGCGCTAGCGAACAACATCACCGGCAGCACCAACACAGCCATCGGCGCTTACTCGCTCTTTGACAACACAGTCGACGGCAACACGGCCGTCGGTTTCAATGCGCTCGCTAGCAACACCATCGGCCCCGCCAACACGGCGAATGGAGCGTTCGCGCTCGTTAACAACACCGAGGGTGCCCTCAACACAGGCACCGGTGTTGGTGCGCTCCAAAGCAACACCCTGGGCAACAACAACACGGGCACCGGTGTTGGTGCGCTCCAAAGCACCAACATCGGCGTCGCCAACACGGCGAATGGAACGTACGCGCTCGCTAGCAATACAATCGGATCTTTCAACACAGCCGACGGTGCTTCTGCGCTCCCTAACAACACCATGGGCAACAACAATACCGCCTTGGGCGTTAATGCCGGCACCGGTGTTACCACGGCGACTAACGTTATCTGCATCGGTGTAAACATCGCAGGGGCCAACGTGGACAACAGCTGCTACATCGGCAACATTGTCGGCCAGCCGATTGATCCGGCCACGGCCATTGCAGTGGGAGTGGATGCTAGTGGGAAACTGGGCACCACCGTCTCGTCGCGACGCTTCAAGCACGACATTAGACCGATGGACAAGGCCAGTGAAACCATCCTGGCGCTAAAGCCAGTGACGTTCCACTACAAGAGCGATGTCAAAGGCACACCGCAATTTGGTCTAATCGCTGAAGAGGTGGCTGAGGTGAACCCAGACCTGGTGGTGCGCGACAAGAACGGTGAAATCCTGAGTGTGCACTACGACGCGGTAAATGCAATGTTGCTCAACGAGTTTCTCAAAGAGCATAAGACAGTCGAAGAACAGCAATCGACGATCACGCAGTTGAAGAAAGATTTCCAGCTCGCCAGCGCAGAGCAACAGAAGGAGATCCAGCTTCTGACAGCCCAACTCAAAGAACAGGCCGCACAAATCCAAAAGGTGAGCGCCCAAGTTGAGGTCAGCAGGTCCAGCCCACAAGTGGTTACAGACAAACCGTAACTCTACCGAAGTGGCAATGAGGAGAAATCAGGAAGGAAATTAGACTATGAAGAATCGAAACACGATAAACACAATTACAACATTGCTTTTGGCACTTGGCTTCTCCGCACTTTCCTTGGCGCCGAATGCTTATGGTGTTGTTCCAGCCCCGGATGGGGACTATCCCGGAGGCAACACGGCAGAAGGGCAAAATGCTCTTTTGAGTCTTACCACTGGCATGTACAACACGGGAATCGGGATATACTCCCTTCTAAGCCTCACCGACGGCAAGTTCTGCACGGGTGTCGGCGCTGGAACGCTCCTTGCCAACACCGGAGATGGAAATACTGCCGCCGGCGCCGGTGCGCTTTTAAGCAACACCGCCGGCACGGGCAACACGGCCACCGGGACGTTCGCTCTCTTTTTTAACACAACCGGTGTCGATAACACAGCCACTGGTTTTGGAGCGCTTATGAGCAATACCGGTGTCGGGAATACTGCAAACGGTTCTGTTGCGCTCCAGAGCAACACCACCGGCGAGGCCAACACAGGAGTTGGTTCGCAAGCGCTCTTTAGCAACACTGAGGGCGGCGGCAATACGGCTATCGGTTCTTCTGCACTCTTTGCCAACGAGATGGGGAACTTCAACACAGCCATAGGTGATGAGGCGCTCTTGAGCAATACCACCGGCGAAAACAACACAGCCATTGGGACGGGCGCCCTTTTTAGCAACACCAACAACGATAATACGGCCACTGGTTATCAAGCGCTCTTGAACAATACCAGCGGCGGCAGCAACACGGCCAATGGAGCGCACGCCCTCTTCTCCAACACCACCGGCATCGACAACGTGGCTAACGGTTTCGAAGCACTCTTTCACAATATTGATGGTAACTTTAACACGGCCACCGGTGTCGATGCGCTCTTTAGCAATACGGCCGGCCTGAACAACACGGCCACCGGTTCTGATGCGCTCTTTAGCAACACCATCGGCGCCCAAAACACCGCCACGGGGTCCACAGCGCTTGCCAACAACACGATCGGCTTCGGCAACACGGCAAATGGTTTCCAGGCGCTCTTGAGCAACAACACCGGCCATAACAATACGGCCAACGGCGCGACTGCGCTCCATAACAACACGACCGGCGCCGACAACGTCGCCACCGGCCAGCAGGCGCTCTTTAGCACTACAACGGGCGACACTAACGTCGCGGTTGGCAATAGCGCGCTTTTTAACAATACAGCTGGCAACAACAACGTGGCCATTGGTTTTAGCTCGCTGTTCAACAATACCGGCAGTGGTAACATCGCGTTGGGCACCAATGCCGGTGGTGCTCTCACTACGGGTAATAGCAATATCGATATTGGTAGTGTTGGTCTTGCTGGCGAGTCCAATACCATGCGCATCGGTAGTGGGAGCCAGTTTAATACCTTTATCTCAGGCATCAGTGGGGCAACCGTTCCCGGAGGTGTCGCTGTTGTCGTCGGCGCCGACGGCCAGCTCGGCACGATGGTTTCCTCAGCGCGTTTCAAGGACGAGATCAAGCCCATGAACAAGGCAAGTGAAGCGGTCCTGGCGCTCAAACCGGTCACCTTCTGCTACAAAAAAGAGCTTGATCCCAATCGCATTCCGCAGTTTGGCCTTGTGGCTGAGGAAGTGGCAAAAGTGAATCCCAATCTCGTCGCTCGCGACGCCAAAGGCGAGGTTTACACGGTACGCTACGATGCTGTCAACGCGATGTTGCTCAATGAGTTTCTCAAGGAGCATCGCAAGGTCGAAGAACAGGAAGCGACTATTGCGCAGCAGAAGAGCGACTTCCGAGCAAAGATTGGCGCGCTTGAGGCGACTGCCGCGCAACAGCAGAATGAAATTCAAGAGCTAACTGCAAACCTCAAAGAGCAAGCTCTGCAAATTCAGAAGATCAGCGTGCAGATTGAAGCGAGTAAGTCCGAAGGGAGCATGGTCCTTAACAATCCCTGAAACGCTCACGCTACGTCATCGTAGAGAAGCGCAGTATCTGTTTAGCATTGTTGTAGCCGCCTCGCTGTGTCGAGGCGCTCAGCGGGTGGCGCCCACACGGCGACACAGCGCCGTGGCAACAACCCGTGCGCGTTATCGGGCTATCTTAGTTATACATGAATTTTCTAAACGCCGGGCTGCAGCGCGGCAGAACAGCCAGACCGGGCTTGCCGGAATTTCGCAAGCGAGGACGCTTGCGCTACCTTTGGACGAATGCCAAGCCTACTCGGCGATCGCTGCTTCGACAGTAGACTCGCTGGGAAGAGTAGGGGGCGGCGCCGTCTGATCCGCCGGCGCGGCCTGGATTGAAACGATCGCAAATTGAGCGGCACCGTCCTCCGAATTCAGGGAAATAGTTTGGCCGGTTTCATGACCGAGCAGCGCCTGGCCAATGGCGGTTTGATACGAGATGACGTTGTGATCGGGATCGCCGTCCCATGCGCCGAGAATGGTGTAGGTCTCTTCCTTATTCATCTCTGCGTTGCGCAGCCTCACAATTGTCCCGATGGAAACACGCGACGTATCAACATTTTCAAATGACGTCCCGCGCGCGTTGTGCAGCATTTGTTCAAGCTCGGTTTTGCGTCGCATGAGCACGCTTTGCATCTGCTTCGCCGCTTTAAATTCAAAATTTTCGCTCAGATCGCCATAAGACCTGGCGAGCGCGATTTCTCTGGTGTTCTCTGGAATTTTTGTCTTTACCAGC
>Ga0193713_1000003_pt1 | contig 62034 bp, 67 predicted proteins | sample H3a2metaG_FD_143054 | JGI IMG/M metagenome (GOLD analysis project Ga0193713, IMG submission 143054) | Soil microbial communities from a riparian zone of the East river system, Colorado, United States - H3a2 | ecosystem: Environmental > Terrestrial > Soil > Riparian zone | place: USA: East River... | reverse complement strand
GGCAAGCCCTCGCTCAGATCAAAGCGCATCTGGTAACCAAACAGGGCCAGCGTACCGGTACCGGTGCGATCATTCTTGGGCACGCCGCGCGTGCGCGTCGCGCGCAACAGCTCGAGATAGGCCTTCATGGGTTGGCGCCGACCGGCGCGGCGCTAGCCGTGAAATTGCCCGATGGCTGCCGCCACCGGCGGCCCAGCGCGAGCAGCAGCAGCCCCGCGCCCAGCAACGGCAGGGACAGCAACATACCCATCGTCAGCCATCCGCCCGCCAGGTAACCGATCTGCACATCCGGCATGCGCACGAACTCGACGCCGATGCGCGCGATGGAGTAACAGATCAGGAACAGCGCCGAGGGCAGATAGCGTGGCCGTGGCCGTCGCGTATACCACCACAGCAGCGTGAACAGCACGATCCCCTCGAGCCCGGCCTCATAGAGTTGCGAGGGGTGGCGGGCGATGAGTGGGGCGCCAGGTGATTCACTCACACGCATGCCCCACCAGCCATCGGTCGGCTTGCCCCACAGCTCGCTGTTGATGAAATTGCCGATGCGCACCGCGAATATGCCGATGCCGGGGAGCGGGGCCGCGAAATCGGCGACATCCCAGACGCGCCGCCCGCCCGCACGCGCAAACAGCGCGACCGCCGCGAGCACGCCGAGAAACCCGCCATGGAAGGACATGCCGCCTTCCCAGAGCTTCAGGGGGTACCACAGATCCGCGCGCCACATCGCCTGGCCGTAGAACAACACGTAGCCCACGCGGCCCCCGACGATCGTGCCCAGCATGGCGTAGAAGATGAAATCGTCGACCGCGCGCGCGCTCCAGGTGGAGCCCGGCTGCGCCGCACGGTACCGGGCCAGTATCCAGGCGGCCGAAAATGCCACCAGGTACATGACGCCGTACCAGTGAATGCTCAGCGGGCCGATCTGGAGCGCAATCGGATTGATGTGCGGATAGGTCAGCATCGGAGCGGCAATTCTACCCTCTGCAGGGCTCTAGGCCCGCGTGACGCGACAAAAAAAGGCCTTCAGGTAGCGGGTTTCGGGGATCGCCGGGTGCATGGGATGGTCGGGTGACTGGCCGCCCACGGTCAGCACCTGCAGGAAGCGGCTGTTGTGGCGCGCGGCGGCCTGGATCAGGCGCACCAGATCGTCACCGGTCAGGTGAAAAGAACAGGAGCAGCTCACCAGCAGCGCATCGCGCTCGAGCAGGCGCATGGCCAGCTGGTTGAGCTTGCGATAGGCGGCTTCACCGCGCGCCTGATCCTTGCGCCGCTTGATGAAAGCAGGCGGATCGAGCACCACCACATCGAAGCGCTCGCCCTCGCGGTGCAATGCCTCGAGCGTCTCGAAGGCGTCGCCACGGCGCGTACGGACCGCGACGCCATTGGCCGCGGCATTCACCTCGGCGGCCGCCAGCGCGGCTTCAGAGGAATCGACACACAGGGCTTCGCGCGCCCCGCACCGCAGGGCCGTGATCGCCCAGGCACCGCTGTAGCTGCACAGATCCAGCACGCGCACACCCGGCCACAGCAGGCGCCGGAACAGCTCCCGGTTCGCACTCTGATCGTAAAACCAGCCGGTTTTCTGGGCGGCGGCGAAGGGCACGCGGAACTGCAGTATGCCCTCGATCACCTGCAGCTCTTCCGGCGCCTTGCCGAATCCGGTGAGCACCTGCCGTGGCAGCTGCTCCAGATCGCGCGCGCCACCGTCGTTCTTCCAGACCAGTGATTGCGGTGCGAGCACCGTGGCGGCGGCGGCTTCGATCTCGCCGCGAAGCGCCTCCATGCCGACCGTGGCGATCTGGCCGACGATGACCTCTCCGTAGCGGTCGAGCACCAGGCCCGGGAGGCCATCGCCTTCACCGAAGACCCAGCGGTAATACGGGACGGGATAGTGCCGTTCGCGCAGGGCCAGGGCCACTCGCAGCCGGTGCACCAGTAAGGAGCGGTCCGGGATCTGGACGGGGCTGCGGCTGAGCAGGCGCGCGCAGATCAGGGCGTGCGGGTTGACGTAGGCGTAGCCCAGGAACTGATCGCGCCAGTCCTGCACCCTGGCGTGGGCGCCCGGGGCAAATGCCGTCAGCGGCGTGGCGGCGATATCGACTTCGTTGGAGTAGACCCACAGGTGCCCGGCGCGCAGCCGGCGATCTTCGCCCCGCTTCAGTCGCAGCAGCGGCAGGGCGGGCCCGGCATCGGCCGGCGGTGCGTCCTCGGCAACCGCCGGCATGGGATCGTCTGCGCTCATGGCTGCTTGAGTCTCGCGTATAGTGGCCCATTCTACTCAAAGTGCCGCGCGCGCCCTTCAGCAATGCCTGAGTCAGGCCACAGCAACCGGTTGGCCGCCGAAACCAGCCCCTACCTGCGCCAGCACGCGCTCAACCCGGTGAACTGGTATCCCTGGGGCGCAGAGGCGCTGGCGCTCGCCCGGCGCGAGCACCGGCCGATCCTGCTGTCGATCGGCTATGCGGCCTGCCATTGGTGCCACGTGATGGCCCACGAATCCTTCGAGGACGAAGCCACCGCGGCGCTCATGAACGCGCGCTTCGTCAACATCAAGGTCGATCGCGAAGAGCGACCGGACCTCGATCGCCTCTACCAGCTGGCGCACCAGATGCTGGCCCGCCGCGGCGGCGGCTGGCCGCTGACGATGTTCCTGATGCACGAGGACCAGCGGCCCTTCTTCGGTGGCACTTACTTTCCACCGCAGGCGCGCCACGGCCTGCCCTCCTTCCGCGAGCTGCTCACGCACGTCGCCGACTATTACCGCGATCACGAAGCCGAGTTGCGCGACAGTGCGCTCGCGGTGGTGCGCGCGCTCGATGACCTGCAACCGGCGCCGGCACCGGGCACACAGCGCCTGGATGCCACGCCCCTGCACAACTGCCGCGCCCAGATGGAACGCAGCTTCGATCGCGACTGGGGCGGGTTCGGCAGCGCGCCGAAATTTCCGCACGCCCCGCTGGTGCAGCGCGCACTCCGGGACTGGCACGCCAGCGCCGGCGCCGACGTCCCGGACCTGCAGGCACTGTACATGGCGACCCTGACGCTGACGCGCATGGCGCAGGGCGGATTGTTCGACCAGCTCGGTGGCGGCTTCTACCGCTACAGCGTCGATGGCCAGTGGGCGATCCCGCACTTCGAGAAAATGCTCTATGACAACGCCCTGCTGCTCGGGGCTTACGCGGACGGCGCCTGCGCCACCGGTGAGCCCCTGTTCCGGGAGATTGCCGGGCGCACCGCTGACTGGATGCTCGCCGAGCTGCGCGCCGACGGCGGTGCGTTCTATTCCAGCCTGGATGCCGACGCCGCCGGCGTCGAGGGCAGTTACTACGTCTGGGAAAAGGCCGCGGTGCGCGCGGCGTTGAGCGCCGGCGAATACGCCGTATTCGCCGCGCATCACGGACTGGATCTGCCGCCCAACTTCGAGCACCACGCGCATCATCTGATCGTGGCCCAGCCGCTCGAAGCGCTCGCGGCCGCCGGCCTCGCCAGCCCGGCGCAGCTCGCTGCGCTCCTCGAGTCCGCCCGTGCCCGGTTGCTGGCCCTGCGCGCCGGGCGCGTGCGCCCGGCGCGGGATGAGAAGATCCTCGTCAGCTGGAATGCCCTGGCGATCCGTGCGCTCGCCACGGCCGCGCGCGTGCTGGATCGGCCGGAGCTGGCCCAGGCGGCCACCGAGGCATTGCGCTACCTGCACCGCCAGCACTGGCGCGGCGGGCGTCTGCTCGCAACCAGCGGCGGCGGCGAGGCCCGGCTCAATGCCTACCTCGATGACTACGTGTTCCTGGCCGACGCGATCCTCGAGCTTGCCACCGTGCGATTCGATGCGGGCGAACTGCGATTCGCCGGTGAACTGCTCGAGGTCGTGCTCAGCGCGTTTGCCGATGAACGCAACGGGGGTTTTTACTTCACTTCTGCGGATCACGAGACGCTCATCAGTCGCCCGAAGTCATACGGGGACGAGGCGCTGCCCGCCGGCAATGGCATCGCCGCCATCGTGCTGCAGCGGCTGGGGTTTCTGCTGGGCGAGAGCCGCTACCTGGCGGCGGCCGAGGGCACGCTGCGCGCCGCCTGGCCGGCCATGCAGGAGTATCCGTCCGGACACGCGAGCCTCCTGCAGGCGCTCGAGGAAACACTCTTGCCGACGGAGATCGTGATCGTGCGAGGCCCCGGCGAAATCATCGAGGGCTGGCGCCGCCAGCTGGCCGCGCTCTACGCGCCACGGCGCGTGGTGCTGGCCATTGCTGAGGGGACCGGGACCGGCCAGATGGGGGAGGCCTTGCCTGCGGCCATCGCCGCGAAGCCTGCGCTCCCCGGCGGCGCGGCCTATGTGTGCCGCGGCAGCCAGTGTTCAGCGCCGCTCACCAGCCTGGCGGCACTGCTCGGGGAACTCGGGCTCCGCAAGGAGCCTTAAGTTCGGCGGGTGAACTCACCACTCGAATAATCCGCGATCGCCTGTTCGATCTCGGCCCGGGTATTCATCACGAAGGGCCCATGCTGGACCACAGGTTCGCGCAGCGGCCGCGCGACCAGCAACAGGGCGCGTGCTTCCTCGGCACCCGCCCGCAGAGCAATCGAATCGCCGGGCGACAGCGCCCCGGCGCAGTGAGCTCCGATCACCTGCCCATCCGCTCCGACGTGCAGGCTCCCGGCGTAGACGTACAGGCAGGCGGTGTAGTCGGCTGGAACCACGGTGGTAAGCGCCGCGCCTGGCGGGAGCACCAGGTCGGCCAGCAGCGGATCGGTGCTCAGGCCCTGGATCGGGCCCCGCGTCTGGGCCGCCTCGCCCGCCGCCCCGTTGCGCAGGGTACCGGCAATGACCTTCGCCGTGACGCCCTGCGCGAAGCTCGCGCCCGGGATTTCTCCGGCCGGAATATCGCGGTAACCCGCCGGCTTCATCTTTTCGGCGCCGGGCAGATTGATCCACAGCTGGAAGCCGTGCATGCGGCCGTGCTCCTGCTGCGGCATTTCCGAATGCACGATCCCGCGTCCCGCCGTCATCCATTGCACCCCACCGCTGCGCAGCTCGCCGCGATGGCCGAGGTGATCCTCATGGCGCATGTGGCCTTCGAGCATGTAGGTGACGGTCTGAAAGCCGCGGTGCGGGTGCGGCGGGAAGCCGGCGATATAGTCGTTCGGATCGTCGGACGCGAATTCGTCCAGCATCAGGAAAGGATCGAGGCGTGCCGCGTTTCCCTGCCCGATGCTGCGGCGCAGACGGACGCCCGCGCCATCCGAGGTATCGCGGGCGGGAATCAGCTGCAGCAGCGTGCGCTCGGTCATCGCGTCAATGTGGTGGCGGCCGCTCCGGAAATCAAGCCCGGGCGCTGCCGCAGGCGCGCGGCGCGCGCGGGCACGCGCCGCTCCGGGGGCAGATGACGCCGGCGGGCGATTCCAGCGCATCGGCAATCCAGTGGATGTTCAGGACCTGGGCCACGGAGTGCAGCGCAGCGGCCGCCCCGGCTGGAATGGCTGCATCACCGCCACCGCGCCGGCAGGCCTCCGACACGCTCGCCACGATGCCATCGCCGTCGTACCCCTGCGCCTCGAGCGCCGGCAGCAGATCGACACCCACCGACTGCACGTGCAAGGTACGCGCTGCATCGCGCGTGAGCACCGAATGGCAGCAATACAGGCGCGCACGCTTGCCGTCGTGCATCACTGAAATCTGGGATATCGGCCGGTGCGGCGGCTGCTTGCGCAGCGGTGCGCCACGGAGCAGCCGGAACACGGCCCAGCGCGGACACGGATCGGAGACCAGGCTCATGTTGCCCCAGGGGAGCGGGATGCCGTTGCCGCGATACACCGCGCGCAGGAAACCGGGCGGATAGGCGTCGAAATAGTGCCAGTAGCGGTAGGGAGAAACGGCCGTCATGCGCCGCATCACCACCGCCGAAGTGACACCCAGCTTGAGGCAGGAGGCCAGGCGGTGCGCCTCGCGCACCAGGAAGCGGCGGAACGGTGCCCGTGGGCACAGCAGTGCACCGGCGAAAAAACTGCACTCAAAATCGCGCCAGGCATAGAGCACATCCTGCGCGCCCATGCCGCGCACGCCGGCCGGTCCGGCCGCGCTCTCTGCTTCGAGGCCCCAGGTCGCCTCGCGCGGCGAGACCAGACCATCGCCGTTGTGCAGCAGCCGGTGACCGATGAAATAGGCCAGCTCGTAGCGCAGCCGCTCCTCCTGCGCCCGTAGCTGGCGGTTGATCAGTACCGTGTCCGGTGCTTCGAAGCGTGCGCGCAGCGGCCGCGCCGGGTTGGGGCCGCGCGCCGGATCGAACCACCGCAGCTGCAGTCCCAGGCGCTTGCAGATGCCCTGCAGGCGCTCCAGCGACAGCGGCAGCTCGCGCAGGCCGACCGACTCGGCCGCCCGCTCGATGTCGGGAAAATCGTTGTGGTGGGTCTCCTGCCAGACCCGGATCAGCAGCTGCGCGAATTGCCGGCCGGTGGTGCCGGTCTGCGAGAGCAGCTCCGGGAGCGCATTTTGCAGCAGCTGGTGCGAGAACAGGAAGGCCGGTTCCAGCGGCATGGCTTCCAGGCCGCCGCGTTCGCGCCGCGCCGGCGCAGGTTCCACGGTCGTGTCGTCATCAAGAAACCAGCGCTCCTCCTTGCTGAACACGCCGGCCAGCAGCGCCAGCGTTTCCGGCGCGGGCGTGCGCTTGCCGGTCTCGATCATGCTGAGGTAGGAAACCGAGGGCGCCGCGGTCGCGTCGCGCTGCACGCAGCGCGCCGACAGTTCCTCGAGCGTCAGGCCGTTGCGCTTGCGGAGCGAGCGCAGCTTGGTGCCGAGGAAATGTCCCTGCCGCAGCAATCCTGCCATTTGTGAACTTCACACTGTGAAATTTCTATTGTGTAAATCTTCACTCTCCTTCCGTAGGCTTGTCAACAGGACATCCCGCCGCCACGCTGGAGGACTGACCCATGAGCGCGACGCTACCGCTGGCCGACCACCTCGCCGCCGACTGGAAACACAGTCCCCGCTGGCAGGGCGTCAAACGCCCCTACTCGGCCGCCGAAGTGCTCCGGCTCCGTGGCACGGTGCACGTCGAGCATTCCCTGGCGCGTCTGGGGGCGGAGAAATTCTGGAGCCTGCTGCACAGCGAGCCCGTGATCGGCGCGCTCGGCTGCATGAGCGGCAACCAGGCGGTGCAGGCCGTACAGGCGGGTCTGCGGGCCATCTACTGCTCGGGCTGGCAGGTGGCCGGCGACGGCAATTCCGCCGGCGAAATGTATCCGGACCAGAGTCTCTATCCGGTCGATTCGGTGCCGCGCATGGTCGAGCGCATCAACAATGCGCTGCTGCGTACCGATCAGATCCACCACCTGGATGGAAATCATGCCCGCGACTGGCTGGCGCCCATCATCGCCGATGCCGAAGCGGGCTTTGGCGGCAATCTCAACGCCTACGAATTGACCAAGGCGCTGATCGCCGCGGGCGCTGCCGCCGTGCACTTCGAGGATCAGCTCTCCTCGGCCAAGAAATGCGGTCACATGGGAGGCAAGGTACTGGTGTCGACCGACGAGGCCATCAACAAGCTGGTGGCCGCCCGGCTGGCCGCGGATGTCGCGGCCATTCCCACCCTGATCATTGCGCGCACCGACGCCGATGCGGCCACCCTGCTGCTCTCGGACCACGACGAGCGCGATCGGCGCTTCCTGACCGGCGAGCGCTCCAGCGAGGGCTTTTTCCAGGTTCGAGCCGGGATCGACCAGGCCATCGATCGCGGCCTGTCCTACGCACCCTACGCCGATCTGGTCTGGTGCGAGACCTCCAGGCCGGACCTGGAACAGGCCAGGCGCTTCGCCGAAGCCCTGCACGAGCGCTACCCGGACCGGCTCCTGGCCTACAACTGTTCACCCTCCTTCAACTGGCAGGCACACGTGGATGAAGCGATGATGCGCGGCTGGCGCGAAGAGCTGGCGGCAATGGGCTACCGCTTCCAGTTCATCACACTGGCGGGCTGGCACGCGCTCAACCTGTCGATGTTTGAGCTGGCCGCGGCCTATCGCGATGAAGGCATGTACGGTTATTCCCAGCTCCAGCAGCGTGAATTTGCGCAGGAGCGCGCCGGTTATCGGGCCGCCAAACACCAGGCCTTCGTCGGCACCGGCTACTTCGATGCCGTGCAGAACGCAATCACCGCCGGGCAATGTTCCACGGGCGCACTTGCCGGCAGCACCGAGCGCGAGCAGTTCACGGCGGCGCCGCCCGGAGTGCCCGCGCGCGCGGTGGCCTGATGAGCGCACTCGCGACAGCACCGCTCGGGCGCGCGGCATTGGCCGCGACTGCGCCCCTCGCCGCGGCATGGACACCGCAGGCCGCGGCGGCGTTGATCGCCGCGGGATTTCGCTCCTACAACGAGGAGTTCGGCCGCATCACCCGCCGTGCCGCCGGGCATTTCCTCAGTGGCGATGCCGCGGCCCGCGAACTCGACGCCGTGGCGCGCATCGAGCTGTACGAGCAGCGCGTCAGCGACACGCTGCGCGCCCTGGGTAGCACTGGCGACACTGGCTTCTGGGAGGCCGCCATCGCCGCCTACACCAGCCTGATCGAGCGCCTGCCCGACAGCGATTTCTACCGCACGTTCTTCAACTCCGTGACCCGCGACCTGTTTGGAACGGTGGGCGTCAACCCGGTCGTGGAATTCTGCGCCACGCACATTGGGCGCGCTGCGGGCCGGGTGCCGATCCGCGTCTACCCGGCGGGCGACTCGCTGCAGGCCGCACTCACCGACGTGTTGGGCGAGCTGCCCTTTGCCGAGGCGCTCACCGCGCCCGCCGCCGCCGTCCGCCGCGTGAGCACGGAGCTGGGCCGACATTTCGATTTGCGTCCACCGAGCGCCGCGCCCGAATCCATCGAGCTGATCGAACCCCTCTTCTACCGGGCGGGCGACGCCTTCCTCGTGGGCCGGCTGGTCGGCGACAGCGCCGTCACACCGCTCGTCATCGCCTTTCATCGTGCGGCCGACGGCGTGCACGTCAGTTCGGTGCTGCTGTCGCGCAATGAGATCAGCGCCCTGTTCGGCTACGCCAATTCCTACTTCCACGTCGACCTGCCGGAGGTGGGCGCCGCGGTCACGCTGCTGCGTACCTTCATGCCGCGCAAGCCGGTGGACGAGCTGTACACGGTGCTGGGCCGCGCCAAGCAGGGCAAGACGGAACGCTATTTTGCGCTGCGCCGGCATCTGGACAGTTCCATCGACGCCTTCGTGCACGCGCCGGGAGAGCGCGGGCTGGTGATGATCGTGTTCACCCTGCCCTCCCACGACCTGGTGTTCAAGGTAATCCGCGATCACTTCGGCGCCCCTAAGCATGCGACGCGCGAAGAGGTCATGGAGCGCTATCGCTTCGTCTTTCGCCACGACCGGGCCGGACGCATGGTCGATGCCCAGGAATTCAAGCGCCTGAAGCTGCCGCGCGCGCGCTTCATGCCCGCACTGGTAGAGGAACTGCTGAGTGAGGCCAGCCGCAGTTGCCGGCTCGAAGGCGATGAGCTGATCGTCGAGCACTGCTATATCGAGCGCCGGCTACGGCCGCTGAACCTGTTCGTGCGCGAGGCCGAGCCGGCGGCGGCCGAGGCGGCCATTATCGACTACGGCAATGCGCTGCGTGAGCTGGCGGCGACCAGCATCTTCCCCGGCGACCTGCTGCTGAAGAACTTCGGGGTGACGCGCCACGGCCGCGTGATCTTCTATGACTACGATGAAGTCTCGCTGCTCGCCGACTGCGAATTCCGCGAGCTGCCCGGCCCCCGGAGCGAGGAGGAAGAGACCGCGGCCGAGCCCTGGTTCTACGTCGGCCCCAGCGACGTGTTCCCGGAACAGTGGCTCCCGTTCCTGGCCCTGCCGCCGGCGCTGCGCGAAGTCTTTCTGGCGCGCCACGCCGAGTTGCTGACGGCCGGATGGTGGCGGACACGCCAGCAGGCCGGCTGCGAGCGCCACTGAGGGGTAGCGACGATGTATCCTATGACTTCACCACGGATCGCCGTGGGGGAGCCGACCCATGCATCGATCCCTTTGCTTCCTGGCACTGCTGCTCGCGTCGCTGGGCGCTGCGGCGCCCGCGGAAGACACCCCGAGCCCGGAACAGCAGCGCTATGACGCCGGCCTCAAGGCACTGAACTGGATCAAGGGCCCGGCCCGTGGCCCGGTTCCTGGCAATTCAACCCTGGTGATTCCCGAGGGGTATGTGTTCCTGGATCCGGCCAACACCGATAAATTCAACGAGCTCAATGAAAACATTCCAGGCCATCAGGAAGTGCTGGTGGCGCCGCGTGATCTGCACTGGTCGGCCTATCTTTCCTTCAATGACGGGGGCTACGTCAAGGACGACGAAAAGATCGACGCGCCGGCGTTGCTGAAATCACTCCAGCAGGACGTCGAGGATTCCAATTCGGCGCGCCAGGCGCGCGGCTGGAAGCAGATGCACCTCATCGACTGGGCAGCGCCGCCGAGCTACAACCGCGACACCCGCCGGCTGGAATGGGCCATCCTGCTGCAGACCGGCGATCGCCGCAACGCCAATTACCTGACAAAAATACTGGGCCGCCGCGGCCACACCACCGTCGTGCTGGCGGGCAACCTTGATGACCTGGCGGCGGACGAAGCCGACCTCAACTCGGTGCTGGGCGGTTACAGTTTCAATGCCGGCGAGACCTACGCCGACTGGCGGCAGGGTGACAAGGTGGCCGAGTACGGACTTGCGGCCCTGATTCTGGGCGGCGCCGCAGCGGTGGCCACGAAGAAGGGCTTCTGGGCCGTTCTGGCCGGCTTTTTTGCCGCGGCCTGGAAACTGATCGCGGCCGCCGCCGTCGCCGCCGGAGCCTGGCTCCGGTCCCTCTTCAAGAAAAAGGCCTGATGCCGAGCTTTGACATTCTGCTCCCCTTCGGTGCCATCGCCTTCTACCTGTATGACTCGGCACTGCTGCTCCATGACAACGAGCTGCTATTGATTCGCCGTGGCGCGCGCTGGTCAATCCGCGGAGGCTCGGACATCCGGGTGGCGGGCAAACGCCTTTACCTGCCCAACCCCCTGACTCCGCAGGCCCTGCTGTTCCGCGTGGCCTGGTCCACCTCCGACCGCAGATCGCCGCAGGATTCCGCGCAAGCGATCGAGGCCTTCGGGTGCTCGCTGCGCTTCATTCGCGTGCTGGTGGTCGCGCAGATCGTGATCCTGATGGCGCTGCTGCCCGGCATCTCGTGGACCCTGGGCTCGAGTGGCCCACTGCTGGGCGTCATCGCGCTGTTCTATGCACTGGTGCTGGTGGCGCTCGTCGTCATCTACCGGCGGCGCGAAACGCTGGGGCTGAGCGGGAAAGACTACGGGCTGCTGGCGCTCGACGTGCTGGCCTGCGCGCCTTTCGCCGCAAACCTCGCGCGCAAACTCTCACTGCGCCGATCGATTCGCGGCAACCCGTTGCATTTTGCGCGGGCGAATCTCGATGCGAACACCCGCGGCTCGCTACTGCAACTCCTGGACCTGCGCGTGCGCGACGAACTTGCCAGCGAGGAAAGCGGCACCGCCCGCCAGCAGGAACTGCAGGCCTTTCTCAACCAGTTGCCGGCAATCCTGACATGAGCTTGTCCGAACTGACGGTGTCCTTCCTGGGACTGGTGATCGGCTACCTGGTGGTCAGCGCCTTGATGGGCCGGAAAAAGACGGACACCCCACCAGGCCCTCCACCGCCGAATGGGCTCGACACTGATCGGGCCGCGACGCTGTCCAACTGGTATCGCATCCTCGGTGTGCGGGAGGCCGCCACCCGGGAAGAGATCACTGCGGCCTACAAGAAGCTGATCAGCCAGTATCATCCGGACAAGGTGGCTCAGATGGGTACGGAGATCCGCGCGCTGGCCGAAGCCAAATCAAAGCAGATCAACGCGGCCTACGATATGGGCATGCGCCTGTTCAAGTGAGGCGGATCCCTACACCCCGCCCTCATCGCCGGCCTTGCGATTGACGGCCACGACAGTGGCCCTTGGGAAAAAATTGAATTCCGAGGCGCTGGCCCAGGTATAGGCGCCCATGGCGCGGCCGACGATGAGGTCGCCGGAGCGCAGTTCCGGCAGCATCAGGTTCTCCGCGATCACATCGATGCTGTCGCAGGTCGGTCCGGCAAGCACCGAGGGGAGCGGTGAGCCTTCGCGCAGCGCGCTCACCGGATAGCGCGCGTGATCATAGAGCTGGCCGCTGTAGGAACCGTAGAGGCCGTCATCCAGGTAATACCACCAGTGACCCTCGCGGCGCGCCCGCCCCATGACGGAAGCCACGCCGATGGCGGCCGGGCCGACGATGTAGCGGCCGGGCTCGGCGATTACACGCACCGACTTCGGCAACTTGCTCAGTGCCCGCCGGAGAGGCGCGCAGAAGCGGCCGATGTCCGCCACGCGCTCGGCGTAATCGATCGGAAAGCCGCCGCCGATGTCCAGCGTGTCGCACTCGCCCAGTCGCTCGCGCCGCGCGCCAGAGAGCAGTCTGGCACAGGCTTCGATCGCCTCGACATGCTTGAGCGCGTCGGTGGCCTGCGAGCCCACGTGAAAAGAGAAACCGCGCAGCCCGATACCGAGCCTGGCCGCGAGCCGCCCGAGCGGCAGCGCGTCTTCGATATCACAGCCAAACTTGCGCGACAGATCGCACACCGCCCCCGGGCTGCGGAACGACACCCGCAGCAGCAGGGCGGCGCGGCCGGCGTAGGCGCGAAACTTGCGCAGCTCATCGGGATTGTCGGCGACGAAGGTGCGGATGCCGTATGCGAGCGCATTGCGGATATCACCGGCGCGCTTGATAGGATGGGTATGAATGCAGCGCGCGGCATCGACGCCGAGGCGCGCGACCAACTGCACTTCGCCGCTGGTCGCCAGATCCAGGCCGCCGCCCTCCGCGACGACGGCTTGCACCACCGCCGCGTGCGGCAGGGGCTTGAGCGCGTAGTGCAGGTCGACGCCCGGCAGTGCCCGTTTGAGCCGGCGATATTGTGCCCGCACCCGGGCGCAATCCACGATCAGGAGCGGCGAGCCAAATTCGGCGACCAGGCGGCGAATCTGTCGCGGTTCGAATGGATCGATGAACCTGCGCCTCACGGCGCGTCGCCGAGATCGGTCGGTGCCGCACCTTCGCTGGCGCCAGCCGCGCCCGGATTGCTCGCCGCCGCCGCACGCGTCAGCCGGTCACGCACGGCATCCCAGCGCTCGTCCGCTGGAATTTCCTGCACCAGCAGCCAGACGGTTCCGGCCTTGTCCAGGGTCCGCAGGTGGGCGTACAGGTCGTGTGCGTAGGCATCAAGGCGTGTGCCCGCATTCACCCAGGTGACAGAAGGGTAACTTCCCAGCGGCGGGCGCTGCGCCAGCACGCCGATGCGCACGCCATCGCGGGAGAGCTCGGCCGTCAGACGCTCGAGCTGCCCCGTGGCCACGATACGCAGCGGCGTGGCTGGCGCATAGTGAGCGAGCGCCGAGCCCGGCACCCGCGGTGCATCGGCGCTCGGTCCGCTCGCCACCTCCCCGACTTCGCGACGCAGCTGCGACACGGTGATCTGCCCGGGCCGGAGCAATCGCACTTCGCCACGCAGGCAGGCGACGATGGTGGATTCCAGGCCCACGCGGCACTCACCGCCATCGAGCACCACGCGCACCGCCTCGCCGAACTCCTCGCGCACATGCTCGGCGCGTGTCGGACTGACGTGCCCGTAGCGGTTCGCCGACGGCGCGGCAATGCCGCCGCCAAAGGCCGTGAGCAGCTGCTGCGCCATGGGGTGCGAAGGCACGCGCACCGCGACCGTGTCCTGGCCGCCGGTGATCAGCTCGGAGACGTTGTCCGCGCGCGGCAGCACCAGCGTCAGCGGGCCCGGCCAGAATTTCTCGGCCAGCCGCGCCGCCGCGTCCGGCATCTCGCGCGTCCAGCGGTGCAGGAAGCGCGCGTTGTCGAGATGCACGATCAGCGGGTGCGTCATGGGACGACCCTTGAGTTCGAAGATCTTGCGCATGGCGGACTCGTGCTGCGCGTTGGCACCCAGTCCGTAGACGGTCTCGGTCGGAAAGGCCACCACGTCCCCGTCGCGCAGCGCCTGCACGGCCGCGTCCAGCTCGATCTGCGTTGCCCTGACTGCCCTGGCCATGAATGCCTTCCGCCCGCGGCTACTCGAGCGCCACGCGCCGCCACTCTCCGGCGTCGCGCCGCAACTCGTAGGCGGGCCAGTAGTGCCGATCGAGTTTCAGCGTGATCAGCTCCAGTGCACCGTTGATGGCCACGGTCCTGATGCGCAGCGAGGATCGGTCGGCCCTCCCGGTCACCTGTTTCAGAAAGCTGTCCAGATCCGGCGTGGGCTCGCCATCCACTTCAATGATGCGGCGGCCCGGCACCAGGCCGTAGCGGCTGGCCGGCGAACCGAAGGCGTAGTACGCCACGTAGACTCCGCTGGGCTCGATCCCGCGCTGCGCACTGATGGCGCGGTGCGGGGCCTGCAGCGTGGCCCCCGCCCACAGCAGCACGCGATCCAGATCGTTGCCGCCGAGCGTGGCGGTCTTCACGGCCAGCGTGTGCTCCCCGTCCGTGCGCCAGACGGTCACCTGCACGACATCGCGCGCGGCGACTGCACGCTCCACGTCGCGGAAGCGCGTGACCGGCTGATTGTCTACGGCGAGCAGCAGGTCGCCGGGGCGGAGCAGGGCCGCTGCGGCTGAACCGCCCACCACCCTCGCGATGCTCAGCACCTGGCGTTCGGCCGGATTGCTCTGCGCGATGCGCGCCATCCAGGCATCACTCAACCCCAGTCCGTGCGCCTCGGCCAGGGTCTGGGTGACGAATTCAGCTTCGAGGGAGTGAAGCGGCGCATTGCGGCGCACGATATCCAGCGTCCCGGCAATCAGGTCCGCGGCCATGCCGTGGCTCTGCTGGACCAGCTCACGCCCATTGTCCGAAGCGAAGCTCGCCCACAGTCCGCGCACGCCGCCGTCCCGGTCGGCCAGCACGCCGACCACGTCGTCGGGCGGGTTGATCAGTGCCGCCACCTCGATATTGCTGTCGCGGAAGGCCACGGAGCGCGACAGCGGCAGCACCAGCGGCTCCACCGAGGCGACGGTCGTGGCGCGCGAGCGCAGCTCTCCGCTCCCATCGATGCCGACCACGTTCACTTTCTCGCCGGCCCGCAACGGCTCGGTCGCCAGCCGGGCCGCACGCACGTCCGTGCCTCTGATGAGCGCGGGGTCGTATTGCACGACCGCCAGGTTGTGCAGCGGGTGTATGTAGAGCACCTTGCCCGGAATTTCAATGGTGCCGGCAAAGGTCAGGCGCACATCGCCGATCGAGACGGGCACGGTGTTCCGGTCGGTGATCACCAATCCGCGCTCGGCGTCGATGATCAGCCCGGTGCCGTGGTAGTTGCGTTCATTCACGCCAGAGATCGGGTACGGCATGTCGAAAGTGATGCCGACCAGCGAGGGCGCCAGCCGGCGCACCGTGCCATCCGCCGAGGTGGGCAGCTGCGCCACGCCGCCGGCCGGCGCCGGCGCCGCAGCGCCGGCCGGCAGTGCGGTGCAATCCCAGAACCCGCTGGCATCGTTCCGTTCGCAATGGCGGGCGGGAAACCAGCGCCGGTCCATGTGCACGGAGCGCAGCTCGCCGCGATTGGGGTCATCGATCGTCAGGTACCGGACCGCGAAGCGCTGACCGTCGCCCAGTGGGGCGATGGCGGCCTCGAAATCCGCCAGCGTCGCCACCGGCTTCGAGTTGACTTCAGTGATCAGCGCTCCGCGCGGCACGCCTGCGGCGTCCAGGTTGTAGCCCGATGCGGCCACGAACACCCCGCGGATCGGCAGGTGAAAATGCCGCGCCTCCTGGTACGACAGGGTGTGCACGACCGCGTCGCCAAACTCAAGATAAGCCGCCGGCGTGATCGCGTGCAGATTTTCCACACTCAGCTGCACGGCAAAGGGCTTGCCGCCCCGCTCGAGCTCGAGTCGCACGGTGCTGCCGATCGATTCATCGAGCACCGCCTCCAGCGGCTCGAAGCCACTGACCAGTGTGCCGTTCAGACGCACCAGCACGTCGCCTGCGGCCAGCACCGCGGCACTGGCCGAACCGGGCTGCACATTCTCGACCACGAGCATGCCGGTGTTGTGCGGCTCGGCGGCGCGCGCCGCCGCCTCGGTCTGCGGCTGCACGCCGAGACGGCGTAGTTCGTCATAGGGGCGATAGTGAAACTCGGTCTGCAGCGTGCCGCGCGTGACGGGGCGGCCCTGTTGGATCAGGCGCAGCGCGCGCTGCACGCGGCCCAGGGGCAGATAGAAGCTCGAGGCCGCACCGGTGGCGCCACCGGCGTTGAGCGCCACCACGCGGCCCTGCACGTCGATGACCGGTGAGCCGGAAGAACCCCCGGAAGTACCGGAAGCCGCCTGGATGTAGAACGTGTTGAAGTCGTTGTAGCGCCCGGCCCCATAGTCAGGCGCCTCCCGGTCGAGGCGCGCGAGCGTGCCGGCAAGGATCGAAAGCTGCTCGCCCGCGTTGTTGCCCAGCACGCGGATTTCGCGGCCGATCTGCGCGCCCTCCGGCGCCAGCGGCAGCGCCGCCGGCGCGATGAAACGCAGCTTCGCCGGATCGTAACGATAGATGCCGAAATCGTGCACTGGGTCGCGGTAGACCGGATAGAGCTGCACTTCTTCACGATTCAGAAAGGTCGCCTCCGCCATCACCGGGCCGGGCGTCACGACGTGGCGGTTGGTGAGGATCAGGCCACGCTCGGCGTCGACGACGAATCCGGTGGCCTGGGCCGACATATTCCGTTCGGTATCGAAGGAGCGCGTCTGGTCCAGCTCGATCGTCACGACACTGCGGGCCACCCGCTCCAGCGTTCGCGCCCAGTCCTCACCGGCCAGTGCCGGCGGGCTCGCCGGGACAATCACCACGGGGCCGGCCGCGAACAGGCCCGGCAGCGCCAGCCCCAGCAGGCCAAGCGAAAGCAGGTAACGGAAAGGGTTGCGCGTTGCGCTCATGGTGCGTATCCGAAATTTTCGTGGAAGCGCGCCGCGAACGCCGGCCAGTCGTACTGGTGCTGCTGCGTGCCGTGATGCTCGATCTTGATGGCACCGGCCAGTGAGGCGATGCGCCCCGTGGTCGGCCAATCCAGGCCGCGCTGCAGCCCGAGCAGGAGCCCGGCCCGGTAGGCATCGCCGCAGCCGGTCGGGTCGGCGAGGCGTGCGGCGCGCGCCGGCGGAATCTCGTGGCGTACGCCATCGGCGTAGATCCATGAGCCCTCCGCCCCGCGCGTGACAATGAGCGCCTTGACACGCGCGGCGATGTCTTCGAGCGAACCGCCGGCGCGCTCGGCGAGCAGGCTTCCCTCGTAGTCGTTGACGGCCACCCAGGAAGCGCGCTTGAGGAAGGCGCGCAATTCATCGCCGCTGAACATCGGCAATCCCTGGCCCGGATCAAAGACGAACGGGATGCCTGCAGCGGCAAACTGCTCGGCATGGTCGAGCATGCCCTGGCGGCCGTCGGGGGACACGATGCCGAGCCGCACGCCGCTCGCGGCGCTCACCTGATTGAGGTGCGAATGGCTCATCGCGCCGGGGTGAAAGGCCGTGATCTGGTTGTCGTCCAGATCCGTGGTGATGTACGCCTGCGCCGTGAACTCACCGGGCACGGTCCGTACAAAGTCGAGCCGGATGCCGTGCTCGCGCAGCCACGTCTCGTAGGGGGCGAAGTCGTGACCGACGGTGGCCATGATCAGCCCGTCGCCACCGAGGAGCTTGAGGTTGTGGGCGATATTGCCGGCGCAGCCCCCGAAGTTCCGGCGCATCACTGGCGCCAGGAAGGAGACATTCAGCAGGTGTATGCGCTCGGGCAGTATGTGCTCGCGAAAGCGGCCTTCGAAGACCATGACCGTGTCGTAGGCCAGCGAACCACAGATCAGCGCCGTCATCGTCGGTGCTCCGCCGGCCATCAGCGCCACAGCAGCACCAGCGACCACACCACCGCCAGCAGGACGAATGACATCAGCACGGCCGCTGATCCGATGTCCTTGGCCAGGCCGGCGAGCTCGTGGCGCTCGAAGCCGATGCGATCGACCGTGGCCTCGATGGCGCTATTGAGCAGTTCGACGACGAGCACCAGCAGTACCGGACCGACGAGCAGCGCGCGTTCGATCCCATTGTGGCCCAGCCACAGGCCCAGCGGCGCGGCAATGACTGCGAAGGCCAGCTCCTGGCGGAACGCGGCCTCCTCGCGCCAGGCTCCACTCAGTCCCTTCGCGCTGGAGCCAAAGGCGCGCAGCAGGCGGGTGTAGCCGCGCGGCTTGCCGCGGTTCATCGCGATTGACCCTTCATCAGCCGGATACCGGACGATACGCAAGATCAAGCTCGCGCGCGGCACGCACGTCGTCCAGGCGTCTCACCGGCATGCGGTGCGGTGCGCCGCGCACCGTGTCGGGTTCGCTCCCCGCCTCGCTCAGGATCGTGGCCATCGCGACCACGAAGGCATCGAGCGTCTCCTTGCTCTCGGTCTCCGTCGGCTCGATCAGCAGGCACTCGGGCACCAGCAGCGGGAAATAGGTCGTGGGCGCGTGGAAGCCGTAGTCGAGCAGCCGCTTCGCCACATCCATCGCCGTGACGCCCTGCTGCTGCGCCAGAGCCTTGAGCGTCAGGATGAATTCGTGACTGGCCCGCCGCTGCGGGTAAGCGGCGACGTAGCCTGCCTGCTGGAGCCGTGCCAGCAGGTAATTCGAATTGAGCGTGGCGTACTCGCCCACGCGGCTCATGCCCTCGCGGCCGAGCATGCGCATGTAGACGTAGGCCCGCAGCAGCACCCCGGCGTTGCCATTGAAGCCGGTGAGACGGCCGATCGACTGCGGCCGATCCGCCTCGGACAGCCAGCGGTAGCGAGCCGCATCGCCCTCGCCGTCCCGCGCCACGATGGGCAGGGGCATGAATGGCAGCAGGCGCGGAGCGACGCCCACGGCGCCCGCGCCCGGGCCGCCGCCGCCGTGCGGCGTGGAGAAAGTCTTGTGCAGGTTCATGTGCATGACGTCGAACCCCATGTCACCGGGGCGGACCTTGCCCAGGATCGCGTTGAGATTCGCGCCATCGTAGTAGAGCAGGCCGCCCGCCTCGTGCACGATGCGCGCCACTTCGGCGATGCCCCGCTCAAAGATGCCGAGCGTCGAGGGGTTGGTGAGCATGATGCCGGCGGTGCGCGGGCCCACGGTGGTGCGCAACGCCGCCAGGTCGACATCACCGTCGGGGCCAACGCCGATCTCGCGCGCCACGCAGCCGCACATGGTGGCCGTTGCCGGATTCGTGCCGTGCGCCGCGGTCGGCACGATGATTTCATTGCGCGCCAGATCGGCGCGCGCGCGATGGTAGGCGCGAATCATCGCGACGCCGGCGAACTCACCGTGCGCACCGGCCATGGGTGTGAGCGCCACGCCCTTCATGCCGGTCACTTCCATGAGCATCTCCTGCAACTCGTACATGCAGGCCAGAAACCCCTGGCTGTGGCGCGCCGTCGCCAGCGGATGCCGGCCGAGGAATTCAGGCAGCATGGCCGCCGCGTTGCAGGCCCGCGGGTTGTACTTCATCGTGCAGGAACCCAGCGGGTAGAAATGGGTGTCGATCGAAAAGTTGAGCTGCGACAGGCGCGTGTAGTGCCGCACTACGTCGAGCTCGCTCACCTCAGGGAGGGCTGGCGGGCGGCTCCGGCGCAGGCTGGCCGGAATTTCCGGCACGCTGCCTTCCGCGGCTGGCCACTGACCACGCGCGCCGCGCCCGGCACGTCCGTAATCGAAAATCAGCCGCTCACACATCGGCAGGCTCATGCGACGCGCGACTCCTTGAGCAGCTCGGACAGCCTCTGGGCGTAGGCTGCGACGTCGGCGGCACTGCGCGCCTCGGTGGCGCAGACCAGCAGCGCGTGGCCGAGTTCGGGGTAATGGAGCCCGAGATCGAAGCCGCCCTCGATGCCGTTGGCGGCGAGCGCCTCCAGGAGCGGTGCGACGGGCCGGTCGAACAGCAGCACGGCCTCGTGGAAACGCGCCGTGCCAAACGCACTGCGCACTCCGGGCAGGCGCGACAGCGCCCCCACCAGTTGCGCGGTGCGCGCCATGCACGCCTGCGCAACGCGTTCCAGGCCGGCCGCGCCCATCATGGCGCAGTAGATGGTGCCGGCGATCATCAGCAGGCCCTGGTTGGTGCAGATGTTCGAGGTGGCCTTGCCGCGGCGGATGTGCTGCTCGCGCGCCTGCAGGGTCAGGGTAAAGCCCGGCCGGCCGTCCAGATCGACGGTGCGCCCGACGATGCGCCCGGGCATCTGGCGCACGTAGTCCATGCGCGTGGCCATGAAGCCAAAATACGGACCGCCGGAAGACAGCGGGCAGCCCAGCGGCTGCCCGTCGCCCACGACGATGTCCGCGCCACGCTGCCCCCAGCTTCCCGGCGGCTTGAGCACCGCGAGGGAGATCGGATTGACGACCGCGATCACCAGTGCTCCGCGCGCGTGGGCCCAGTCGGTCAACGCATCGACCTCTTCGAGTACTCCGAAGAAATTGGGTTGCTGGATCACCAGGGCGGTGACATCCTGGCCCCCGTAGGAGGACAGCGCGTCGGCAGCCGTTTGCCCGCTGGCACGCAGGTACGCCAGTTCCTCCAGCTTGAGGCCCTGGCCGCCGGTGGCCGCCTGCGTCACGGCGCGGTAGTTGGGGTGAACGGTGCGCGGAATCAACACCCGCGCGGCACTCGACTTGCGATTGGCGCGCACGGCCATCAAGCAGGCTTCGGCCACCGCGGTGGCGCCGTCGTACATCGAGGCGTTCGCCACCTGCAGTCCGGTGAGCGCGCTGATCATCGACTGGTACTCGTAGATCGTCTGCAGCGTGCCCTGGCTGGCCTCAGCCTGGTAGGGCGTGTAGGCACTGTAGAACTCACCGCGCGCGACGATCGCCCACACGGCGGCGGGGATGTGATGCTCGTAGGCTCCGGCACCGATGAAATTCAGCGGCCGGCCGTCCTGACGCGCGCGCGCGTACATCAGCGCCATGACCTGCTGCTCGTTCAACCCTTCCGGTACACCGGCGAGCGAGCGGACGCGCAGCGCGGCCGGGATTTCCTCGAACAGCGCTTCGATATCCGGGGCGCCGATCGCGGCCAGCATCTCCTGGACATCCTGCGCGGTGTGTGGAATGAACGGCATGACGCTTGCGCCTTACCCTCAGCCGGCCTCGGCCACGGCGGCATAGGTCTCCGCCCCCAGCAGTTCAGCCGCCGCGAGCGGGCCGCTGGGCTTGAGGCGCATGATCCAGCCGGCACCATAAGGGTCCTGGTTGATGAGCTCGGGCGCCTTCGCCAGCGCTTCATTCACCGCGATCACGCTGCCCGCCACCGGAGCATAGACATCGGATGCCGCCTTGACCGACTCGACCACCGCGCAGGCCTCACCCGCCTGCAATGCCCGGCCCACGACCGGCACCTCGACAAAAACCAGGTCGCCCAGGGCGTGCTGTGCGTGATCGCTGATGCCCACTTCCACCGTGCCATCAGGCTGCTCGCGTACCCACTCGTGGCTGCGAGCGTACCTCAGATCCGCCGGTACATTGCTCATCGTCGCAAGACTCCCATGTGAACCGCGTGTCGTATACGCAAACTAGGATCCCACCAGCGAGTGGCCATGGCGCACGAAGGGCGGCTTCACGACACGCGCCGTGAAGGGCTTGCCGCGCACTTCCACCTGCACTTCGCCGCCCGGCGCGGCGGCCGCTGCGGGCACGCGCGCCAGCGCGATCGATTGCGCCAGGGTCGGGGAAAAGCTACCGCTCGTGACCTGGCCTTCACCTGCCGCGCTCAACACGCGCTGGTGCGAGCGCATCACCGCGCGATCGGCGAGCAGCAGGCCCACGAGCTTGCGTCCGCCGGGAGCGGCGCGCGCCCGTTCGAGCGCCGCGCGGCCGATGAAGGTGCGCTCGGCGGGCTCGAACGCCACGGTCCAGGCCAGGCCCGACTCCAGTGGGTGGTTGCTCTCGTCCATGTCGCTGCCGTAAAGATTCATGCCGGCCTCGAGCCGGAGTGTATCGCGCGCGCCCAGGCCGCAGGACTGCACGCCCCGCTCGTTGAGCTGTTTCCAGAGATCGACTGCAGCCGCTGCCGGCACCATGACCTCAAATCCGTCCTCTCCGGTATAGCCGGTGCGCGCCACGAACCAGGCGCCGAGCTGCGCGCCGAAGAAATTCTCCAGGGACATCGCGGCCCGCGCCTCCTCCGGTGCCAGGAGTGCGGCCAGCGCGGCGCGCGCCTGCGGGCCCTGCACCGCCAGCATGGCCAGCTCGCGCCGCTCGCGCACCTCAACGCCAAACGCGGCCGCCCGGCCACGGATCCAGGCCAGGTCCTTCTCGCGCGTACCGGCGTTGACCACAAGACGGAACCAGTGTTCCTCCAGGAAATAGGTGATCAGGTCATCGACGATCCCGGCGTCCTCCCTGAGCATGCAACCGTAAAGCGCCTTGCCCGGCTGCGTGAGCCGCGCCACGTCGTTGGCCAGCAGCTCGCGCAGGAAGGCGCGCACCTGGGTGCCGTGCAGGTCAACGATGCACATGTGGGAGACGTCGAACACGCCGGCCGCGCGGCGCACGGCATGATGCTCCTCGATCTGCGACCCGTAGGCGACGGGCATGTCCCAGCCGCCAAAGTCGACCAGGCGCGCGCCGAGGGCGACGTGCAGGTCGTACAGGGGTGTACGCAATGCCAAAATTATCTCCACCGCGGCCAAGCCCCTGCGGTGGGCGACCGGAACACCAGGCCCTGCCGCTCTCGTGAATACCGTCCGTAGGGGCCTGAATCATACCAGTTGCCCCGCCCGCGCCTCTACAATAGACCTCCATGGACACCCCACCCTTGCGCCGTCCGCGACGCTCGACTCTGGGCGTCGATATCGGTGGTCTGCCCGTCGGCGCGGGCGCCCCCATAGCCGTCCAGTCGATGACCAACACCGATACGGCCGACATCGCCGCGACCGTGCGGCAGGTGCGGGAGCTGGCTGAGGCCGGCTCGGAGCTGGTGCGCATCACGGTCAACACCGATGAAGCCGCCGCCGCGGTCGCCCCGATCCGCGATCAGCTGCACGCGCAGGGCTGCACCGTACCCCTGATCGGTGATTTTCACTACAACGGTCACCGGCTCCTCAAGGCCCATCCGGCCTGCGCCGAGGCACTCGCGAAGTACCGCATCAACCCCGGCAACGTCGGGCGCGGCAGCAAACGCGACCCGCAGTTTGCCGAGCTGATCGAGTTCGCCTGCCGCTACGGGAAACCGGTGCGGATCGGCGTGAACTGGGGGAGTCTGGATCAGGAGCTGCTGGCGCGGCTCATGGACGCCAACAGTGAGCGGCCTGAACCGCAGTCCGCGCAGCTGGTGCTGCGCGAAGCCCTGGTGCGCTCCTGCCTGGACAGCGCCGCACGCGCGATTGAGCTTGGACTGGGCGCGGACCGGATCATCCTGTCGGCGAAAGTCTCGGCGGTGCAGGACCTGATCGCGGTCTACGGCGAACTGGCCGCGCGCACCCGCCATCCGCTGCACCTAGGCCTCACCGAGGCCGGGATGGGGTCCAAGGGCATCGTCGCCTCGAGCGCCGCGCTGGCGGTGCTCCTGCAGTCAGGCATTGGCGACACGATCCGCATTTCACTGACGCCGGAACCCAACGGCGATCGCACCCGCGAAGTGATCGTCGCGCAGGAGCTGCTCCAGACCATGGGGCTGCGCAGCTTCGCCCCGCTCGTCACGGCCTGCCCCGGCTGCGGGCGCACGACCAGCAGCTACTTCCAGACGCTGGCACAGAGCATTCAGGAACACCTGCGCCGCCGGATGCCCGAATGGCGCCGCAATCATGTCGGCGTCGAGAACCTGTCAGTCGCGGTCATGGGATGCGTCGTCAATGGTCCGGGCGAGAGCAAGCAGGCCCACATCGGCATCAGCCTGCCCGGAACGGGTGAGCGTCCGGTGGCCCCGGTCTACGAAAACGGCGCCAAGACCGTAACGCTCAAAGGTGAGCACATCGCCGAGGAATTCCAGCAGCTCGTTGAACAATACGTGGCACGCAGTTTCCCGCCGCGTGCCGGCACGAACGGAGATCCGCCATGAGCAACCTGAGCGAGAAGCATTGCGTGCCCTGTGAAGGCGGCGTCGCCCCCCTGACGCGCGCCGAGGCGGAAGCGCTGCGCGGGCGTATCTCCGCCGCCTGGCAGCTCGATGCCGAGGGGCGCAGTCTGCGGCGTGAATACGGATTCGTCGATTTCTACCGCACCATGAGCTTCGTGAACGCGCTGGCCCACGTCGCCAACGTCGAGGACCACCATCCCGATCTGGAGGTCGGCTACAACTACTGCCGCGTGCGCTACACCACGCACGCCATCGGCGGATTGTCCGAGAACGACTTCATCTGCGCGGCCCGGATCGACGCCATCGCCGCGCGCTAAGGCGGTTCAGAACCAGCTGAAATTGAAGCTGACGCTGACCCGCTCGCCCACTGCGGGGTTGGGCGGCACCTCATGCCGCAACCAGCTTTCAAACAGCACCAGCTGCCCGGCGATCGCGGGCACCGTGACCCAGGCACGATTGGACATCCGGGCATGGACCCGGCGCGGCGGCGCTGCCATGAAGCGCTCGAGTCGCGGGTCCTCGAATTTCAGGCCGGCGCAGCCGGGCGGCGTACGCACGTAGTAGGTGCCGCTGATGGTGGCCAGCGGGTGCAGGTGCAGGCTGTGCACGACCTGCCGGCGCATGATGTTCACCCAGCAGTCGGTCATCGCGAGGCTGCGGCCCCGCAGGTCGAGCTCCAGCGCGCGCGCGAAGCGCGTGACGTGGCGCGCCAGGCGGCGCTCGAGCTGCGCGAAGGTGGGAGAAATCCGCTGCAGCTGGCACAGCGAATTGTACGAGGTGTAGCCGCCCGGATAGTTGCGCCGTGACCAGGCGCGGCCGGCGCGATCATCCCGCCGCAGCTGCAGGCTCTCGAGCAGCAGTTGTTTGTTCAGCGCCGCCGGTCGCGACGAGCCGAGCGGCGCGGTGTAGATGTGCGTGGCAAACAGGGCGCGTATGGCCATGCCCTAGACTAACGGGCCTGGGTGCATGGTGGGTAGCACCGATCGGCCCGGCACTGGGCCGCCCGATGCAGTAAATTACCGCGATTCAAGTTGATCAGGGGTGCGCATGTCTGAAGCCCGACGCTCCTTCGCCAGCGACACCGTCACGCCGATGGCTCCCGAGGTCCTGGAGGCCCTGGCCCGGGTAAACCAGGGTAGCGCGCATTCGTACGGGGACGACGCTGAGACGGCGCGCCTCACCGCGCTTGCCCGGGAGCTGTTCGAGACTGCCGTGGAGATATTTCCGGTCACCACCGGCACGGCGGCGAACGCCCTGGCGCTGTCGGCGATCGCCCCGCCCTACGGCGCGATCTACTGCCACCGGATCGCACACATCAATACCGATGAGTGTGGCGCGCCGGAGTTCTACTCCGGCGGCGCGAAGCTCCTGGCCCTCGACTCCGCCGACGGGAAAATCCGGCCCGCGCAGCTGGCCGCGCCCATCGCGCACGCCCGCGAGATGGGCGTGCATCACGTGCAGCCGGCCGCCATCAGTGTGTCCCAGGCCACCGAATGGGGCACGGTCTACTCGCTCGCCGAACTCACGGCGCTCGCTGCAGCAGCACATGAGCACGGACTCGCGGTGCACATGGACGGCGCGCGCTTCGCCAACGCCATGGTGCACCTGGGTTGCACGCCGGCCGAGGCCACGTGGAAATGCGGCATCGACGTGATGTCCCTGGGCGCCACCAAGAACGGGGCGCTCGCCGCCGAGGCGGTCATTTTCTTCAAGCCGGACCTGGCGCGCGATTTCGACCGGCGTCGCAAGCGCGGTGGCCACCTGTGGGCGAAGACGCGCTTCCTGAGCGCGCAGCTGACGGCCTGTCTGGAAAACGGCCTCTGGCTGCGCCACGCCCGCACCGCCAATGCACTCGCCACCCGCCTGGCGCAGGGACTGGAAAGCCGTGGATTCGCGCTGGTCCAGCCCGTCGACGCGAACGAAGTCTTTGCCGCTTTCCCCATGCCGCTGATCACGGCGCTGCGTGCGCAGGGCTTCGAGTTCTACGAATGGCCGGCACCTCCGGGCTTCGGCTTGCCGCTCGTGCGGCTGGTCACGGCCTTCGACATGCGCGAGGCCGACGTCGATGCCCTGCTGGCCGCAATCAGGCCGGTCTCGTGAGCGTGGCCTGAGTCTCCGCCTCCTCGCCACCCGTTCCCTTGAGATTTAACGTCAACGTAGCGGCGGCCAGCATCAGCGCGAGTGTGAGCAGAAACAGCAGCGCCGCCACGCGCAGCACACGCGCGCCGGACAGCGCGTGCCCGGCCCTCGCGGCCCCGCCGCCGATGATCGCCGCGCACACCGACAGGAACCCGCAAGTCACGGCCGCCGTGAACAGCAGCATGGCCCCATCGGTAATCGGAGCATCGATATAGGCAAACCAGGCGAAGCCCGCGCCGAGCACGGCCAGGGCCAATCCGGCGAGGCCGCTGCGCGGGACTGCCGGCGTCACCAGCGCCTCATGCAAGTCCGGGTCCTCCGTCACGGCTTCAGGTCTCCTCGACCCATCGTGCCATCAGGCGCTGCAACACGGCCAGCAGTATCGGTCCGATGAAGATACCCGCGATACCGAAAGCCAGCAGGCCGCCGAGCACGCCGCCGAGCACCAGCACGAAGGGCAGTTTGGCGCCGCGCTGGATGAGCCAGGGCCGCAGCAGGTTATCGCCGATCGACAGCAGCCCGGCCCACACCGCAAGTGCCACGCCCGCGGCCACCTGCTGATGCCACATCAGCCAGAGCGCCGCGGGCACCAGCACCGGGAGCGGGCCGATCTGCATCACCCCGAGCATGAACATGAGTGAAGTCAGCACGCCGGCCGCGGGGATGCCCGCGACCCACAAACCGCAGCCCCCCAGAACCGATTGGAGCAGCGCCGTGAGCACCACGCCCGCCGCGATCGCGCGCATTGTCTGGCCCGCCAGCACGGCACCCTCCTCGGCGCGCGTGCCGCCCACGCGGCGCGCCAGCCGCCGCGCCTGCCGGGCCAGGGACTCGCCGTGCAGATAAAAAACCGCGACCAGCACCAGTGTCAACAGGAACTGAAGGGTAATGCTGCCGATCGTGCCCACATGCTGGCTCAACCATAGTGCCGTCGCGCCGATGTAGGGCCTGATGTAGGCCGCCCAGTGATCGGGTCCCTGCGCGACGGCCTGCTGCCACTGCGCCGCGAGTTGCGTGCCGTAAGGCAGGCGCGCCAGCCACGCGGGTGGTCCCGGCCAGGGGCCCGCCAGCAGCCGGTTTCCCAGATCCCGCAATTCCGGCAGGCGCGCCACGAGGGTGCCCAGCAGCAGCACCACCGGCCCGATCACCGCGAGCAGCAGGCCGGAGCTCATGGCCAGGATCGCGAGGCTGCGCCGGCCCGCGAACAGTTTTTGCAGGCGCAGCATGATCGGCCAGGTGGCCACCACGATGATCGTGGCCCACAGGATGGCCGGCAGAAATGGCCGCAGCACGGCGAGCGCACCCACCACCAGCGCCAGCACGCAGGCCAGCAGGATTGCGTTGCTAATCAGATCGGAGCGGTGGACCTGCATGAATCATCCGTCCCCTGTGTGCGGCGTGGGCTGCACTATAAGGCAGGGCGCTTCGGCGTGCCCGCCCGAGCCACAGCCGGCGGCCGCGAGGCGCGCTTGTGGAAGTAGATGCGGCCAGCGGCCCAGCGCATGGGTGCGCTCGCCAGCGCCAGATTGAAGAGCCAGTCGCGCTGCAGATGATCGAAGGCGAAGCGCAACAGTCGCTTGAGGCGAAAGCGCGGGTAGCTGCGCACGAATGAGCGCTGTGGATCAGCGCTGCGCCCGCCCAGGAATTCCGCCACCGCGTGACCGGCCGCGAACCCATGCACCAGGGCCGTGTGAATGCCGCCCGCCGTCACGGGCGAGACCAGTCCCGCGGCGTCCCCGACCAGCAGCGCGCGCGGCATCGCCAGCGGGTGTACCAGGCCACCGCAGGGAATGAGTCCGGCTCTGATTCCATCGGGACGCAACGCGCGAAAATCATTGAGGCCGGCGATCTTGCTCAACAGCTTCGCCATGGCCGCCTTGACATCTGAGCCGCGCGAGCCGCGCAGACGGCGGGCCAGGCCGACCTGTACGCCGTGCACGCCCTGCACCATCCAGCCGATGTAGCCCGGCATGAGTTGACGGTCGACGAAGCAATGCAGGAAGCCGGGCTCGGTGAGGGTCGCGCCCTCGTACTCGTGTTCGAGACCGGCGAGAAACTGGCGGTTGCGCCCCAGGCCCAGCACGCGGGCCACGTTCGAACGCGGTCCGTCGGCGCCGACCAGGAAGCGGGTGCGCCCGAGCGCAGCGCCCAGCTCGAAACCGCCCGGAACCGGATGCGCGGCGCGGAAACCCACGCCGCTGCGCAATTCGGCGCCCGCCTGTACGGCGCGGCCCGCCAGCCAGCGCATCAGCCCGGGCGTATCGGTCGTGAGGTAGTAGTAGCCCGGCGCGTCCAGATCGACGTGGCGCAGATTCGGCGCGTACAGCCGAACCCGCTCCACGCGACGCACCAGGCTGGCAGGCACGCCCTCGAGCAGCGGCACTTCGTCGATGACATCCTTGACGAGAATGCCGGTCGTATGCAGTTTTTCTCCGGGATCGGATTTCCGGTCCGCGATCACGACCCGCAGCCCCTGCCGGGCCAGCGCCGCAGCGCAGGCAAGGCCGGCGAAACTCGCGCCAATGATGGTGCAATCGGAGTGGTATTGCAGATTCACCGGGCGCGCCCCGCCGACCCTCAGCTCGCGATGAGCGGCCTACAGGATACGTGGAATGCGCAGGGACCGGCGGCCCTGAGGGTGGATCAGGGCGTCCAGGCCGCCAGCATGTTGCCGGTGAGAGACCCGTTCGGCACCAACCAGGGCTGGTTCAACATGGCCGTTGGCGCGAGCCGGCGGCTGCGCAGATCCCAGGTGACCCGGTTCCCGAACTGCACGCGCGTGGCGGCGCCATGCGCGAACTGCAGCTCCACCAGCGCACGGTGGCGCAGCGGCGCACAGAATTGCATCGTCGGATCGGAAGTGACGTAGGTGGCACGCTCATAGCGAATACCGAAAGTGCTCGCGCTGTTCCGATGAGCGCCAATGGGCCGGCTCACAAACAGCATGAATTGATCGCCGCCATACTGGGGCACAAATCCGGCGGAATCTGCGGCCAAAGCAGGGGCCGACGCGGCCAGAACAGCGGCGCCAATGGTGGCGGGCGCGATCGCCCTCAACGCATAGAGCCTACCCAAGGGCTGACTCCTGTACTCAACTCACGCCTCTATTTAGGGCCATTCGGGGCGGCGAGTACAGTCCGCAAAACACTGTATATTGCGAGGGAAGTCGCAAAAACCGCCCCTCCCGGGCAGGTTATGGCAAGCCCCCGCCGGCGGCCCGACTTATGTCCACCGCAGTGCGCTCACGACGGCGCCAACCGGGGCGCCGCGGGCGAATCTAGTAGCTGGCGGCAGCCCTCACCGCACTGGCGGGTTTGTCCAGATCGGCCAGCAGTTCCGGCGCGACGACGGCGAAGGGCACCGAGCCATAGGACAGCAGCCGATCGTGGAAGTCGTGGAGCGAAGCGCGTGCGCCCATTCGGAGCGTGTACTCGGCCAGCAGGTTCTCGAGCTGCAGACGTCCCACGGTATAGGCGTCGTAATAGCCGGGATTGGCGGCCATCGAGGCCACCTGCGCCGCGGCAGCCTCGTGGCTGAAGCTGGTCTGCTGCGCGTAAAAATCCACGGCCTGCTCGTAGGTCCACTCGCCGATGGCCAGCTTCGGATCGACGATCGCGCGCGCACCGCGCACGCGCTCCCAGCGCGCCGTAAAGAGCCGCCCGTCCAGGTGATCGCCATACAGGCCGAGCCGCACGAACATCTCCTCGCCATAGAAGGCCCAGCCCTCCTCGAACACGGCGCTGCTCTGGATCCGGCGGACGAAATCCGGATGCCGCTTGGCGATCGACAGCTGCAGGAAGTGTCCCGGCATCGCCTCGTGGGCCGCGGTGGACAGGATCCGGTCGCGATCGAAATCCTGGTTCATGTCCAGTCGCGCGGCCGCCTCTTCCAGCGATTTCGGCGGCGTGATGAAATAAAAGCCGGTGGTCGAACTCTCGAACAGCCGCGGCGGATTCATGTTCGCGCCCGGCAGGAGCGGCTGCAGAAAGCCCGGTGTCTCCACGATCTGCATCTGGCCCAGCCAGGCGGGCACCGTGATCACGTCGTGAGCGGCCATGAACTGGGTCAGTTCGGCGATGCGCTCCCGGTAGTACTCGATCAGCGCCGGACCGCCTGGCGCGAGGCCCCCGCCGCTGTCCGGCCCGAAAGCCACGCCCCGGTGCTTGGCCTCAGAGGCCAGCCAGGCCTCCTCGGCCCAGCCGTGCGCGAGCTCATCACGCGCCATGGTCTCGACGTCGGCGGCAGTGTAGGGCAGCAGCTGTTCGTCCTTCAGGATCCGGTCGTAGGCCTCGCGGCCGATGGCATAGTTCTCCGGCCAGGAGGCCAGGTGCGCCGTGATGTAGGCCCTAGTTGCGGCCATCGCGGCCAGTGCCGCGTCACGCGCCTTGGCGAAACGGGCAAAGGCGCGCGAGTGCGCGCCCAGCTGCGTCTTCGCCGTTGCCGTGAGCGCGCCGTTCATGAATTCGGGGACACCGTCGAGCTGCTGCACCGAGATGGCTCCGAACAGATGGCAAGGCATCGTCACCAGGTTCTGCGCCGCGGCAATATATTCCGGCGCCTTGGCAAGGCGGCTCGTGATGTCCGCCCAGGCCCGCAGCTGGTCCGCGGCGGTCGCGTCTCCCCGTCCCAAGACCGGCAGATGCTGGAACTGCACAAACACCGCGCCGACGAGTTCGTTGGCGGCACCACCGTAGTTCTTTCGGTCGGTCTGGTTGACGAGCAGCTCGTTGAGCTGCCTGGTGAGCTGTGCCCCCAGCAGCCGCGCGTCGTCCCGGTCTACCAGCGAGGTCTCGGCGCTCATGCCGGCACTGAGCGTCGCCAGCTGCTGCTGCCAGGACTTGAGGCGCGCGACCTGGGCGGCCCGCTGTGCCTCCCCCGGTGTGTCGAGTTCACCGTCGTGGCCCGGCAAGCCCAGGGCGGTGGCCACCAGGGGATACAACTTGGCGTCGGTATACACCATGTCCTGCGCCAGGAAGGTCAGGCCCTCGTGCAGGCTCTCCGCCGCATTGCCCGCGGGAACCCAGAACACCAGCGCCAGCATGGACGCGAATGCAATTCTAAGGCGCGTTTTCATGACCCCCACTCTCCGGATTGCCGCTGCCGCCATTGTGTCACGCCCCGGGATTCGCGGGGTACACCCGCGTGCGGGCCAAGGCGCAATGCCCCGTCGTCGCACCGCCCTTGTTATGATTGGGGGGTTACTCCAGCTCCGGGAGAGCGCCGCCATCAACGGGATTCTCAAATCGCCGACCCAGCGTTTTCGTGCCTTGTTCGGCGGGGGCCAGAAGCACGCCGAGGAATTGCGCTTTGCAAGCCGTATCTGCACCGAATCGCTGGCCGCTCTTGCCGACGTGCGCGCCGCGCGGCCACAGCTCAGCGGGGATGAACTGTATGAAGCGGTCATCGCCCGGCGGCTGGCCAGCGACGCACGTGCAGCGCGCGCCATCCTGGATCGCACCTACGCCAGCCTGGAGGACTGGGGTAACGATCGGGAGCCGAAGCTCCTCGATGTGGTCACCTACATGATCGTGAGCGAGTACCTGGCCGCAACGCCGGGCGAGAAGGGCATGAGCATCGACCTGCGCGCCTTTCTTAAGCAGCATATCGATCCGTCTGTCTAGCCGGATCCTTCCGCCGGCGCCGCACCCGCGGCGAGCCAGAGCTCGATCTCACCGCGGTGCGCCGCATCATGCTCGCTCATGAGCCGAGGGATGTCCGCCAGTGTCACGGGACCGACGCCCTCCTGAATGCCACCGCGCTCCCAGTCTTCCTCGCGCAGCCGGTCCAGGAGCGCCACATTGGCGGCCCGCGCCGTGGTCAATGCGAGCAGCCCCTCGCGCAGGGAACGGCGGCGATAGTCGCGCTCCGCCGCGATCGCGTCCCCGTCAAAGTCCGCCAGCAGCGGTTGCTCCTCGTGGAGCAGCCGCTCGATGCGCCGCCCGAAGCCTTCATGCTCCAGGTCAGCGAGGTGCCACACCTGCTCCACGGCCGAGAAGGCCAGGCCGGCCCGCCGCTCGCGCGCGGCCGACGCACTCAGCGCATGCAGGAGAGCGGCCAGCTCCTCAGGCAGGCGCGCGAGGGCGGCTCGGACCGCGACGCGTTCCGCAGGCGAGAGCTTGGGTCGTTGAGCCACGGTCCCAATCTGCGCCCTCTCGGGCGCGCGTGGCAAGCGATCGCCCGATCCGGACCAGGCTCAGTCGGCGAGATGGTCGATCTGGCTGGCAATCTCGTAGCGCCGGTACTCGAGACGCTGCCACTGACGGCGCGTTGATTCCAGCTCGGCGAGCTGTGCGTCGGGCTCGCTCCTCAGTGCCCAATACTCCGCGCGCGCTGCGGCCGCGGCTTCGCTGGCGCCGCGATAGCGCTGGCCCAGGCTGGCGAGGAAACGATCCAGCTCATCGGCGACGAGCTCGCTGTCCAGTCCATAACCCATGATGCCCTCCCGTGGCCTGCGGGAGATATTGTCGAGAGCCAATCTGACAACGGCGTTGCAGCCAGATGGCAGATAGAAGTCAATCGTCCCGGTTCTCGTAGCGCCGGTCCGCGATGGGCGCCCGATACACGCCGGTGGTGCCCGGCTCGCGCATCGATGGACCGCCGACGCCCCAAATGCCCGTCTGTTCGTTGGGGTCGGGCGGAGTCATGGGCGGGTCGCTCGCGCGCGTCACCCACCAGTTCAGGCTCATCACGCGCAGAGCGACCAGCAGCAGCAGCAGGCTCCCCAGCCCGATCAGGATGCCTCGCAGCGCCAGACCCGCGCGCAATGCGGCGGAGATTTCATAGGCCGACCAGGCACCCAGCAGCACGATGGAGACAGCGCCGGAACCGACCAGCGCCACGCGCGCACCACGCGCGCCGAAACGTAGCAGGATCCGGGGTGGTTCAGTGCTCATCACGCCAACCTCCAAGGAGCGCGCGGGCGCGTTCCTGGATCAATTGGACCACAGCATGCGACTCGATCCTCGGTTGGCGCAAGTGTCGCTACTTGCGGGCGGCATCGAGCGCACGCCGCATCCACACCGCAAGTTCATCCGCGTCGTCATAAAGCCGCGCCGGCACTGCGTAGTAATTCATCGACTGGGTGCCCGGACCCTTTGGACAGAAGGCCGGCATGCCTTCGCGCTCGAAGAAACCCCGGCTGGCATCATCGACCCGAAAGTACAGCTGCTCATCCGCGGCGATGGCGAAAAACACTCCTTCACAGTAATAGCCAACGCCACTGAACATGCGCCGCGCCGTGACGGGGCGCACGGCACCCAGGGTATCCAGCAGGAAGGTACCGAACTGCGGACTCACGGCCACAGGCTACTGACCTGGGTTCAATCGGCGCGGACGTGATCCTGCCCGCGATACAGCACCGCGACGCCAATGAACAGCACGCCAAACCCGGCCATCACGTAGGCGAAGAAATTGAAATACTGCGGGCCGACCAGCCGGTAGGTTGACACGACCCCGCCCGTGGGGTTCCAGCTGCCGGTCGTCACAACGCTCTGGCGGTGCTCGTTGTCCATCAGCCGCACACGGTTGCCGTCCACCTGCGCAACCAGGAAGGTCCCGGCGAGCGGCGCCTCCTTGCCATCGGAGCTGCGCACCGTGAGACCGCTGTGATCGTTGAAGTCGATCTTCTGGCCCGTGATCATGGTCGTGCCTGCGGGCAGGCTGACCCAGGTCTGCTCACCGCTGGTGACCGCGGAACCGGGCAGCTCGCGCACCATCAGGTCATTCACCACTGCCGTCATCAGATTACCGGCACTGATGGAGAGCAGGAACAGGGCCATGATGAAGCTCTTCATGCGCAGCGGAGCCTGCCGGTAGGAGAATTCCAGCGCGGTGATCGACACCAGCACTTCGGAGGCGGTCAACACGACGTAGGCCAGCAGTTGCCAATACACCGACACACGGTGCCCAGACTGGATGCGCGACTCGATCCAGCTCACGATCAGGAAGGACGCGGCGACGAGGAACAGGCCGAAGCCGATCTTGCGGAGCGGGGTCACGTTGAAATAGCGGTTGCAGACTGGATAGATGCCGAAAGTGAAGATCGGCACCATGATCAAAATCAGGAAGGCATTGGCGGCCTGAATCTGGGACGGCAGCACGGTAAAGCCCCAGCCCAGATTCTTGTCCATCAGGTCGGAGGTGGCCTGCAGAGTCCAGGTCTGGCCATTGCTCTGATCCCACAACGCCCAGAACACGGCAACAAACAGGTACACGATCAGCAGGCCCCCGATCAGTTTCAGTCCGGCCGGGGAAACCAGATCGCGGAGCCACTGCTTGCCGGCGGGCGGCACCACGGCGAAGCGCTTGCGCCCCAGGAAGAACACCAGTGTCGCGATTGCCATCATCGTCGCCGGAAAGCCGAAGGCGGCCGTCGGGCCGTAGTATTTCAGCAGCACCGGACAGAAGATGATTGAGATCGAGGAGCCGGCATTGATCGACAGATAGAAATAACTGAATGCGCGCTCGATCAGATGCTTGTTGCGGTTCGTAAACTGGTCGCCCACATTGGTCGACACGCAGGGCTTGATGCCCCCGGTCCCGAAGGCCATGAAGCCGAGGCCGACGGCGAGCGTGACCGGGGTCTGCGGGCCCAGTGCGAGCACGGTGCAGCCCAGCACATAGACCATCGAAAAAACGATGATCGTGCGGTACTTACCCCAGAACACGTCGGAAACGATGGCGCCGACCAGCGGGAAAAAATAGGCGCCCGCCTTGAACAGACTCTGCCAGCTGGTGGCACGCGCCTGCCCGAAGTGCAGCGTGCCGGTCATGTACACCGCCAGGATCGCGTTGATGCCGTAATAACAGAGGCGCTCGGCAAACTCGTTGGCAATGATGAACGGGATGCCCGTGGGCATCCGCTTGGCATCATTCTCCTCAATGGTCTGGACGGTGCTGTGCATGCGCGCTCCCCGCGGTTCCGCAGTACGCAGGGCCTCAGAACGGGTTGAGGCGTTTCTGCGGCGAGAAATGCATGTACGAGACCGCAATGCCCTGGCGCCAGCCCACGCCAAAGCGCACGGGGGCGATGACGATATGATCCGATTGCACGTAATTCACGCCGAAACCGCCCACGAAGTACAGACTCCCCTCGACACCGGGAAAGCGCTGGTATAGCTGCTCGGCACTTGGCAGGTCATAAACCAGCGCGAACACCTTGACCGCGTTGGCGCCGATATCGAAACCGAGGGACGGGCCCTGCCAGTAGACTTTCCGCCCCCCACTGCCCTTGTAGACCAGCTCGCCACGCCCGTAGCGCAGGCCCACGCCGATGGCGCCACCGCCCTCTTCCCCGCGAATGATGGCCACTGGCTGGCCCTTCTCCTTCAATACCTTCCCGAGCACCTTGCTCAGGTCTTCGGCACCATTCTTGAAAAAATCGTTTGCTGACTTGACGACTTCGTCATCGCTGTAGGTCGCGTGACTGGCGCCCGCCGTAGCGGCCTGACCGGCGGCTGTCGCGGCACCTGATGCCAGCAGGAGCGAGCCCAGCAATAGTGCCAGGCAGGACTTGGTACTTGGATTAGGCAACATAAGGGGACTCCTTAAAGATAAATGAATCTTTCACTGTCTTAGCGGCGGTGCTCGCCGCCCAGCAATCGCGCCGGCAGCATCACGATGCTCCGGAGCAGCGCGAAAACGCCCTCGAAGGCGATGCCCAGGATGCGAAATGGAATCGAGATCACCCATACGATCGGCCACAGCAGCAAGGCCAGCAGGGCCAGCGGCCAGCACAGTATCAGCAACAGCAACCAGAGCAGGAAATTCAGCATGCCGCTCCCCTCGTCACGTCGTCCGTTTCCACCGGCCGCAGTGTGCGCGCGAGTCCGGGCAGCGCGCCAGTGAGCCCCATCGCCCGGCGGGCGAACAGCCGCCGGGTGTACCCGCTGGCACCGGCGAGTCCCAGGAGCCGGGCGGCGAGCCAGCCACCGGGACCCGGGCCACGCGCAAATATCTCATTGAAGGCGCTCATCGACCAGCTCATCAGGGTGTCGTCCGTCAGGCGCAGTTGCTCGTAGCGCGTCAGGAGCCGTGCCGCGCCGGGATCCTCACGCTCTGCAACGCCACCGGCCAGCACTTCGCACAGGGCGGCGGCATCCAGCAGGCCGAGGTTGACGCCCTGCCCGGCGAGCGGATGGATCACGTGCGCCGCATCGCCGACCAGCGCCACGCGCTCACCGATCAGGCTCACGGCCGTCGCACGCCGCAGGGGTATTGCAATCCGCTCGCTGAGGAGCCGCACCTTGCCGAGCACGCGGTCCGACGCCAGCTCGAGCTCGGCATTGAACTCATCTGCACCGAGCGCCATCAATTCCAGCGCGCGCGGCTGGCGCACCGACCAGACGATCGAGCAGCTGCCATCGAACAGCGGCAGCAGCGCCAATGTGCCATCGGCGAAAAAGCGCTGCCAGGCCGTGGACTGGTGCGCCCTGGCCGTCTGCACCGTCGCGACGATGGCGCTTTGACGGTAGTCGTGGGAACGAAGCGCCAGGTGCAGCAGCTCGCGCACCTGCGAGCGCGCGCCGTCGGCCCCCACGATCAGGCGGGCCCGAAACTCTCCCGAGCTGGTCGCAAGTAGCACGGCCTCCGCACCGCTGGTGGCCGAGGTGATCGTCGCCGCGATCACCGTCCCGCCCTGCTCGCGAAAGGCCTCGAGGCTCGCGGCAGCCAGGGCGCGATTTTCGACGATGTGCCCAAGTTCGGCTTCGGCGAGCTCCGCCGCCCGGAACACCAGCACCTCGGGACCATCGTACGGCACGGACTCGTGCCAGACTCGCATGCACTCGTAGGCGCAGAGGCGCTCTGCCGGCAGGCGGGACCAGGCCCGCGCGTTGCGCAGCACCTGCTGACTGGAGCGCGAAATCGCCGCCACCCGCAAATCCGGTGGGCCCTGTGGCGCACCTGCCTCCGCGAGTTCCGGCGCCAGCAGCGCAATGCGCTTAGGCGGGAACCCGCCGTGCCGCGCCAGCAGCGCCGCCGTCGTGGCCCCGACCGGGCCGCCGCCAATGATCGCAATGTCGAACTCGCTGGGCATGCGTGGCGGGCGCGGCTCAGGCCACGGGCAGGCCGCGCATCAGGCGCGGTGTGTCGTCGCCGAATCCCCAGCTCAGGCGCGCCAGCGCGTCCTTGGCAGCGGGGGACAGGCCAAAGAGGCTCAGGCCGATATTGCGCAGCAGCGGGATGCCGGGCCGTTCACTGGCGAAGAGTTTCACGAGCCCGTCGGTGAAACCGATCATGCCGTGACGATCAGCCGCGCGCCGGCGCTCGAACTCCTCGAGCAGCGAGGGGGCACCCGGATCGGGCGCTTGCGCGAACATTTCCGCCAGCAGGGCCGCATCGCGCAGCCCCAGATTGAAACCCTGTCCCGCCACCGGATGCAGTGCCTGGGACGCATTGCCGACCAGCACGGCGCGCTGCCCGGCCATGGTTTCGGTGCGGCTCAGGGAAAGCGGGTAGGAGCCGCGAGCGCCGGCACCCTGAATGCGGCCCACGCGCCAGCCGAAGCTGTGCTGCAGCTCAGCCATGAACGCGGCGCCATCGAGCGCCAGCACCTGCACGGCGCGCTCCGGGGCCAAGGTCCACACCACCGTGTAGCGCCCGTCCGCCAGCGGCAGCACCGCGAGCGGTCCGGCAGGCGTAAAGCGCTCGTAGGCCACGCCGCTCGCCGGCCGGTCGGTGGCGATATGCACCACGACGGCCACCTGCCGGTAGTCCTCGACCATGGCCGCGATGCCCGCCGCGCCACGCACGAGCGAGTGCGCACCGTCCGCGGCCACGATGACGCGGGCCGTAAATTCCTCCGTTGCCGCCGTGCCGCGCACCGTCAGCCGCGCACCGTCGTGCCCGAGACGCGCCTCGAGGACGCGCGCGGGATTGCGCACCAGGATCTGGGGCCGCTGCGCGAGCGCCTGCCAGAGCGCGGCGCCGATGTGGCGGTTGGACACGACGTAGCCCAGCGCTTCCAACCCCTGCTCCGCTGCGCACAGGCGGGCCGCACCGAAACGCCCGGCATCCGACACCCGAATTTCCCGGACAGGACCGGCATGTGCTGCCAGATGGCGCCACACGCCAAGGGCCTCGAAGATGCGCCGGCTCCCATTGCCCAGTGCGGTGGTGCGATCATCGAAACTGGGCTGGCTGGCGCCATCGACCGGCACCGCCTCGATGAGCACCACGCGCAATTTTGTATCGGCAAGTGCCACCGCCAGGCTGGCACCGACCATGCCGCCGCCGACGATGGCGACATCGACCGGGGCGGCCGCGCGCGCGCTCATGCGGCCGCCATCAGCCTCTCGATGGCGTCCGCGGCGGTCGGTACGCCGGCCGTCAGCACTTCATGGCCGGTGCGGGTCACGGCCACATCGTCCTCGATGCGCACGCCGATGTTCCAGAAGCGCTTCGGCACGCCCCTGCTGCCCGCAGGAATGTAGATACCCGGTTCCACGGTCAGGACCATTCCGGGTTCAAACACCCGCCATTCGTTGCCGACCTTGTAATCACCGACATCGTGCACGTCGATGCCGAGCCAGTGCCCGGTGCGGTGCATGAAGAATTTCTTGTAGGCCCCGTCCTTGATGAGACTGGCGAGCGGTCCCTTGAGCAGCCCGATGCGCACCAGGCCCTGCGTGATCGCCCGCACCGCGGCATCGTGCGGCTCATTCCAGTGATTGCCGGGTTTCACCTTGGCAAAGGCGGCGTGCTGCGCGGCCAGCACCACGTCGTAGACGGCGCGCTGTTCGGGGCTGTAGCGGCCGTTGACCGGGAAAGTGCGCGTGATGTCGGAGGCGTAGTACTCGTGCTCACAGCCGGCATCGATCAGCAGCAGGTCGCCTGCCTTAAGCGGCTGGTTGTTGTCGCGGTAGTGCAGCACGCAGGAATTGGCCCCACCCCCGACGATCGGGTGGTAGGACGTATCGGCGCCATGGCGGCCGAATTCATGCACCAGTTCGGCCATGACCTCGTACTCGGTGCGCCCGGGGCGGCAAAAGCGCATGGCGCGGATGTGCGCGCCCGCGCCGATCTGGCCGGCGCGGCGCATGATCGACAGCTCCTTGCGGCTCTTGAACAGGCGCATGTCGTGCAGCACGTGGTCGAGGGCCACGAATTCCTGCGGCTGATGCGCACCCGCGCGCGCCTGCGCACGCAGGGTATTCACCCAGCTGACCACGCGCTGGTCGAAGTCGTAATACTTGCCCATGGTGTAGTAGACCCGGGCGCGGCTCTCGATGAGCCCGGGCAGGATCTCGTCGATGTCGCTGATGGGAAAGGCGTCGTCGGCACCGTAATCCCGGCGCACCCCTTCCGGGCCGGAGCGCTTGCCGTCCCAGATCTCCCGTTCGGCGTTGCGCTCGCGCACGAACATCACGAATTCGCCCTGTGGCCGCCCCGGGATCAGTACCCCGACGGCCTCGGGCTCGCCAAACCCGGTGAGGTAGTGGAAATCGCTGTCCTGGCGGAAGTTGTAGAGCACGTCGTTGTTGCGGGTGCGCTCGGGCGCCGCCGGCAGCACCGCTATTGCATCCTTGCCCATCACCCGCATCAGCTGGCGGCGGCGGCGGGCAAATTCCTCGGCCATCTTGCTGTTCATAGGGAGCCTCTGATCAGACCAGCGTCGGTTGACGCATCAATGTAGAGGGAGCCGGGGCGACGCCGCCGGGTGCCTCAGGGCGCCCAGTTCTTCGAACACCACCTGCACTCCGACCCGCACGAATTCCACCAGTTCCGCCAGCGCCGCCTCGTTGGCCTCGAGCCCTTCGCGCTCGTCGACCCCCGCCCGCATGATCTGCGCCAGGTCGCGCACGATCTCCCCGGCATCACCCGGCAGCTGCTCAGGATCAGGCGCTACGCTGGTGCCCAGCCCATAAACGAAGCCATTGCACCACAGCGTGAGGGCCTCGGTGCGCAGCTCGATCGGCGCTTCGTCGTCGGGCATCAGCAGACTGAACTGCATCTGCGTGCCGGTGAGCGCCGCACGCGTCTCATCGTAGACCTCGCGCAGCTGCGCCGCGGCATCGCCCGGGGCCGCGCCTTCGGGAAGAATCTCGGCCAGCCAGTCTTCCAACCGGTAAGCTCCAGTCGCGCACAGGGCCCCTGCCAGAGTGCCGTGCGCTTCGGCGGGCTCGGTGACCGCTCTGGATTCTGACAAAAGGCGTTTGACTTGATCGTAGTTGCTGTGGCTGGCCACGTGATTCCGGCCGCATGGACTGACCGCGGGCATGGTAGGGCGCGCCACGTCCACACGCAACCGCTACACTGTTTACCTACATTTCCAGCATTTCGATTGACCGCACTCGTGGCGCGGAACTATAGTTTTCGCATGGCAGACAGCAAAGGCAGCGCGAATCTCGACCTGGAGCTCAAGCGCCTCGAAAAGCGCCTGGAAGAACTGGTCGCGACCATGCACCGTCTCAAGGAAGAGAACCGAGCCTTGCGGCAGCGCCAGGACGGCCTCGCGGCGGAGAAGACTACGGTGATGAGCCGCAGCGAACAGGTGCGTGCCCGGGTCGAAGCGATGATCGGGCGGCTCAAGTCGATGGAGCACACGGCTTGAGCGCGGCCGAAGCCACGCGCGTCAGCGTCCGTATCCTCGACCGGGACTACTTCATCGCCTGCCCACAGGAAGAGCGCAGCGATCTGCTCGACAGCGCCGCTTTCCTGAATGCCCGCATGAAGGAAATCCGCGATACGGGCAAGGTTGTGGGCGTGGATCGCATTGCCGTGATGGCGGCCCTGAATATTGCCAATGAAATGCTGCGCCAGCGTGAACAGGATCACGGTTCGCAGGCCGACATCGGCGTTCGCGTGCGTACGCTGCGCGAACGTGTCGAATCTGCGCTTCAGAAAGGACAGCAGCTCGATCTTTAGTGTAGAGTCGGACACGCGTCGCCTGTGGTGTTCGATAAGCGGGCTGGGTTACCTCTCGACCCTAAGTTGAAACACCCCGGGATCTGACCTTGCTGGCAGCATTGTGCAAGTCTGCCCCGAGCAGAAAGCCTTACCTGCCGCAGGAAGTCCCACTTGTTGCTCTGGTCGAGAGCAACGGTTCGCACCGGCATTACGGGTGACGCTTCTTTTCCAATTTGGCGCAGCGCCGAGCCGACTTGCCCCAACAATCACCACAGTCGCGCCCCGCGCTGCGCCGCGCCCTGCTCGCTGGCCGTGCCGCGCTCTCACCCACAGAGCGCGCCGCGGCCCAGCGGCGCATACTCGATCATGTGGCGCGCCTGCCGGCGCTCCGGCCCGGCGCCACGGTTGGCCTGTACGTCTCGCGCGGCTCAGAAGTCGCCACCGAAGCGATCCGGGCTCTGGCCCGAAGCCGCGGCTGCCGCGTCTATCTGCCGCTCATTACTGATCACGAGAACATGCAGATGGAGTTCCACGCCGATCACGGCCGCCCCCTGCGCCAGAACCGCTATCAGATCGGCGAGCCTGTCGGCGGCCGGACCATCGCCGCCCCCGCGCTCGCCGTGGTGCTGATGCCGCTGGTCGGCATGGACGACTTCGGCAACCGGCTTGGCAATGGCGCCGGCTACTACGATCGGTGGCTCGCCTTCCGGCGTGGAACGCACGGCACCCCACTGCTGGTGGGACTGGCATTCGAGTGCCAGAGGCACACGCTCATTGAGCCGCAGGTGCATGACGTGCCGCTCGATGGCGTGATAACCGAGAATGGCCTGCAAGTGTTTGCTCCCAGGCATTGATTCATGGGCTATTGGCTGCTCAAGACAGAGCCCGGTACCTTCGGCATCGACCATCTCGCTGCGCTCCCGCAGCGCACCTCGGCCTGGGACGGCGTGCGCAACTATCAGGCGCGCAATTTCCTGCGGGATCAGGTGCGAGTCGGCGATCAGGCATTCATTTACCACTCGAGCTGCGCGCTGCCGGGGATTGTCGGCATTGCCGGGGTGGTGCGGGCTGCGTACCCGGACGCGACGGCCTTTGACCGGCGCCACAGGCACTTCGACGCCGGCAGCGATCCAGCATCGCCGCGCTGGTTCGTCATCGACGTGCAACTGCAGCGCCGCCTTGAACGCGTGATCACACTCGATGAATTGCGCGCGCACGCGGCTGACAAACTGCGCGGCATGAAGCTCCTGCAACGTGGCAGTCGACTCTCGGTGATGCCCGTCGACGCGGCTCATTGGCAGTTCATCCTGTCGCTCGAACGAGTGTGAGCAAGTTCACATCGACCGTTGCGCGAATCACTCGCTTGTTTTTTTGTGCCTCGTGTATATACTCCGTCCCCGGACTAACCTGATATATGGAGACTGTTCATGGCTAAGGCAAAGAAAAAGGCCAAGAAGAAAGCTGCGAAGAAGAAGTAAGGGCCTTTACTTCGAGGCGGGTGGGAATCAAATCTCACACGCCTGATTCAAAGCTGAGACTGTGCCCGCGAAAGCGGGCACAGTCATTTTTGAGGCTGGAAAACATGGCACTTTCCGCTCAGGAGAAGAAGCAGCGCGTCGCCGGGGCGGCGCTGGATTATCTGCGCGAGGGAATGCTGCTCGGCGTCGGCACCGGTTCCACCGTCAATGCCCTGATCGACCAACTCGGACCCTGGAAGTCGCGCCTGCGTGGCGCGGTATCCAGCTCGGAGGCCAGCACCGCCAGGCTCCGTGCCATCGGCATTCCGGTGTTTGAGCTCAACGACAACCCGGAACTCGAGCTGTACATTGACGGCGCGGACGAGGCCAACGCCCGCCGCGAACTCATCAAGGGCGGCGGCGGCGCCCTCACCCGGGAAAAGATCATTGCCGCCGCCGCGCGCACTTTTGTCTGCATTGTCGACGACAGCAAACTGGTCGACGTACTCGGTCAGTTTCCGTTGCCCGTGGAAGTGGTCCCGATGGCACGCACGCTGGTGACCGGCCAGCTCGCGCAGCTTGGCGGACGTGCGGTGTGGCGGAGCGGTGTCGTCACGGACAACGGGAACGAGATCCTCGATGTCCACGGGCTGCGAATTACGGATCCCGTTCGCCTGGAATCGGCCCTCAACCAGCTCGCCGGCGTGGTGACGGTCGGCCTGTTCGCCGCCCGGCCGGCCGATGTGCTGATCGTGGGGAGCGGGGCGGGCGTGCGCACGCTGTAGTGCGGCGGGTTGGCTGGGGGACTAGGATTCGAACCTAGGTTAGCGGAGTCAGAGTCCGCGGTCCTACCACTAGACGATCCCCCATCCGTACGCCGGCCGAAGATCCTAGCAGACCCTGCACGGCGAGCGCACCGCCACTGCCGGAGCGGCAGGCGGAGCTCTGAGGACTAGCGCTTGGAGTATTGCGGGCCGCGGCGGGCTTTGCGCCGTCCGACCTTCTTGCGTTCGACCTCGCGGGCATCGCGGGTGACGAAGCCCGCCTGACGCAGGGGCTGGCGCAGCGTCGCATCGTACTTCATCAGCGCCCGGGCAATGCCGTGGCGAATGGCGCCGGCCTGGCCGGTGATCCCGCCACCGCGCACCTGCACCTTGATGTCGAACTTCCCGGTGAGCTGCACCAGTTCGAGCGGCTGGCGCACGATCATGCGGCCGGTCTCGCGTCCAAAGAACTCATCGATGGGCCGATCATTGATGGTGATGCGCCCGGTGCCCGCCTGCAGATGCACGCGGGCCGTGGAAGTCTTGCGCCGGCCGGTGCCGTAGTCTGTGGAGGCTGCCATGTGTGGATCCTGAAGCTCTAGAGTGCGAGGGGCTTGGGCTGCTGGGCGGTGTGAGGATGCTTGCCGCCAGCGAAGACATGGAGCTTGCGGTACATGTTCCGGCCCAGCGTGTTTTTCGGCAGCATGCCCTTGATCGCAAACTGCAGCGCGCGCTCGGGGTGCTCAGCCAGCAGCTTGCCCAGTGCGATCGACTTGAGGTTGCCGAGATACCCGGTGTGCTGGTGGTACATCTTGTCGTCGAGCTTGTTGCCCGTGACGGCAATCTTCTCGGCGTTCAGCACCACGATGTGGTCGCCCATGTTCACGTGGGGGCTGTAGTCCACCTTGTGCTTGCCCTTGAGCCGATGGGCGATCTGCGAGGCCAGGCGCCCCAGGGTCCTCCCGCTGGCGTCGACCACGTACCAGTCACCGCGCACGGTGGCGGCATTGGCAAATTTCGTCTTCATGATTAAAGGGAACCTGGAAAAAAGGGCGCGAAAGTGTACTCAAGCGCCCCCCGGTTTGCAAAAGAGTCCATCCGGGGAGGCTGGCCCTGCCCGCCTGTGCCCGGCGACTCTCTATAATGTAGGCATGCCTGGGCCCCAACCGCCTGATTTCACCCTGGATAGCCTGTTGGGCGCGGCCGACAACGCCCTGCGGGCCCTGTTTGCCCCTGCCCGGGCCTCCCGGGCGCCCCCGGACCTGCCGGACACCGCTCCCCTGGGCGAAACCGACCGGCGCCTGGTGGCAGGCCTGATGAGGGTCAATCACGCCGGCGAAATCGCTGCCCAGGCGCTCTACCACGGGCAGGCCCTGATGGCCCGCTCTGATGAAACGCGGCAATTCCTGCTGCGGGCGGCGGCCGAGGAAGGCGATCACCTGGCCTGGTGTGAACAGCGCCTCCGGGAGCTCGGTGATCGCACCAGCCTGCTCAATCCCTTCTGGTATGCCGGCGCCTTCGCGATCGGCGCGATGGCGGCCGCCTTCAGCGATCGCCTCAGCCTGGGTTTCGTGCGGGAAACGGAACGCCAGGTGGAGGGGCACCTGAGCGAGCACCTGGCCAGGCTTCCGGCGGCGGATGGACGGAGCCGGCATATTCTGGAGACCATGCAGCGGGAGGAGACCGGACACGCGCAGGCGGCGCAGGCGGCTGGAGCTGGTGAGCTGCCCTCACCGCTGCGCATCTTGATGGGATTGACCTCCAAGCTGATGACGCGCAGCGCCTACTATGTTTAACCCAGCTCAAAAGCCTTGCAGTGACCGGGACATATGTAATAAAAGGCAGTCATGAACAACCTGCAACATGAACAGAGCAGCCGCGGTATGGAAGAGACTGTCAGAGCATTGAGCGACATTCCGGCAATCAACCGCTTCCTGAGTTACTGCCGCGTTCGTACCGTGCCTTCCAAGACGGTGTTGATACATGCCGGCGACCTTCCCGACGTTCTGTACTACGTCATCAGCGGCTCCGTGGAAGTGATGATCGAGGACGAGGAAGGCAACGAAATGGTGCTGGCCTACCTCAACAAGGGGCAGTTCTTCGGGGAGATGGGCCTGTTCTACGAGCAGCCGACGCGCAGCGCCTGGGTGCGCACGCGCAGCGCCTGTGAGCTCGCGGAAATGACGTATCCGCGATTCCGTCAGGTGGCGACCGAGAGCCCCGGATTGATTTTCGAGCTGGCGACCCAGCTGGCCACGCGCCTGGATCGCACCAACCGCAAGCTCGGCGACCTCGCATTTGTCGACGTCACGGGCCGCGTCGCGCACGCCATCATGGATCTGTGCAACGAGCCGGACGCGATGACGCATCCGGAGGGCATGCAGATCAAGGTATCGCGGCAGGAACTCTCGCGGCTGATCGGCTGTTCGCGCGAGATGGCCGGCCGTGTGCTCAAGGTGCTCGAGGAACAGGGCCTGCTGCGCGCCACGGGCAAGACCATCGTGGTGTTCAACGCCCGGCCGAAAATGAAGACCCGGCCGGTCGTGATTCCTTCCCGTGGTGGCGCCGGCGCCGCGGCGGCGAAGCCGACGGCCGCCATGACGTCGGATGATGACGACGAAGACGACGAGGACGACGAAGCCTGATCAGGCGGTGATAGCGTCGGCCGCGGCGATGGCCGCGCGCATGGCGCGAATCGTCGCTGCGTAATCACTGCTTCCGTAGATGGCCGAGCCGGCCACGAAGGTGTCTGCGCCGGCGCGCGCCACGGCGGCGATGTTGTCAGTCCGGATGCCACCATCCACCTCGACGCGGATCTCGCGGCCACTGGCACGGACCCGCCGCCGCACTTCGGCAATTTTCGGTAACACTCCGGCAATGAATTGTTGGCCGGCGAACCCGGGGTTGACCGACATCAGCAGCACCAGGTCGAGCTTTTCGAGCGTGTAATCCAGCCAGTCGAGCGGCGTTGCCGGATTGAACACCAGACCCGGGCGGCAGCCCTGCTCACGTATCAGGGCGATCGTGCGATCGACGTGCTCGCTGGCTTCCGGGTGAAAGCTGATGTAGGTGGCGCCGGCGCGCGCAAAATCCGGCACCAGCCGGTCGACCGGCCGCACCATCAGGTGCACGTCGATCGGTGCCTTGACACCATGCTTGCGCAACGCCTCGCACACCAGCGGCCCGACGGTCAGGTTCGGCACGTAGTGGTTGTCCATCACGTCGAAGTGCACCAGGTCCGCGCCCGCCGCCAGCACCGCGTCCACTTCGGCGCCCAACCGCGCGAAATTGGCCGAGAGTATCGAAGGCGCGATCCAGGGGACTGCCATGGCAGAGGAGTCTACCCGAGCTCACCGGCGCGCGGCAGTGCCGTTCATCGCATGCCGCGCGCGCTGCGGATCAGTTCGTAGGCGGCCTGAATCTGCTGGGTGCGTTCCTTGGCGCGCTCGAGCATCGATTCGGGCAGGCCGTTGGCCTGCAGCTTGTCGGGATGATTGCGGCTCATCTGCCGGCGGTAGGCTTTCACCACCTGTTCGTCGCTGGCCCCGGCCGCCACCTCGAGCAGGGTGTAGGCCTGCTTGAGCTGATCGGTCCCGGCCTGCGCGCTGGCGCCGCTCGCCGACTGCGCCCCATTCATGCGCCAGCGCATCAGCGCCTCGAGGCGCGCGAAATCGCCGCTCGTCAAGCCCAGCAGTTGCCCCGCCTGCAGGAGGCGCGCACGCGGCGCGGCCCCGAGGCCGTTGCCCGCCAGCGAGGCCTGCAGCTGGATCTCCATGAAGAACTGGGCCAGCTGCGGAAAGGCACGCAGCAGCGGCTGCAGCTCCTGCAGCGTGGCCTCGAGAGAGAAGTCCGGCTGCTTGCCCTCTGAGTAATAGGCGATCGCCTGGCGTACCTGTGCGGAATTCAGGTGTAACGCCGCCATCACGGCGCGGGCCGCGCTGATCTCCTGTTCCGACACGCGGCCGTCCGCCTTGGCGATGTGGCCCATGACGCGGAAGGTCGCGGGGAAGAACAGTTCCTGCACCCGCGCCGCCGCGCCGGGGCCGGGTTGCTCAGGTATCGCACTGCCGCGGTCCAACTGATGGCCCACGAACAGCCCGAGCAGGGCCCCGAGCGGGCCGCCGAGCCACAATCCGATCGCCCCACCGATGATCTTGCCGTTCCAGCCCATGATTTGCTTTGCTTGACCCCGCCGCCGGGCGGGCGGCAAGATGCGCGCCCTCGCGCCTGACAGTGCTATGGTAACCGAGCTTGGACGACGCTCCCGCAACCATCTACGAAACTTCGCTCCGTGGGCTCCGGCTGCTTCATCGCGGCAAGGTGCGCGACATCTACGAGGTCGACGCGCAGCATCTGCTGATCGTCACTACCGACCGCCTCAGTGCCTTCGATGTCGTGCTGCCCGACCCGATTCCGGGCAAGGGACGGGTCCTGCATCAGATCTCCGAGTTCTGGTTCGATCAGACGCAGCAGCTCGTATCCAATCATCGCAGCACCAGAACGCTGACCGATCTCATCCAGGATCCTGCCGAGCGCGCCGCGCTCCGCGGCCGCGCCGCGATCGTCAGGCGGCTCGAGGCCCTGCCGATCGAAGCCGTGGTGCGCGGATATCTTTCGGGTTCGGGCTGGAAGGATTACCAGCAGAGCGGCGCGATCTGCGGCATCCCCCTGCCGCGCCGGCTCCGCCTCGCCGATGAACTGCCCGAACCGATCTTCACACCGGCGACCAAGGCCGCCGCAGGGGAGCACGACCAGAACATCGATTTCGCCACCGTCGAAACGCGGCTCGGCGCCGCGCGCGCCGTCGCCGTGCGCGATGCCGCCATCGAGCTGTACCGGCACGCGGCCCGCCACGCGCGCGCCCGCGGCATCATCATCGCGGACACCAAGTTCGAATTCGGCATCGACGCGCACGGCACGCTGACCCTCATCGACGAGGTGCTGACGCCCGACTCCAGCCGTTTCTGGCCCGCAAGTACCTGGCGTCCCGGCGCGAGCCCGCCTTCCTTCGACAAGCAGTTCGTGCGCGATTACCTGGAGACCGTGCAGTGGGACAAGCGCGCCCCGGGCCCGAATCTGCCCGCCGCAATCATTGCGCGCACGGCTGAGAAGTACGCGGAAGCGCTCGCCCGCCTGACCGGCCCACCCACCGGCCAGGCCTGAGGAATTCGCACATGTGGCAGCGGGCGCGCAACTCTTTTGAAGCATGGCTGTTCGGCGCGGCGTCCGGGATGCGCGTTGGTGAGCGGGCGCGCCGCTTCGCGCAATATCCTTATGCGCTGCTGCGCGATCTGCTGGGCGGCCAGCTCAGTATTCACGCCATGGGGCTGGTCTATGCCACGCTCCTGGCGCTGGTGCCGCTGGTGGCCTTCAGCTTTGCGCTCCTCAAGGTGTTTGGGGCGCACCGCGAGCTTGAACCGCTGATCTACGAATTCTTTCGCCCGATGGGTGATGCGGCCGGGCCGCTGACCGAGAAGGTCATGGACTTCGCCGATCACGTGCGCGGCGGCATCGTCGGCTCGGTGGGTCTGGCCCTCCTGGTCTGGACGCTGATCGCGACGCTCAAGAAAGTCGAGGATAGCCTCAACTTCGTCTGGCACGTGGAGGTGCCGCGCAGCTTCGTGCGCCGCTTCGTCGAATATCTCGCGCTGCTTGTGGTCGCGCCGCTCCTGATCGGCGCCCTGGTCGGCATGGCGCACATCACCTCGGCCAACAAGTCGGTCGTACTGCTCACGCACCTGCCGCTCATCAGCCAGCTGCGCAGCACCGCCCTCGCGCTCTCGCCTTACGCGATCGTCAGCGCCGCTTTTGCGGTGCTCTATGCGCTGGTACCGAACACGCGCGTGCGAGCGGTGCCGGCGCTGGTTGGCGGACTGACCGGTGGTGTGCTGTGGGCCGCGGTCGGCGGCGTGTTCACCTCATTCATCGTCTCGATCACCCGACTGTCGATTGTCTACGCCGGCTTCGCCATCTTCGTCGCCGCGCTCATCTGGATCTACTTTGCCTGGCTGATTCTGCTGCTGGGCGCGCAGCTGTCGTTTTACGTGCAAAATCCCAGCTACCTGCGCATCGGCATGCGCGAGCCGCGCTTGTCCAATACCGAGACCGAGCAGTTGGCCCTGGGCATCATGTACCTGGTTGCCCATGCTCATCTGCACGGCAGTGAGCGCTGGAGCATCAACTCCCTTGCCGCCCAGCTCGCCATCCCCGGTATCGCGCTCACGCGCATCACCGACGCCCTGGAGGCGGCGGGACTCCTGGTCAGCACTGCCGAGGAAACCCTGCTGCCCGGGCGGGATTCCGGCCAGATCCGGCTGCGGGAGATAATCGCCGTCGCCCGGGCGGCCAACAGCGTGCATGGCGAGGCCCGCCCTGCCGGCCCACCGGCCGTGGCCGGCGTGTGTGCGGATCTCGAAGGCGCGTGGCGCGAGCGCCTGGGCGATCGCGACCTGGAGTCGCTGGTGATGAGTTAGGCGCAGAGCCTACTCCCCGGCGATCGTCATCCCCTCGACCAGCACCGAGCCGCAGCGGGTCGCTCCCTGCGTGTCCACATCGGTGCCGAGCGCCACGATGCCGCGGTACATCTCGCGCAGGTTCCCGGCGATCGTGATCTCATGCACCGGATAGGTGATCGCGCCGTTCTCGACCCAGAAGCCGCTGGCGCCGCGTGAATAGTCGCCGGTCACCCCGTTGACACCCTGCCCCATCATTTCGGTCACGTACAGGCCGCTGCCCATCTGCCTGAGCAGGCCGGCGAAATCAGTGCTGGCCGCCGGCGCGCCGATGAGCAGATTGTGCACGCCGCCGGCATTGCCGGTGGTCTTGAGCCCGAGCTTGCGGGCCGAATAGCTGCCGAGCACGTAGCCATCGAGCACGCCATCGTGCACCAGCTCGCGATCGCGCGTCGCGACGCCCTCAGAGTCGTACGCCCCGCTGGCCAGGGCGCGCGGCAGGTAAGGCCGCTCCTGTATCTGCAGAAACGACGGGAACACCTGCTCACCGGCGGCATCGAGCAGGAAGGAGGCGCGCCGATACTGGCTGGCGCCGCGTATCGCGCCGATGAAATGGCCGTACAGCCCGCGCGCCATCTGCGGCGAGAACAGCACGGCTGCGCGGCGCGTGCCCAGCCGCTGCGCGCCCAGGCGCGCGAGCGCCCGCTCGGCGGCACGGCGGCCGAGCTCGGGACCGGGCTGCAGTTCCGCCTGATGGCGCGCCACCGAGTACCAGTAGTCGCGCTGCATGTCAGTGCCGGATTGCGCCAGGAGCGCACAGCTCAGCGAGTGGCTGGTGCTGGGGCACCCGGCCAGGAAGCCGTGGGTGTTGCCGTACACGCGCACGCCGCGATGCGTCGCGAGCGACGCGCCTTCGGAGTTCGTCAGCCGCTCATCGACGGCGAGCCCGGCCGCCTCACATTCGCGCGCCAGCTCAACGGCCTGCTCCGCATCGATCTCCCAGGGATGATCGAGGTCCAGATCCGGAAAGACCTGCGCCATCGCTTCGGCATCGGCGAGCCCGGCGCAATCGTCGCTGGCCGTGTAGCGTGCAATCGTGCAGGCCTTGGCCACCGTCTGGCTCACCGCCTCGGGCCGCAGATCGGCCGTGCTGGCCGAGCCTTTGCAGTAGCCGAAGTAGACGGTGACGGCCATGCCCCGATCGCGGTGGTGCTCGATCGTGTCGACCTCACCCATGCGCACGGTGACCGTCAGGCCCTGCTGCACGCTGGCGTCCGCGTCCGCCGCACTGGCGCCCGCCGCGCGGGCCTGCGCCAGGGCGCTGCTCACCACCTGCTGCAGTTCCGGAATCCGCGTCGCGTCGGCTTGCCTGTGCATGGCAGAATTGTAGCAGCGCGCAGCACCGCGCCCGGCCGGATCGCTCAAATGAACCCAGCAGACGATGTCGACGACGAGGGCTACAAGGAACGCCCGAGCCGCTCGGCGCGCAAGCGCGCCGCCGAATACATGCAAAAGCTCGGCGTACGGCTGGTGGGGCTGCGGGAGGCGCAGCTGGCGAGTCTCGTTCTCCCGGAGGAGCTGCGCGAGGCCCTGCGCGAAGCGCGCCGCCTGCGGGGCCAATCGGCGCTCGCGCGCCAGTACCAGTACATCGGCCGGCTGATGCGCGAGCTCGATCCGGAGCCGATCGAGCAGGCGCTGGCCCTCGCTGCGGGCCCGGGCGGGCCGCGTGCTAAAATCCGCCGATGAAACCGCTCGTCGGCATCATCATGGGCTCGGCCTCCGACTGGGAATGCCTGCGATCCGCCGGCGAGATTCTCGATAAACTGGGCATCGCCCATGAAGTGCGCGTGGTCTCGGCGCACCGCACGCCGGACCTGCTGTTCGAATACGCCACCACGGCGGCGGGCCGCGGAATCGAAGTGCTGATCGCCGGTGCCGGGGGCGCCGCGCACCTGCCTGGCATGGCGGCCGCGAAGAGCGCGCTGCCGGTGCTGGGTGTGCCGGTGCAATCCCGGGCGCTCAACGGCCTGGACTCGCTCCTCTCGATCGTGCAGATGCCCGCCGGCGTGCCGGTCGCCACCTTTGCCATCGGCGCGGCGGGCGCCGCCAATGCGGCCCTGTTCGCCGCCGCCATCCTCGCGGGTCGCCACGGCGAGATCGCCGATGCACTCGCCCGCTACCGGCGCGCGCAGACCGAAGCGGTCCTGGCCCATCCGGATCCGCGGAATCCGGCGGCATGACCGTCGGGGTCGTGGGCGCCGGCCAGCTCGGCCGCATGCTCGCGCTCGCGGGTTACCCACTGGGCCTCGACTTCCTGTTCCTCGACCGCAGCGCGGATGCGCCGGCGGCGGCGCTGGCGCCGATCCTGGTCGGCGATTTCACCGATGCCAAGCAGCTGCGCAAGCTCGCGAGGCGGAGCCAGGTCATCAGTTTCGATTGGGAGAATGTCTCGGTCGAGGCCCTGCGGACCGCGACGCGTGGTCTGAGCACGCGTATTGCACCCCCGTTGCGGGCGCTTGCCACCGGCCAGGACCGCGTGGCGGAGAAACGCCTGTTCCAGCGACTGGGCGTGCCGACCACGCGTTTTGCGGCCGTGCATTCGCAGGCCGGACTCGAACGCGCGGCGGCACTCATTGGACTGCCCGGCGTGGTCAAGACCCGGCGCCTGGGTTATGACGGCAAGGGGCAGCGCGTCGTTCACGATCGCGCCGCGCTGGCGGCCGCCTGGCGAGCGCTCGGGGACGCGGCGCTGATCTACGAAGAGTTCGTGCCGTTCGAGGCTGAGGTCTCGGCCCTCGGCGTGCGCGCACGGGACGGGAGCGAAGCGCTGTACCCCTTGACGCGCAACTGGCACGCGCAGGGGATCCTGCGCCTGAGCGTGGCGCCCTGGAAGGCCCCGGCCATCGAGCGCCAGGCCCGCGCGCACCTGCGGGCGGTTTTGCGTGCGTTCAAGTACGTGGGCGTATTGGCGATCGAGTTTTTTGTCCGCGACGGCCGGCTGATCGCCAACGAACTCGCACCGCGCGTGCACAACTCCGGTCATTGGACGATCGAAGGGGCGATCACCAGCCAGTTTGAAAATCACCTGCGGGCGATCTGCGGGCTGCCGCTCGGCAGCACCGCTCCCGTGGGCCACGCCGCCATGGTGAATCTCATCGGCCGCATGCCCGCGCGCGCCGCGATGCTCGCCCAGCCGGGCACCCATCTGCACGACTACGGCAAACAGGCGCGGGCGGGGCGCAAGCTCGGTCACTGCACGCTGGTGGCGCCAACAGCGCGCGAGCGCGACCGGCGCACCCGGGAGCTGCTCCGGTATCTGGCGGTGTCACTGGACCGCGCACCCTGAAGTCCCGCGGTTGAGGCCCGCAGGCGTCGTGCTCAGCCCGCTTCGTCGCCGCTTTCTCCAGGCGGACGGCCGCGGCGCACGTAATCGGTGCTGGTGGCACGGTAATCCCGCCGGCGCATTCCGACCATCAGCCCCGCGACCATTGCCACCAGTCCCCCCACCGCGCACAGCGTGCTCCACCAGCGGTCACGGTCCCGATAGCTCAACCACAGCAGCAGGGCGCCTGCCAGCACGTACAGGGCCGGCAGGCTTTCATAAATGGGTCTATGGAGGCGCGTCACCCTTACATGCTAGCGCGCGGCCGTGACAAGGTCGAACGCCGCGGCATGGGCGGCGCCCTTTGCCGTACGTTCGCTACGCAGTCCCGCCTACCGTCAGCGCATCGACGCGCAGCGTAGGCTGCCCGACGCCCACCGGCACGCTCTGGCCTTCCTTGCCGCAGGTGCCGACGCCGGCATCGAGCTTCAGGTCGTTCCCGACCATCGCGACGCGGGTGAGCACATCAGGTCCGTTGCCGATGAGCGTGGCGCCCTTGATGGGCGCGCCGACCCTGCCGTTCTCGATCAGATAGCCCTCGCTCACCGAGAACACGAATTTGCCGGAGGTGATATCGACCTGCCCACCCCCGAAATTCACGGCGTAGATGCCGCGATCGACGGAGCGGATAATTTCCTCGGGTACGTAGGGTCCGGCCAGCATGTAGGTGTTGGTCATGCGCGGCATGGTCACGTGTGCGAAGGATTCACGACGGCCGTTGCCCGTCGGGGCCACGCCCATGAGCCGGGCGTTGAGCCGATCCTGCAGGTAGCCACGCAGGATCCCGTCCTCGATCAGCGTCGTGCACTGCGTCGGGGTGCCTTCATCGTCGATGTTGAGCGAGCCGCGACGGCCCGCGAGCGTTCCGTCATCGACCACGGTGCAGCCGGGGCTGGCGACGCGCTGGCCGATCCGGCCGCTGAAGGCGGAGGTGCCCTTGCGATTGAAGTCGCCCTCGAGTCCATGTCCGATCGCCTCGTGCAGCAGGATGCCGGGCCAGCCCGGTCCGAGCACGACCGTCATCGTGCCCGCCGGCGCATTCACCGCCTCCAGATTCACCAGTGCCTGGCGCACCGCCTCGCGGGCCAGCTCCAGCGGCCGGTCCTCGCTCACCAGTTCGGCGAGCGTGTAGCGGCCGCCGGCGCCCGCGTAACCCTGCTCGCGCCGACCATTGTGCTCGGCGATCACCGACACGTTCATGCGCACCAGCGGCCGCACGTCGGCCGCCAGCGTGCCGTCGCTCGTGGCGACGAGGATGACTTCATGCACGGCGTGCACGCTGGCCATCACCCGCACGATGCGCGGATCCATGCGGCGGGTCTCGCGATCGACACGTTCGAGCCAGGCCACTTTCTGCTCGTCGGCGAGGCTCAGCAGCGGGTCCACCGGCTGGTAGAGCTGGTGCCCGTTGATGCGCCGCCAGGCCTGCACCGCCCCGGACCCGCCGCGAACGGCGATGGCACGCGCGGCGCGCGCGGCTTCCTCGAGCGCCAGGGGCTGGATTTCATCGGAGTAGGCAAAGCCGGTGCGCTCGCCGGCCAGCGCGCGCACCCCAACGCCCTGCCCGATGCTGGCGCTGCCTTCCTTGACGATGCCATCCTCGAGCGCCCACGATTCTTCCCGCGAGACCTGAAAATACAGATCGGCAGCGTCCACCTGGGCGCCGAGCACCAGATCGAGGGCCTGCCCGAGGCGCCCCGGATCCAGCCCGGCCGGCGCGAGCAGTCCCTTCTGTGCAAGCTGCATGGCCGCTTCACTCATGCTGGAACAGCCCCTCGCGGCGGTGCGCGAGCGCGGGGAAACTCTGGCGCGCCTCAGCCTGCGCCGGCCGGTCGATATCGCCGGTGATCACGCCTTCCCCTTCGGGCAACTGCGCCAGGATGCGGCCCCAGAAATCAATGATCAGGCTGTGCCCCCAGGTGCGCCGGCCATTGGCATGCAGGCCCGTCTGCGCGCCAGCGACAACATAGCAGAGATTCTCGATCGCCCGCGCACGCAGGAGCGGCTCCCAGTGCGCCTCACCCGTGGGCGCCGTAAAGGCGGCGGGCACCACCAGCCACTGCGCGCCCGCGGCGACGAGCCGCCGATAAAGTTCCGGAAAACGCACGTCATAGCAGATCGACAGCCCGAGCCGGCCGGCGGGAGTATCGATGACGCGGGTCGCATCGCCGGGCGCCATGTGGGCCGACTCGCGATAGCTCTCCTGGCGCTCGGGCAGATCCACGTCGAAGAGGTGGATCTTGTCATAGCGCGCCTTGCGCGCGCCGTCGGCGCCGTAGACCAGGCAGGACTGCGCCAGCCGCCCATCGGCCCCGCCGGCGATCGGCACCGAACCGGCGACGATCCACAGCTTAAGCTCACGGGCCGTGCGCGCCAGGAATTCCTGCACCGGCCCGCTGCCGTCGGCTTCGGCGTGCGCACGGCGGTCGGCGTCCCGCCGCGCCATGAGCGAGAAGTTCTCGGGCAGGAGCGCCACGCTGGCGCCGCGCGCCGCAGCGAGGCGCAACAGGCGGGCCGCGCTGGCGAGGTTTTCCCCCGGGTCAGCCCCGGAGCTCATCTGCACCGCGGCCACGCGCTCAGGTCGGGTCGGCTCTGCGTCCATGCACTCAGGCTAGCACGACATCGAACTGCTCGATGCTGTAGAGCGCCTCCGACTGCAGGCGTATCGGCTTGCGCACCCGCTGCTCCAGGTCCGCGAACACCGGGGCCTCCTCGTCGAGCAGCCGCTCGACCACCTCCGCGTGCGCCAGGATCAGCAGCTCCCTGACCTGGGGCTGGGCACCCTGACGCAGCGCCTCACGGTAAATGTCGTGACAGACTGTCTCGACGCTGCGCGCGAACCCGCGACCCTGGCAGGTCGGGCAGGGCTCGCACAGCAGATGCCCGAGGCTCTCGCGGGTGCGCTTGCGCGTCAGGGCCACCAGCCCGAGGGGCGCGCCCGGGGCGATCTGGGCCTGCGCCCGATCGGCGGCGAGGGCCTCCTGCAGCGCCGCCAGCAGCTGCTCGCGGTGCGCCGCGTCCTGCATGTCGATGAAATCGATGATGATGATCCCGCCGAGGTTGCGCAGGCGCAGCTGGCGAGCGATGGTCAGCACGGCTTCGAGATTGGTGCGGTAAACCGTGTCCTCGGCGCTGCGCGTGCCGACGTAGCCACCGGTGTTCACATCGACGGTGGTCATCGATTCGGTCTGATCGATCACGATGTGGCCGCCGGATTTCAGCTGCACCTTGCGATCCAGGGCGCGGGCGATCTCCTCCTCCACGCCGTACAGCTCGAACAGCGGCCGGGGGCCGGTGTAGTACTCGATGCGCTCGACGGCCTCGGGCATGAAGGCGGCGGCGAACTGGCGCATGCGCTCACCTTCCTCGGCGCTGTCGACCAGCACGCGGCGTACGTCCGGCCCCAGCTCGTCGCGCAGCATGCGCGCACCGAGCGGCAGATCCGAGTGCACCCGCGTAGCCGTCGCCGCCCGCAGGCTTTCCTGGCGCACCTGTTCCCACAGGCGTGCCAGGTACAGCATGTCGGCGCGCAGCGCCTCCAGGGGTGCGCGGTGGGCGGCGGTGCGCACGATATAGCCGCCCTGCCCGCCACTGGTGGCTGCCAGTTCGCGCACCAGGGCGCGGAAGTGCTCGCGCGTCCCCTCATCGTCGATGCGCGCGGAAACCCCCACGCCGCGGCCGAAAGGCATGTACACCAGGAATCGCGACGGGAGCGACACCAGGGTGGTGAGGCGCGCGCCCTTCGTGCCCAGGGGCTCCTTGAGCACCTGCACCAGGATGTCCTGGCCGGGCATGACGAGGCCCGCAATATCCTCCACCGGTGGCGGGCCTTCCTCCGCCTCCGGCGGCACCGCGCTGGCGATATCGCTGGCGTGCAGGAACGCCGTGCGCTCCAGCCCGATGTCGATGAATGCCGCCTGCATGCCGGGCAGCACTCGCGACACGCGGCCCTTGTACAGATTGCCCACGATGCCGCGCCGGCCGGCGCGCTCGACGTACACGTCCTGCGTGCCCCCATTCTCGATAAGCGCGGCGCGCGTCTCGCGCGGCGTCACGTTGACCAGGATTTCACGCATCGGGGCCCGCCTCGCGCGCCGGACTTTTGAGCTGCCAGCGCGGCACGTCCGCAGCATCCAGGAGTGCCGCGGTCTCGAACAGCGGCAGACCCACGACACCGGAGTAGCTGCCGCGCAGTTCGCTCACGAAGGCCGCGCCCAGGCCCTGGATGGCGTAGCCCCCCGCCTTGTCGCGCGGCTCGCCGCTCTCCCAGTAGGCAGCGCACTCGGTCTGCGCCAGCTCGCGAAAACTCACCTCACTGCGGCTCAGCCGCTGCGCGCTGCCTTGCGGTCCGACCAGGGCGACGGCCGTCAGGACCTCATGCGTGCGTCCGGACAGCCGCGCCAGCATGCGCAGGGCGGCGCTGCGATCGGCGGGCTTGCCCAGCATCTGCCCATCGATGACCACTGTGGTATCGGCACCAAGCACCGGCAGCAGCGTCGCCGTGCTCAGGCCTGGAAGCGCGGCCGCCCGCCAGACCTGGGTCGCCTTGGCCAGTGCCAGGCGCTGCACGCAGTCCGCGGCCGATTCCCCGCCGAGCGCGGCCTCGCAGAGCTCCGCGACGGCGACCCGGTGCGGCACGCCGAGCTGCCACAGCAGCTCGCGCCGCCGTGGCGAGGCCGAGGCGAGCACCAGCGCCGGGAGCATTTTCCCGGGGTGCGCAGTCGGGTGGTCGCTGGCGCTCACGAGGCTCGATGATACGGATGACCGGCCAGCACTGTCGCGGCACGATACAGCTGCTCGGCGAGCAGGACACGCACCAGCGCGTGCGGAAAGGTGAGCGCTGAGAGCGACCAGCGCAGCTGCGCGCGCGCCAGCACCGCCGCATCCAGGCCATCGGGACCGCCGATGATGAAACTCAGGGGCTCGCCCGCCTGGCGCCGCAGGCCCAGCCATTCGCTGAGCTGCACCGTCGTAAATGAGCGGCCGCGTTCATCCAGTGCCACCGCAAACTCACGCGCCGCCAGCAGCGCCAGGATGCGCTCCCCTTCTGTCGCAACGGCCCGGGCCGCATCCGTCCCGCCCGGGCGCCGCGCCATCGGCACCTCGACCAGCTCGAGCGCCGCGGCGCCCCGCAGGCGCCGCGAATAATCCGCCACGGCCGCGTCGACCCAGGCGCTCATGCGCGTGCCCACTGCGATCAGGCGTATGCGCATGGGTCAGCCGCGGCGCCGAAGCGCGTTGCGCTCAGCGGCGCGCGCGCGCGCCGGCCGCGCTGCGGCGGCGCTGGGCCTGCGGAACTTCCCACAGTTGTTCGAGCGCATAGAACTCCCGCACTCGCGGCAGCATCACGTGCACCAGCAGGTCCTGCAGATCGACCAGGACCCATTCCCCGTCCTGCTTGCCCTCCGTCCCCAACGGACGTCGCCCGGCCGCCTTGGCCTCCACGATCACGTTCTCGGCGATCGATCGCACGTGCCGGTCAGAGGTGCCCGAAGCCACGATCATGGTGTCCGCGACGTCGGTCAGGCCGCGCACATCAAGCACCCGGATATTGACCGCCTTCATGTCTTCGAGAGCCTTGAGAGCCAGTTTTTCCAGCGCCACCAGCGCCGCGCTGCGCGGAACCCTGGCGCTTCGCCCTGCCACCGCCGCAACCGGCTTAGGTCTGGCTTTGCCCCGGGACTTGCGGGCGGTCGTGGTCATGCCTGGGGGATTACCTCTGCGCTCATGGCTGGCGCTGAGCATAGCACTGGGTGGAGACAATCAGTTCGCGCACCGCCTCGGGTACCAGATAGCGCAGATCCCGTCCGGAGTAGATGAGCTGGCGCAAGTCGGTGGACGAGATCTCCAGCTGCGTCACCGCCTGCACGTAGACGCGCCCGGCCCGGGACTGATGCAGGTCTCGCACGCTCCCGGTACCGCGATCGACCATCACCTCGCCGAGCGGACCGGTGATGGGCGCCTTCCAGCCAGGGCGGTGCGCCACCACGACATGGGCCAGCTCGAAGATCTGTTGCCAGCGGTCCCAGTTGGGCAACCCCAGGAAAGCGTCCATGCCCAGCAGCAGGCACAGGGAGCGATCGGGGTACTCGGCACGCAGGTCCAGTAGCGTGTCCACCGAATAGGAGATGCCGGGGCGGCGCATTTCACGCTCGTCGACCACGAAACCGCTCTGTCCGGCGACGGCGGCACGCACCATTTGCAGGCGCAACTCGGCCGGGGCCAGCGTGGGCTCGCGGTGCGGAGGATTGGCGGTCGGCAGGAATCGCACCTGCGCCAGACGGAGCGATTGCCACAGCTCGAAGGCCGTGCGCAGGTGGCCATAGTGAACCGGATCGAAAGTACCGCCGAACAGCCCGATCGGTTCGCTCATGCGCGCCGCAGCTCCGGCAGGCTCGCCGCGCGCGGCAGGGGGAGGGTGCGCAGGCCGCACATCTCGGCCACCAGGAGGGCCATCACGTCCCAGGCCTCGCCGTGCGCCTGCCCCTTGGCCACCCGGTCGGCCAGCGCCGCGCGCGCCACCAGGCGGGACATCGACACGGCGCGCGCCACCTTCGCTTCACCGTGCAGCGCGCGCACCAGCCACCACAGGATTCGCACGGACTCATCGCCCTCGGCCCGAAGCGCGGCCAGCACCCGCAGGGCCCGCACCGCGTCGCCCTCGGCGATCGCCTGCACCAGCGCGGCGACCTCGAAGCGGGCGTTCTCGCCCGTGGCCTCGGCCAGCTGCTCCAGTGACAGCTTCGCCCCGCTGCCAAAGCGCAGCAGCAGCTTGTCGATCTCCTGTTGCGCCGCCAGCAGGTTGCCCTCCGTACTGGCCGCGAGCAACCCCAGGGCCTCGGCCGACAGCTCCACTCCTGCCGCCCGGAGCCGTTGCTGCAGCCACTCGGGATAGCGCGCCGCCTGGGGCGGCCACAGCGCCAGCCAGGCGCCTCGCTCCTGCACCTCGCGCACCCATTCGGAGCCCGCGCTGTCGCGATCGAGTTTGCCGGTGACGATGAGCAGCAGCAGCTCCTCGCCCGCCGCAGCGATGAGCCTGAGCAGAGCCGTGAGGCCATGCCCGGGCTTTCCCGTGGCCATGCGCACCTCGAGGATCCGGCGGCTCGCGAACAGCGATTGGTTGCGGGCGATGCTCAGGGCCTGATCCCAGACTGCTGCCGAGCGGTCGATGTAGAGCTGTTCGCGCTCCTCGAAGCCGAGCGCGCGGGCACGGGCGCGGATGGCGTCCAGTGCCTCGGAAGCCAGCAGCGGCTCATCGCCACTCAGCAGATAAACGGGCAGTAACTGCTCGGCGAGCTGCCTGGAAAGTGTGTCGGCGGTGAGTCTCAAATGTGAACGCCTTGAGGTCCTGGCCCTGTCTGATCCTCTCAAGGATGGCAAGACTAGCGCAATCGCTGCGAGTGGTGTGACTTGCCGGCGGCGCGCCGGACAGACTACGCTGGCGCCATGGCCACCGTATTCGAACGCATCATCGCCGGCGAACTGCCGGCCCAGATCGTGCATAAGGACGAGCGGGTCACGGCCTTTCGCGACCTGCATCCGCGCGCGCCGGTGCATATCCTGATCGTGCCCAACAAGCCTATTCCCACCGCCAACGACATTGCGGATGCCGACGAGGCGTTGATCGGCCACCTGTACACGGTGGCCCGCGACTTGGCGCGCCGTGAAGGCATTGCCGAGGATGGCTACCGGTTGATCATCAACTGCAACGCGCACGGCGGCCAGGAGGTCTACCACCTCCACGTGCACCTGCTCGGCGGCCGGCCGCTTGGGTCCATGGTGTCCGCGTGAGCCGCGCGAGTGCGCTCTACCCGCCGGTCCGCCCCTATCGCCGGGGCTGGCTGCGGGTGTCGCGACGCCACGAAGTGTACTTCGAGGAGTGTGGCAATCCGCAGGGCAAGCCCGCGGTATTCCTGCACGGCGGTCCAGGCGGCGGCACCACCCCCGCGATGCGCCGCTTCTTCAATCCGCGCCGCTACCGCATCGTGCTGTTCGATCAGCGCGGCTGCGGCAAGAGCCGCCCGCACGCCTCGCTCATCGAGAACACGACCTGGGATCTGGTGGCGGATATCGAGCGGCTGCGCCGGCACCTCGGGATCAGCCAGTGGCAGGTGTTCGGCGGCTCCTGGGGTTCGACCCTGGCGCTGGCCTATGCGCAGCGCCACCCGCGGCGCGTGAGTGAACTCGTGCTGCGCGGGATCTTCCTGGTGCGGCGCTCCGAGCTCGAGTGGTTCTATCAGGATCCGCTGGGCGCGGGCGCGCTGTTTCCCGATCGCTGGGAGGAGTTCGTGGCGCCCATCCCCGAGCGTGAGCGCCGCGACATGATGGGCGCCTACTATCGGCGCCTGACCTCGCGCAGCGCCAGGGTGCGGGCGCGTGCCGCGCGCGCCTGGTCGGTCTGGGAAGCGGCCACGAGCTATCTGCGCGCGAGGGAGAGCGACATCTCCAGATTTACCGATCCGGAATTCGCCGCGGCCTTCGCCCGCATCGAGTGCCACTACTTCGTCAATCGCGGCTTTCTCAAGCGCGAAGACCAGCTGCTGCGTGGAGTGGACAGGATCCGGCATATTCCCGCCGTCATCGTTCAGGGCCGCTACGACGTGGTCTGCCCGATGCGCAGCGCCTGGGCCCTGCATCGTGCCTGGCCCGAGGCGCAGTTGCAGGTGATCCCGGACGCGGGTCATTCGGCCTTCGAGCCCGGCAACGCGCGGGCGCTGGTGGCCGCCACTGACGCTTACGCCCGGGCTAAGCCGCGCGCAACCGCCCGCTCAAAGCCCCGCGCTCGTCGATAATGCCTTGCGCCTGCAACCAGGCGCGGGCATCCTCGGCATCCTGCTCGAACCAGGCGCGCGCGCTGCCCAGCCTGAAGCTG
>Ga0193713_1000002_pt1 | contig 62919 bp, 57 predicted proteins | sample H3a2metaG_FD_143054 | JGI IMG/M metagenome (GOLD analysis project Ga0193713, IMG submission 143054) | Soil microbial communities from a riparian zone of the East river system, Colorado, United States - H3a2 | ecosystem: Environmental > Terrestrial > Soil > Riparian zone | place: USA: East River... | reverse complement strand
GCTGAGTAAAGAGGAAGGCGGACGTCACACCCCGTTCTTCACCAATTACCGGCCACAGTTTTACTTCCGTACTACGGACGTGACTGGCACCGTTAAGTTGCCTGAAGGCGTAGAAATGGTTATGCCCGGCGACAACATCTCAATCGAAGTCGAGCTGATCACGCCAATCGCGATGGAAAAAACGATTCGCTTCGCCATTCGTGAAGGCGGCAAGACGGTCGGCGCCGGTCGCGTGAGCGATATTCTGGATTAAAATTCTTCCTCTACCTCTCACTCTGCTTTCTTGAGCGGATGACGAAGGAAGAGGAGATTAAGAGGAAGCGGAAGAGGAAGATTAAGAACGCCAGTAGCTCAATTGGTAGAGTAGCGGTCTCCAAAACCGTCGGTTGGGGGTTCGAGTCCCTCCTGGCGTGGTTAAACAGACTGGGAATGCCTAACGTTCCAATATCGAACTCTGAATTCGAAACGACAGCAGATGCATAAGTTGGACGTTGGGCGTTGGATGTTGGATGTTGTTTTGATTTAGATGATCACCAAAGTTAAGAACTTCTTCAGCGAAGTGAAGGTCGAGCTGCAGAAATGCTCCTGGCCTTGGGACCCGAAGGAGAAAGGATTCCGCCGGTACAAGGAACTGAGCGACTCGACCGTTGTGGTCGTTATCGCAATGTTATTGCTCGGTGGATATGTCGCGCTTTTCGATCTCGTTTTGGTGAACGTAGTCCACTTTTTCACGCGGTTGCACTGATTATGGCACAAACGCTCGCAGGGAAAGATCAATGGTTCGTCGTGCATGTGCTTTCCGGTCAGGAAAACAAGGTGCGCGAGAACATCTTGAAACGCGTCAAAACGGAAGAAATGGGCGACTTGATTTACGAAGTGCTCGTCCCGACTGAGCGCGTCTCGGAAATCAAGAAGGGGAAGAAGAGCGAGACGACGCGGAAATTTTTTCCCGGCTATCTGATTGTTAACATGCATTTGCTCGATGAGAACAATCAGCTTGTCGGGCGCACCTGGTACTTCATCCGCGACACACCCGGCGTGATCGGGTTTGCTGGCACCAAGGACAAACCGATCCCAATGCGGCAATCAGAGGTGGACAGCATGCTCGCTCAAATGAAAGAGCGCGAAGAAAAGGTGAAGCCGAAGGTCAGCTTTGAGGTTGGCGAATCGGTGAAAGTCGCCGACGGCCCATTCCAAAACCAGACCGGAATCGTCGAAGAGATCGATCCCGAGCGCGGCAAACTCCGTGTCTCCGTCACCATTTTCGGTCGCGCAACTCCAGTGGAATTGGAATATTGGCAGGTCGAGCGCGGATGATGGTTATGTCGATCGAAGTCGAGACATTTCTCGTTTCAAAATAAGGTCACACAATGGCAAAAGAAAAAGTAGCTGAAATCAAACTGCAGATTCCCGCAGGCCAGGCTAACCCTGCACCGCCGGTCGGAACTGCGCTCGGGCCGCGCGGCGTCAACATCATGGCATTCTGCAAGGAATTTAACGCCACGACTCAGAAACAAGCTGGCGATATTCTACCGGTCGTCATCACTGTTTACAAAGACAAATCGTTCACGTTCATCACGAAGAGTCCGCCCGCTGCGATTCTCTTGAAGAAAGCGGCCAACATTGCCGCCGGTTCCAAGGAGCCTAACAAAACCAAGGTCGGCAAGGTCACGCGCAAACAAGTCATGGACATCGTGAACACCAAGCGCAAAGACCTGAACGCGCGCAATGACGAAGCGGCTTTCCGCATGATTGCCGGCACCGCGCGTCAAATGGGCCTCGAAATCGTCGATTAGATCAGCCGCTACTTCGGAACATTGCTTGCCTCGCCGAGAAGTTCCCACTCCTGCAGCGCGATTGGCACATTGCCGTTTTTCCAGACGAAATCATGGAAAGAGCGCAGATTGAATTTTCCGCCCTCCCGCATCCGCCCGTCGGCGAGGAATTTTATGATCTGTAACTTGCCGATCTGATAGGTAATGGCCTGACCCGGGCCGGTTGCGAAGGCGATCGCTTCCTGACGCGCCGTCTGTTCGTCCATCGGGACTTTCTCCTGTAGATATTTGGCGGCTTGGTCGAGCGTGAATTCGCCGAGCGCGAGTTTTACATCCACCTCCACGCGCAGCGCGCGGAGTCGCATAAAATTGTAAATGATCTCGCGCGTGTGCGGGCTGTCGTCGAACAGGCCTGCTTGTAACATCATTTCTTCTGCATAAAAGCCGATCCCTTCGTTTGCCCCCGAGTCGTAGTAATGCTGCCGGATCGGGTCATCATGTTTCCATGAAAGACACAGCTGAAAATAGTGGCCGGGAATTCCTTCGTGAACGATGATTGGCCGCGGGTCTTCCGCCGTTGCTTGCCAGAAGTAACCGAGCTTTCCTGAAGGCTCGGTCACGTAGCGGATGCAATTCTCATTCAACCGCGATGGCGACGTGAAGTCGTCCATCTCGCCGAAGCCTTGCAACGCGCGCAAATATTCCGGCATCGGACGCAGCGTGTAACGCTGAACCCAGTTGGGGACGGTCAGGATGCCGTGGTCCTCGAGAAATTTTCGGATTTGAAGTTCTTTCGCTGCCGCATCCTTGATCCAATCATCAATGTTGTCGGCGATCTTAAGCGGCGGCACATTCTTGTTACGGTTTTTCTCGAATGCCTCGAAAGCGACGGCGCGGTTCCATTCCAGTCTGCCCATTGCTAAAAGTTCTTCAGGCGAATAGGGCATCAGCGCGACATTCTTGAGGAAAAATAAGTAGGCGTCGCGCCCGAGGGCCATTTCATTTGGCAGCGACGGCAACATTACTCGAAGTTTTTCGCGAAAACGGTCGAGCGCATCCGCCGCGCGATCAGTCGCGCTGTTCAACTCCTGCTCCGTGAGAGTTGTGGATTTCAGCGATGCCGTTGCCATTTGGCGCAGACGCGGCCGAATATTTTCCAGCCCTTCGATTGCCACTGTGGCAAATGGTGCCGGAGGCTTATCCAGGTTCACGACGCCTTGTTGCAGGATCGAAGGAATATTTTCGATGCGTGTGAGAATTTCCCGGCTACGTGTTGGGTCATACGGCCCGGGTGTGGTGAGCGCTTCGACCACCGGCGTGAGTGTCTGCGCGATATAAAAATTCGGATCGCGTTTCCAGCGCGGATTAATGTCCAGTTCCCAGCGAACCCGTGCCAGGGCTGAACCGATCAGGCGATAGTCAACCTGCTGCTGGATCGGCCGAGTGTTTGCATCCAGTTTTTTCCAGCGCGCTTCGAATTCACCCAGATCTTTTCGCTGGCTATCGATGCTGGATCGCGACCAATCGCGAACTCCTCCTGGCCGCTCGATTCGGTTCACGTCATCGCCAGTAAACGGCGCGTATTTCGCGCGCCATGCCCAGAAATCGTTCGCTAATTTGTCTAGTGACTCGGTTTCAGCCGAAGCATTGATTAACAACAGCGCAAAAAGAAAAACTCCCGCCCAGCTTTTCTTCATGGCCAATTAATCAGCGCCACGCCGCAGGGTGATCACGCCAGGATTTTTGCCGGGCCGATACATCGACGCGCCGTAACAGAGCGCGGCGGATTTTTCGCGCGCATAACGAATCTTGTTCAGTTTTTCGTCCCAGTGTTCCATGTAGGAGCAGTTTGCCGTTTTACCGCCGGGAATCGGCACGTAGCGATTTTCTGTAAACGTGAGGAAGGCTGCTTCGCCGGGAAGCGGAATTGGAGCAGCCCAGTTAGGCGACAGCCTCACAAGACGCGGGCCGTTTAGATCGAGCGCGAAAACGGTGTCACCATCAGTGCTGTTCAAGTGCAGATCGAAAAATGCGAGGTGCAACGGTCCATCGAATAGAAAATGTTGGTCTTTATCATGGCTGTCGTGCAGCAAACCATAGACGCCGTAAAACCCGGGCAGTTTTTCAAATTCCGTCTCTGCTCCCGTTTTTAAATCGCGGAACAGGTAATGTTTTCCATGACCCGGCCCGTCGACCTGATCATCTTCGTCGTTTGGATCTTCGCGTAAGATCAATTCGACAGAACCATCAGGCGATTTGTAAGTGGGTATTGGCGTTGCGGTGGGGGATACAGATTCCTCAGGTGAAGCTGATGAGTTGGGAGATGCCGATTCCTCAGTCTCGACATTTGTGAAATACGGCGAACTTTTCGCAGCGACATACCAATCCGGCGCAATCTCCAATTTTTTCAATGCTTTGCCGAGTGGATCAATGCCCCAAAATTCGCGAGTGTTATTGGATCTTTCGCGTGTGAAGACAATCATGCTGCCATCAGGCGCAAAAATTGGAGCGGAATCTTGTCCAGAGTTATCATTCGTTAATTGCCGCACCAGTTTTCCGTCCTCACGAAACAGATAGAGATGGGAGTGGCTCGTTCCCTCCGCCTGCAGATAACGAATTGCGATCACGATTTCCGAAGCGCCTCGGGCTGGTGTCCCAAGCAGCAAAGAGGTGCCCGTGAGCACCACAATTCCCAGAACGCAGCGCATCATCACAGCGGAAGTTGAATCGTGCCGGGATGGGTCGCGTCGTGATACACCTGCACGTGACAGGTGCGCGCGTCCTTAGAGGTCTCCTCTGCGACGACTCCGCCCGAACAGTAATTCTTCTCCAGGTGGATGGAGTTTGGCGAAGAAATGACAAGCCGCATCCGACTGCCTTTCATCAAACGGCGCGCAACAAACAACCCAGGATTGAAGTTGCAGCGAACGATTTCGCCCGGCTTGACTAATTCCCCTTCACGCAATGATTCACGATAACGTAAACGGCGAATATCGCTCCAAAGCGCGATGCTTGTGCCATCGGGCTGGATTTCGTACAGATTGGCGGAGAGATCGACATCGGGCGCGTCGATTGATACCCATAACGTTACCGCCGGGCAGCCTATGAGCGGCGTTTCCTTAGGCAGCGGCTCGGTGTGGTACACGAAACCGTCCTTGCCGATGCTCAACGCATACGTTTGATCGATGCCTGCCGTTTTTTCTTTCGGATCGATCCCATCAACTGTTTCGCCGCGCGTGGTATCCAGCGGATCGTAAATGAATGTGTCCGAACCCTCGTTGGCCCGCTTTTCAGTAAGCGAGCCGGAACGAAAGACGCCATTCGCATCCCCGTTTTTGGAATCAAGGTAAAAACTTTGAGGGTTTACGACGAGGGTTTCGAAACTGTCGGCGTATTTCCATTCTCCGTTTGCGCCGCTGTTTCCCGGCGCGAGCAAATAGTAAGCGACCTGGTTTTTGAGAAATTCCGGCCTAGGGCCGCTCTTCATTGTCCAGTCATACCATTGCCGATGGAGATCGTTAAGATCGATAACCGCCGCAGGTCCGAACTTTATGCCCGCGACTTCATCTGTAGGCGTGCGCGTCCCCGCGTGGTCCCATGGGCCAATGATCATAAAATGTTTCGCGCGCGCTTCTGGAGAGGCATTTGCCAGATGATCCCGGTAATAGGATAGGGCGCCCAATTCATCGCCATCGTATTGGGCAGTGATTGTTAAAATTGGCAGCGTAATCTTCTGGAACTGCTGGTCGGTCGGTACCATCGCGTCGTAGTACGCATCGACTACCGGGTGTTTGAGGATGCGTTGAAAATTGAGCGAGGGATTTCCGACAAACGAATCGAGCGATTTAAACGGGATGTGTTTCTTGTAAGCGTCCAGGAATTTTGTGCGCCAGAATTTTTGATCAGAAAAAAGATTGTCTTGCGCAGCGTGCCCGCTGGTAAGCGTGTACCATCGCATGTCGTACGTTAGACCGACGTTTTGGGTCGAAGGATAATCGAGTCCCGGATGAGCGGCTGCAGCGGGAACGATTGTCGCCAAATGTGGCGGGAATTCCTTCGCCGTCGCCCATTGATCGAATCCTGCGTAGGAACCGCCCCACATTGCAATCTTGCCGTCGCAAAACGGTTGCTTGGCCACCACTCGACGACGTCGTAGCCATCGCGCGGGTCGTTCGCAAATGGTTCGAACTCACCGCCGGAATTTCCGCGACCGCGAACATCGACAAGCGCGAATGCGTATCGATGCGACGCGAAGTAGGCGCCGCGCGCGTGGTACGTATCTGAGATGTAAGGCGTGAGTGTGAAGACCACCGGCGTCTTCGGTAACGATCCGTCCGGCGTTTTCGGCAGATACAATGTCGCGTTCAGTTCGACCTTGTCGCGCATGGGGATTTTCACGCCCCAGCGAAGGTCGTAGTCGGCCGGCGGTTGCGACGGCGATGGTCTTGGGCTTGGGGTTTGCGCGAAGACCGTTGCGGCAAAAGGCGCGCACAGTGCCGCAGCCAGGATCGACGCCAACGAAATAATCGTGGCTAGCGAAGAAGTTCGGAATTTCACCTTGTCGGATTCAAGCGAGGAGGAGCAGGAAGGCAAGAACGTTGATTACGGATCACTTCTGGTTAGCTGGCCATCGGAGGAGGTGCAAGCAACATGCCATCGTTTGCAGGAAGGCGAGTTTGCGAGACGATAGGCCATGGCCCGCGAGCTTTCGAAGAACATACAACCTCATAAAGCCAAAACTCGGGAGAAGGTTACGAGCCGCGCTCCGGCGTCAAAGTCGGATATGCAAATAAATGCCGGAGCAATTTCTTTTTCCCGAGCCGAGCTATTCTGTGCCGGCATCGTCTTTTTGGTCGCACTCCTTCTTTATTGCTGGACGCTCGCGCCGACGGTTACTCTTACTGACAGCGGAGAGCTAATTGTAGTTGCTCGCGGCTTGGGAATCGCACATCCGCCGGGCGTTCCGTTGTGGATCATTCTCGCCCATCTCGCATCGCTTGTGCCTTTTGGAAACATTGCGGTGCGGATTAACTTTTCGTCCGCGCTTTTTGCGGCGCTGGCTTGCGCGATGCTCACGCTTACGGTGGCAGAACTGACGATTACCGCGTCATATCTCGCCACGTCGAAGCGACGAAAGAAAGTCGCGCAGCAGAGTAAAACAGCTGAAGAATGGGGGCCTGCGCGCCTGTTGTTTGCTGTGCCCGCGCTAGGCGCGGGTTTGCTCATGGCGTTCTCCCGCACGCTTTGGTCGTATGCGACGATCACCGAGGTCTATACTCTGAATACGCTGCTCATCCTCGTTGTCTTCTTTCTAATGCTTCGATGGCGGCGACGGATCGTCGGAGACAAGATGCATGTCGGCACGGCGATCAATGCCGGCGAAGTCACTTCGCGGATTACAAGCTACGACGCTTACCTTTATGCGGCTGCGCTAGTGTTCGGGCTAGCGCTAGGCGTTCATCACGTTACCGTGGCACTAACTCTTTCTGCCATAACAGTCATTGTTTATCGAACGCAGGGCGTGAGGTTCTTCACCGGTAGACGATTGATTTATGCCGCCTTGATTTCAATTGGCGCACTGATCGCCGTTTATACCTACCTGCCGCTCGCGGCGTCGCGCTCGCCTGTCATTAACTGGGGCCATCCGCGTTCGCTGCAGGAAATTTGGTGGCACCTCACGGGCAGACAGTATCAGGTCTATTTCTCCTTTAGGCCGGAGATAATGGGAGAACAGTTTGCTGAATTCTGCAGAATGGCGCTGCGCGAGTTCGGCTTTCCGTGGCTTCCGTTGTCGCTGGTTCTGGCTGTCGCGGGCTTCGTTGACGCGTTCAAGCGAGACCGTACGACTTTCTGGTTTCTCCTGACTATCATCATCGCCGATTTGGCCTACGCCCTCAGTTACGAAATTGCGGAGGACAAGGATGCGTACTATCTGCCCACATTTATTTCGATCGCGATTGCCGCTGGTCGTGGCATTCGTTGGATGATTCGACGGGCCGTTTCCAAGCCCGTGCCGGCCGGGACGGTATCCGTAGTGGTTGCAACCGTTGTTTTGCTTGTTTGCGCGATTACTCTCGCTGCTAACTGGCCTTTTAATAATCGCAGGCAATACTTTATCGCGCATGATTACGTGGAAAATCTGTTGAGCGCGATCGCGCCCAACAGCCTTTTGCTCACGCTCGATTGGCAGGTTGTCTCCCCCATGTTCTACGCGCAGGAGATAGAACAACGCCGTCGCGACGTTAAGATTGTGGATATCAATCTCCTGCGTCGCTCGTGGTATTTCGATTACCTAAGTCGTGCTTATCCCGGTTTGGTCGAGCGCTCGCGCGACAAGATTGAAGCATTTGTTAAGAATCTCAAAGAATGGGAGCGCGATCCCGCAGCTTTTGCCAGGAGCCCGATGCTCACGCAAAGAATCAGCGCCGAATTTTTAGAGATGATTCAATCAATGGTGATGAACGAAAGCAGGGTTGCGCCTGTTTACATGACGAACGATTTGCTTTCCTCCGACTCAGTCAACGGCGAGCTGACCAGATGGCTTAGTCAAAAATATCAACTCGTTCCGCAAGGGCTTGTCTTTAATCTCGCGGACGGTCGGGGCTTTCATGATTCGCCTGATGTACATCTTCAAATCCGCGGCCTTGCCGACTGGAGACTGCGACTCGACAAAGGCGATCCAGTAAATGTCAAAGTGATACCGGTCTACACGAACATGCTGATTAATCGCGGCCGCTATCTGGCTTTATTTGGTCAACATGAGCGCGCCATTGCTGCTTTCGAACAGGCGCTCGCGCTCAAGCCGGATCTCGCCTTGGCGCGGCAGGGGCTCGCCGAAAGTGCGGCGAAAGCGCGGAAACCGTAGCGCAATTTCGTTTCACCATTCGCTGATTCAAGCTTCGCTCGTCATTCGGACTTCGTCATTTTCCCGGCGTCCTCTTGCTTTGTTGCGCGAACCTTTTATATGCGCGGGGATGAATGTCCTGGCTTGTGATCGATGGTTGCGTCTTATTCCGGCAATCCTGGCCTTTGCCATTGGGGCGATTCCAGTTCGGGCGGCTGACAATGTCATTGCGCTGAAAGCCGCGCGCTTGTTCGACGGAAAATCGAAATCACTCGTTCCAAATGGCGTCGTTCTCGTTCAAGGCGATAAGATTGTCGATGTTGGCAGCAATCTGGCTGTTCCAGGCGATGCGCAGGTGATCGATCTGGGCGACGCGACGCTCGCGCCGGGATTCATGGACGCACATACACATCTGACGCTGGATTACTCCGGCGATTACAATGTGCGCCGTCTGAGAGAGCTCGATCTCAACGTCTCCGAGCAGGCGATCATTGCCACGGCGCACGCGCGCGACACCGTCGAAGCAGGTTTTACTACCGTGCGCGATCTCGGGAGCCGATTCGTCAGCAGCCGTGAATTTGTCGATGTTGCCCTGCGCAATTCAATTAACAAAGGAGTAATCGTTGGTCCGCGCATGTTGGTGGCGACCAAGGGAATCGGCGCCACCGGCGGTCATTTCGATCCGACCAGCGGATTTCGTGATTTCCTTTTCGGACGTGAGCCGGATTACACGGATGGAATTATTGATAGTCCGGACGACGCGCGAAAAGCAGTACGGTTTGAAGTCAAGAATGGCGCGGATGTGATTAAGGCTGCAGTCTCGGGCGGCGTTCTTTCTTTAGTAGACGAAGTGGACACCCCGCAATTGACGCCGGCTGAGATGGCGGCAGTCGTTGATGAATCTCATCGCTTGCGCAAAAAAGTGGCAGTGCATTGTCATGGCGACCAAGCTGCCCGGGAAGCGATCGAGGCCGGCGTTGATTCCATTGAACACGGCTCATTTATGAAACCGGAAACGCTGACCCGGATGAAAAACAAGGGCGTCTTCCTGACGCCAACACTTATGGCTACCGAATGGATCATGAGCAACCTGGAGAATTATCCACCAGCATTGCAGGTCAAAGCGAAAGCCGCAGCAGTTGCGCGCTCAGACATGTTTCGCAACGCAGTAAAATTAGGCGTGAGAATTTCTTTCGGCACCGATGCCGCCGTTTTCCCACATGGTCAGAACGCGAAAGAGTTTAAGGTGATGGTTGATCTCGGAATGACGCCAATCGACGCGCTAAGATCTGCAACTGCCAATGATGCCGAGCTTTTTGGCATCGCGCAAAAAACTGGAACCCTGGAAAAAGGGAAATCCGCTGACATCATTGCGATGCCAGGTGATCCGACTACCGATATCACCGCGACCGAGCGGGTTCTGTTTGTCATGAAAGAGGGAAAAGTCATCAGGAAGGGACCGCTCACTGCGCACGCTGCCAAAGAGATAGATCCTGGAGAGATTGTGGTTCCGGTGGATTAATGCGCCGGCGGCGGTTAGCGCAGGGAAGTTGATTTTGACAAGATGAGGATCGCCGCTAAGATTCCCGTCCGCCGCAGGATTGAGCGGCTTAATATTTTGGCAGGAGCCCCGTGTTTTCTCTCAAGAGGCCGGGGCGATAGGACTGCACACCGACATGCAAAGAAATCGAAGCAAACGTTATCGCGCAGCCGCGCAACAGGTAGATCGCGCGAAGGCTTACAGTCTGCCCGAGGCCGTCTCGACACTGAAAAAATTTTCGCCGACTAAGTTTGATCAGACCGTGACGGTCTCATTCCGGCTTGGTGTTGATCCCAAGCAATCCGATCAGATGGTTCGCGGAACCTGTCCCCTTCCGCATGGGAGCGGCAAACAGGTTCGTGTCCTGGTTTTTGCCGAGGGCGAGTCCGCACAGGCAGCCAGAGAAGCAGGCGCGGAGTTTGTTGGGATGAAGGATTTAATTCAGAAGTGCCAGGAAGGTTTTCAGGATTTTGACGTTGCGATCGCAACGCCGGCAGCGATGGCAGAGGTGCGGAAATTGGGGAAGGTGCTTGGGCCGCGCGGACTGATGCCGAATCCGCGGACCGGAACGGTCACAGACGACACAGCCAAAGCGGTGCGGGAAGTGAAAGCCGGTCGCGTGGAGTTTAAGCTGGATAAGAACGGCAACGTGGCGGTGCCCGTTGGAAGATTTTCATTCGAGGAAAATGCGCTTGTGGAAAATGGAAACGCGGTGATCGAGGCAGTGGTTCGGGCTCGTCCCGCCAGCGCGAAAGGGCGGTACCTTGAAGGCGTGACAATCAGTGCGACCATGTCCCCCGGAGTTCGCGTTGACCCAGCGCCGTATTTGAGTGTGTAGTCTAAAAGACACAATATCGAAATAGAATGAGACCAGAAAAAGCCAGCGTTGTTTTGGATCTTACCGAGAAGCTGAAACGCTCTCCGTTCGTCCTGGTAACCGACTATCAGCGAATGAAAGTTGGCGATTTTAGCGAGTTGCGGAACCGACTGGCGCCGGCCGGTGCGGAGGTGCACGTCGTGAAGAACAATTTCCTCAAACGTGCCATGACCGATTCCGGTTTTCCGGAAGCAGGCGAGACGTTGACTGGTCAAACGGCGGTTGTTACAGGCGAGAAAGATGTGGCGCCAGTGGCAAAAATTTTCAAGACATTCGCGGCCGAATTCAAGCTCGCCGCGCTGAAGATTGGATTTGTTGATCGGGCGATTCTTTCCGCTGCAGAATTGGAAACGCTGGCAGACCTGCCAGCGCGCGAAGTTTTGCAGGCGCAATTGCTGGGAGTGCTCTTGTCTCCTGCAACGCGCTTCGTGCGATTACTGAACGAACCGGGCTCCGCATTTGCGCGGCTATTGAACGCGAAGGCAGCAAAGGGGGGCGCGGCCGCGCAAGCGACGGCGTAAAATAGTTTTCCGCTCGCGATGGCGGGTCGGGAATTGAAACGAAAACTGTCCGGGCCAGTGGCTATTGGCCTTAATTTTCCGAGAGCTTTCGGAAGCGGCAATTGGAGGAAATAAAAATGGCAGACACAGATAAATTGGTGGAGCAACTCAGCAACCTATCGGTGCTGGAGATTGCTGGGTTGGTCAAGCAACTGGAAGAAAAGTGGGGTGTGAGCGCAGCTGCACCAGTGGCAGTGGCTGCGGGCCCAGCCGCGGGGGGTGCAGCTGGCGGAGCGGCAGCTCCGGCAGCGGAAGAGAAAACCACGTTCGACGTGATCTTGAAGGAAATGGGCGCGAACAAGATTGCTGTGATCAAGGAGGTTCGCGGCGCGGTGCCTGGACTAGGCTTGGCTGAAGCAAAGGCGCTTGTCGAAGGCGCCCCGAAGACAATCAAGGAAGGCGTGACGAAGGAGGAGGCGGACGAGATCAAGAAAAAGATCGAGGCCGCTGGTGCAAAGGTCGAAATCAAATAGCGCGACGACTCGCTAGGTGGAGGTTGTTTGTCGCCGTCCATAATTCCGAAGGATGGGTGTGGACCACCCGTGGCACATTTTCCTTGCGGAGCAGAAATTTTAGGCTACTATCTTTTTCTGTTAGAAGCAGGCAGAACTTATTTTTAACCCGGCGCTCAACGGCAAAGCACAAGAATGGCAGCTGAACGGTGGTCAATTTGACAAACCGCCGTTTTGCGTGCATTTTTGTGCCCTTCGCTCGTTGCTGAGCCTCTAAAATCTTGCCCGTTTCGTCCACGATTTGGTGCGTGGACGTTGCGAGGCCTAACTCTTGGCTAGTGATTTATGTCGGAACGTATTTACTTTGGAAGCATCAAGGAAGGGATCGAACCGCCGAATCTAATTGAGGTTCAGGCCAATTCGTACGTTGATTTTCTTCAGAAGGACACCCCTTTTTCAAAGCGAAAAAATCAGGGACTCCAGGCCGTTTTCAAAGAGGTCTTTCCGATCGAGAGCTATGACGAAAAGGCGGTGCTCGATTTTAGCCACTATGAAATCGGGGAGCCTAAGTTAAGCGCGTTGGAGGCGCAGCGGGAAGGACAAACCTACAGCGCGCCATTGCACGTCACGTTCCAATTGCGCGAAGAAAAAGGCACGAAAGAAGAGAAAGTGTATATGGGTGAAATCCCCCTGATGACGCCCCAAGGGACGTTCGTCATTAACGGCGCAGAGCGCGTAGTGGTAAGTCAGTTGCATCGCTCTCCGGGGATTGCCTTTGAATCTACTGTCCACGTAAACGGTAAGGTGCTTTACAGTTTCCGGATCATTCCCGATCGGGGGTCATGGATTGAGGTCCAATTTGATACGGCTGATCTCCTTTACATTTATCTCGACCGACGCAAGAGGCGCCGGAAGTTTCTTGCCACCACGTTCCTGCGCGCCCTCGGCTACGGATCTGACGAAGACGTCATCAAGCTTTTTTACAACATCGAGACCCTGAAGCTAAGCGAGAAACTGGATGAAGAGAAGCTGGCCACCAAAGTGCTGACTGCGGAGATCCGCGACGGCGATGTGACTGTGGCGCGCGCGTTTGAACCGCTCACCCTGGCGACCGTCCGCCAGATCATGGGGCTTAAAATTCACGAGGTGAAAGTGATCGACATCTCTAACGATGACACCATCGTGAAGGCGCTTCGAAAAGATCCGGCGCACGACCAGGAAGAAGCGCTCAAGGACATTTACCGCCGTCTCCGCCCTGGCGATCCGCCGACTGTGGCCAATGCGCGTGCTTTGCTGAAAAGGCTCTTCTTTGATCCAAAGAAATACGATCTCGGGCGGGTCGGCCGTTACAAGATCAATCAAAAACTCGGGATCAACGTTGATCCTACCGAACGGATCCTAACCGACAAAGATTTTATCGCTGCTATCAAGTACCTGATCAATCTGCGACGGGGCGAAGGCACCCTTGATGATATTGATCACCTGGGTAGCCGTCGCGTGCGCACCGTTGGTGAGTTACTGGCGAACCAGTGCCGTGTTGGTCTTGCTCGCACGGAGCGTCTGGTCAAGGAGCGAATGACTCTGTTCGACATCAATGTGGACGGCATGACCCCGCAAAAGCTTATCAATCCAAAGGCGCTCAGTGCGGTCATCCGCGATTTCTTTGGCCGGTCGCAGCTTTCGCAGTTCATGGATCAAACGAATCCGCTCGCAGAGTTAACGCACAAGCGCCGTTTGTCGGCTCTTGGGCCGGGTGGTCTCAGCCGGGAGCGTGCCGGGTTCGAGGTGCGCGATGTTCATCCATCCCATTACGGGCGGATTTGTCCCATTGAAACGCCGGAAGGTCCAAACATCGGTCTGATTAGTTCGATGAGCACCTTCGCGCGCATCAATGAGTTCGGCTTTATCGAAACGCCCTATCGTAAAGTGGAAAAGGGCCGCGTGACCGATCAGATCGAATATCTTACTGCTGATCGCGAAGAGAATTTTCTCGTTGCGCAAGCCAATGCGCCTGTTGACGGGCGCGGACATTTCACAGGTGAAAAAGTATCAGTGCGTTACCGTGGCGACTTTCTCGAAGTCGATCCCTCCAAGGTGAACTACATGGACGTCTCGCCGAAACAGCTTGTATCGGTGGCGGCGGGCCTGATCCCGTTCCTCGAACACGATGACGCAAACCGGGCGCTGATGGGCTCTAACATGCAACGCCAGGGCGTGCCTCTCGTGGTTTCCGAGGCGCCGCTCGTTGGCACGGGCTTGGAAGACAAAGTGGCGCGAGATTCTCACGCGGTTGTTCTGGCAGCCGACAGCGGCAAGGTCGCTTCGGTTACGGCAGACCAAATCGTTGTCACGAAAGACGGTCATCTTCCCGAGAGCAAGAAGAAGCTCAAGACTGATCCGGAGGCTGGGATTCACGTTTATGAACTCCGCAAATTCATGCGATCAAATGCCGGCACGTGCGTGAACCAGAAGCCGATTGTGCACAAAGGTCAGCACGTGAAACGGGGTCAAGTCATCGCCGATGGTCCAAACACCGATCAAGGCGAGCTGGCTCTCGGACGCAACGTGCTCGTCGCGTTCATGCCTTGGAATGGATACAACTTCGAAGACGCCATCATGATTTCAGAAAAAGTGGTCAAGGAGGATGTTTACACCTCCATCCACATCGATGAATTCGAAATCGGCGCGCGAGATACCAAGCTCGGACCCGAAGAAATCACGCGCGATATTCCGAACGTCAGCGAAGAGGCTCTACGCAACCTGGGACCTGATGGGGTTGTGCGGGTCGGTGCGGAAGTGAAGCCGGGCGACATTCTGGTCGGGAAGATCACCCCGAAGAGCGAAACCGAATTGGCGCCGGAAGAACGCCTGCTGCGTGCAATTTTTGGCGAGAAAGCAGCGGACGTGAAAGACACGTCGCTTACTGTTCCCTCAGGCACCTATGGGATTGTGATGGATGTAAAAGTCTCGTCCCGCCGTGAAGTTTCGCGTGAAAAGCTCACGCCGGCGGAAACCAGACGGCAACTCAAAACCATTAGTGAAGAACATAAGCGCAAGAAAGAGACGCTCATCGAACAATTGACCGACTCGCTTTCGAATGTCCTGCTCGGCGAAAAAGTTCCTCTCGACGTCGTCAACGCCAAGAACGGCGAGATCATTATTCCAGCCAATCGCAAAATCACGAAGACACTGTTGCGAAAGCTGGCGACAGCGCACGATCACATCGAGATCGATCCGAGCCCGATCCGCAATAAGATCCGGGAAATCATCGGGGCATATGAACACAAGTTCGCCGAGCTCGAGCTCGAACGCGATCGCGCCATGGACCGGGTAGAAAGCGGTGACGATATCGATCCCGGAATCATCAAACAGGTCAAGGTCTATATCGCGAGCAAACGCAAACTGAGCGTCGGTGACAAGATGGCAGGGCGCCACGGAAATAAGGGTGTTGTCGCCCGCATCGTTCCCGAAGAGGACATGCCTTTCCTGGCAGACGGAACGCCGGTTGAAATTGTGCTTAACCCATTAGGCGTGCCCAGCCGTATGAATGTGGGACAAGTTCTCGAAACACACCTGGGCGTTGCCGCGAAGGCACTCGGATTCAAGGTCGCGACTCCGGTGTTTGATGGAATCAAGGAAAAACAGATTCGCGAATATTTGCATGACGCCCGGAAGAAGGAGGGATTCACCTGGGTGCAGGAAAGCGGCAAGGCAAAGCTTTTCGACGGACGCACCGGCGATCCTTTCGATCAGGAAGTGGTGGTTGGCTACATCTATATGATGAAGCTCGGCCACTTGGTGGCGGACAAGATTCACGCTCGCGCGGTAGGACCGTACTCGCTCGTCACTCAACAGCCGCTCGGCGGGAAGGCGCAATACGGTGGCCAGCGGTTTGGTGAAATGGAAGTGTGGGCGCTGGAAGCTTACGGAGCCGCCTATACTTTGCAGGAACTGCTCACCGTTAAATCCGATGACGTGCAGGGGCGAACCCGGATTTATGAGTCGATCGTCAAGGGTGATAACTCGCTTGAAGCGGGTACACCTGAATCTTTCAACGTTCTGATCAAAGAAATGCAGAGCCTGGGCCTCGACGTGAAGGTCGGCGGCCAACCGCCTACGTTTCTGGAGAGCGTCGCATAATTTTTTAATTGTAAATTAGTTGGAAAAAACATGAACGAACATTCCTGGCGTGAGTTAGTGGGCGAAGAGCGCCCCGTGGGTTTTGATCAAGTCGCGATTGGCGTCGCGTCGAGTGACACGATGCGCTCGTGGAGTAAAGGCGAAGTCAAAAATCCTGAGACAATCAATTATCGGACCTTCAAACCGGAAAAGGGAGGCCTTTTCTGCGAACGCATTTTTGGTCCCACGCGCGACTGGGAGTGCTCATGCGGAAAATACAAGCGTATCAAGCATAAGGGCGTCATCTGCGACCGGTGCGGTGTAGAAGTTACTTTGGCTCGCGTCCGTCGTGAACGGATGGGTCATATCGAATTGGCCGTACCCGTCTCGCACATCTGGTTTTACAAATGCATGCCCTCGCGCATCGGGCTGATGCTGGATATGAGCGCCCGGCAGCTCGAACGAGTCATCTATTACGAGGATTACATCGTCATCGATCCCGGCAAGACGCCGTTACAGAAAACACAACTGCTTAACGAAGTCGAATACCGCGAGGCACAGGAGCAGTACGGCGAAGATTTCGTTGCGGGCATGGGCGCGGAAGCGATCAGAAAACTTCTGGCCGAGATCGATCTCAACAAGCTCAACAAAGAGCTTGAGAAGGCAATGGGCGCCACCAAGAGCAAACAGATTCGCAAGAAACTCGCGAAGCGTCTCAAGCTCATCCAGGGCTTCCAAAATTCGCATGCGCGTCCGGAATGGATGATTCTGGATGTATTGCCGGTTATTCCGCCGGATCTGCGGCCTCTGGTTCCCCTCGAGGGCGGACGTTTCGCCACCTCAGATCTGAACGATCTTTATCGCCGGGTTATTAATCGTAATAACCGGCTGAAAAATCTGCTCATGCTTAAAACGCCGGACGTCATCATTCGAAATGAAAAGCGGATGTTGCAGGAAGCGGTGGACGCTTTGTTCGACAATGGCAGACACGGTCGCGCTGTAACCGGCGCCGGAAATCGGCCTCTGAAGTCCCTGAGCGACATGCTCAAGGGCAAGGGTGGACGTTTCCGTCAAAATCTGCTTGGCAAACGCGTCGATTACTCAGGTCGCTCCGTAATTGTGATCGGCCCCGAGCTCAAGCTGCATCAGTGCGGATTGCCGAAGAAGATGGCGCTTGTGCTTTTCGAGCCGTTCATTATCCGCCGGCTGAAAGACCTGGGCTACGTGCACACGGTGCGCAGCGCGAAAAAGATGATCGAGCGTCAGACGCCGGAGGTATGGGACATTCTCGATGAAGTGACCAAAGGTCATCCGGTGCTGCTCAATCGCGCGCCCACTTTACATCGATTGTCCATTCAGGCTTTCGAACCGCAGTTAATCGAGGGCGAAGCCATTCGCATTCACCCCTTGGTTTGCACAGCTTACAATGCGGACTTTGACGGGGACCAGATGGCAGTGCATGTGCCGCTCTCGGTCGAGGCTCAGATGGAAGCGCGCATGCTGATGCTCGCGCCGAATAACATTTTTTCCCCATCCAGTGGTAAGCCCATCACGACGCCTTCCCAGGATATTACCCTCGGCTGTTACTACCTTACCCAAAACCCTCGCGGTGCCGTCAAAGATGGCCAGCGGCTTCCGCTTTTCGCCGATGCGGCCGAGGTAGAATTCGCGATGGCAGAAGGAAGCATTCGCGCACATGACCGTATCAGGATTAAGAACCCAGATTTCGGCAAGCAAACAATCTTCGGAAATACTGAAGCCAAAACGATTGAAACCACTTCGGGTCGTGTCGTTTTTAACGAGATTTGGCCCAAGCAGCTTGGATTTTTCAACCGGCCGGCCGGCAAGAAGCAACTTAGCGACATCATCTGGCGCTGTTATCAAATTGCAGGACCTGCAGAAACCGTCACGACGCTGGATAAACTAAAAGAGCTCGGTTTTGCCGAGGCCACCAAAGCTGGCATCTCCATTGGGATTTCGGACATGATCATTCCGAAAGAGAAAGAGACCGAACTGGAAAACGCCTATAAGCAGATTCGACAGGTTGATCAGCAATATCGCAAGGGCATCATCACCGATGGCGAGCGCTACAATAAGATTATCGATATCTGGACGCACGCCGGTGACGAAATTTCCAGCGCCATGTTCCGCACTCTGGAACACAATGACGGCCGCAAGGAGTTGAATCCTGTTTTCTTGATGGTCGATTCAGGTTCACGTGGCAACCGCCAGCAGGTCCGTCAGCTTGCAGGTATGCGCGGTTTGATGGCGAAACCATCAGGCGAAATCATCGAGCGACCGATCACATCGAACTTCCGCGAAGGGCTGAGCGTGCTCGAGTATTTCATTTCCACCCACGGTGCTCGCAAGGGTCTCGCTGACACCGCCTTAAAGACGGCTGACTCCGGGTATCTAACGCGCAAACTGGTCGACGCTGCACAGGACGTCATCATCAACGAACAGGACTGTGGCACTGTAAACGGCATCGTAGTGCGCTCAATTTACGAGGGCGACGAAGAAGTCGTCGATCTTGGTCAGCGCATTATCGGACGCGTAAGCTGCGAAACGATCGCTGATCCGGTGGACAAAAAGAAGAAGGTCGTCAAAGCGAATCAGTTGATTGATGAAAAGATCGCTGCAGACCTTCAGCGAGTGGGCGTTGAGAGCTTGAAAATTCGTTCGGTTCTTACTTGTGAGTGCGGCCGGGGCGTCTGCGCAATGTGCTATGGGCGCAATCTGGCTACGGGCCAATTCGTTAAGCTTGGCGAAGCAGTAGGGATCATCGCAGCCCAATCGATTGGTGAGCCGGGAACGCAATTAACGATGCGCACATTCCACATCGGCGGCACCGCCAGCCAGACCTTCAAGCAACCAATCATCAAGGCCAAAAACGACGGCACCGTGCGCTTTAACGACCTACGGACGGTCCAGGCGCTCGACGGCAGTTGGATCGCTTTGAACAAGAACGGTTCGATCAGTGTGCACAACGAAGAAGGCCGCGAACTTGAGCGTTACAACGTGGTAATCGGATCAATGATCTCCAAAGGTGACGGAGGCGCGGTTAAGAAGGGCGAAACCTTCGTTCAATGGGATCCATACAATGTGCCTATTCTCACCGACAAAGGTGGCAAGATCGAATTCCGCGATATGATCGCCGGTGTCACGATCAAACGCGACGTCGATGAGGCGACTGGCCTGATGGGCACCGTTATCATTGAGCACAAGGAGGATTTGCATCCACAAATTGTTATCGTGGATGACAAGAAGGAGGTGCTTGCGAGTTACTCCATTCCGGCTGGCGCGCACGTGATCGTGGAAGAAGGCCAAAAGGTGCGTGGTGGCGCGCTGCTGGCCAAGACGCCCCGGAAGGTAGCAAAGACCAAAGATATTACTGGAGGTTTGCCGCGGGTGGCCGAATTATTCGAAGCGCGCCGGCCAAAAGATGCGGCGGAGATTGCCAAGATCGACGGTGTTGTTGAGATGGGCGGCACCGTCCGCGGAAAACGACGCTTGATTTTGAAGGATCCCGACACCGGAGCCGAGGAAGAACACCTGATCCCACTTACCAAACACATTATCGTGTTCAAGGGCGATTTCGTAAAGAAGGGTCAGCAACTTACGGAGGGCCCCGTCGTTCCCCATGAAATCCTCGAGGTCTGCGGACCGCAGGATTTGCAAGAGCACCTCGTCAATGAAGTGCAAGAGGTATATCGGTTGCAGGGTGTGGAGATTAACGACAAGCACATCGAAATCATCGTGCGCCAAATGTTGCGAAAAGTGAAGATTACGGATCCTGGCGATACATCGTTGCTCTGGGGCGATCAGGTCGACAAGCTCGACTTCGAGGAGGAAAACAAGAAGGTCGTCGAGAAGGGTGGCAAGCCGGCCGAAGCCGTTCCCGTCTTGCTCGGTATCACGAAGGCTTCACTCGAGACGGACAGCTTTATCTCTGCTGCTTCGTTCCAAGATACGACTCGTGTTCTTACGGAAGCGGCTACACTGGGTAAGGTGGATAGGCTGCGCGGCTTCAAGGAAAACGTGATCATGGGTCACTTGATCCCCGCCGGCACTGGTTTCCCTGAGCACCGCGAGATCAAGTTGGTAGAAAAAGGTGAGCCAATTGGCGCGCCGGTGATGGAAGAAGCCGAGCCGCAGCCGGCCATCGGGTAAGATCGAGGAGTAGTGGAGTAATGGGCTACAACAAATCCCATCACTCCATTACTCCAGCACTCCAATACTCCACCTAAAATCGCCATGTCGATCGTCACCAAAACGGGCGATAAAGGCGAAACGTCTCTGATGTACGGCCACCGCGTGTCGAAAAGCGATCCACGCGTCGATGCCTATGGCTGTGTCGATGAGCTGACTGCAGCCCTAGGCTTAGCCAGGTCCGTTTCGACCGACAAATTCGTTTCAGACGAAATCTTCGCCGTACAAAAAGATTTAATCGTTGTCATGGGAGAACTGGCAACGGCGCCAAGCGATCGGGAGCGTTACGTCAAAGATGGCTTTCAACTCACCACGTCAGCGATGGTCGACCGGGTCACTGCGTTGATTGTCGATCTCGAGAAAGACGAATCGCTTTATCCGAAGGATTGGGTGATTCCCGGCGCAACACCGGTGTCTGCCGCCCTCGATTTTGCTCGCGCAACCTGCCGGCGCGCCGAGCGGCACATCGCTGAGGTTAGCATTAACGAATCGGATTTTGACGTCGAGATATTGCGCTACTTGAATCGCCTTTCCGATCTTTGCTGGATTCTGGCGAGATACGCCGAGAAAGACTCGCGAAATTCCAGTTAGCGCCGGGTTGCTACGGTACGCCCTGAATTGCGCTGCAATCCAGCGTCAAAAATTGGCAACCGTCCGGCAGCGCGTTTCATCGCGCGATGTTAGAAATCGGAGCCATGAAATTCAGATTGGCTCTTGCGGTTATATTGTTGTTTTCCTTTTCCATCGCGCGTGCCGATGAAGCCATCTTCGCATGGACTTACACGACCGATTTGTTGCCGAAGGGGATTTAATTTCTAGGCGATGAAATCGGAGTTCGTTCTCATCGCACTGCCAGTCTCGGCGTTAATCGCCCCCTCGGCATTTGCCGTTCAATATCTAACTGTCGAGCAGGCACAGAAGGCGATTTTTCCCGGCAAATCGTTGACCGCCGCGCCAGTTAAGCTGACGGCTGTTCAACGCAAGGCGATTGAGCAGGCGAGCGGCGTGCGCGTCCTGCACGACGAGCAGTAGGTCTGGCGCGTCAGCGGTGGTGGCGGGTTCATCGTCGATGAAGTCGTCGGCAAACACGAATTCATCACTTACGCGGCCGGAATCAATGCTGATGGTTCGGTCCAGCAGATTGAAATCATGGATTATCGCGAGACTTATGGCGGCCAGATTCGAGATCAAAAATGGCGTGCCCAATTTGTTGGTAAGACCAGCAAATCGACGCTCAAACTCGATAGCGACATCAAGAACATCAGTGGAGCAACTTTGAGTTGCCGGCATATCACTGACGGTGTGAAACGCCTTCTGGCATTTTATGAGATCGCACTCAAGCATTGAAATTCGTCGCTGCCGTCCGTTACTCGGCACCCTTGTTGAGATTGCGTGCCAGGGATCGCCTCACGATATCGATTGCGCCTTCACCGCGATCAAAAATGTGCACCGGCTGATGAGTTTTCACGATCCTACCAGCGATGTCGCGCGAATGAATCGCCACGCTTCGCATCGGCCGGTCAAAGTTCATCCATGGACATGGCGCGTTTTGAAGTCCGCGCAGGAATTTTCGCGTAAAAGCGATGGCGTTTTCGACATCACGATGGCTCGGCAACTCGTGAAATGGGATTATCTTCCGAGAGCTGACATGCGGCTTTGCAGTGGCGGCAGCTGGCGCGACATCGTTCTCGACGATGAATACAACATTCGATTCCGCCGCCGCATGATCGTTGATCTGGGAGGCATTGCCAAGGGCTTTGCGGTTGATCGTGCTGTTGGAGCCTTGAAAAATAATGCCGTCACGGCTGGAATCGTAAATGCTGGCGGTGATTTGCGAACGTTTGGATCGCCTTCGAAACTTGTTTATGTGCGCCATCCCGCCGAGCCGACACGCATTGCCGGGGCGGTGCGGCTGCGCGAGCGCGCCATGGCCACCTCGGGAATCTATTTCGAGCGCCGAAAATATCGCGGCAAGTATGTCGGCCCAATACTTGACGGGCGCAACGGTCAATCTGCCTGCGAACTAATCAGCGTGAGCGTTGCGGCTGCGGAATGCATGGTAGCGGATGCGATGACGAAAATTGTCTTTGCGTTGCGAGAAAGAGCCGCGGGCTTGCTGGCGCAATATCGTGCAGACGCACTGTTGCTCCGGCGCAATGGTACGCCATCCTGGTTGTTTCACTCGCCATGCGACACCCACGACGAGACTTGATTCGATTGAAGCACTTGCAGAGATATTTTCTCTGCGCCGTGGTAGCACTGCTCTTTTTGAGCGGCGTGGTATGGACATATTGGAATTATCTAGCTGTGTCGCCGGGCGATTTTGAGACAAGCGCGAAAACCTGGGCGATAAAGATCCATGGCGCGGCCGCGATGGCGATTCTGGTATTGATCGGCATGCTCGTGAGTGGCCATGTGAGATTCGCATGGCGCGCGGGCCGTAACCGCGCAAACGGCTCGGTGTTTCTGAGTGCATTCGCCGTTTTGACCATCACCGGCTACGGCCTTTATTACGCCGGCGGCGAAAGACTGCGTGCGTGGACGAGTTGGATTCATCTCGCTGTCGGCTTGGCATTGCCGATCTTGCTACTGATCCACATCTTTCTGGGAAGGAGGACACGGCCATCGGGTCAATCTCGAACCCGATCGCGTCTTGCGTCTCAGGGGCGCGGCAGACAGACATCCCAAGTCCTTGACCACGAGTCCCAACAGAGCACTTAATGAGGGCAGTAATAGCGCTGAATTTCAGGTTGCACATCGACGCGTGCTGTAGCATCTTCATCGTCCCGCTCTGGAGTTCCCCTCTCGCGGATTTTCTCCTATGGCAGATACGACAGAATTAGTACCTGAGCTTTTGGAAGCTGGTGTCCATTTTGGGCATCAGACGAAGCGGTGGAATCCGAAGATGAAGGCGTTCATCTTCGAGCAGCGTAATCAGATTTACATCATTAATTTGGATGAAACTGTGCTTCAGCTTCGGCGGGCCACGGAATTTCTCCAGGAAGTCACACGCCGTGGAGGCAGAATTTTATTCGTTGGTTGCAAGAAACAGGCGCAGGAAGCGATAAAGGAAGCTGCGCTGGCTTGCGGTCAGTTTTACGTCAATCAGCGTTGGCTGGGCGGCACATTGACCAACCTCGCGACCATTCGCAAGAGCATTGGGCGACTGAGATACATCGAAGAGATCGAGAAATCACCCGAATACAAGAAGATGGGCAAGCAGGAACTGGCTGCTCTTAATCGTGAGGCGGCAAAGCTTCGGCGCAATCTCGAGGGCATAATCGAGATGTCTCAATTGCCCGACGTTCTTGTCGTGATCGATACGATCCGTGAACAAAACGCCGTGAACGAAGCGCGGCGCCTTGGGATTCCAGTGGTTGCCATCGTGGATACAAATGCGGACCCGGACATCATCGATTACCCGATCGCTGGCAACGATGACGCGATCCGCGCGATTCGCGTAATTCTGCAGAAGCTCGTGGATGCCATCGTCTCTGCAAGCAACGAAGCGCGCATCCGCGAGCAAGTCGAAATGGCTGGCGTTTCAGCGTAGTCAGCCGATAACCAATAGCCGATGGTTGAGTTAACCTGGGCTGGATTTTTTCTTTTAACGCTCTAATCACTTAATGAAGACAACAGCTGAGATCGATCCCCAACTAGTTAAACAGCTCCGCGAGAAAACCAACGCAGGTTTCATGGATTGCAAGCGCGCTCTTGTGGAGAGTGGCGGCGATCTGGAGAAAGCGGAGACGATTTTGCGGACCAAAGGAATTGCCAGCGCGGGAAAGAAAACTTCGCGTGCAACGAAAGAAGGCGTCGTGGCCTCTTATATTCACCTGCAAGGGAAGGTTGGCGTGCTCGTGGAAGTGAATTGTGAGACCGACTTCGTGGCGAGGAACGAGAACTTTCGCGAGTTCGTGAAGGATATCACACTGCATATTGCGGCAGCCCACCCGCTCTACGTCAGCCGCGCAGATGTGCCAGGCAATCTCATCGAAGCTGAGCGCGAAATTTACAAAGCGCAGGTCAAAGGCAAACCAGCGAACGTTGCTGACAAAATTGTCGAAGGAAAACTCGACAAATTCTACAGCACCGTTTGCTTGCTCGAACAAGGTTTCATCAAGAATCCTGATGTGACCATCAAGGATTTGCTCAACGCCAAGATTTCCGAGCTGGGCGAGAATATCGTCATCCGCCGTTTTGTCCGCTATCTCGTTGGCGAGGCCCTGGCGAGTGAGCCCTAGGCCGTTGTAGCGGCGTTCGCCGCGGCGAACGCCGGAGACGTAGTCATAGGCGTCTTATACAAGCGCTTCCGCAACGTCGCGTGCACACGGCCGATCCGCAGTTAAGTTGCCCTGCAATGGGACTGGCCGAATACAAGCGGAAACGCGACTTCAAGAAGACAGCTGAGCCTGCTGGAGGCAAGCCGCTGCCAGCGAAAATCAAAGGCGCGTCGCGTTTCGTCATTCAAAAGCACGCTGCGCGCCGCTTGCACTACGACTTCCGCTTGGAGATGGAGGGCGTGCTAAAATCATGGGCACTGCCCAAAGGGCTTCCCTGGAAACGAGGTGAAAAACATCTTGCAGTGGAAGTGGAAGATCATCCGATCGAATACGCCGACTTCGAAGGAATTATCCCGGAGGGGCAATACGGCGGCGGCACGGTGATGGTGTGGGACCGCGGGAATTACCGCGTTTACGGCGAACAACCGGTGAAATCGCTTAAGGAAGGCAAGCTTCATCTCGTTCTCGAAGGCGACAAAGCAAAAGGCGAATGGACACTTGTGCGAATTCGCGGTCGTGATGATGAAAAAAATCAGTGGCTGATCCTGAAAACGGGAGACGATGCGAAGCCGATATCGAAAAAAATGGAAGACCGTTCAGTCAAAACTGGACGCACCATGGAGCAAATCGCAGAAGCTCGCGATGCCGAGTGGGAATCCGGTCGCGAAGCGGACGAGAGCCGTACATCACAATTCAAAGCGCGCGTCCGTGCCGCCGTAAAAAAAAAGGCGAAAGATACGGTTGTTGGACAGGCGCATCGTCTGCCGGCCGCAAAGCGGCGCGACCGAAAAGGTCGCCCTAAAATTGCGTCCCTCCCAGATTTGCCCTCGGCAAAAGCTCGTTTCATCGAGCCGATGAAAGCGAAGCTGGTTAGGGAACCACCAGCAACTGGCGATTGGATTTACGAACTCAAATTCGACGGGATCCGTCTGATCGGAGTCAAAAGGGACGAAAAAGTTTCACTGCTGTCGCGAAATGAAAACGAATTGACTGAGCGATTCCCCGAGATCGTCGAAGCGATAAAAGCATTGCCGGCGCGCGGATGCGTAATCGATGGCGAAGTGGTTGCGCTGGACGAGGAGGGCCGTTCTTCGTTTCAACTTTTGCAAGCGCGCGAGATGGAGGGGCGAAAGACACCAGTTTATTTTTACGCATTCGATCTGCTCCAGCTTAATGGAAAGAGTCTGGTGTCATTGACATTGGAGGCGCGCAAAAACGTTCTGGAAAAACTCTGCGCTGACGCACGTGATCCGATTCGTTACTCCGGTGCGATTGGCGGCGACGCCAAACGACTTCTCGAAGAAGTAAAGCGTCGCCGCTTGGAAGGGATTATCGGCAAACAAGGCAACTCTGTTTACGAACCCGGGCGCAGGAGCGGCGCATGGATCAAGCTCAAATGTGTCAACGAACAGGAATTTGTTATCGGCGGATATACCCCGCCGCAGGGGTCTCGCAAATATTTCGGCGCGATCCTCGTTGGTTACTATGAGAATAAAAAGCTCGTTTTTGCCGGCAAGGTTGGCACTGGCTTCACTGTGAAATTGTTGTCGATGTTGTACAAGAAATTTCAGAAAGAAACGCGCGACGATTGCCCTTTCGTCGATCTACCATCAAAGCAAAATGGGCAATGGATTCAAGACATCACGCCTTCGATGATGCGCAAAATGCATTGGGTAAATCCGGTTTTCGTTTGTGAAATCAAATTCGCCGAGTGGACCCGCGACGGGAAACTCCGTGCGCCGGTTTTCATTGGGTTGCGTGAAGATAAAAAGGCGACCGACGTTGTTCGTGAAGTCTAAAGGCAACCGACAATAATTGCTCGTGAGCTAGTGGTTACGTGCGGGTTTATAAGCGACTAATCAACCAAGAGGCAGGACAACGTATTGGAGGTGCTCGTGTAATGGCCAAGGAAGTTATCCGCGTCCGGGACGCGTTTTACATTCGCTCATCCTCATCTCGCATTGACGTTCGGACCCGGGTCCTTAAGCAAGGGGACACCTTCGGTGTTTTTGATCGATTCGGTGATATCGACACGTTCGGTACCGGGGAACTCGGGATGTACTATCAAGATACTCGATTCTTGTCCCGCCTGACGTTGAAGCTGGGAAAAGACCGCCCGTTATTGCTCAGTTCCACCGTAAGAGAAGACAATGCTGTTCTGGCCGTGGATGCAACAAACCCGGATGTCTCTCGCAACGGCGAAACAGTGGTTCCCCGCGGAATTGTGCACATCTATCGTACGAAGATTTTGTGGAAAAGGACATGTCAGGAGCGGCTCCGAATCCATAACTATGGACGCGTCGAAATGGATTTTTCTTTCTCGCTCGAATTTGGTGCCGATTTCGCTGATATTTTCGAACTGCGAGGCATGACGCGTGAGCGCCGCGGCCGCCGGTTAGAGACAGAAATTGGGCAGGGTATGGTCGTGCTCGCGTACGAGGGATTGGATCGACGACCTCGTCGAACGCGAATCGTTTTCGATCCGCCACCCAGTCGGTTAAGCGAATCTACGGCCAACTATCAAATTCGGCTCGAGCCTGGCGAGGACGCCAGTTATCGATGGGTAATCGCATGCGAAGTGGATGCTGACTCACGAGCACAGATCAGGCCTTGTTATGAAGAGGTCGTCCAGGAGGCGGCGAGCGCGACGGAATCGGCGCATGCCCGGCAGCCTCTGATTTTTACCTCAAACGAGCAATTCAACGACTGGCTGAATCGCTCGCTCGCCGATCTTGAGATGATGCGGACCGAAACTCCGTATGGGTCGTATCCTTACGCTGGTGTTCCCTGGTTTAGCACGGAATTTGGGCGAGACGGAATTATTACCGCGCTCCAGTGCATGTGGTTTGATCCCAGTCTTGCGCGCGGCGTGCTTGCGTATCTGGCTGCGACACAAGCGGACACGGAGAATCCCGAGCAAGACGCTCAACCAGGCAAGATCCTTCACGAGACACGCGCGGGTGAGATGGCCGTCTTGGGCGAGATTCCGTTCAAGCGTTATTACGGGACTATCGACGCAACGCCACTTTTCATCATGCTCGCCGGCGCGTACTACAGGCGCACCGGTGACCGCGCATTTGCCGAGTCAATTTGGCCGAACGTGGAGCGGGCGCTTTCATGGATTGATCATTATGGCGATATCGATACCGACGGCTTTGTGGAATATACTCGAAGATCGAAACTTGGTCTTATCAATCAAGGCTGGAAGGACTCTCACGACGCAGTTTTCCACGCGGACGGCACGTCTGCCGAAGGACCGATCGCGCTGTGCGAAGTGCAAGGCTACGTTTACGCTGCGAAGCTGGCGGCGGCCGAATTGGCTGAGCTCTTCGGCGATGATGCACGGGCGCGTGATTTATCGAAGCAAGCCAAAACCCTGCTCCGACGATTCGAAGAGAGTTTCTGGTGTGATGAACTTTCCACATACGCCCTTGCGCTCGATGGCAGGAAGCAACCCTGCAGGGTACGAACGTCAAACGCGGGTCATTGCCTTTTCGCCGGAATCGCATCCGCAGGGCATGCGCGTCGCGTTGCTGCGACGCTGACACATGAAACGTCCTTCTCCGGCTGGGGAATTCGCACAGTCGCTACCAGCGAGGCGCGTTACAATCCGATGTCGTATCACAACGGATCGGTCTGGCCACATGACAACTCGTTAATCGCCGCAGGGTTCGCGCGCTACGATCTGAAAGAATCGGCAACGGCGGTCCTCGCCGGTCTGCTCGATGCGAGCCTGTTCTTTGATCTGCACCGTCTCCCCGAACTGTTTTGCGGTTTCCCCAGACGCCCCGGTGAAGCACCGACATTGTATCCTGTAGCTTGTGCTCCACAATCATGGGCGTCCGCCGCTGTGTTTCTTTTGCTCGAAGCTTGCCTGGGCCTGAGCGTTTCGGCTTCGGAGCGAAGACTGACGTTCTCGAAGCCGATCTTACCGCGTTTCCTGCAGCAGGTGACGATCCGCGGATTGAAGGTAGCAGACGGGCGCGCCGATCTTTTGCTTACCAGACACGACAAAGGGGACGTCGGTGTCAACGTGCTTCGCCGCGAAGGAGCGTTGGACGTCGTTATTTTGAAGTAGTCCCATCTTTGAAATGCGCTTGTTCGCACGACGCAGGCAAATATGGTGAAGGAGTGAAAGCAAAGGTCATCGTGATGCCGAAGGCTGCGGTGCTTGATCCTCAGGGTAATGCAGTGCGTGATGCCATGCGGCACCTGGGCATGCCGGAAGTCCGCAGCGTTAGAATTGGGAAATACATGGAGATAGATATCGACGGCCAAAATGGTGATCTTGAAACACGATTGCGCAGTCTCTGTCGCGATTTGCTTTCGAATCCAGTGATTGAAGACTACCAGTTGAAAAAAGCGGAGGACAAAGAGCAGAGGAAGACGCCCAACGCTCAACTGCGCAAACCAAAGACGAGGAAAGGAAAATGAAAGCGCTGCGCTATTTTTTCTGCGTTGTGTTGCCACCGCTTGCCGTGCTGTTGACGGGTCGCATCGCCAGTTTCTTTCTCAGCCTCATTTTGACGTTGCTGGGCTGGATTCCGGGCGTTATTCACGCTTGCCTGGTCGTCAATGATTATCACGCGGAGCAGCGCGCCGCCGCGCACTGAATTGATGATGAGATTCGCGGTTATTCAGTTCCCCGGTTCAAATTGCGATCAGGATTGCGTTGCGGCAATTAATGGACTGGACGGATTGCGCGCCGAATACGTTTGGCACAAGGAGACCTCGCTGGACGATTTTGACGCAATTGTGCTGCCGGGTGGCTTTGCGTACGGCGATTACCTGCGTTGCGGCGCCATTGCGCGTTTTTCGCCAATCATGAAGGCCGTGATTTGCGATGCGCGCGCCGGGAAACTCGTCCTCGGGACGTGTAACGGATTTCAAGTTTTGTGCGAAGCCGGTCTATTGCCGGGTGCGCTGGTTCGCAATCGTTCGCTACGTTTTGTGTGTGAGATGATCAATACCCGCGTGGAAGTGGATGACTCACCATTCACTCACGGTTGCCCAAAGGGGACACTTCTCCGACTGCCGATAGCGCACGGCGAAGGCTGTTTTTTCGCGGACGCAGCGACATTGCGCGAGCTGAATGTAGAACGACAAGTGATTTTGCGTTACGCTGACAGCAAAGGTTGCATTGTGCCGGAAGCAAATCCAAACGGGTCAATCGAAAACATCGCAGGCATCTGCAATCGCGAGCGAAACGTGTTCGGACTCATGCCTCACCCTGATCGTGCGTCGGATGCGCGACTTGGCAGCATGGATGGTGCGAAGATCTTCCGGTCAATGGTGCAAAGCATCAGCGCTAGTCGCGCGGCACGCAGATCGGAACGCGTAAAACAGGTTGCGTGAGTCTTTTCATCACCGGGACGGACACAGGTGTAGGCAAGACGTATACTGCCACCCGGCTTTTGCAGCTATTGCGCGCATCGGGCGCGTCCTGCGCGGGGATGAAACCAATCTGCTGCGGAGACCGTCGAGATGCAGAGCTTCTACTTGCCGCTGGTTGTGACGGTCTGACAATCGAAGATATCAACCCGGTTTGGTTAAAAACGCCTGCGGCGCCTATCGTGGGCAGCCTGGTTGAGAAAACGAATATCCATATCGAAAATATGCTCGCCGCTTTTCATGCTCTTCAGAACCGGGTTGAACACGTCATCGTGGAAGGGGCAGGTGGCTGGATGGTGCCGATTCGTCGTGATTATTTCATTAGTGATCTAGCTGTGGCGATGAAGCTGCCAGTCCTGGCGGTCGCATACAATCGGCTCGGTTGTCTCAATCACGCGGCCCTCACTGTCCAAAGCGTCGTGGGACACGGACTCCGTTGTGTGGGGCTCGTATTGAACAACGCGCAAGATACCGGCGACATCGCCGCTCTGACCAATGCCGATATCCTCAGAAAAATTCTTGATGTTCCAGTGCTTGACGGACTAGGTCAAAACCTTACGGAATTGCCCGCTGACTGGCGACTTATGCTGGATTCGACGATCGACTGATAGAGTGTCGCGTCGATACAGAGTTGTAAAAAAAACGAACACTTTTCTCGGGATTCTGCGTGCGCTCTTACCGGGAAATGAGATTGGCATCTCAGTTGCTCTCTTTATCCGAAAAAAAGCGCTTATTTTTATGCTCTTACAAAAAACCTTACACATGAGTCAACCGGTGGCAGAGTGCAAAGCACGTCTTGCCAGCATTCAGTCGTATCGGCGGCAGTTTCTGATGGTCACACGGGCAACTGTGACTTCGTCCAAGACGGTCGATTTCAGCTTCCGAGGCCCGCTGGGCTTTGAAGCCCATACAGTCCTCCTGTCGGTTGAGAGCGACTCACCTGATCAATACGCGTTCGAGTCCATCGGCGGAAATATTGCGCTGATGGGGATCGTTGATTTCGCCGAGATTCGGCCAAATTGCACCGAAGTCACGCTAGCGGTTCACTACGACATCAAGAATAAGCTGTTTGCCTGGCTGGATCGGCGCTTGCATTTTGTCGACAATTTTGTCACCGCCGAATTGCGTAGTATCCGCGCGCATTTTGAAGGCATCGCTGCCAGTTACCTGGATCATGCGCGCGTTCTGCCGATGTTCCAAACGGCTACCGCGTGAGATAGGCAATCCTCTCTTGTCAAGAACGCTAGGCCAAAACCTCGCGCTATTCGTTTTTACTTAATTCGCACCGCGTGGGTCTTGTCGAGGCGGAGGACCTGTCCGGCTCGAAGTGGGGGTGCTGCGTTCGGGTCGGTGATTTTCTTGCCGTCAAGTTGAACGCTCCCTTGCTCGATCAAGCGGCGAACCTGCGTTCGCGATTTACTGATTCCGAAGGCGTTCTGGAATGCGTGGCCAACGAGATCTACGAAATCCGAATAGTTATCAGCACGCAGGTACGGCAGCTCGGCGTCCGACAAACGTTTCTCGCTAAAACGCGCGTTCCATTCGTCGAGTGCTTTTTTGGCGGCGTTGTCGGAGTGGTAAGTCCGCACGATCTCGAAAGCGAGTCGCTTCTTCGCCTCCACCGGATGGATTTGCGGTGTCGATCTATTTAGAAGCAGGCTGTAATACGTTTGCATCAATGTGTCGGAAATGCTCATGAGCTTTCCAAACATCTCGGAAGGCGGTTCGTTTATCCCGACATAGTTTCCCAGGCTTTTACTCATTTTACTTGAGCCTTCGAGGCCTTCGAGGATCGGCAGCAGAAAAACGACCTGCTGCGGCTGGCCTTCCTCTTTTTGGAGATCGCGTCCCATCAAAATATTAAAAAGTTGATCGGTGCCCCCTAGTTCAACATCTGCTTTTACCATGACCGAATCCCAGCCTTGCATGATGGGATATAAAATCTCGTGCCCACGGATAGGCTCCTCTTCACGCATTCGCTTCTTAAAGTCGTCGCGATGTAATATTTGCTGAAGTGTTACGCGACTTGTCAGTTGAATTACCTTTTGAAAACTCATTCGTCCGAACCATTCGCTGTTGTAGCGAGTTTCAGTCTTGGTTGGGTCGAGAATCTTGAATGCCTGCTCGAAATATGTTCGTGCGTTCGTCGCTACCTCTTTTCGCGTTAGGTTGGGCCGAGTGACAGAGCGACCACTTGGGTCGCCTATCATTCCGGTGAAATCGCCAATGATAAGGACGGCTTGATGGCCGAAATCTTGAAACTGGCGAAGTTTTCGCAGTACGATTGAGTGACCGAGGTGCAGATCGGTCGTGCTCGGATCAACCCCGAGCTTCACTCGCAGTGGCTTTCCGCTGGCAAGCTTAGCTTGCAGTTCATCTCGGCTGATTATGTGGACAGCCTGCGCCGCAAGAGCCTCAAAAGCTTCATCCGGTTGCATTACCAACAATAGCGCGCCCGGCCCGCGCGCTACTTGTTTTTGTTCAGCAACTCGCGCACCTGGTCGATCGTGAGCGGTGCGTTTTGCCGGTTGAGCGACTTTTGGCTTTTACCCTGATCCAGAAAAGGTCGGTTCTCTGCGTATGCGCGGCTAGCAACCTTTTTGTCGGATTGAGAGGCATCACGGGGTCCGCGGGCCGATTGAGTGGGATAAGCAAGTCGAGAATTTCCCACTGATTGCTGCGATAAATTCTGAAATGCGCTGCGGCTACCGTGAAAAGGCCGGGAATTGAATTGCTGCGTCGAGAGTTCACGTGTTCCCGAAAACGTCTTCGACTTGGATTTTTTCTCGACGTAAAAGGTACCGACCCTCGCCTTTTTGTTTATTGATGTGCCATCAGCGATGAATTTCTTCTTCTGCTCGCCGCTTTGCAGGGTCATGTCCGGCCTAAGCAGGCGATCGACGAGCTTGCGCTCTTGGTCTTGAGCGCGGAGACAGCAAGAAGCACCCAGGAGTAACACCGAGATCGTCAGCAATTTTTCCACGGGGCGAGGCTGCCGAAATTACAATGTGTTTGTAAAGCAAATTTGGTGGCGACTCGGCAGGCGAGACCGCCCGCCGGCCCCACAGAGAAGAAGTCCATGCTACGTGAGACTCGCCTTTTTATTGTTTTTCCCGACGCTCTCAGGAAATAATGAGTGCATGTCTGATCATGTTTACAAAAAAATTGAGGTCGTTGGCTCCTCGCCGACCGGATTTGAGGACGCAATAACGAATGCTCTGGCACGCGCTGAGAAAACCGTTCGCAACATGCGCTGGTTTGAGGTAACCGAAACGCGCGGATACATCGAAAACGGCAAACTCGGTCATTGGCAGGTGACGCTCAAAATTGGTTTCACCTTGGAGGGCTGATGTGGCGGCGTTCGCCGCGCGAACGCCGAATTAAGGGCAGGCACTCGCCTCGGCGAGTGCCTTACAGCATCACTCTTCTTCCTGCGCCGCCTGATACAGCTTAGCGGCGCCGTAAATCAGAATAGCGGGCCTTAGTGCCACAATAAGCAATCGAAAGAGACCGCCCAGAATTCGGCCCAGCGGTAGCCGATTCAAAATGTAGCCCGCCATAAACGCGCACAGAAGTGACTGCGCCGGTTTTTCGCGAATGTAATCCTCAGTTTCGCTGAGAGCTGTCTCGACCTGTTCTTTCACCCAATGCAGTCCGCGTTCCGGAAATTCGGCAGCAACTTCAGCAGTTGATCGGTCCATTTCGTTTAATGATTCGGATTCTGATCCTGCCGTGCGCGCATCGAACTGTCAACGCAAGGTCAGCCAAATCGAGCTTGCGCCTGTGCCGGGTGGGAAATCAGGCAGTGGAGGCGACCGGCGCAGTGCGCCGGCGCGGCGCGCTGCCTTGAGTCCGTAGCGGGCCATCACTTCCAACGCATGCTCGCGCAATGTAGAGCAATTAGTCGAGACGAGAACATGGCTGTTTCGTTCTGTCAGTTCGAGCGAATCAACGAGTAATTTTTCGAAGTCGTCTTCAACGTGAAAGGTTTTTCCTCTGGGCGAACGCGAAAAAGTTGGCGGATCGAGAATGATGACGTCAAATTTCTCGCCTTTGCCCGCTAACCGCGGTAATACCGCCATCACATCGTCGGCGATGAAGCGATGGCCCATTGTTGGCAGGCTGTTCAATACAAAATTCTCGCGTCCGCGTGTCAGAGATTTCTTGGAAAGGTCGATGTTGAGGGTCGTTGCTCCGACGTAAGCCGCGCTCACAGAAAAGGAGCAAGTGTAGGCAAAACAGTTCAACAGGCGCTTGGGCGCGATTTGACGGACAAAACTGCGATTTTCTCTCTGATCTGGAAACAGGCCCACGGAGAAGCCCGCGCCGAAGTCGATCCCAAATTTCAAACGTCGCTCGGTAGCGATCGTCTGTAGATTTTCGGCCGGGTTCCCACATATGAGCCGAGGCGATTGGCGTTGTTCACTTTTTCGAGGAGCGAATCGAGCGAAAATGCGTTCAACCTTGAAAGGGATGCCGTTTGCCCACTCCTTCAATTCCTGAATCAGTCGCTCGCGAACCAGGACTCGCTTGAACGAGATGAGAATGTCGTGGCCGAAGCGTTCCACCCAGCCACCCTCCATTGTGCAGAGCCGATGCGCGTCCGTTCCCTCGGCTTGGAAGTCACGAAACAAGCTTGCATCAATCCAGGCAGGACTCATTTTCGTCAGCCATATCTACGGGCATACTTTCGATTCGGCATGGCCTAACGGATCGGTTGCCGCTGAAGCTGGGTGTCGCTACACTCCGTCTCCGAATGCAGCAAGTTACCGTTCGCGTTCCGGCGAGCACCTCGAATCTCGGTCCTGGCTTCGATTGCCTCGGCGTCGCACTGCGCATCTATAACAGCGTAACAGTTACTCGCGGTCGATTGCGCGAACAACCCCATCCGCAAATTGTCTCGCAGGCAGCCGGCCGGTTTTTCAAACAAGCACGTCGCCGGGCGTTTCCATTTTCTTTTTCAATCGTAGAAAAAATCCCGCGTTCGCGCGGCCTTGGCAGCAGCGCAACCATTCGCCTCGGCATTTTGTATGCGCTCAACCAGCTCAGTGGCGATCCACTCGACCGACTGACGATTTTCCAACTGTGCGCTGACTTGGAAGGTCATCCTGATAACGCTGCCCCGGCAGCTTTTGGTGGGTTTACGGTAGTGGCACGTTCGGCGCGCTGCGCCGGCTCCCGAAAGCTCGCCACGGGACGAGTCCATCCGACTGGCAGACTTTCGGGACAGCGCGGCGTCCCTACCTTTCAACGCTTCGAAGTTTCCCCACGCTTGTATTTCGTCTTACTGGTTCCAGACCTTGAAATTCGAACTTCGCTAGCGCGAAAGCTTCTGCCATCGAAAATTTCGCATGCCGCCGCGGTTGCGAATTGCGCCAACGCCTGTGCGATAGCCGCTGCCTTCGCCTCAAAAGATTACGAAAAGCTGCGCGGCGCTTTTGCTGATTATCTGCATCAGCCGTTTCGCACAAAATTGATTTCATTTCTTCCAGGGGTCATCGCCGGTGCCGAAAAAGCAGGTGCGCTTGGCGCTTTCCTTAGCGGCAGTGGCTCGACAATCTGCGCCATCACATTGCAACATCCAGATGGGGTTGCTGCGGCTATGAAGCGTGCCGCCCGATCGTCACTATCGCGCACAATCGTCACGCGTGCCGATCACCAAGGCGCGCAAATTGTGAATTTGAAATACGAAATTTGAGATTACCTAATGGGTCGGCGGCTTGAAAACCTGGAACAGTTTGGAATCGACGTTGTGCTCGAGCGCCGTCATGGCGCTCGCGCCTCGATTTTGCGGGGAATCCTCTACGCGCTCTCGTTTGCTTACGATCGGCTCGTACAGCTGCGGCTTTATTTTTATCGCAAAAGAATTTTTCGCGAGCGGGCGCTTGGCGTTCTCGTGATCAGCGTGGGCAACCTGACTGTCGGAGGTACGGGCAAAACACCGATCGTGGAAAAGATCGCCCGCGCGCTGCAAACAGGGGGGCGTCGGGTGGCGATTCTTAGTCGCGGTTACAAGAGCATGCCCCGCAAACGGAGCTTGCTAAGTCGCCTTTACAACAGAAATCCCGATCCTCCGCGGATTGTCTCAGACGGCACTTCGCTCTTGCTGGATTCGCGTACGGCTGGTGATGAGCCGTACATGCTGGCACACAACTTGAAGAACGTCATCGTTCTCGTGGACAAAGACCGCGTCAAAAGTGGTCTGCTCGCCATCGACAAATGGAAAGTCGATACGCTCCTGCTGGACGACGGCTTGCAGTATCTTCATCTCAAACATCGGCTGGATATCGTGCTTGTGGATCGGCAGGCGCCGTTCGGCAATGAATTTCTCCTTCCGCGCGGCACGCTGCGTGAGGCGCCGCGAAATCTTCGACGTGCCGGCTACATCTTTATCACGAAAAACACAGGCGAATCCAACGACGCTCTTGTGAAACGGATTCGCCGTTACAATCGCACCGCAGAGATTATCGAATGCGCGCACAAGCCGCTCTATCTGCAAAATGTTTTCACTGGGGAAAAAGTGCCACTGGAGCGCTTGCGTGACACTTTCATCGGCTCGATCAGCGCCATCGCCGCGCCCGAGAGCTTCGAAGCCGCATTGGAAAAGCTCGGTGCGCACGTCGATCTGGCCAAGCGCTATATCGATCATCACTACTATTCCGAAGCGGAGCTAATCAGTTTCATCAAACGTTGCATCCGACGCGACCTGGAGATGATTGTGACAACTGAAAAAGATTCGGTGCGCATGCCGCGTTTACCCGAGGGTGAAGGGAAGGTGCCTATTTATTTCTTGCGAGTGGAGATTGAAATTCTTAGCGGCCACGAAAGCTGGGAGCATTGTGTGGCGCGCATTTGCAAACCACAGCCTCTGCTCCCGCCCGAAAGGTTCTTCGCCTGACCGTTTGTCATTCCGAGCGAAGTCGAGGAATCTCTTGATGCCATGCCTCAAAAAGCCGAGCTAATCGTCGAAGATCGCAAGATTCAGATATCGAACCTTGACAAGGTGCTTTATCCGAAAGCCGGATTCACGAAGGGTCAGGTGATCGATTACTACATCCGCATCGCGCCAGTCCTTTTGCCGCATCTAAGGGATCGTCCGCTCACCATGAAACGGTACCCCGACGGGGTGGACGGCGAATTTTTCTACGAAAAGAACTGCCCGTCGCATCGCCCGAAATGGGTACAGACAGCGAAAGTGTGGAGTGAAGGTAACCAGCGGATCATGAATTATTGCCTAGCCAACGATTTGCCGACTCTCGTTTGGGCCGCAAACCTCGCAGATCTAGAGTTGCACACATCGCTCTCACGCAAAGACAACCTCAACCGCCCAACGATGATGGTGTTCGACCTCGACCCAGGCGCTCCGGCCGACATGGTCCAATGCTGCCAGGTGGGACTGTGGCTTCGCGATTTGTTAGGCAAAATGAAACTTAAATCGTTCGCAAAAACGAGCGGATCGAAGGGACTGCAGGTCTACGTGCCGCTGAATACTTCGGTGACCTACGATCAAACCAAGGATTTGTCGCGCTCTCTGGCCCAATATCTGGAGCACGAGCATGCAAATTTGGTCACCTCGAACATGTCCAAGGCAGTGCGCAAAGGCAAAGTGTTCGTCGATTGGAGCCAGAACGACGAACACAAAACGACGATCTGCGTCTATTCTCTCCGTGCGAGGGAAGAACCGACCGTTTCAACCCCAGTAACTTGGAACGAAGTGGAAAAATGCCTGAAAAAGAAAAAAGCTGAGCTGTTCAAATTCCGCTCCGATCAAGTTCTCGCCCGCGTCGAGAAACTCGGCGACCTCTTCGAGCCGGTCGAGAAACTGAAACAAAAACTGCCGAAGAAATGGAATATTTAGGATTCACATGAAAAACAATTATTGAGCATGAACAATCACATATTGTTCGATGCGATTGGATGGGCGGGAGCAGCCTTTCTCCTGGTGGCTTACGCAATGATTTCCTCTAAAAAATTGGAGGCAGACTCAACGGCTTACCAATTTCTCAACATCATCGGCAGCCTTTTCTTGGTCGCTAACACGATCTTTTATCGGGCATATCCTTCGTCTTTTGTGAACGTGATTTGGGCTGGGATAGCTATTTTTTCGATCGCGACTAGAAGGCGACCCTCGTCAGCGTAAATTGAAAATTTCTCCACATGCGCAAAGCGAATCTGAAAGACATTCCAGAGAAGGAACGAAAATCGCCGAAGGGGAAATTTGGCCGCACATTCAAAAACATCTCGGTTGCTCTTGGGCGCGAGCCGGAGTCGCTTGATCTGTCGAAGCGACATCCATTCGACGTTGCATTAGTCCGAATTCCCAAAGGCAAATTCCTTTGTCCGTATCACGCGCATGCGGCTGAATCCGAGCTTTACCTCGTCGTTTCCGGACGTGGCAACGTGCGCGACAAGAATGGGATTACCGAAGTCGTACCGGGCGATGCGTTTTTCTTTCAGCCGGGTGAAGCGCACCAACTCTGGAATGCCTGTGACGAGGACTTTGTTTATTACGTGATCGCGGATAATCCGCGTAGCGGCGGCACGACGGGTGATTCCTGTTATTATCCCGACAGCGGAAAATGGGCGGTGACAACAGATGGGCGGGACGAAGTCGTCGTGAAAGGCAGGGAGACTGATTATTTCGACGGCGAAGAATGAACCGATGCCGGTTCAGGCGGTTATGCGCAAAGTAAATTTAAACGAAATCAAGGAAGAACCGTGGCAGTCGCCGGGCGGAAAATACGCCGTGTCGTTCAAAGGAATTTCGGAAGCGCTCGGGCGTGAACCGACTTCGCTTGATTTGTCCAAGCGCCATCCCTTCGATCTGGAATGGAATCGAGTGTCTCCTGGGAAACGAGCTTTTCCCTATCACGCACATTCGGCGCAATGGGAGCTCTATTTAGTCGTCTCTGGGAAAGGGAGCGTTCGTCACAAGGATGGCACAATTGAAGTCATGCCTGGCGACGCTTTCATTTTCAAACCTGACGAACCTCACCAACTGGTCAACAACGGGCAGGAAGACTTCGTTTACTACGTGATCGCGGATAATCCGATTGGCGAGTCGGCCTATTATCCGGACAGTGAGAAATGGAAAGTGAACAAGTCGTCCGCTGCGGATCGCGTGGTCGTGAAGGGTGAAGAAACTGGTTATTTCGACGGCGAAGAGTGATTGATTGTCATGTCGAGCGGAATCGAGACATCTCTCGATGCTCTGGCATGCAAAAAGAAATCAGAGATTCCTCGACTTCGCTCGGAGACAGAAGACGGGGATGCCGTAGGAGGTCTGAAGGAGATTCTTTTGCCCGTGGCCTGCTCTGTATCCAAATTACAATCATGAATTCCAACGAATCTGCGCAAGATTTCCCGTACAAGACTTATCTCAACATTTTGCACGCACCGCTTGAAGTAATCGATGTGCAAGAACTGGCCGATGCTTGCACGGACAAATGGTACAACCAGACGTTATGCAAAGTGAACGATTCAGTCGTCAGGCTGGCGGTGATCCAAGGCGAGTATCATTGGCACGAACATAATGACATCGATGAATTCTTTTTTGTCCTCGACGGACATTTCCTGATCGATCTTGAAGATCGCGTTGTCGATCTTGCGCCGAGACAAGGCTTCGTTGTGCCTAAAGGTGTGCGGCATCGCACACGCGCGCCTGAACGCACCGCGATCTTAATGGTGGAACATGCGGACATTGTTCCTACCGGCGACTAAATGCAGTTCAAGAAGGCAGGCGACACGCCTGCCACCACAAAGTAGATATGTGAAAATAGTTTCCGGCGGACAGACAGGGGTGGATCGCGCAGCTCTCGATGTCGCCCTAAGACACGGAGTCGAATCCGGCGGGTGGTGTCCAACTGGACGTCTCGATGAGTTCGGTAGAATTCCGGATCGTTATCCAGTTAAGGAGTTGGAAAACGGTGGATTCACTGAGCGAACTTTGCAGAATGTTAAAGATTCCGATGGGACTGTTGTCATTTACCCTGGAAAACTGAGTGGCGGAACCGAGCAAACGCTTCATTTCTGCGTTGAGCAACGATGGCCGCACGAACTGATCGATGCCTCCAACGTTTCCACTGAAAAGGCCGCGCAGTTAATCGCCGATTTTGTCCGCGAGAACAAGATCGACGCCCTTAACGTGGCAGGCCCGAGGGCAAGCGAATGGCCGGAAGGATACGATTATGCCTTTCGTGTTCTGGATATTTTTCTGACGCGCTGTAGCCAGCGCCCTGTGGGCGGTTAGGAAGAGGGCGGCTCACAGAGCCGTGGCTACATTATTCGTAGCGCAGCGCTTTAACCGGATCGAGACGCGCGGCGAAGTACGCGGGAATGAGCGCGGCAATCGCGCAGATGAAAAATGCGCTAACACAAATGATAGCGACATCTCGCGGGATGACTTCCGCGGGAATCGACGAAAATTGATAGACTTCGCGCGGGAAGATCTCGATGTGCAATGTCGACGCGAGCCAGTGACTGAACTCGTTGCGGTAACGGATTAACGTCATTCCAAGTCCTAGTCCTGTCAGAGTTCCAAAGAGCCCAACGATTGTTCCCTGGCCAAGAAAGACCCAGATGATTTGGGCAATGTTGGCCCCGAGCGCTTTCACGATCCCGATCTCCCGCCGCTTTTGGACCGTTACCGTAATGAGCGTGCTCATGATTCCGAAGGCCGCAACGACCACGATGAAGAACAACAGGAAAAACATTACAGTGCGCTCGAGCCGCACTGCTTCGAAAAACTGGCTGTTCATGTCAATCCAGGTCTGCGCGTATTGCGGTGGCTCAAGAAATTGTTGGATTGCTTGTTTCACCCGTTCAGCGCCGTAGGGGTTCTCGGTCCTGACGGTAATGCCGTGCAATGCGTCTCCCAGTCCGTATAACTCCTGTCCGACATAGATCGGCACTAGCAGAAACTCGGAATCGTGCAGGTAATGACCGGTCTCAAAAATCCCGGTAACCGTCAGTTCCTTCGGCAGGATGACATCGCGCAATTGGTCGATCGCCTTTTTTTCTTCGTCTCCCTTGGCATTTTCCAGTTTTTTGATGCCATCGAGAATCTGTCCAAGATTGCCCGGCGAATAGACGGTGAGTTTGTCGCCGACGTTTGCTTGCAGCTTTCGCGCAAGCTCAATACCGAGTACGGTCGATTCGCCTTCCAGATTGAGGTTGCCGTATTTGATGAATTTTCTCAGAGGGATGACCTTCTCTTCCTCCGCGGGATCGACACCGCGAATCATCGGGGCGACTCGCTTGTTTTGAAATTCGACGATCACCGGTCCCTGGATGTAGGGAGCCGTCGCAACCACGCCCGGCGTGTCGTCGATTTTTGCTTTGAGTGTTCGCCAGTCGCGCAAGACGTCCTCCGTGCTCACGAGAATGTGTGCATCGAAATCGATCACTTTCTGACGCAGTTCGCGATCGAACCCGGTCATGACAGAAATCACGAGAATCAGCACCGTTACGCCCAGCATCACGCCAAGAATCGAGATCAGTGTGATGATCGAGAGAAACGTGCGCTTCGGTTTTAGGTAGCGCAGCGCCAGAAAAAGACTAAACGGCAGTTTCAATTCGGCGTTAGCGTGGCGGCAAACGGACTCTAATTCAACCGCGCACGCTACGGTGAGAGCGCGTGCGCCTTTAGTTCTTCCAGCGTGACGAATTCGAGCGCTGAGGCGTGCGTAGCTTCAAGGTCAATCGGAGCCGCGCGATTGTGATCCAGCGCGCTTTTCCAGCGCGTCACGCACACGCACCATTTGTCACCCGGCTTCAGTCCGGGGAAGCCCCATTCCGGATGCGGCGTGATAAGGTCGTTTCCATCGAGCATCGAGAAATCGAGAAATTCCTGCGTGACTTTCACGCAGACCGTATGAAGGCCAATGTCTTCCGGGCCCGTTCGACAAAATCCGTCCCGATAAAATCCAGTCATCGGATCCTGGCAACAACATTTCAGTTCAGTTCCAAGAACATTCGTCGGCATAAAGGAAATTACGCAATAGTATCTGAAAAACCTTACCGAAGGAGACGATAATGCCAATCCCCGCCAAATACGTTCACACAAATCTGATTGCCAGAGATTGGAAAGGACTGGTCCGATTCTATTCCGAGGTCTTCGGATGCGAGCCCAAGCCCCCGGATCGCGATATGTCTGGCGCCTGGCTGGATCAGCTGACTTCTCTTCAGAACGCGCATCTTAGCGGCGTTCATCTCCGATTGCCCGGCTACGGCGATGATGGTCCGACGCTTGAGATTTTCAGCTATAACGAATTGCTCGAGCCCGAACTGCCGTCCGCGAACCAGTGCGGGTTCGGTCACATCGCATTTGCGGTGCACGATGTAGACGAGGCGTTGCAGGCAGTGATTGCGGCTGGCGGCAGCACAGTCGGAAACATTGTTACCACTGAAGTAAATCGCGTCGGTGTCCTTCGAGTCGTGTATGCGCGAGATCCGGAAGGAAATATAGTTGAATTGCAGAGGTGGAGTTGAACCGCAGATCGTTCTGCGCCCTGCCTTTGTCTAGACGAATTGTTATTGCTTACTGGCTCATACCGGCTGAGCCGGCGCACCGCTTTTTTCAGCATTTGATTAACGATCTCGCGCGCCGATATGATGCGCCTGTTTTCGAGCCGCACGTGACGATTTGCGTCGGAGCGGATAGCACCGATGCAGTTGATACAACGTTTTCAAAGGCCGCTCGAGATTGCGAGGCAATCGTGCTCCGAGCGCTCGAAGTCAGCCATTCCGATGAATTTATCAAAACACTCTTTGTCGAATTCAGGCTGAACTCGAAATTGCGGCAGCTTAATCAACTCATTCGTAGCGCCGCACAAAATCGGTCCGATTACGATCTCAAGCCGCACTTAAGCTTGCTTTATAAAAGGATGTCGGTGCAAACACGGCGCCGTTTGGCCAGCTCAATTGAAGTGCCGTTTTCTCAAGTGGTTTTTGGTTCGTTGAAAGCTGTCCGATGCATTTCACCGACACAAAGCCGCGCGGATGTAGAGGCATGGCGCGTTGTGAGCGAGAAAGTTTTGCGTACCTAGCTCGCCTTTGTCGGCGCTCATAGAGCGCCGCTACAGCTCGACACGTTACAATGGATCGGAATCTAACGATTCAACGTGGCGAAGCCGCTGGCATTGGACTCGGTTGGGGAAAAACTGGTGAAACTGCTGGCCACGGAGCTGCGGATACTCTGGCGCTTTTCGCTTTCGCTTCGTCGAGCACTACTCTTTCTTCCGGATAAATCTCGTTATCCGCTGCGGCCAGGTAATCTTTTGCGGCGTCGATTTGGCTTGCGTCGGCCAGCAATAGCGCTGCGTAAGCGGCTGCGTGCGGGTCGCGTAATTGGTCTGCTGGCAATCCTTGAATAATTGCGAGGGCCTCCGCGTTTCGGCCAAGGCGATACAGAGAGAACGCATAAGTCACGGCGCAGTTGACTTCGTTCGGCGCGCGGTCATGCGCTTCTTTGGCGAGTTCATGCGAGCGTTCTACATTTCGCTCCAGGTTCAGGCCTAGTCGCGCTAGATCCGCCGTGATCGGCGCCTCGTTGGGAGAGCTGTCGTGTAGACGCTGGAGAACACTGTAAAGTTTTTCGGTGTTATTGTCCTCGCGATAAAGCGCGCGAAGCGAGTCCAGCGCTTCGCGTCGTATAGGCGGATCTTCTGCGACGCGCAGCCACAGTTGTTCGGATTCTTTCTCCAGATTCCATTTCGAAGCGAGCCGCGCGAGGACAATTTCGCGCTCAGCCTGGTCGTGTGTCGATTGTTCTGCGGCGCGCCAAAGCGCATGGAATTCTGTGTCCGCACTGTCTTGTCGTGATTGACGCGTGGCAATTGCCTGATATGCAAGGCGCAGGTAATCGGATTCTCCCCACATTCCCTTGCGGGTCCATCGTTTCAAACGCATCCAATTTTTCGCATTGGCGTACGCATCTGCCACTGCAACAGCGGCGGGCGGCGCAGTCAGTTTCTCTGCCGGAAGCTTCTCGATCCACTTGACAACCTCTCCAGTGAGTCCATTTCGGTTCATCCACTCCATGAGCGATGCGAGATCGGATGGATTCTTTGCGGCAAAAGGTTTTACCCGTTCCAGCAGCAGGTGGAATTTTTTCTCATCGAGCTTCCGATAAAAATTCAGGCAGAGAAGATAATCGCCAAAGGTGACCTCCTGCGACATTTGGAGCTGTTGCGCAAAGTTGTCTCCCGCTGAGAGGTCATTGCGTGCCACAGCATCATTAAGCAAAGCACGCAGCGCGCCGGTGCGATAGGGAGCGAGCTTGACGAGCCGCTCGAGATTTTCGCGGGCCTTCGCACTGTTTTGTGCATCGCTGGAATGGATTTGCAGCGCTGCAAGATTGAACTGATAGAGATTATTCTTAGGTTCTTTTTTTACGGCAGCGGCGAATTGTTCTTCTTGTTCGGCAAAGTTTCCTTCGGCACAAGCCAGCCAGCCTGCAACAACGTGAAAGGCGGCCCTGTCACGGTCACTGGCGGGAATCTGATCGAGTGTTTTTCGAGCAAGATCGAGCTTTCCAAAACGCAGTGCCGCGGAAATGAGATTAAGCTGAGTGTCCGGATCTTTTGGCAGCAGGCGCGCAATTTGTTCACGCCATGAAATCGCCTCTTCGAGATTCTGTTTCTCAGCTGTTTCCGCTAGTATGTAGAGCGCCGGCAAGGAGGCGGGATATTGTGCCAGGAGTTCTCGCGCGGTCTGCGTAGCTTCGCTGAATCTTCCCTGCTGCAACATCGAAGCGGCTTCGTGTAACAAGCGGGTTTGGCGCCAGTCTTCGTACAGTCTTAAACCGTACCGGAAAAAAAGAGCGCCAAGCACAATAGCAATTGCCAATCCAGCAGCTAAAAGAGCGACACGAGCTGGCCAGAGCTGTCGTTGGAAGAAGGACTCTCGACCAAAGAGCGATTGGCGCATTCTTCTATATCCAGCGCATTCGGTTCGTTCCACGATTTTCATGTCGTCTCTTGGGTGCAACGATCCGTTTGTTCCTTTCCCTAACACCGTGCCGACTACCGAGGCTAAGGGCGCGTGGCTACCGCTGGCTCTTCAACTACAGGAATTGACTTCACCGAGTCCTCGATCTTTTCCCTCAAACGCCGGCTCCAAACATAACGTCCCAACAACACCTTTACAGTGGCTGTAAGCGGGACGGCCAGAAGGGGACCGATTATCCCGCCAATGATCAAACCCCAGACAAAGATCGATACGATCACGGTCATTGGATGCAACCCAACGTAATTCCCAACAATTCGTGGGGCGTAAAATATGCCTTCCAGATTTTGTATAAAGATGAAAATGCCTGTGACGATGAGAGGATGCGTCCAATCACCCCATTGGAACGCCGCAATGAGAACGGCTGGCACCCAGCAGATGATAATCCCGATATAAGGAACCATGGTCAGGACAACAACAAGTGCACCAATTACAGGCGCAAAATTGAGCCCGAAAATCGTTAGCGCTGTCCCGATGAGGATGCCATCCACCAGGCACACCAGCAGTTGTCCCCGAAAATAAGCAGTGACATAGCTATTGATTTCCGACAATAGCTCCGCGACTTCGTCCCTTAAAGGCGATGCGCGAAGGGGTAGGTATTCTCTCCAATGCGCTTCGATGCGCGGCTTTTCGTTCAGTAGGAAGAATAGATAAATCGGCACCAGAATGAGACTAAGCAGGAAACCTGTGACACCCAGAAAGCCGCCGATGCTTTTCTTAAGAATGTCCCAGAACTTTTCCATCAGCATTGGAAGCGCCTGCTGCAAATTAGGCATTTGTTTTTCCACGTACGCCTGAATGCGCTGGCGTTCGGCAGTAGTCAGCTTTGGCGGGCTCGGCGCGATTGTTTCAGGTGCAGGCGCAGTGTCGGAGGCTTTTGGGGTGGGAGAGACAGTCGGTTGCGCATGAGGGGAAGGAGAGGGCACCGATCCGATGAGCCAGTTTGTAAAACTTGTCGATGCAGATTTCGCACGGCCGCTGCCGAGGAATCCGAATGTTTGATCGAATCGATAGATTAGATCCACAATATAGTCGCGGGCTCGCTCGGTATAAGCAGGAACTTGCTTCGCGAAATTCGCGCTTTGTATTGAGATGGTCGGGACGAGCCACGCTGCCAATCCACCAAGAGCAAAAAAGGCGATGGCGAAAAGAAGAGCCACCGCCTTGGTGCGACTGAGTGTCCCACGAGACATTTTCGTCACCAGCGGATCCAACAGATAAGTCAGAATCACCGCGATGGCCACTGGGATCAGGATCGGTTGGAGGAAACTGATGACATTGGCGCTGGTCCAAATCACCGTGCCGATAATCACGATGAGAAGAACGACACAGAAAGCTGTGAGCGCCGCCCACATCACCTTGCGCTGCCACGGCGTGGGATAATCGCTCATGTTCGTCGCGAGAATGTCGGGGCTCACTGGGTTGGATTTGTCTTTGTTGGTGGACCGTTGCCAATTGGCGCCTTTGTTCTTTCGATTTTGTTTGCCAGGTTCTTATTTTTTGGATCGAGCGCCAGCGCTTTTTGCCAGGATTCCACTGCTTCCGAAACGCGATTCGATTTGAAATAGGCGTCGCCAATGTGCTCAAAGATAACCGGATCATCGTGGTCGGCAGTTTTTGCGGCACGGAGCAGGTTGCTCAAAGCTTGATCAAATGTGCCTTTTCGGAACTCTACCCAACCGAGGCTATCGAGGTAAGAAGCGTTATTTGGTTCTATCTCGAGAGCGCGTTTAATCATCGTTTCGGCTTCGTCCAGGTTCATGTTGTGATCGGCCCACATGTAGCCGAGATAATTGCAGGCTTCAGCAGAGTTCGCCGGATCTAGCGCGATTGATTTGCGAAGGAGATCAGCTGCCTTTTCGTACAGGCCTGCCTGCTCTGCCGTCGCGCCATAGTTGAAATAGAACTTGGCATTTACCATGTCATTGCCCTGGTCGAGTTGCGCTTCGTGCAGTGCCTCTTCAAAAGTCGCTACCGCTTGCTGAGTCTGTTTCGCTTCGCTCTGGGCAATGGCCAGATAGTAAACAATCTCCGGCGCGCCCAGGAATCGACGCCGCGCTTCTGTCAACAATCTGACCGCGCGATCGCCATCTTTTAAAGGTCCAAGCAGCAGCTCCGCCAGATGCAAATAGGTGCCCACGTGATTTGGATTAATCAGCAGGCTTTGCTCATAATTTGCGGCCACTTTCGAAAAAGTCGCTTTTGCTTCGTCAACTCTCTTTGCGCGTTGGAGCGATCGGGCTTCATCATCCAGCACCTGCGCCAATAAATCGTAGGTTTGGTACTTTTCAGGATGCTCTTTGATGATTTGCTCGAGCATTTCAACTGCTTTACCGCGCTGATTCGTCAGGATAAAACCAGTCGCCAGTTTCTCTCTCGCGTTTGCATCGTCGGGTTGCAGCTCGAGCACGTGCAAATAAAGCGGAATTGCCTCTTTCAATTGCTGGGAGGCTGCATAGTAGTCGGCGACATCCTTTAGGATCGCAGGGTCATCGCCGGCGTGTTCGGCTGCCTTTTTGAAAATTTCGTTGGTCCTTTTCAGTTCGTCGGGCTTCGGCTGCGAATCGGACTTGAAAAGAATTGCCACGTAAAGTTTGCCGAGCCGCATCCAAAAGCTGGCGTCGTTACTGCGAACCTTCGTGGCGCGATCCAGAACTTCCAGCGCCTTCTTCTCTTGTCCGGACGCAACTTCGATTTCCACCAGGCGCTGATAGCCTTCGATGTCCCCTGGATTCAGGGTGATGGCCCGGTTGGCGTAGTCGATAGCTTGATCGGTTTTCTTGAGATACTTCGCATAAATGAATGCGAGTTGTTGATACGGGTCTGCATTCTTGGGGTTTGCCTTGATTGCATCCTTCAACACATCAATCGCCTGTGGGAAATCATCCTGTTCTATGAGCAAAGCCGCCACGCGCGAGGCGAGTTGCGATTGGCCGGGATCGACATTCAACACTTTGCGATACGCCTCCAGCGCGCGATCCATCTCGCCGTTTTCTTCGAGTGACATTCCCTCGACAAAATGGGTCAGCGCATCCGCCTTATGTGCGCCTTCCGAACGCAGGGCAAGATCGGCAGCCGGCTTGGCATAGAGCGAATCGTCCTGGCGACCAGTCTTTTTGGTTGCTGCCGATGAAGCCCCAATTTTTGGCGACGAAGCTTTCGGTGTTCGGCTGGTTGCAACCTTTGGCGCGACGATTAAGACAACCGCGAAAATAATTCTCCAGGAGGCGAAAAAGCCGCGCTTTCTGTTCTCCCTCATTTTTGATGATTCTAACTTTCGGCGCCGCTTTCGGCAAACCGGGCCGAACTCAACCGAGGCGGCGGCCTGGCAGCCCCGCCCTAGCCTGCAGAGTCCTCGATTTTTCTCCCTTGATGCTGCGAATGATCTATTGACCTCCGCGTAGCATGTTATCCCGAGCGAAGCGTTCGACGTTTCTGAAAGGCGTCGACTCCTGTTACGCTTTGTACCGGAGCCGCTTCTTATGCCGATTCGCTTTCATGCGCTTGCGGCGCTTATGCTTGGCAATTTTCGCTTTACGTCTTTTCTTGAGAGAGCCCATTCAGATTTTTTTCAAATTCGCGAGTTCCGATTCAACCATCAGATGCGCTGCAATGCAACCCAGTTCTCACATTGCTCGGTAACATCACTTCTTTAACATTGCATCGCGCTTCCCCTTAAACTCGCTTTCAGGTTTCCACTCTGGAAATTTGTCGCCGTTCGCGACCTGATAGCCAACTTCGAACAGAAGTTGAATATCCTGCACTGCGCCGGCGAGGTCCCAGTTTGGATTAACTTCGTCCGAGACCTGATGGTAGTGGTGCGCGGTGTAATCGTCTTTCTTTTGCTGGCCGAAATCTCCTGGTTTCCCGATAAAATCCTTGCCGCCGCCAGTGTAGAGTGAGGGCACGCCGCGCTTGGAAAATTCGAAATGATCGGCGCGATAGAAACTGCCCTTCTCCGGCTGACTGTTCGGTTGCATCACTCGGCCGTTGCGTTTAGCGGCAGCGGTCAGCAGATCATCGAGTGTTGAATTGTTGTTGCTCAGGTCTTCGATGTCGCGTGTTTTGCCCCAGGGATTGATGGTATCGATGTTGATGTCGGCCAACGTCTTCTCCAGAGGATAAAGCGGATGTTGCGCGTAAAACTTCGCGCCGAGCAATCCTGCTTCTTCGGCAGTCGTGGCTATGAATAAGACCGAGCGTTTCGGCGGCGGATTTAATTTTGCGAATGCCGCCGCGAGCTGGATAAGCGATGCGACGCCGGAGGCGTTATCGATCGCGCCGTTATAGATCTGATCGCCTTGCAAGTTGTGATTACGTCCGAGGTGGTCCCAGTGCGCCGTGTAAATGACGTATTCGTCGCGCAATTTCGGATCGCTTCCCTCGAGTTTGCCGATGACATTGTGCGATTTGAAGGAGCGAAGCTGCTGCTTGATGTCGATATTGGCCTTTGCATCGATCGCCGCCGACCGGAACTCTTTTGTGATCGCTGACTTCTCCAGCGCGTCGAAATCCTGACCACAAGCAGCCAGCAATTTCTTCGCGGCATCGAGCGGTATCCACGAGCGTGCTTCTACCGCGTCCCCGTTTTTGTTTGGCGAATCGATCTCGTAGTTCTCCTTGCCCCAACTTGTTCTTACCACGGAATAAGGGTACCCGGCCGACTCGGTCTGGTGGATGATCACAGCGGCTGCAGCGCCTTTTTGTGCGGCGATCTCGTATTTGTAAGTCCAGCGGCCGTAGTAGGTCATTGCTTTCCCTTTAAACATTTTTTCATCGAGCTTGGACGGATTTTCCGGATCGGGAATGGGCGGATCGCCAATCAGCATCAGCAGCGTCTTGCCGCGAACATCGACATCCTTGTAGTCGTCCCATCCGTATTCCGGTGCGACGACGCCGTAGCCGACGAAGACGACTTCCGAATCGTTCATCTTGATTTCCGGTTGAAGATGCGCCGAGGACGCGATGAAATCGTCGGGGTACTTCAAATCGATCGTCCCGTCGCGGACCGTGAACGACATTTGTGGTTCGCTTTTGATTCCAGCCAACGGAACCTCCTGCCTGTAACTGCCGTCCGGGTTTCCCGGCTTCAACCCGATTTTCTTGAACTGATCCGTTATGTAATTAACAGAAAGTTCTTCGCCTTTTGTCCCCGGCGCGCGTCCTTCGAATTCATCCGACGCAAGAACCTTGATGTGCGCTAGTAAACCGTCCGGCGTAATCGCCTCCAACGCCGGTTCCAAACGCAACGCCAATTCGTCAACAGCGAAAAGCGAAGTCGCAGCGGTAAGAAAGACTGCGACCAACCAACGCGAAATTTTCATGCTCTTTCTGTAGCGCGCTCTATGATCGCCGCAAATGCTCTGGCCACGTAACTGTGCGTTCTCCCGTAGGGATTTCGTGATGTCTACAGGCTCGCTCTACTCGCGGCTGATCCTATTTCGCGGAAGCTTTGGGAGTGCGCACGCATCCTCGCGTCGCTTTGGCGCCCGGCCACTTTTATTGGCGCAATATCGAGAAGCGTCGTCAGATTCTTTTCTCGCGCTGAATAAACCACTCGAACGCTGCCGAAAGCGTGTGCGCACCGAGTTCGTCGTAGATCTCTACTGTAATTGAAATCACCGAACGGCGTTTCGAAGAAAGCTCCGCGTCGAGCCGAGCGAGAGCTTCTGGCGCTGCACTCGCAGTGGACACTATGCTGCTTTTCGCAGGCTTGCGGAATTTCGCCTCCACACGTCGCACCACCGGAAAAATATCATCGGCGGATCCAAAATGTCTGAGCAAAAACTCGCCGCTTGAAGCTTCTGCGAGCGCAAGCTGCGCGGCCGCGTGAACTGTGCCGAGATGATTGAGATATTGGCTGCCTGATGGCAATTGCAGTAGGTGCGCAGTCTCGCGCGCAGGGCGAATGCCGAGAAAATTGTTAAAAGGCAACTCAGTGACGCTGGCTTTCATACAGTACTATCCCTTGATCGTAATCGACCTGAGTCGAGCTCGAATCTTTTCCAGGGTCTCATCTCTGTTCATGTTGGTGATTGGTTTCTGAAAGGTTCGCCGTGCCCAATCCATTAGTCGTGGGCCGAAAATTTCGGCCTCATGCGGATGAGCAGCAGAATACTTGGACGTTAGCCATTCTGTCCGAGGAAAAAGATGGAAGTGAATGGTGCGTGTCTCCTCCGAAAATAAAGCGCAGTAAACTCGCTGTGGCCGAACGACGGACTCGATTGCAGCAGTGGTCATTGCCAATGTTGGTCCAAGTGCTGCGAGAGCCGCAGAATTCAGTTGCGAAAGAGACTCGACCGCACCTATAGGTCCCACAATCAAATGGCCCGGGATGTAGCAAGCGTTGCACGCTTCTACGATGAAATGCTCATTGGCCAGAACTGGCGAAAGGCTTCTCGATTGTCCAGCGGGCTTTGTGAGGTCCCTCACTTCGTTAGGAATGACAAAGTAATGTTAGCGGGCTTTTTGGGATGATCCGGCAGGCGCTTCCTTTTTCTCGTGCGGGCCGATGCCGATTTTTTTCAGGAACGGTTGAATCGATTGTTTGCGGCCGAGAAACTTCTCGATGGAAACGGTGACGTCACGCGAATCTCCTGGCTCATAGATTTCGTGACGTAACTTCATACCAGCTTGCTTGTCGAGGTAACCATCCTTTGCCTTTTCGAAAACGGTTGCCATATCTGCGGCGATGGCGTCGGCCCATGCATAGCCGTAGTAACCGGCATCGTAGCCATTCAGGTGGCCGAAGTAGGAAACGAACGTAGTGCTCGGATCAATTGGGAGAAACACCTTTTCCAGGATTGGATTTGAAATGGCCACGCAATCGAAGGGTATATCCTCCGGATGCTGATTGTGTAACTCGAGGTCGAGCGATGCGAAGGCGAACTGGCGTCTATATAAAACACCGGCATTCGCCAGCTTCGCGTCATTCATTTTTTTGATGATTTCTGCTGGAATTTTCTTCGATGGATCGCGGTAATCGGCCGCAAACGTGTCGAGCACTTTCTTGTCCCAGACCCAGTTCTGCAGCATTTGCGATGGCGATTCTACGAAATCCCCCGGTACATGTGTTCCGGCGAAACGGCCGTACTTCGCGCGAGTGACAATCGAATGCAGCGCGTGACCGAATTCGTGGAACAAAGTCTCGACCTCCTGGTGTGTCATTAAAGACGGCTTGTCCGCTGCCGGAGGCGAAAAGTTGCAAAGCAAGGCGACCGTTGGCCGCTGGTATTTTCCGTCCGGCAACAGTTTGCCGCCGATGATTTCGAATTCGGCGAAGTGATTAAATTTTCCTTCGCGCGGAAACATATCGAGATAAAACACCCCGAGCGGCTCGCCCGTGGAGGAATCGGTCACCATGTAGAGCTGGAGATCGTCGATCCATTTGTAAGGCGCGGCGATCTTCTCAAACTTCAGACCAAAGATGCTCTGATAAATGTTGAACATGCCGTCGAGCACTCTTTGGAACGGGAAATATGCGCGCAATGCTTCCTTATCGACGGCATACTTTTGTTTGTCCCGCTGGTTAGCGTAATAGCGCCAATCCCACACCTCGATCTTCGCATTGGGATCATTTGTTTCGGCGGACTTCAATTTTTGTAATTCCGCGACTTCACTCTCAAACTTGGGCTGAATTCCGGTGACCAGATCGCTAATGTATTTCTCTGCGTTCGCCCCGTTCCTGGCCATTTTGACTTCAGTTTGATAGTCGTCCCACGATTTGTAACCGAGCCGCAGCGCGATCTTGTTCCGAAGCGCAAGCATCTGATTGAGAACAGGAACGTTTGCCTCTTTGGCGAGCGTCTCGCGAATGACATAAAGCTGTTTGCGCGTTGCTTCGCTCTTTGCGTTTTCCTCGACGGTATTGAATTGCCACGTGACATTTGCCATCACTGTGTAGGCATCGTCTCCTGTCCGGACGCCGGGCGAAGCGAAGAAGCTTTCCGGCAGGCCATCCAAATCGGACTTCGTAAAAATCACCGGTGCGTTGGCCTTCACGATGTTTGTGTCGAAATCGGTCCCGAGCTTGGATAATTCCTTCCGCAATTGCTCAACTTCTTTGCGCTGATCGGGCGGAAGGTCTAATCCAGCGCGGCGATAATCGCGCAACGTTTCGTTCAGCAGTTTTTCGTCCTCACCCGAAAGCTTGGGGTGTGTATCGGCGAAAGCCTTGATTGCCTTGTAAACGTCCTCACGGTAATCAATGCCGACAGCCCAATCCTGAAAGGCCTTTACCGCATTCTCGGCAGCGCCGCGCATTTCTGGATTCGTGTTTGTCTCTTTAATGATTGTGGCCCTGTTTGCTGCGAGTCCTGCCTCGTAAGTGAGATCATCGAGTGCCACCACTGTGCTCTTAAAAGCGGCCTTCTTTAGATCTTGCGAGGCGATTTGATCCAGTGCCTTGTTCGCCTTGGCGATGGCGTCGTTCATTATGACCTCAACGGCTTTCGGCGTTTGCTCCCAATCGGGGAGCGTCAAGACAGCATTGGCCTTCGCGGCTGCGGCTCGAAAGTCATCGACAGTTTTCAGTTCAGCCGCTGGAAGCCTTGGGCTCGCCGCGGCGAAAATGAATGACAGGACAAGAAACGAGGATTTCATAGTGGTCGAAGTTGGCTCACACCTGTATGCGCGCGCCGCCGCAAAGGCAAATTCAGCGGAACAGCCTTGAGCGTGAGTACGCGGAGGGAGCCGACCGCCGCTGGTCAAGCTACCATGTGGGTGCGATTCTAAGGTTGCGTTTGACCATGGCGCAAAGTTAAGAAACATGCGCAACGATGATTCAGAAATTTTTCCTCGCCTTCATTCCGATCTTTGTCGCAATCGATCCGATCGGGCTTGTCGCGATCTTTACGGGGCTTGCCGCCGGCGCTTCGCCTGGACAGCGGAAACGCCAGGGATTTCTGGGAATCTTCACTGCTCTTTGCGTAGCAATCGGATTTGTTTTTCTCGGGGAGATTATTTTCGACGCACTGGGAATCACCGACGCGGACTTTCAAGTCGCAGGCGGGCTGATTTTGCTAGGCCTGGCCGGGCGCGAGTTGCTAAGTTTCGGACCGGCCAACCGTGAAGCCAGCGATGAATTCGGAATCGTACCGCTTGGAATGCCGTTGATTGCCGGGCCAGCGTTGCTCACGGCACTGCTCGTTCTCGTCGATACCGTAGGCTTGGTGGTCACGCTGGTCTCGCTTTTGGTTAACCTCGCCTTGGTTGCAGTGGCGTTCTGGAATGCCGACTGGTTCACGCGCTGGATGGGCAAGCAAGGGTTGCGCGGCGTATCGAAAATTGTCGCGCTCCTCCTGGCAGCGATCGCAGTCAGTCTGATCCGTCGTGGCTGGAACTCCCCGGCCTGACTTAGTTCCGCGTTGATGTTTGTATGTGCCGCCGCGATGAAGCCCAGAATTCCAGCAACTCTGCGCTTCTATCGCCGGTTCACATCACTTCGAAATAACTCGAACCTAAAAGGTCTCGAAGCGTGAGCCGCTGGCAATATGCCGCCGGCTTGAGGGCCAGAATTCCTTCAGCTCTGCGCTTTTATCGCCGTGCTGATAACGCCAATTCAACTCAACTTCGATTGCCTTGCTCTCATCTTGCGCAGGCTGAGCTTGCCCGTGATAGATATAGGCAGGTACCCCCTCACGGCTCTGAGCGAGCGGAGTCATCCCGTAGAGTTCCAGACGCCGCTTCTGCAATTGGGCCGTGGTCCAATCGCGATAGGCGGGGTTACGATAGCCCCATACCTCCGCGGTAGTAGAATAACGGGAATAGGTGTACCCCGTCGTCGTTGATGGTGGCGCGTACTGTTCTGCGCAGCCAATCAGGCCTGCGGCGAGTACTGCTAACAATAATCGTTTCATATTCTCTTGCCTTTTGTAGTTTATTTGGAGACTGCCTTACGTCCTATTAAACCACAAAAGTCGTTCGCAGTCGCGCATTTATTTTGCTTTCGTGCCGTTGCCAGCCTGGTGTAGAGTGCCGCAAATCCGAACAGCGGCTCTGAGCCGATTCAGACTAAGAGACACCAAGGGATGGGCCCGAGTTATTGACACACCGGCGCCTCCTGTTACTATCCTCGCTCCAATGAGATTTCCTTTACCGCTTACAGCGAAAATCGCCGCCTACGTGATTGGGCATAAGTTACGTGGCACGAAGAAATTCGCCACAGTGCTTCAGCTCGAGCCGTTGCACACGTGCAACCTCACCTGCACGGGTTGTGGGCGGATTCGAGAGTATTCCACGTCGCTCAAGGACATGATGAGCTTGGAGGACTGTCTCGGAGCGGCAAAGGAGTGCAACGCGCCCATGGTTTCCATCTGCGGCGGCGAGCCGCTGATCTATCCCCATATCGAGGCGCTCGTTCAAGGACTGCTCGCGCAGAATCGGATCGTTTATATCTGCACCAACGCCATGTTTATGCGCAAGAAAATGCGCGACTGGTTGGCCTCGCAGTTGTCGGTCCGTCCGGAATTCGTGGAAGAAAAAATCACTGCGTTGCTCGGTGCGGGGTTACTCAGCGAAAAAGACGCGGGCGAAATTCGCAAGGGACCAAAAGACCCGGCAAAGCCAACGATTGGTCCGACCAAATGGATGTACTGGAATGTTCATCTCGATGGCTTGGAGCGAACACACGACCTGATCGTGGAACGCGAAGGCGTCTTCAAGGAATGCATTCTCGCAATCAAAATGGCCAAGCTGCTCGACTATCAAGTGGCGACGAACGCAACGATCTACAAGGAAACCGATATGCAAGAGATTGAACAGATGTTCGATTATCTTTCCGATCTTGGAGTGGACGGCCACACCATTACCCCTGGATACGAATACGACGCCGCCAAGAAGGATATGATCAAGCGGCTCAATTTGCGCCCGGAAAACTTCTTTCTTACGCGCGCAATGACGGTCGAGAAGTTCCAAAAAGTCGAGGAGTGGATGAGTCGTTATACCTTTTTGGGGACGCCGATCTATTTCGAGTTTCTCGCGGGCAAGCGGGATCTGACGTGTTCGGCATGGGCGATTCCGACGCGGAATATCCGCGGCTGGAAAGGGCCATGCTATTTGATGACCGACGGACACTACTCGAGCTACGCGGAGTTACTGGAAAAGACCGAATGGGACCGCTATGGCGTCGTCAACGGAGTCGCGCGCGATAGCCGATGTGAGAACTGCATGGTGCATTGCGGTTACGAGCCGACTGCGACGTTGGGGCTGCAAGCACAACGAGGAGACACGTGGAAAACGGTCAAATTCAATTTCGGCTCGAAACCGAAACGCTCTGGCCGTGGCAGCGAAGTGCTTGCTTTTAATGGCGTGAGCTCCGGTAACGGTCACCTGACCGGGAAACGCGCAGAAGTTGCAGCGCAAGCGTCGTAAGAATCGGATCGACATGCCGGAATTCTCGAGGAACCTCATTGCGTTGCCGAGTGCGCGACCAGAGATATCGGAGTCTTATTCGGCGAACGACGAAGAGATTGCGCACGCCATCACGCGCGCGCAAGAGAACCTGCTGCGCCAACAAAAGCCGGATGGCCATTGGTGCGGGGAGCTGATTGTCGATAGCACCCTCTGCTCGGACTACATCCTTTTCATGCATTGGTGCGGCGAGGCGGACGCACAATTGCAGCGGCGCTGCGTGCGTCATATTCTTAAACGCCAACTGCCAGACGGAGGGTGGAACATTTATCATGGCGGTCCGAGCGAGATTAATGCGTCAGCGAAAGCGTATTTCGCACTGAAGCTCGCCGGCTGTTCAGTGGACGCGCCGTTTATGCAGGAGGCCCGCGCAAATATCATTCGTCGTGGGGGTATTCCGCAGATGAACACCTTCAGCAAGCTTTATCTGGCATTGCTGGGCCAGTTTCCCTGGAAATATCTGCCGGCAATCCCTGTGGAAATGGTGCTCCTCCCACGGTGGGCGCCATTTCATATTTGTAAGATGTCGTCGTGGAGTCGCGCCATGCTCATACCGCTGGCGATTATTAACCATTTCAAACCGACCCGAGTTTTGCCTGGCGAGAAGCAATTGCACGAACTTTATCCACTTGGTACCGAACAAAGCGATTTGCGCTTGCCCCGCAGTGAACCTTTCTGGACCTGGCGGAATTTCTTTTTGCGACTCGACGACACGTTCAAGTTCCTGCAACCCCTTCGGATTCGCCCGCTACGCCGGCGCGCGCTGGAGGAAGCGGAGCGCTGGATGCTCGACCGGATTGGTGAGGGCAGCGATGGCCTCGCGGCCGTGTTTCCGGCGATGCTGAACTGCTTAATCGCATTGCGCGCCCTTGGTTACTCAAAATCAAATCCGATTTACGCCAAGGCGGAGAAAGACTTTGCCGGACTCTTCGTTGACGATCCCGAGGACTTCCGTATCCAACCATGTCTCTCGCCAGTCTGGGACACTGCGATCAACATCATTTCGCTGGTTGAATCAGGCCTTCCTGCCGAGCATCCTGCCCTGCAGAACGCCACCGAGTGGCTGGTTAATAAAGAAGTGCGCATCCGTGGCGATTGGTCTGCAAACAATTCGTATCCACAAGCGAGCGGATGGGCATTCGAATATAACAACGTTTATTATCCCGACACCGACGACACAGCGATGGTATTGATGGCACTGCGGCTAGTCCAGCCTAAGGATCCTCAAGCGCTCAATAAAATCTTTCGTCGCGCCTTGGATTGGCAGCTCAGCTTCCAGTGTCGGGATGGCGGCTGGGCAGCATTTGATAAGAACGTGACCACGCCGTGGCTGGAAGACATGCCGTTTGCGGATCACAATGCGATCCTTGATCCAACCTGCAGTGATCTTACTGCGCGCACGCTTGAGCTGCTCGGCTATATCGGGTTCGATTTCGACACGCGATCTGTCCGCGATGCCATCCAGTACCTGATCGATACTCAAGATAAGGACGGCTCTTGGTACGGGCGCTGGGGCGTCAATTACATCTACGGCACCTGGCAGGTGCTGCGCGGTTTGCGCGCGATTGATCAGGACATGACGCAGGACTGGATATTGCGCGGCCGCGATTGGCTTGAAAGTTGCCAAAATAACGACGGCGGTTGGGGTGAGACTTGCGGCACCTACGAAAACCCATCGACTAAAGGCATCGGCGAAAGCACGGCGTCGCAAACGGCATGGGCAAGCATGGGTATCTGTGCGTGCGGCGATCTCGATCGACCGAGTATCCAGCGAGGTTTGCGCTACCTGCTCGGCTCGCAAAAGCCCGATGGATCATGGGATGAAGAGCAAATTACGGGCACCGGTTTTCCACGCGTGTTCTATTTAAAGTACGACATGTATCGTCAAAACTTCCCGCTGCTCGCCTTGGCGACCTATGTCAATTATCGCAGCGGCGTCGGACATCGTCCGGGTTTTTATCGGTGCGATCTGTAGCCGCCGACCTCTGGGCGGCGAGGGTGCGCCGTGTTTATCATCTCAGCACTGCGCTTCGCAGAGCGAAGTGTCTACAGTAGGAAAGGTCGGTTTCTCCGCGCGCGAAAAATAAAACCTGTCGCGCGGCGTAATTCGATCTAACTGTAAAGATTATGGCTTACGAATTACCAAAATTACCTTATCCGTACGATGGGTTGGAACCGCATATCGATGCGAAGACGATGGAAATCCACCATACCAAGCATCACCAGGCTTACATCGACAACGTCAACAAAGCGATCAAAGGCAAAGCTGATCTCGAAAAGAAATCAGTCGAGGATTTGATCAGTGATCTCAAATCGGTGCCGGAAGACATTCGCACAGTTGTGCGGAACAACGGTGGAGGTCACGCAAATCATTCGTTCTTTTGGAAAATAATGGGACCGAATGCCGGCGGCGAACCGAAAGGCAAACTCGCTGACGAGATCAAATCAACGTTCGGCAGCTTTAATGATTTCAAAGAGAAATTTGCTGCCGCTGGTGTGGGACGTTTTGGCAGTGGCTGGGCGTGGCTGATTAAGAATAAGAACGGAAAACTCGAAATCATTTCGACGCCAAATCAAGACAGCCCGCTAATGGACGGCAACACGCCGATCCTCGGCGTCGACGTTTGGGAGCACGCCTACTATCTTAAGTATCAAAACCGACGGCCCGATTACCTCAAAGCCTGGTGGAACGTGGTAAACTGGGACGCGGTCGCGAAGAATTACTGATTGGCGTTAGGCCAGTTCTGCTGTAGCGGCGGTCTGTGACCGCCGCTAAACTTGTACGGGTTCGGCGATCAAAGAGCACCGCGACACACGCATGGCTTATCTAAACGAAAACTACCTTAAACTTCAGGCGGGCTATCTCTTCCCAGAGGTCGCGCGGCGGGTGCGCGAATTTTGCGAAGCGAATCCGGAAGCGGCCAACCGGTTGATTCGCTGCGGAATCGGGGACGTCACCGAGCCGCTGCCGCGCGCGGCAATTGATGCGATGAAGCGTGCTGTCGAAGAACTTGGCCATCGAGAGACCTTTCGCGGCTATGGCCCCGAACAGGGCTACGAATTCTTAAGGTCGGCAATCGCCCAGCACGATTATCGCGACCGCAACATCGACATTGCTGACGACGAAATTTTTGTCTCTGACGGCTCAAAATGCGATTGCGGTTACGTCCTCGATATCCTCGGTGATCAAAACAAAGTCGCGGTGCCGGACCCGGTATATCCGGTTTACGTCGATACGAACGTGATGGCGGGCCACAGTGGACTGGCAAGAAAAGATGGCAGCTACGAAGGAATTCTTTATTTGGCGTGCACAGCTGAAAACGGATTTGTTCCCGACCCACCAACAGAACACGCCGACCTTGTTTATCTTTGTTTTCCCAACAATCCAACGGGGACCGTTGCATCGCGCGAACAGCTCTCGCGCTGGGTCGATTATGCGCGCAAGCACGAAGCGCTACTCATCTTCGATGCCGCGTACGAAGCCTATATTTCTGAGCCAGATGTTCCGCATTCCATTTTCGAAATTCCCGGCGCGCGCCACTGCGCTATTGAATTGCGCAGTTTTTCCAAGAATGGCGGGTTCACCGGCGTGCGCTGCGGATTTACAGTCATGCCGAAATCCGTGCTGGTGCGGACGGAGAATGGTCGCCGACTTCCTCTCCATCCGCTTTGGCAGCGGCGTTGGAGCACGAAATCGAATAGTGTGAGCTATCCGGTGCAACGCGGCGCTGCGGCGCTTTACCTGCCGGAAGGCCGCAAGCAATCTCGCGCGCTGATTGAGCATTACATGGGCAATGCAAAGATTTTTCGCAGCGCCGCGGCGAATTCCGGTCTCGAAGTTTTCGGCGGAGTCAACGCGCCGTATGTCTGGGTGAAAACACCCAATGGCCTAACGAGCTGGCAAATGTTCGATCGGATGCTGCGAGAGTTGAATGTCGTCATCACACCCGGCGCCGGTTTTGGCGCACAAGGCGAGGGTTATGTTCGCATTTCGGCGTTCAACAGCCGAGAGAACGCGGAGGAAGTAGCGCACCGGTTACAGAAGTTGTAGTCGTTTTCGCTCAAAGCGCGGGAAGCGCTCGTGCAGAATAAGCGAATCGCCTCTTGTCGATGGTAGGTAGCTGCGTAGAGTGCGCTAAATTTTGCAAAGACGAAGGATGGGAGAGTGTCGGATCGAAAGCAAAATTTACCGCAGCTTTATCGCTTTTGTTGCTTGATGCTGGGCGACTCGCGCAGGGCGCAGGAAGTCTTTAACACGACGTTGCGCGAAGCGGCTGTGCGCGCTGCACAGGGAGAATTACCCAGGGAGCCCTTTTGGCTTTTTCGCGAGGCGCGCTGGCGTTGTTTAGAGGCAAGTAAGACGGACCTGCAACCAGAATCGCTCGAGATCGAGGAGCACGATATAGCTCCACAGGCTGCGTCACAGATCAAGCAGCTCGACCCCACGCAACTGGCAATTTGGATTTCCGCCGCACCCGATCCTCAAAGGAGCGCGCTGGCACTCTTTTATCTCGACGAATTCAATTACCTCGAGATTCTCGACATCGCCGAGCTCAAACTGAGCGCACTATCGCGATGCTTGTCGCAGGGACGGCGACAGTTGCAGGCGTGGCTGGACGCTAAGCACTCCGGAGCAGGCAAGGTATGAGGACGCTGCGTCTATTACGTCGGCGCCGCGCTCTTTTGAATTGCGCGCCCATCAGTCACGACCATTTAGCTGACCGTTCCATGCGCGCTGCGGTCTCGCGTGAAGACGGTTCTGATGGATTTGTTAATCAACAGAACTTTGATCGAGCCGTGGCGGAACTGATTCGTCTCGTCCCGATACCGGCCGAGTCGGCCGAATGGTTCTTGGACAAGGAGGCGATTCGCGCCCCGAAGTGGACGTGGAGAAGAATCGTGCTCAATCCTGCCGTTCTTGCGATCAGCATTGCTCTCCTAGTGATCGCCGGGGTGTTCACGTTCCAAGTGCTTGGTCGACTAAATGATTTTCCAGGGTCGGCGACAGCGCGGAAATTATTGACCGTGGCCGGCTCCACTCGATCGGTCACGCTCGATCCGGTGAGCGCCGAAGCGGGGACATTAAGTGATCTGTTCTTTATGAAACACGGGCTGGAACACTACGACGTTCCAGACGAGTTCGCCGATTTTCGCACGATCGGCTGCCGCGTTTTTGACGACGACGAGTCGCAGCGCATCGCCCAAATCTGGGTGGCTGAAAGGCGAATGCAGTTTTTTCTTTTTCCGGCAGAAAGAGACAGCAAGACCGGGGCTGTATTGGCTTTTCCAGGTTGGCGCTATGTTCATCAAGAAGGGTGGGTCGGTGCAGTCACGGAACACAACGGCGTTTGCTTCATGGCCGCGCTACAAGGCCGTGAGAAAGACTTGGAGCCTTATCTTTCTGGGCCAAAGCAGTAACAGCAGTCTCGCCTATGGAGTCGATGGTGCCCATTGGCCCAAGAGCACAAGCAAGAGAAAGAGTAAGGAAATTAAGTTCGCGACTGCGCTCGCGTTGACAGCGCTAGTGGTGCGATTGACGTTTGTCGCCGCCGATTTCGCCAGGGTAGCTCAGTGGTAGAGCAGGGGACTCATAAGCCCTTGGTCGGGAGTTCGAATCTCCCCCCTGGCAATTCTCCAAATGGTTTGAATCTTCATTCTCCGCGGATCAAGCGGTCGCCGCTACATAGGTTCGGCTATCAATCTTGACGCACGGTTTGCGCAACATTTGCATGGCCACACAGCGACAACGAAACGAGTGGGAGATGATCTCGCGATGGTTGCGAGAAAAGAAGTCGCGACTGCTTTCGGAGGCTCGAAGGATTGAGCGGTTCTTAAAACAAAAGAGAGAACCCAAAGATTGCTATTTATCATCTGCAGCGATAGAGCAGCTGCGAAAGCTTTCGGAGGTGGTCAGGAGTTCGACTCGCCCCGTGGCATTTTCTTTGTTCGGCCTTTGACGTTGAGAGTTGGAAATTTTTTGGTTAACAACATGATCGGGTCGTATGTCTGAATTAAACCCCGATCTTCGACTGGAGATCGCACATGTCCTATTCATAGACATTGTTGGGTCGTCAAAGCTGCTGACGAACGAACAGAGTGAACTGCTGCGCGAGCTCAATCAAATTGTCCGAAGTACCGAGCAATTTCGCGCCGCGGAAGCAGCGGACAAGCTTACGCGACTGCCAAGTGGCGACGGAATGGCGCTTGTGTTCTTCACAAGTCCCGACGCACCGGTTCGATGTGCCTTGGAAATCAGCAAAGCTCTGGGTGACCAGCCGAAACTTCCCCTGCGCATGGGAATTCACAGCGGGCCAGTTGATGAAGTGATCGACGTCAACGATAGATTGAACGTCGCAGGTGCTGGAATCACTATGGCGCAGCGCGTGATGGACTGCGGCGATGCCGGGCACATTTTGCTCTCAAAAAGGATCGCGGACGATCTCGCGCAAAACAG
>Ga0193713_1000001_pt1 | contig 67208 bp, 65 predicted proteins | sample H3a2metaG_FD_143054 | JGI IMG/M metagenome (GOLD analysis project Ga0193713, IMG submission 143054) | Soil microbial communities from a riparian zone of the East river system, Colorado, United States - H3a2 | ecosystem: Environmental > Terrestrial > Soil > Riparian zone | place: USA: East River... | reverse complement strand
CCGCCACCACCACCGGTCGGCGTGATGACCGTGATGGACACGGTCGCGACGTTGGAATTCACCAGCGCATCGCTCGCCACGAAACTGAACTGGTCGGCGCCCGTGTACCCGGCATCCGGCGTATAGCTCACGCTCGCCCCGCTGAGCGCACCGAGCGTGCCGTGGGTGGGTGTAGTCACGATGGTGTAGGTCAGCACATCGCCATCGCCATCACTGGCGCCGAGTGTGATGCTCATGGGCGTCCCTGCATCGACGCTCACTGTCTGCGCCACGGCATTGACGCCATCGGGGCAGCGATTTCCCGTCCACCCCATGTCATAGAGGGCGCAGGTGGTGAGATCGGTATGATCGCCGGTCGTCGAGCTGTAGCGCGGCTCCATCAGCAGGTCGGGCGAAGCGCTGCTGTCCCAGTGCGAGACCGAGGAACTCGCATCGAAGGTCGCGGGCGCATACAGCTTCAGGTGGCCGCCGGCGCTGAGGCCCCGGGTCAGGCGCGCGAGATTGCCATTGACCTGGGGCGCATTCCACACCAGCGCCGCGCTCCCCACCGCAGACTGCCCGGTCGCGGACTGCACGCGCTGCGCAGCGGTCATCTCGGGCCAGAACATGCTCAGGGACTCCTCGTACAGGAACTGGTCGTACACGCCCAGGCGCGTGACGTTGTCGGTCCCCGTGATGCCCATGCCATTCTGGTCGACGACGGAGACAAACCCCAGGCCATGGCCGAGCTCGTGCAGCACGACGCCCAGCAGGTCCGCGACATAGCTGCGCCCATCATTGTGGCCGCTCAATTGATGATCGAACCCGTAGTAGAAATAACTGCCGCCGAGACACCCGGGTGTGCCATTGACCGCGCTGTTGAACTGCGCCGTGATGTCCGACTTGGAGGCCAGGTTCTGGCCGGACAGGGCATCGGCGAGTGCTGCTGGATAGAAAACGCCCGGCAGCGGCGCGCCCGGAAAATCGTGGAACGCCCACAGCGGTCCGGCCGAACCGAGCACGCCGGTATTGGCGCTGCAGCTGAGCGGGTCGAAGCTGGCCTCGACGACAATGTTCACCGGGCTGTTGATCAGCCTTCCCCACAGGCGGGCGGCCTCGGTGAACACATTGAGCCGTGCCTGGCCGAGCGTCGTGGCGTTGTTGCCACCGATCGGCGTGAAGGGCGTCGGATCATTGAAGCCCTCGCCCGCCGCATCCATGACCCGGATGGTGAGGGTGGCGGCGGGCGCGGCGCTGCCGGCCAGCAATCCCAGCACCGCGAACAATGACAGTGCCGGCGCGCGATTCACGGCCGCGCCCCCATCGCTCCAGTCGGGCACTGCGCGGAAAAGCTCCCGTCCGGCTGCCGACAGACCACGATCGTGTGGAAATACTGTTGCGCCACCTTCACGCCGACCGTGCCGTCGGGGAGCCGCACTTCCTCCGGCACGGCGGGCAAGTTTCGCCGGCCCGTCCCTGGGCTCGGGCCGGACCCGGGCGTCAGCGCGGTCGCGTCAGCGACTTCCGCCGCAACGGGGAGATGGGTTGCCGGATCAAGGACGATGCGCTGCGCCGCGCGCGCGCGTGCCGGCCCGGCAACGCCGGCGTGGCTGTCGGCCTGGGCCGAACATCCAGCCAACAGTAGGACGCCGCCCAATGCGGCGACCAGGGCGCCAAGGCAGATTGCGCGGATGGGCATGTTCGGCTCCGGGCCTGCGATTCCTGGTGGGAATCCTAAGGTCCCGAGGGCCGGAAACACGTGAACCGGTTGGGCAATCTGTCATGCAGAGCCCCAGGTCGCGGCTCTGAGTGACGCCGAAAAGCGACTTCAGGCGGTGCGGGCCCTAGGCCTGTCGCGCAGCAACATCGACACGCGTGTCGTTAAAACAGGCGCCTTCGGCGAGATCCGCCTTGTGCGTCGGCACCAACGCCGAGACGGTCTGGCCGTTCGGGCTCGTCCGCAGCCACGCGCCCTTGTCAGAGCTGACCACACCCGGACGCACGTTCGCCGTGACACGCAGCGGCAGGTACACCTGGCCCAGATCGTTCCACACTCTCACCGAAGAACCATCGACGAGCCCGCGCGCCGCCGCGTCGGCAGGATTCATTTCCAGCGCCGGAGTGGCGTCATTAGCGGCGAGACCGCCAAAAGTGGACGTGATGCGCTGGTCGGAGGCCGGCGTGATCAGCGTCAATGGATAAGTCGAAGTCAGCGGCTGGTAGCCCGGCAGGGCCGCCCCGTAGCGCGCACCGAGCATCGCGGATTCGAGCTCAATCTTGCCGCTGGGCGTACGGGGCGACACATTCTGGAACAGCACCGGTTCCTCGCCGGCAAATTCCATGCGGATCGCCCGATCGATGGGCACCGTGCTCGCCCTAAGGCCCTGCATGCGCGGATCCTCGCTGTTCAGCGCATCGTCCATCAGCTCGGAATCCGTCTGCCTGAAGGCCGCGTCTTTGAATCCAAAGCGGGTCGCGAGACGGCGGAAGATTTCGGTATTCGGCAGGCTCTCGCCCACCGGCGGAATGACCGGCTCGGCGCGCTGCAGGTACTGCTGGCCGTAGGCCGCGTAGAGATCCGCGTGCTCGAAGTGCGTGCAGGCCGGCAGGATCACATCCGCGTAGGCCATGCTGTCGGTCATCGCCACTTCGATTCCGGTGATGAACAGATCCTCACGCGCCAGAGCGCGTTTCAGGCGATTTTGATCCGGGTGGACGATCAGCGGGTTGTGGTTGTAGATGAACAGGGCCTGCAGCGGCGGATCCAGCTTCTCATCGAGCAGCAGCGCTCCCACGTCGATGATGTTGAAGGTGCGCGCCCCGGCCGGCGCCCAATCGCTCCGCGTCAATTTATCCGGCGTCTTCGGAAACGCGTGGCCTGCGCCACCCACGAGTCCGCCGCCGGGGACACCGAACTTGCCGGCCAGCGCCGGGAGCGCCGCAATGGCTCGCAACCCCGAGCCGCCGTTGCGATTGCGCTCCAGGCCATTGCCCCAGGCAATGACCGCAGGTGACGCATCGCGATACCAGAGCGCCAGCGTGCGGATGTCCTCGAGCGCCACGCCACAGATGTCCGCCGCGCGCTCCGCCGGATAGGCGCGCGCCGCCGCCATGAAGGCGTCGAATCCAAGCACATGCTCATCGATGAAAGCCCGATCGAGGCCTCCCAGGCGCTCCAGCTCCACCGCGAGGGCCCAGGCCAGCACCACGTCCGTGCCGGGCCGGACCGCCAGATGCCGATGAGCCTGTTCGGCCACGCGCACGCGCCGCGGGTCGATCACCACCAGCTTCGCGCCATTGCGCTTGGCGGCATTGATCTGGCGCATGAGATGCAAATTGCAGCTCGTGGCATTGTTGCCCCAGACAATGATGAGCTGCGCCAGGCTCACCTGCTGAAGCGGTGTACCGGGCGTGGCGCCGTAGGTGCCGGCGTAGGCCGCACTGCGAATGCCGCCACACAGGGGGCTGCGGTTCAGGAGCGAGGCGCCGATGCGGTGAAAGAAGCGCAGCGACATCGAATCGCCTGCGAGCATCCCATGCGGGCCGGCATAGTTGAGCGGCAACAGCGACTGCGGACCGTGCCGGTCAATGACGGCGCTGACGCGCTCATGAATGGTGTCGAGGGCCTCTTCCCAGGAGATCCGCACAAACGGGCCGGCGCCCTTGGGGCCCACCCGCTTGAGCGGATAGCGCAGGCGGTTCGGACCGTGCACAAACTCCGGATAATAATGAGCCACCTTGGCGCAGACGGCACCGTGGGTGAGCGGATTGACCCTGGAGCCCCGCACCGCCATGACCTGATCGTCCTCCACCGTCACCGCGAGGCTGCAGGTGTCGGGGCAATCAAGGGGGCAGACGCTGGCCTTTTCCACGGGTTCAGGGCGATCCGCTGCGGGAAGAGACGGTGAGAATAGCGCAAACGCGGCCGGACTCAACCGGGCGCTGGAGCGCCCGATGGCCGCTCGCGCATGTGGCCGGCGCGCACGGTGAAGCGCCATAGCAAGGTGGCGATGATCGAATAGGCAGCCAACCACCAGGGTAGCTCGCCATGGTGCAGGTGCACGACCCCGGCACCCACGAATGACACGATCAGCAGCACCAGACCCGCCACGAGCTGCGCTTCGAAGGCGAAGAGCGCGGCGCCCAGCAATTCCGCCGCGGCCAACAGCATCCGCGAGCGGCTCCAGAGGCCCGAGGCGGACCAGGCACTGATGGTATGAGGATCGACCAGCAGGGGCAGCGTGAGCGCGATCAGCCACCCGCTCAGCAGCCCCCGAGCACTGGCCAGGGTCAGGCGCACGCGCGATCCGGTGGCGATTCCGGGCGCGGCAGGACAAACACCCGGCGGGCCAGCTCGGATTGAAGTTGTGCGCGCGGGTAGTAGAGCAGCAACAAATCCGGCTGCAATAGTTCGGGATTTTCCTGCGCGAAGCCGGCCCAGCCAGCACCGTCGCCGCGCACGCAGATATGCTGCTGAATCAGCGCCAGGTAGGCGACCGTGATCGTCTCGTGATAGCGCTCAGGCTTCCCCAGGCGACTGGCGTAGCCGCGAATCGCGGCGCCGATCCGCGCCAGGGCCGTTGCGAAGTCCCGCGACCGCAAATACAGGTAGGCCGCACGAACATGCGCGGCATGCCCGAAGTCCGCCTCCGGCAACTCGCCGCCTTCGAGGGCTTGGAGAAATTCCTCATCGGTCATGGTTTCTCCTTCAGTCGGTGGCTGGCACGTGCGTCCAGGTCGAGTTCGTAGATGGCCTTGAGCTCGGCAATCTTGCGCACGGTCGGCGCCGAAAAGGGCGCCTTGCCCTCGAAGGCATGCAGGACGATGCCTTCCAGCAGGTCGCCTAGCGTCATATTCTTGTAGGCGGCGAGTGCCTTCAGCACCTTCAGGACGCGCCGCTCCATGCGCACGCCCGTCTGGACGCGCACGATCTCGGGCTGCCGGGGCGGACCTGCCATGCTGTTACACCTTTACTTTGGTACCAAGATACCATGATACGTGAACCCATGGAAGTCGCCGAACGACTGCTGCGCGAGGTACGCGCCTGCACGCTTTGCCAGGCGCAGCTGCCGCTGGGCCCGCGGCCGGTACTGCAATACCGTCCGCGGGCGCGAATCCTCATCGCCGGCCAGGCCCCTGGGCGCAAGGTGCACGAGCGCGGCGTGCCGTTCATGGATGCAAGCGGTGAGCGGCTGCGCGACTGGCTGGGGATAGACGCCGCCGAGTTCTATGACCCGACTAAAATCGCCCTGCTGCCGAAAGTGCGCGAGCGCATGCGACGGCTCCTCGGCTAAGCTCGCGCCAGCTGCTTCAGTTCTGATGTCCACACGGGCCCACACCTTCATGGATCAACGTCGCCTGCCGACATGAACCACGGCACTGGCCGGGGCCGCGACCCTGGGCGCGACAGAAATCGTCGTGTACTAGTGAACCGTGGCCAGGGTGGCCACCGCCAGATTGCCCGCTCGCCGCCCCTCCCCGCGCGGATTAAATGCGCGGGGAGGGGACGTACAAATACGGACTCACACAGGATTGATCACTATGCTGCCTTGCGGCGCTCGTAGTACTTCGCCACGTCGGGAAGGCTGGCCACGCGCTCGAAGTGCTTCACCATCAGCGGCGCGACCCGGTCCACCAGGTCCTTGGGAATATGGTCGAGCACTCCAGAGCGGAGCCATCGGACCAGCATGAAGATCTTGAGGTCCGCTACGGTGAGCCGCTTGTCGGCGAAATACTCTCCACCGGCAGCCTTTAGCCGGGCTTGCAGCTGCTCGAGGTAGCGCGTGATGCGCCCGGCTGCGAGCTCTTCGCGCGCCTGCTTCTTGCCATCCGCGGGCAGGTCGATCGTATTAGCGATCCGGACACCGATGTCTTCGGCCGCGTCCATGACCTCATCGCATAAAAAGGCCTGCCAATCGTCCTTCGGATACAGGCCGGCAAGCTTGCCGACGTAGCGATTGATGCTGTTGGATTGCGAGACCAGTTTGCCATCGACCTCCAGTGTCGGCAGCGCCTGGAACGGCGTCCGGTCCCGGAACTGCGGCCATTCCTTCGGGTTGATTCGGTCGTCCTCGAATGGGACGCCGCCGATATGCAGCGCCAGGCGTGCCGGCTCTCCGCGTCCGCCATCAAAATCAAAATAGGTCAGCTTCAGCTTCGTCATTTTCATCTCCTCGCGATTGCTGGCAATGACTTGCACAGTGCAAGCGATTATAGCCATCCGCTTGCACTATGCAAGTCGACAGCCTACTCTCGTGTCATGACGAAAATATTGCCGTCGCGGCGATCCGATTGCCCGATCGCACGTGCGCTCGACTTCGTCGGCGACAGGTGGACGCTGGTGGTGCTCCGCGACATCATCATGGCGCGCAGGCGCTACTTCCAGGAGTTGCTGGCCGGCAACGAAGGGATCGCCTCGAACATACTCGCGAGCAGACTGAAGCTGCTCGAAGCCGCGGGGATGATTTCCCGGCGGCGGGATCCTGCCCAGGCCAAGCGTGTCATCTACGAGCCGACCGATAAGGCTCTAGATCTGCTTCCCGTAATGGTCGAACTCATACGCTGGGGCATGAAATACGACCCAAGCGCAGCCGCACCCGCACATTTCCTGCGCCGGCTCGCCGAAGACCGCGAAGGGTTCATCGCGGACATTCGCGCCGTGCACGATCAGCCAAGCGATCGCCCAGCGCCCCAGGCGAAAGAGCGCACCCCAAATCGCGCTTCAACCGGTAAGCGGTAAGCGGGCCGAAGTTGGCGCCACGAGCTCTCACGCAGTCGGTGATCGGGGGACGCCTGGTGCTGGTGAACTCCAGCGGTCGGCTAACGGTCGAAGTACAAGCCCTTGCCGCGATTGGAGCCGCAAGGCGGGATTCAACGGTGGAATAGAGACCTGAATTGGGGGCCGCATCATGGCAAGCACTCGCTGGCTGATGATCGTTACGATTCTAAACCTGGGGCTGCTGGCCGCGTTGATCGTCCGGCCGCTGGTAGCCGGGGAAGCCGGCACCGCGGCGCCAACGCTGCGCGCGCAGGGGCTCGACATCGTCGATGCACAAGGGCGGGTCCGTGCCTCCATCCATGTCGTACCGGCCGGGCCGGCACGCTATGCCGATGGCACGATCCAGAAGGACGCGCAACCCGCGCCAGAGACCGTGCTCTTCCGGCTCGTCCGCCCCGACGGGCGGCCGTCCGTGAAGATCGCGACGACAGAGCGGGGCTCTGCCATGACGCTCGGCGGCGGGGTCGACCCGACCTACATCGTGGTGGACTCGAATGGCGGCGAGCCTTCGATCACCTTGACCGACGCACACGGTGCCCAGAAAATCGTGCGGCCGTAGGGCGCGGGCTATTGCACGGAGCGGCTCTACGCCGCAGGCCGCTGGACAGCCACAATCGGGACAACCATCCGATGGGCGCGCCGCAGCAGCACCAACTCGCACGAGCGACCCACTCGATCTCCGTTCAGTATCCACTGCAGCCGGTCGACCCCGGTCACCACCTCACCGTCATAGCCGATGACCAGGTCACCGGCTTCGAGGCCCGCGTCGGCAGCGGGGCTCGCGGGCTCCACGCTGCGCACGCGCACAGCTGAGGCCTGCTCCAGGTCATGATGACGGGCAATGCGGCGCGCCAGCGGCGAAGTGAAGCCGCCGACACCGATCCAGGCGCGGCGCACACGGCCGTGCTGCAGCAGCTGGCCCAGTACCCACTGCGCGGTGTCGCTGGCGGTCGCGAAGCAGATGCCCTGCGCACCGGGGATGATCGCCGTGTTCACACCAATTACGGCGCCGCGCGCGCTGACCAGCGGTCCGCCGGAATTGCCGGGATTGAGCGCGGCGTCAGTCTGGATGACATCGTCGATCAGCCGCCCGGTACTCGCACGCAGGCTCCGTCCCAGCGCGCTGACGACGCCGGCCGTGACGGTATGTTCAAAGCCGAGCGGATTGCCGATGGCGATGGCCAGCTGGCCGATCCGCAGCGCGGCGGAACGCGCGAACTGCAGGTGTGGTGAAGACTTCGCGCTCACGCGAATCAGCGCCAGATCGGAATCCGGATCGTCGCCCACGACATCCGCGGCATAGTGCTCATCGTCCGGCGTAGACACATGAATGTGGCGAGCCTGGTGCACGACGTGGCTGTTCGTGAGCAGCAGCCCGTCCGGCGTAAAGAAGAACCCGGAACCACTGCCGCGCCGCTCCCGTTGGCCATTCCTTTGCACGACATCCAGGTGCACAACAGCGGGTGCCGCGGTGCCGGCGGCAGAGCTGACGGCTAGCGAATAGGCGTCGAGCAGATTGTCGTCGTCAACGGGTGATACTGGCAGCCGGGAGTCCATCTGGCCTCTACTGGGGGCGCGCCAGGGGGATTCAAGCGGGCCCCGGGTTGACGAACCGCCGCAAGCCGTCTTGAGTGCCTTGGTGGCCAGCGTGGGGCTCAAACCCACGACCTCGGCAATATGTGAGTGGCATTTGGCTTTCTGGGTCAATCAATTCAATAGCTTGCCGCTGGGCGTTTGTTGCTACGTTGCCGCACCAAGCTGCCGACGAGAATTGACCACTAAATGTGGTCGCGACGCGCAGCGCTAGGACCGGCGGACCTCGCAACAACTGCTGACCTACCGTTCCGCGGCTTCCGCAAGCCTCTGACAAGCCGCCACCTTCGCATTTAAATCGACAAAACGTGGCCTTGGGTCAAGAGTCGGCGATCGCTTCTGATGGCAAGAATCGGATTGCAGAGGCTTGCCGATGTGATGACACTGCATGCTCGGCGACTCGAACGCAGTTGCCCAGCCTCGTATTGCGCGATCGTGAATCCGTGCCGTGGGCCAGCCATATTCGACGACCCGTCGCGGTAATCAGATTGATTCCTTGTATGAAGGAGCCCGGAGTGAGTCAAGCAAGCAACGAGCAACCGATTCGCGCCGAGGCGTGCTGGCCTGCCCATGACGAGCGAGTTGACACGTTGGCTTCAGTCTGTGCGCTGCTGAACCGCGTGGTAGAGGACCTGCCACGCAAGGCCGTCGCGCCCATCTGCGATCTGGCCACTGTGCGCGCTGCAGTTGCCGCCTTTGGCTTCGACGCGCCGACCGACCCTCTAACGGTTGTGGGTCGGGTTGTCGAGCTGCTCGAGGGCGGAATGGTTCACACCATGCACCCTGGCTATTTTGGACTGTTCAACCCGACGGCGACCTTCCCGGGCATCGTCGCTGACCTCATCACGGCGCATCTGAACCCGCAGCTTTCCGTCTGGTCGCATGCGCCTGTACCAGTCGAGATCGAGAGGCGAGTCGTCGCTGAGATCGCTGCGCTGTTTGGGTGGCCCGCGGACGCAACCACCGGTCATTTCACCAGCGGCGGTGCCGAAGCCAATCACACGGCACTACTGTTGGCCCTGACGCACGCCGCGCCTGGCTTCGCCGAGGCGGGCACCGGCGCCTTCTCCGGGGCAGCGCGTATTTACGCCTCCGCAGAGAGCCACCTCGCCTGGCTCAAAATTGCCCACGCTGTTGGCATAGGGCGCAACGCGCTTCGACTGATCGGGACCGACGGCCGGGGGCGGCTGAACCCGGAACTATTGCGTGCCGCGATCGAATCCGACTTGGCGCTGGGACATCGCCCGGTATTCATCGCAGCGACCGCCGGCACCACAAACGCCGGCATGATTGACCCGATCGGGGCGTGCGTTGCTATTGCACGCAACCACCGACTTTGGCTGCACGTTGACGCGGCATGGGGAGGTGCCGTGGCGGTGTTGCCTAAAGGCCAGACGACGCTGGTCGGCATCGATGCGGCGGACTCGATCACTGTCGATGCGCACAAATGGTTGTCCGTTCCGATGGGGGCGGGCATGCTCCTCTGCCGCCATCCCGACACGCTAGGCGATACGTTTAACGTCGCCGCGAGCTACATGCCGGCTAGTCTGGACTCGATCGATCCCTACACGCACTCGATGCAATGGTCGCGGCGCTTCATCGGGCTAAAACTATTCCTCTCTCTTGCGTGCATGGGCTGGGTCGGCTACCGGACGTTGGTGCAGCACTCGCTCGAGATGGCGGCCGATCTGCGCAGCCGACTCACGGCCTCCGGATGGAACGTCGTCAATGATTCGCCGTTGGCGGTACTGTGTTTCACCGACTCGACCCAGGTCCTGGACCTTGCAGCCGTCGCCGCTCACGTTGTTTCCGACGGTCGCGCTTGGATATCCACCGCCCAGTTCGAGGGTCGGACGGTGCTTCGCGCCTGTATTACGAGCCATCGCACCGGCACGCCCCACCTCGAACGGCTTGTCCGTGCGCTTGACGACGCCCGCCAAAAGGTCGCGCCATAGCGGCGAGGCGAAATGGTCGGGACCGACGGGCGCACAGAGCGTCGCTTGCGGACCTTGATTGATTGGTGGCTAGGGTGGGACTCGCACCCCCCACCGGCCGCATCTCACCTCTGAACACGGGCAGTCCCCGACTCGGCGCGCGGTCGCTGCGCTCCTGAAGTACTTGGCGTAGGATCAACCGCCCGGATCTACGCGCAGTGTCGAGCGAGGACCGCACCAGGCGCTCCGTGTCGAGCAAGCATCTCAAGAATCGTTTCTTCAATGCGGATCACCGCCGTCACAGTCTATTAGCCGTGTTGCTGGCCGCGATCGGTTCGGCGAGTCAGTCCGGTCCGGCAACAGAAGCGGCGGAGCACTCGATACCGGACGGCGCTGGCTGCCGCCTGTACAGCACTTGGTCATTGCCCAAAGAGTCGGTCACCTGGAGTGGCTCCTGTGTCGATGGCTTCGCGAATGGCGAGGGTACGCTCGCCTGGTTCGCATCCGGACAGCCGGCAGGTCACTACATCGGTCCGGTGAGCCACGGCCGCCCGGACGGCATCGGCACGTACACGTATGCCAACGGGGATCGATTCCAGGGTGAATTCTGGCACGGGCATTATGACGGCCCGGGACCTATACCTTTGTAGATGGGGCCACGTATGTGGGCGACTTTGTCCGCGGGGAATCCACCCAATCCGGGACGTTGAGGCTGCCGGATGGTCGGCAATTCAAGACCGATCTGCTCGAGGGTCGCGCCGAATTCGCGTCACTCAAACGCTACCCGCCGATGGATTTGTTCGTGATTTGTTTCACCGTCGACAGTGCGTTCGAGTCGCTAACCGCAGTGCGACTGACACAAATAAACGCCTACGACAGCGCAGCTGAGTTCGAACTCAGGGAGCGGGCTGGCGGGGGTTACTGGCGCGATGGCAAGAAATTCAATTGGGTGGCCGGCGAGCCACGACCTGGCTGTCACATGGTGGGCTTCGCCTTCGGCCCAGGCGTGGATGCCCTCTACTTCAATCGGCGCTCCGAGTAGATCATATCCATATCAGCTGTCGTGAATGCTCTTGCAACAGCTCTTCGACAGAACCAAAGCCTCAATAACTTGAGGTGATTGGACACGCATGCCCGGCAGGCTAGCGGCCGAGCGTGTCCGCGGCCTCAAGTCACGGCAAAGTCACGCGCTAGTTCCGGTGCGCCCCGAGAACGGATGTCTACGTGCTTGAGTCCATTGGTGGCTAGGGTGGCCACCGAATACCACAACTATTTGGTTGATACTCAAAGACTATTTGTAGTGCGCCGCCAGTTTATGCCCCCAGACTTGCCCCAGGAACATCTGGCTCTGACCGGACAATCACGGATGTTGTTGGCAACAACTCCCAGTGTTCCCACTCCTCAATCATCGGATCTCTGGCCAAAGAAAGATGGACGAAGCAATCACGCTGACGCCCCCATTGCGTGAAATGAGTCTTGATATGACGCTCATGGGAGCCGGAATTGGCCCTGAACCGAACTAAATGGGTGAGCTTTAGCACCTCGCGCAGCAACTCGGCGGCCATCTCGCGGGAACCGATTCAGCCGACAGAGCGACGGGCCTCGATGACCTCTCAAAAGAAGCGGCTACGGCGATAAATAATAGATCTATCAATAAGTTGTATCGTTTCAAACCCTTGGGAAAAGGGTCGAATTGCGGCGACGGCAGACCCCAGGCCGCCACCATGGCGGTGGTGGGTATAGTGTTGATTAATTGAAGATAGTGGGTATAATACACACCGTGAACAGTAGGGAGCTACTTCAGCGACTTCGGGACGACGGCTGGGCCGTCAGGGCTGTCAACGGGAGCCACCACATTCTGGTTCACCCGACGAAGCCCGGGCACCTGTCGGTCCCACACCCGAGAAAGGATCTTGGCGTCGGATTGGTGAACAAGATCCTGAAGCAGGCCGGATTGAAATAAGGACGGGGTGGCCGCAAGGCCGCCCCCCCCCGAGGAACGGAGCGACGAGTTGAGTATGGCGCGAGAGGCGTCTGAAAGGATAAAGGAAACGGAGGAGCATCACATGAAGTACGCAATTGCCATTGAGCCAGGCACTGCCACGGCTGCGTTTGGCGTCGCGGTTCCGGATCTGCCGGGCTGCTTCAGCGCCGGCGACACAGCCGAGGAAGCCTATGACAATGCGGTAGAGGCCATCGAGGGTTTCTGCGAGTTGTTGGCTAAAGATGGGAAGGATCTGCCGGCCAGGAAGCCGCTGAGCGAGTGGCAGGCCGATCCTGAGTATGCGGGCTGGGTGTGGGGGATGGTCGACGCGGACGTCGAGAAGCTCTTCGGGCCTGCGGAAAAGATCAACATCACGGTGCCCCCAGTGACGCTGCGGGAAATCGATCGGTTCGCGGGGCAACAGGGACTCACCCGCTCCGCATTTCTGGTGAGTGCGGCGGAGCTGATGATGCGAGCACACTCTTACGGCGCTCCCTTGGGACTTCAATCTGTCGTGCCACAGGATCAGCCGTGGTCAGCAGCTTCGGCCGCCGCCATAGCGGCGCGACGTTGATCAGGAGGACTGAAAGATGATGGGGAAGTGCCGAAGTGCGACAAGCGGATCTGGTGCGTTAAAGGTACAAACTCCTCGAAGAAGAGTGAGCCGTCAGGTCATGAGCATGAAGGAACAGTGAGTAGATTCATATTCAGTCCCAATCAAAAGGGGCGGACCCTATCGTCACGGATGCGAAGCCCGAAACTTTTTGGAGGCGATCGGAATTCCACCACTCACTTGCAATAGTTTCGGGCTTCGCATCCGTGAAGCACTCCACCAAATGGTAAACTGTGCCATCCGCGGATCCGCCCGCACGCCGCGGTGAATACCGCGAAGACCGGAGAACCTCATGCTGAGGAAGCGAGCCATCTCGATCGCTTTGACATCCCTGGCGATGGCGGATTTGGGGCAAGCACGGGCAGAGCCCCCGAGAACTGCCTATCCGGCCATGGCACCTGTCGGTCAGTATCTGATCCCGGATGCGGCTGCCGAAATAGCGCTGGCTCGAAGCGCCGCCGCTCCTTCTATCTCGGACAGGGCCGAGGTGATGGTTCTCGGCAAGGTCGGGTACATGACCGCGGCGAACGGGAGCAATGGCTTCGTGTGCGTGGTGGAGCGCGGCTGGGGCGCTGGCACCAGCGATCCCGATTTCTGGAATCCCAATGTGCGCTCCCCCGTCTGCTTTAATCCAGCCGCCGCGCGGAGCTTCTTGCCCGTCTACCTGATGAGGACCAAACTGGTGTTGGCTGGGAAATCCAAGACGGAGATGCTCCAAGCCACCGAAGCCGCATTCGACAGGACAGGATTACCTCCCCTGGAACCGGGGGCGATGTGCTACATGACCTCGAAGCAGCAATATCTGAACGACCGCGGCCAGCACTGGCATCCGCACCTGATGTTCTTCGTGTCCGGCGATGCCGCCAAGAGCTGGGGCGCTGACCTACCGGGCTCCCCCGTCATGGCGGCGAACGATCCAGAGGAGCGGGCGACGATCATGATGGTCTGGGTTGGCAACTGGTCCGATGGGACACCGGGTCCGCAGATGACGCATTAGCGACTCGGTGGGTCTTAGCCGGAGAACACTTGCGCGTTTTGGAGGTGAGATCTAATGGATTAGCCGTCAACGCACCAGAACCCTGAGCACTACTGATCACTACGGGCTCACGCGAAATTCACGCGTTGCCAGGCAGCGTTGGTACCCAGTAATAGTGATCCGGCGCCACCGCGGTGCCTCAGGGTGGAGACAATTGGCCTTGGCGCAGGCGCTGAACATCACGAATAGGCGGCGCACCGAACAGCCGACTGTACTCACGACTGAATTGGGAAGAGCTCTCATAGCCGACCCGCCCACCAGCATCGCCGGCATCGAGACTTTGGTTGAGCATCAGTTGCCGGGCCTCCTGCAGGCGCAGCTGCTTCTGGAATTGCAAAGGGCTCATGCCCGTGATGGCGCGGAAGTGCTGTCGGAATGTCGACGGGCTCATGTGTGTGCGGTGAGCCAATTCGTCCATTTGCATTTCGTGGGTGAAGTTCTGTTTCAGCCAGGACACCGCCCGCGCTATCTGCTGGTTGGGCGAACCTGAGGCGACCAAACGCAGCAGATGTTGACCATGCGCGCCTGACAGCAGCCGGATCGTGATTTCATGCTGAACGAGAGGCGATAACTTCGGCACCAGTTCCGGCTCAGCCAGCAAGCCGACCAGCCGGACCAGGGCATCGGCGAGCGGTGCATCGAGTCTGTTGATCGAGATGGGTAGACGAGCCGGCTCTCTCGCAGGTTGTGTCAAGTCCATCTCCGATGCCAACTGCAGGATGCTACGGGCATCCAGCGTCAGAAGCATGCCAAGGAAGGGCTTGCGGGCGCTCGCTTGCGTAACGTGTGAAACGACCGGCAGGTCGATTGTCGTGAGCATGGCCTCGCCGGCCCCGCACCTCAGCAGCTCGTCGCCGAGGAGGATCTGCTTGCTTCCCTGGGCAATGACTCCGAGGCCCAGGCTGTAAATGCAATGCAAGGGCTCGGTTGGAGCGCTGCGGCGGTGCAGTGTGAGCGTAGGGACCAGCGTAGCGTGATCGCCGTCCTTTTGGGCAATCTTCCCAATGGCACCGGCTATGGCTTCCAGCGACCGTATGTCGGCCGCTCTAGGTGTTCGATACCTACTCTTAAGCATATCTCGTGCGCAGTGTCCCTGACCGCAAGCCTATCACCGCCTCAGGCCATGTTTTCCGCTTTTGTAGTGGATTCGTTGCTTTGTGCAAGAACACCGCCGCATTCGACAAGCGGCTCGGACCCATCAGGGCGACACTGCCTCATCGGCAGCGGTCCTGCCCGGAGCGATCACCATGAAGCACATTTCACTCGGCGGACTCGACGTCTCGCGCATCGGACTCGGCGCCATGTCCATGGCCGGCTACTACAACGTCGGGGCCGGCAGCGACGCTGAGTCCATCCGCACTATCCATCGGGCACTCGAACTGGGTGTCACCCACATCGACACGGCTGAGATCTACGGCCCGTACACCAATGAAGAACTGGTCGGCCGCGCCATCAGGGGCCGCCGCGACCAGGTGGTGCTCGCCACCAAGTTCGGGCTTGTTTCGCACTCTGGCGGAGGCCCCGGCGTCCTCGACAGCAGCCCGGCAAACATTCGCGTTGCGGTCGAGGGTTCGTTGCAGCGGCTCGGCACCGACCACATCGACCTGTACTACCAGCACCGGGTCGACCCGAAGACACCGATCGAAGACACTGTGGGCGCCCTAGCCACTCTCGTTGCCGAAGGAAAGATACGGCACATCGGCTTGTCCGAAGCCGGCCCCGCAACGATCCGGCGTGCGCACGCAGTCCACCCGATCGCCGCCCTGCAGACTGAGTATTCCCTGTGGACCCGCGATCCGGAAGCCGAACTGCTGCCGCTGCTGCGCCAGCTCGGCATCGGATTTGTGCCCTACTCGCCGCTCGGCCACGGTTTCCTAACGGGCGAAATCCGCTCTCCGGATCAGCTCGCCGACAACGACTGGCGCAAGACCAATCCGCGCTTCACGGGCGAGAACTTCCAGCGCAACCTGCGCATCGTCGAAGAAGTCAGCGCAATTGCCACGGAGGCGGGCGCGACTCCGGCGCAGATTGCCTTGGCCTGGCTGCTTGCTCAAGGCAATGACATCGCCCCGATCCCTGGCACCAAGCGGGTCGCCCGCGTTGAGGAGAACACCGCGGCGGACTCCGTCGTACTTGGTGCCCACCAACTTGCTCGCCTGAACAACCTCACGCCCGCATCCGGCGAGCGCCACGAGAAAGGAAACATGGCCGTCATCGACAAGTGAGTTGCGCCTGTCGCCTGCAACCTCTGCATCTTTACAACGGTGGTTGTTTGACGCTGCCGCCTAGCCGACTGATCTGATTGGTGGCTAGGGTGGGACTCGAACCCACGACCTCGGCATTGTGAGAGCGGCTCTTGGATTTCTGGGTGAATCAATTCAATAACTTGTCGCGGGGCGTCCGTTGCACGTTGCCCAACTGAGCACTAGAAGGCAGAACTGAGTCACGCGAAAGTCCCGCAGCCACATGGTTCTTCCCAATGGCCCAAGCACGATTGAAGAGCCAGGGTGTAGACCGGCGTTGCAGTTTGCCCAGGAAATCGGCCTAACAGGTATCGAAGGCTGACCCGGGCTCAAAAAACACTTGCCAACGAGAATCTTGAAGTTGCCGCATTCTCGTATGGTCAAAATTGGAGGCCGGGTGCCGGTCAACCAAGGCGCCGGCTTACAGCACATGGGCGCTCTACGGGCTCTGCGCTGTATCCCACCACGAGCTCAGTACTTTATGAAAAACGCCATGAATCGAGGCTAATTCGCCTCGACTCACCGTCCCAGGCGTGCCTCGCATTATCGATACTTGCATCACAGTTGACTGCGTCCATTTCGCAGACCTTCATTGGTAACGTCCGCGATGCACGGGATGTGGGGTTCTGTGACGCGATTGCTGGAGTTCGGGTCACCATAATCGCAGGATGCCCCGATATCAATAGTCACCGTCTGGCGGCCGTTCCAGTATGCACGCAACCTACAATTCATGGCTCGTCGTCCTGTCCGTATTGGTCGCGATGGTCGTCGCCTATACGGCCCTTAAACTTGCAGATCGGGTAGCAGCGGCGGCGGGGTCCGGAGGTCGATACTGGCTACTCGGCGGCGCGGCGGCCATGGGTATCGGCATCTGGTCGATGCATTTCGTCGGTATGTTGGCCTTTTCGGTGCCCATACCGCTCCGATACAACGTCTTTACGACGTTGGCGTCACTCGCTATCGCCATCTTCACGTCCGGATTCGCACTCGCCATCGCCAGCCGACGGGATCTGAGCCTACGGCGTCTCGCCGTGAGCGCCGTTGTCATGGGCGCCGGCATTTGCGCGATGCATTACACAGGAATGGCCGCCATCCAGATCATGCCCGTGATCACCTATGATCCGCTGCTGGTGCTGACGTCCATCGCTATCGCGGTGACCGCATCATTCGCCGCGCTGTGGCTCGCCTTCAAATTGCGCAGCGGCCAGTCCCGCCTGATAAAGCTTGCTCGCATCGGCGCCGCAGTCGTGATGGGGCTCGCCATCAGCGGCATGCACTACACGGCTATGGCCGCCTGCATGCTCGCACCGGGCTCGTTTAGTTGGGGCGGAGCGGCATTCGACAATGGTTGGTTGGCCCTGACAATCGGGCTCATTGCGGTGGGATTGCTGGCCATAACTCTGATTACCGCCGTGTATGACGCGCACCTCGAATCGCAAACACGCCGCGATGCCGTGCGACTCGCCCAGCTGAACACGGACCTGCAACACGGCAAAAATCTGCTCGCGCTCGCAACCCGCGCCGCCGGCATCGTTTGCTGGGAGTTCGATGTCCCAACGGGCACCACGTTGTGGACTGAAAATGAGATTGAATCGCTCCGGCTAGCGGGCGTGGATATTCAAAAGCGTCCGGATGCGCTAATAGCGATGATCCATCCGGAAGACGCGGCCAGGGTCGTCGATACCATTCGCAATGCCGTCGCTGATGGCCGTGATGTCTGTGCACTACGCGTGCGTGCCGTGACCCCTGCGCAAGGAACCATTCATCTGCAGGCACATGCGCGCATCTTTTGCAACGAGCGCGGCGAGCTTAGCCGGTTGCTGGGGGTATCGTGGGACGTAACCGATCACGTGCTGCAGGAGGATCGGCGGCAGGAACTGCAATTGCAGTTGCATGACGCGTCGCGCCAGGCCGGAATGGCCGAGGTCGCGACGGGTGTTCTGCACAGCGTCGGAAATGTTCTCAACAGTCTTGGAGTCTCGGCATCACTGGTGCAATCAGGATTGCGGGATTCGCGTGCGGGCAATGTACAACGCATCGCCGCCATGTTGACCGAGCAGGGTAATCAGGTCGGTAAATTCATCGAGGGCGACGAGCGCGGTCAACAGATCCCGAGTTACCTTGCACAGTTGGGTGAACATCTCGTCACAGAGAATAAGACCCTGCAGAGGGAAGCGCAGGGTATTGTCGTTCACGTCGAGCACATCTGCAAAATCGTAGCGGCGCAGCAAACCTATGCGCGCCGCGGCGGTGTCAGCGAATCGGTCGATCTGGCAGAACTGCTCGACAACGCCATCGCTCTGAACTTCGGCGCCGGCTTCGGCACGGGCGTCCACATCAGTCGCAGATACGATGCGGTGCCAGCGTTAACGCTCGATCGACACAAGCTCATTCAGATTCTAGGAAATTTCTTAAGTAACGCGCGCCATGCACTGCAGGATCGGCCAGAGGGCCAACGCGTGCTCACACCGAGCATTCGCGTCCAATCTGCCAATTGGCTGATCATCGAGGTGGAGGATTCCGGCGTGGGTATAGACGCAGACGCGCTCAGTCGACTGTTTGAATTTGGGTTCACGACGAAAACGGACGGGCATGGATTCGGTCTGCATTCCAGTGCCATCCTCGCAAAGGAGCTCGGTGGCGATGTGAGCGGCCACAGCGAGGGTCCAGGCCGCGGCGCACGGTTCACCTTGCGTCTGCCCTTGACCTCCGCCAGTCAAATTGCAGACAGGAAGCGCGCGTGATTGCCGATCCGAGCGACATCGTCAACCGGCGCATTCTGGTCGTCGACGATAATGCGGCGATCCATGAGGATTTTCGGAAGATTCTCGGTGACGATTCTCAAGCTCATGCGGCGGCTGATTCGACTCTATCGATCGCCGAGAGTCTGCTGTTCGGCGGTAGCACATCCGTCACCGCGCGGCCTATTTTTCAGATCGATTGTGCGCTGCAGGGCCAACAGGGCGTTCGTTGTGCCGAAGAAGCCGTCGCAAACGGCAGACCGTATGCCATGGCCTTCGTAGACATGAGGATGCCGCCAGGCTGGGACGGACTCGAAACAATAGAGCGTCTCTGGGCCGTGGATAGCGACCTCCAAATCGTCATTTGCTCGGCTCATTCGGACTACGACTGGAGCGATGTCGTCGAACGTCTCGGCCATTCGGACCGACTCTTGGTCCTGAAGAAACCGTTCGAGCCCATCGAAGTCCTACAGTGCGCGAGTGCACTGACTCGCAAATGGCAGCATGAACAGAAGCTGCGGCGCCAGGTCGAGTCACTTGAGCGGACGATCATGATACGCACGGAAGGTTTAGAGGCGGCCAATCGGCAGCTGCGGCATTTGGCCACCCACGATGCGTTGACGGGCCTGCCCAACCGGATTTTGCTGGACGATCGACTTGCACAGGCGATCGCGCACGCTGATCGCGACGGCCAGCAATTCGCGGTGCTGGTGCTTGATCTCGATCGCTTCAAGGTAATCAACGATTCCTTCGGTCACCACGCTGGTGACGAACTCTTGAACGAAGTCGCCCGGCGACTCAACGGCCTAGTCCGAAACATTGACACGGTCGCCCGGGTAGGCGGTGACGAGTTCGTGCTGGTCCTGGGTCCGGCATCCGAGCCCGCGGAGGCCGAGCAGGTCGGACAGCGCGCGATGACGGCATTGCAGGCGCCGGTTCGCATCTCCGGGGTCGACGTCCATATCTCGCCGAGTATCGGCATCGCGTTCTATCCTGCTGACGCCACCACGGCCGCAATCCTCATCGCGCGTGCCGATGCAGCGATGTACTGCGCCAAGCAGCAGGGTCGCGGCAACGTGCAGTGTTTTGCACCGGGGATGGATACCACGACGCGCGAACGCGTCCAGCTCGAAAGTGATTTGCACCATGCGCTCAAGCTGCGGCAGTTCGAAGTCTACTATCAACCCAAGGCGGACCTGGCCAGCGGGATCCTGCACAGCGCGGAGGCGCTCATACGATGGCGGCATCCCGAGCGCGGCCTCGTTCTCCCGGCTCAGTTCATCTCACTGGCCGAAGAATGCGGCCTGATCAACTCAATCGGCGAATGGGTGCTACGCGAGGCCTGCCGCCAGTGTAGGACGTGGCAGCGCGAAGGCCTGCCTCCTCTGCGCGTTGCCGTCAATGTGGCGGCTTCGCAGTTTCGGCAGGGCCATCTCCTTGAAGTAATTCGCCGCGCTCTCGACGACGCAGACCTGGAGGCGCGCTATCTCGAACTCGAACTGACCGAGAGCGCGGTGATGACCAATCCAGAGGAGTCGGCCGCCATTCTCGAACAACTCAGTCGCATGGGAGTACTAGTGTCGGTGGATGACTTTGGCACCGGTTATTCGAGCATGAGCTATTTGCGTCGCTTCCCGATTGATAAGCTCAAAATCGATCGCAGCTTCATCAAGGAGTTGACGACCCGGACTGAGGATGCCTCCATCGTGCAGGCGATCATTTCACTCGCGCACGGACTTCAGCTCAAAGTAGTCGCCGAAGGCGTCGAAACGGCCGAACAGCTCGAGTTCCTCAAATCCCTGGGCTGCGATCAATACCAGGGCTATCATTTCAGCAAGCCGCTGCCGGCCGCGGCGTTCAGCGAGCTGGTCCGCGCCCAGCAACAGGCCGAGGACAGCTTGTCCGACGAAAGCGCAGCCAGCACTCACAGCAAGCTTGCCGCGTATCGCTAGGCCTTCGACAGATGTAAGCGGGCGCTTTGCTGTGGCCATGATGTTGGCCTGACCGGCGCCGAAGACTGATGAGGGGTCAGGGGCTTTTCGGTGGCACGATCTACGCCATTATTTTGCCTCAGGCCTCGTGCAGGCCGGCGTCCCGCGCAATACCGACAGCGACCTGCTGGGCCACGCCTCGGTGGCCATGTTGCTGCGCTACGCGCACCTCGCGCCCGACCAGCGGTGCGAAGCGGTGGCCATGCTCGATGGCCAAGGCGCATTTGCGCTTGCTGTGCACTTACCATGGAACGGCGCCATGGGCGCCGCATTGGCAAGCCACTGAAGAGATTGGTGGCTAGGGTGGGACTCGAACCCACGACCTCGGCATTATGAGCGCAGAAATTGATTTATTGAGTTAATCAATTCAACAACTTGCCGCTGGGCGTCCGTTGCAATTCGCCCTACTGAGCACAACAGAGCACCACTGAGCCACGCAAAAGTAACGCGCCGCAAGAACTACCCACGCTAATTGACAGCCGGCGCAATAGGCCGTCCGGTCGGGCAACTACCTAGTCATTTGCCACTAATTTAACACTTGCGTCATCGCCGCGCGCCGCGGGTTGTCACGCCGCCAGCGGTTTGGTTGAGGTAAGCCAAATGCAGGCGGACAATCGCTTGCTGAGAGGGTGCCAACCAGAGTGGCAGTCCGTTCGGGGGGCCTGCGATGCGAAAAGCGGCAGTGAGATCCATCGTTGCTGTGGCGGTAGCGAGTGCCCTGACGCTTCTTTCCTCCGGTTGTGCAGGCGGGGGTGGGTCAGCTGCCGGAGGAAGTGGCGGGCCTACTCGAGTCAGCATCGGAGGAACGGTCTCCGGCCTGACGGGTACCGGACTCGTGCTTGCCAACAATGGCGGAGACAATCTCTCAATCACCGCAAATGGCGCGTTCACGTTTCCCACGATGATTGCTGCGGGCGCATCGTATGCGGTAAACGTAGTCACACAACCCACGGCGCCGGCGCAAGTATGCGCGATTGCAAATGGCAGTGGCATGGCCGGCACAAGCAATATTGCGTCCGTCACGGTAACTTGCGGCGCTGCTGTTGAGGCGCCCGCCGTGTACAGTATCGGCGCTACGGATGCCGTCTGGGACACGCACCAGGGAAGATTGTATGTATCACTGGGCGCAAATGCGCCGGTGAACCCCAATTCCATCGCGGTCTTCGATCCGGACACGAACGCAATCACCGTCGCAGCCGCAACCGGTTTGGACCCCGGCATTGTCCGGGTCTCTGATGACGGCCAATACCTGTATGTGGGATTACGAGGAGCCAGCAGCGTTCAGAGATTTGCGTTGCCTGCGTTGTCCCTCGACTTGACGATTCCCCTCGTTGACAACGCATATCCCGGGCCATTATTTGCGGAGGACATCGAGGTTGCCCCCAACGCTCCGCACACCATAGCTGTTGCACGAACTATGTACGCCTATGTACCCGGGACAGCAGGCGTCGTTATTTTTGACGATGCGGCGGCCCGTGGGCTTGCCGCGTCCGGTGACAGCATTGCCTGGGGCTCTGATGCCTCGACATTGTATGGTGCAAACACTCAGGTCGACTCCTACAACCTCTACAGCAATCATGTGGACGCGAGTGGCGGTACTACAACGGAATCGGTGCGCGCGGCATGTCCTGGGAACCAATCGATCCAGTTCGCAGCCGGCCTACTGTACTGCGATACGGGCAACGTCTTTGATCCAGCTACTCATAATGTCATTGGAACGATTGCGGCAGCCGGGCCAATGTACGCAGACAGTGCGCACAAGATGGTGTTAGTCGTGCACCAGATCGGGGGAATCGGCTGGTCCTTGCTGGCATATGACGCCACGCGCCTAACCCTGGTCGGATTGCTCCCGTTGCCGGACTTGCCTGTCGTAAGCGGAGTGCTCGACATCCCACGGCACGTCGTGCGATTTGGGGCGACGGGTGTGGCCATAACGACCTCGGCCGGCAACCTGATTGTGATCAAGAACGCCTTTACACTGCCCGCCCCGGCACTTGGCGGTGCCGGCCGTTTACTCAGTTCAGCGACCGGCGTCAACTCGTACTCTGTCTATGATTTGCCCGCCTATGATTTCGTTTGGGCCCCGACCCAAAGCATTCTCTATCTCTCTCTGCCCAGCCTGGTGGACGTAAATGGCAATTCCATAGTCGCATTCGACCCAAGGGCAGGCGTAACGCGCGCAGCGACCTTTGCTGGCAGTGAGCCAGGCCGACTAAGCCTCTCCGGTGACGGGCTGCACTTGTACGCTGGCCGGTACGGGGCAACCTCCGTCACGAAGTTGGCCATACCGTCCCTGTCGTTGGAAGAACAGGTTTTCCTGGGGTCCGACGTAAATCTCGGCCCATTGTACCCGGCCGATATTCAGGTCGCCCCCGGTAGTACGAGCACGATTGCAGTGGAGCAGTCCTTCTATGGTGCGCTCACTCCGTCGATCGCCGTCATCGACGGCACGGTCCGCAGGCTGAACCAACCACTTGACGCCGTCGAGGGTCTGCAATGGGGCGCCAATGCCTCGGAACTCTTCGGCTACCACACCGGCGCGGATGTGCTTGAGATATCGCGGTACCTTGTCGACCCTTCCGGCGTCATGCTGCAACCGACAGGCATGGAGTCGCTTACCGGCAACGGCATCATTGCGCGCGAGGCTCACTTCGCTTCCGGATTGCTGTACGGCGACGACGGAACCGTGTTCGATCCGTCGATAAATACGGTCAAAGCAACCTTCGGCGGCGTAGTCAATTCTGTAATGACTCCGGATAGCGACAGGGGACTGGGATTCTTTGTCCGGTGGGACCAGGCGGTGCCCGGCCTAACGGTGTACTCCGTAGACCTTGCACACGGGAATACCGTCAGTTCATTCAATGTACCGACCCTGACCGGGATGCCAATCCGGGTTGTAAGATGGGGAAGTGACGGTCTGGCGTTCAACACGGACGCCGGCGAGTTTGTAATCGTGCGGGGCACGATAGTGACTACCCAGCCGCCGGCCAATTCTTGCGGGACTCCCCTGGGCACATCCAAGACATTGGCCGGGCTGCAGGGACCATCGTTTACCTCGCAGATCGTTGCAGCCAATGCCACCGACATAGGCTATGGAACCACTTCCGGCTTACTGTACGTGCCGGTTTCCGCGAACTCAGCGAGCAACGCTAATTGCATTGTGCCACTCGACCCAGCGTCTGGTGCTCTTGGGCAGGGAGTCTTTGCTGGCAGCCGGCCGTCGTCCGTCTCGGTCGCGGATGATGGCTCAGTTCTGTATGTCGGATTCAATGGTCAACAGACTGCGGAACGATTCGTTCTGCCTTCGATGACACATGATTTGTCGATCCCCGTGGCAATTGGGTCTATTGCCACGAGTCACCCAGTCGCCGGGGACATTGAGGTCGCGCCAGGCACAGCCACTACGATCGCGATTGCGGAAAAATCCATGCAAGTGTCTCCGTCCGGACTGGGTGTCGCAATATTTGACAATGCTACGCCGCGACCCATGGTGTACACCGCCGCCAATCTCAATACACTGCAGTGGGCGACGTCCGCCGCGACGGTCTATGGCTACAACGTCGAAAATGGCAACGAAGACTTTGTCACCCTGTCGGTGGGAGCGGCGGGGGTGGCAGAGGTGAGCAATCTTCGGCAGGTGCTGATGCAGTCCGGCGGTCGCATTCATCGCGGTGGCAACCTAATATATGGCGATAGCGGCCAGGTATTAGATCCTGCCGCCGGCACTGTCGTTGGCCAATTTAGCGTCAACCCAGCCGGCATTCTGCCGCAATCGGTAGCAGCGTTGGATATCGGACGCAACGCAGTGTACTTTGCATTTGTGAACGGGCAGTCGGGTGAACTGACACTGCAAGCATTTGATAGCAGTAGCTATGCGCTTTTACGATCAATTGGTCTTGGCGTGATTTCCGGAGCCCCGACACGCATCGTTCGATGGGGCACCGATGGTCTGGCTGTCGTCCTCGCATCCGGGACCATAGTGGTGGTTAGCGGCACTTTCGTATCCGGGTAAATCCGAGCGGCTACCAAGTCGTAATAGCGACGTCGACGCCGCGCAATTGGCGTCGCGAACTCTCATTGATCTCGCTAGAATTTATGCTCCAAGAACTTACACTCCAGAAGAAGACCTGGACCAGAAAAGTCGGGTCAGCTCAATTCCACGTTGGAAAGTGAAGACTGGGCTAGATCGGTACGTCGGCCTCAATCGGGTCGCGCGTTCGACCATCGAGAGCTGCCGTGGGCAGCATCCGGAGCGCGTCATTACCCGGCGTGGGCGTCCAGTCGCAAAGATCTACAACTCGGCGTGGAGACGAACCCGCATGCGGGCCGCAGACAAGTACCAGGACGAATTGAATCGTGTGTGCCCGGCGGGCTTTCGCTCGCTGCGCGTGCATGATCTAAAGCACACGTTTGGGCATCGGCTGCGGGCCACGGGGGTGGGTTTCGAGGATCGGAAGACACTGCTGGGTTACAAGTCCGATCAAGTCACCACGCACCATTCAGCACCGGAAATTAGCAATCGATCGCTGCGGCCGAGAGCGTTTGCGAGCTCGAGGCACGCAAAAATCACGCGCTGGTACTGGTGCGCCCTGTGAGGAACTGCGTAAGTGCTTGATCGATTGGTGGCTAGGGTGGGACTCGAACCCACGACCTCGGCATTATGAGTGCCACGCTCTAACCAGCTGAGCTACCTAGCCTTATCCCTCTGAAAGGGTGGCGGATTTTCACGGCCCACCCGCGCCTCGTCAAGCTCGTGACGCCGGCCTGGCGTTCCGCTGGGATTTAACAGTATGCGCCGCACCGCCATAGCGAAAATCCAGCGGCCGCGGTCTTCAAAATATCACTAGGGTCTTATGGCTAATAGGTGACACCATCAGGGGCAAGACTGCCGCCAGCGACGTTCAGACGTCGCCCGAGCGGTACCGAGTTCAGGAGGATTGCGTTTCCGATGGCCTATCCGTCGGCCAAGCCGACCATTGCGGACACCTTTACGCGCCTGCTGCGGCTGGATCTGGCTGCTGGAGGCCCGCGCCTACGACTCGAGCGACTTATGGAGGAATCCGACGCGCAGCTCTCGCAGGTCGCGCGCACCGGCCGCCCGGAACAGCAGCGTATCGCCGGCCAGATTCTCGGCAGTCCCCAGGAATTCCGGCGCTGGGAGAGCGAGCACCAGCGCCTCATGACAGCGGTCGCCGGAGCGCCGCGCGCGGGCCTGCAGGTGCGCGCCCTGCTCTCGATGGCTTTCTCGCTGACCCATCGCAAGGCCCTGTTCGAGTACCTGCGCGAACGGCGCCTGCGCGGCGAGGGGCGTCGCCGCCTGGTTTGCCACTTCCACGGCCACAGCAGCTATTCGCACGCGGTCATCGCGGAGCATGCCAATTACCTGCGCAGTGCCGCCAGCCTGATCTGCGCCGAACGCATCGGCAGCAACCTGCTCGCCCATCAGGCCTTCGGCGAGCCATTGCGTGATTACGAGCGGCGCTACGTGGAGTACTTTAGCGGCTACTGCCAGAGCGTATTGAGTACCGGCGACAGCGACGATGGCGACACTACGCGTGGGATGCTGATCCTGCTCAAGCAGGACGTCCTGGCCCTGCGCACGCGCCTCATGGCCCTGCCGGCCAGCGGAGCGCCCAGGCGAGCCTAGCCCTAAGGGGCCCTAGACGTTGAACAGGAAGTGCATGACGTCGCCCTCACGGACGATGTACTCCTTGCCTTCGCGCTGCATCCTGCCTGCCGCACGCGCACCGGCTTCACCCCGGTAGCGTAGGAAATCCTCGTAGGAAATCACCTCGGCACGGATGAACCCGTGCTCGAAGTCCGTGTGGATGACGCCCGCCGCCTGGGGCGCGGTGCTGCCGCGCCGCACCGTCCAGGCGCGCACTTCCTTCGGTCCCGCGGTGAAATAGGTCTGCAGGCCAAGCAGCTCATAGCCGGCCCGTATGACGCGATTCAGCCCCGGCTCCGCCAGTCCCAGGTCCTTGAGGAATTCGGCCCGCTCGGCTTCCTCGAGCTGGGAAATCTCCGCCTCGATGGCCGCACACACCGGCACGACTGTCGCGCCCTCGCCGCGCGCCCGCGCGCGGAGCGCGGCGAGGTAGGCATTGTCCTGGGTGAGAGCAGCCTCATCGACATTGGCCACATACATCACCGGCTTGCCGGTCAGGAGCTGCAGCTCCTGCAGCTCGCGTCGCTCTTCTGTCGTTAGGGTCACGAGCCGCGCCGGCGTGCCGGCATCGAGGGCGTCGCGAACGCGGATATAGATCTCGTGGCGGCGCGCGGCCTCCTTGTCACCGCTCTTGAGCGCCTTGGCGGCACGGTCCACGGCCTTGTCGGCGACCGCCAGGTCGGCGAGCGCGAGTTCCGTATTGATGACCTCGATGTCGTCAAGCGGGTCAATCCGGCCAGCGACGTGCACGATATCCTCGTGGTCGAAACAGCGCACCACGTGGGCGATGGCATCGGTCTCGCGAATATGGGCGAGGAATTTGTTTCCCAGTCCTTCGCCCTGCGAGGCGCCGGCCACCAACCCGGCAATATCGACGAACTCCACCGCCGCAGGCACGATTTTCTCCGGATGTGCGATCCCGGCGAGCTCGGCCAGCCGTGCGTCGGGGACCGCGACGATACCCACGTTCGGATCAATGGTGCAGAACGGGTAGTTCTCCGCGGCAATCTGCGCGCGCGTCAACGCATTGAACAGCGTGGATTTGCCGACGTTCGGCAAGCCGACGATACCGCACTTGAGGCTCATTCATCCGCCTGCGGATCGCCGGACGATTCCGCGTCGTCGCGGGCGTGCAGGCGGTTCATGGCCTTCTGCGCCCCATCGCGCAGCAGCTCCGGGAGCGCGGCCCAGGCGCGCGCGAGGGCGGCGTCGATCAGCTTCTGTTCCTCTGCCGTCGCGCGATCAAGCACTGCATCGATCACCTGGTCTTTGGATCCCGGATGACCCACGCCGATGCGCAGGCGCCAGAAATCCGGGCCCAGGTGTGCGATCACATCGCGCACACCGTTGTGTCCCCCATGGCCGCCACCCTGCTTGATGCGCGCCACTCCGGGCAGCAGGTCAATTTCATCGTGCGCCACGAGGATCTGCCCCGGCTCGATGCACTGGAATGCGGCCAGCGACTGAACGGCGGCGCCACTGCGGTTCATGAACGTGGTCGGCTTCATCAGCCACAGCTCGCAATCGGCGATGCGCACCCGTGCCACTTCCGCCTGGTGGCGCGACTCGCGCCGCCACGCGGCGCCGTCCGTCCGCGCCAGCTCGTCCACGAACCAGAAGCCGGCGTTGTGGCGCGTGCGCGCGTACTCGGCACCCGGATTGCCAAGCCCCACGATGAGCCTGAGTTGTGGGTCAGTCATAGCGTGATTTCAATCTCGCACCACCGCGGACAACAAGGAAAAGTCCAATGCGCGGCGGCGCGCTGGCACGCGCCCCTGCCCCCTGCCGGCTCCGTGCGCAACGGAACGTTGCGCACGGAGCCTCCATGGACGGATTCACGGCATTCCCGACGGCGGCTGGTAACGCGCGGCCGCGTGCCGGCCCTGGGCCCGGCACGCTGTGCCGTACACCTACTTCTTGCCCGCTTCCTTCTTCGGGGCCTCTTTCTTGCCCTCGTCCTTTTTCACCTCGGCGCCGGCGGCAGGAGCCGCGGCTCCCGGCACCGCACCCGCCACCGCACCCTCGACCGGCGCGGCCGCGGCAGCCGCTGCAGCCTCCACGGCCTCCGGCTCCGGCTCGGCGACACGCGGCGCGTGGATCGAGACCACTGGTGGATTGGCGCCGTGGGCCAGTGCCGTGATGGTCACTCCTTCGGGCACCTTGATCTCGTTCGCATACAGGGTGTCATTGAGGCTCATCCCGGACAGATCGAGCTCGATGTATTCGGGGAGGTCCTTCGGCAGGCAGATCACTTCGACGTCGGCCATATGGTGGGAGACCACGCCGCCCTGGGACTTGACACCGGGCGCCGCGGCCTCGCCCTTGAAGTGGATCGGCAGGTGCAGACGGATCTTCTCGTTCTCCAGCACGCGCTGCAGATCGACGTGCACGACGGCATTGCGCGCCGGGTGCATCTGCACGTCCTTGACGATGACGGGCTGCTGCTGGGCCCCGACCTTGACGCTGATGATCGAGGAGTAGAACTTCTCGTCGCTGACCAGCGCCAGCAGTTTGTGATGCTCGAGCGCGAGCCGCGTGGGCTCGGCGTGAGCGCCGTAGAGAATGGCGGGAACCATGCCGGAATGACGCAGGCGGCGGCTCGCACCCTTGCCCTGCTCATTACGCGGTTCCGCGCTGAGTTCGAAAGCAATACGCATTTAATGCTCCTTGATGTTTAAACCACGGGCCGGCACCGCGACCAGTGCCCGCCCACCCAAAAAATCCTGTCGCTAGTCGATGTACAGCGAACTGACCGATTCTTCGTCGCGGATGCGGCGAATGGTCTCGGCCAGGAGCGCCGCGACCGACAGCTGGCGGATCCGCGCGCACTGGCGCCCCGCCTCGCTCAGCGGAATCGTATCGGTCACCACCAGCTCGTCGAGTGAGGAGCTGGCGATGCGCTCCACCGCGTTGCCTGACAGCACGGCATGAGTGATGTAGGCGACGACGCGCTCGGCGCCTTCATCCTTCAGGGCCTGCGCCGCGAGGCACAGCGTGCCGGCGGTATCGACCATGTCGTCGATCAGCACGCAGCTCCTGCCGCTGACTTCACCGATGATGTTCATGACCTTCGATTCATTCGGCCGCGGGCGGCGCTTGTCGATGATCGCCAGCTCCGCGTCGTCGAGCCGCTTGGCGAAGGCGCGCGCACGCACCACGCCGCCGACGTCGGGCGAGACCACGACCACTTTCGGATAGGCCTTGCGCCACACGTCACCGAGCAGGACCGGTGAGCCGAAGACGTTGTCGACCGGGATGCCGAAGAATCCCTGGATCTGCTCGGCGTGCAAGTCGAGCGTCAGCACGCGCTGCACGCCCGCGCCGCAGATCATGTCTGCGACCAGCTTGGCGGTGATCGCCGCGCGCGTCGCGCGCGGTCGCCGATCCTGGCGCGAGTAGCCGAAATAAGGCACCACCGCCGTGATGCTGCCGGCCGAGGCGCGCCGGCAGGCGTCCGCCATCACCAGCAGTTCCATCAGGTTCTCGTTCACCGGCGGGCAGGTCGATTGCAGCAGGAACACATCGCGCCCACGCACGTTTTCCATCAGCTCGACGTTCACTTCGCCATCGCTGAAGCGGCCCACGGAGGCGCGCCCGATGGGCAACATCAGGTGCCGGGCAATGTCATGGGCCAGCCCCGGATTGGCGTTGCCCGCTAACAGCGTGATCGACTGCGAGTCCACTCTTACTTCATCCCTCTAAACGACCTGGCTGGGGTGGAAGGATTCGAACCTCCGAATGGCGGGATCAAAACCCGCTGCCTTACCACTTGGCGACACCCCAAGAAACTCGGCGGTGGTCGGCACCCGCTGAGCTCACGCACCCTCGTCGAGCGCCGCCGCCAGCGGCGAGCGATTCACTCCGCGCGCGACAAAGCTCTTCCATTCCTCCGGCACCCGCGCGGCGACGCGCTCGGCGTCCGCGGCGCGTCCATACGCCGCGTACACACAGGAGCCCGTGCCACTGAGGCGCGCCGTCCCGCCGGCGCGCGCCGCCAACCACTCGAGCGCCGCCGCAACCGCCGGGTACCTCCGGCGGACCACGGTCTCGCAATCGTTGCGCGTCTCCGCCGCAGAAACGGCGCGTATTGTGATGAGGGGGGAATTTCGTGTCAATTCAGGGGCCTGGAATATGTCGGCGGTCGGTACCGCGACGCCGGGATACACGATCAGATACCAGGCTTCCGGGACCTCCACAGGCGTCAGCTGCTCACCCCGCCCTTGCGCCCAAGCCGATGAACCGCGTACGAAAACTGGCACATCCGCCCCCAGGGTCAGCCCCAGGCCTGCCAGCGCCTCCACGCTCCAGCCCGTGCCCCACAGCCGGTTCAGCACCCGCAGCACCGTGGCCGCATCAGAGCTGCCGCCTCCGAGGCCCCCTCCCGGTGGGATGCGCTTGCGCACCCGGATGCGCGCTCCGCGCTGCACACCGCTGGCCGCCTGCAGTGCCGAGGCCGCCCGTACCACCAGATCCTGCTCCGCTGGAATGGCGGCGAGGCCTGTAATCCGCTCGATGCGCGATTCCTCGGTCACCTCGATCGCGATGTCATCGCCCCAGTCCACGAGCTGAAAGAGGGTCTGCAGGTCGTGGTAGCCGTCCGCGCGACGCCCCGTGATGTGCAGGAACAGATTGAGTTTCGCCGGCGCCGGCCACCATCGGAGCGGATCAGCCGCCAGCGCCACGACACCGCTCAACCGAAGCGCCACTGCGAGATATGCAGTTTCATCCGCAACGGGCCCCGCCGCAGCGAGAGCTGCCGGGGCAACCATTGGCCACCGCTCCGTTCGTACTCGCCGTACTCCACCTGCCAATCGCCCTGTTGCAGCTGCGTCAGCCGCGCCGTGGAATCGAGCGACTCCACCGCCGTCGCCGACGGATCCGGCACGCCCAGCAGCCAGTAGCGCAGGCTCGTCAAGGGGGGGTCGAAACCCAGGACCTTGACCAATTGGGCCTGCGCATCCTCGCCTTCGGAACGGGTGCCGTCGGCGGCGATCACCTGCAGCCCCGCGCCGTCGAAATGCACGCGCGCCCCGCCCACGCCCAGCGGCGCACGCAACAGCAACTCGCTGGCCACGCCGTCCTGCTGCCATCGCAGCGTGGCGCTGAATCCCTCGCTGGCCGTGGCCACGGCCAGCTGGCCGTTGAAGCCGTAGTGCTCCACGGCCTGGAGGGCCGAGCGGCGCTCGGGCCAGGACAGCGCGGGCAGCGGAGCGAGCGAGTGGCAGGCCGCAAGCCCCAGCAGCAGGAGCGGTAACACCGGCAGGCCGATCGTCACGCGCTCCGATCGCTCGCACGCCTGACCGCTGCGGGACACCATGCTTCAGATAGTCGTGAGGGGTGCCGGCTCCAACGCCGGAGGCGGCTTGGGCGCAGCCAGTGCCGGCGCGTATCGACGCACGGTTTCCGCAAGCCGCGGGTTTTCGGGGTCAGCGGCGAGTGCGCGCTGCCACGCCGCCCTGGCCTCGCTCTTTCTGCCTGCCGCCCACAGCACTTCGCCCCAGTGTGAGCCGATGTCGCCGTCGTGCAGCAGGCGGAAGGCACGCTCCAGCACGGGCAGGGCCGCGGCCCCGTGCCCGCGGCGGTACAGCACCCAGCCCAGGCTATCGAGCACGGCCGGATTGTCGGGCTGCCCGGCCAGTGCCGCGCGTATCAGCTGTTCGGCGCGCGGCAGTTCGCGCCGATGGTCGGCCAGGGTGTAGCCCAGGGCGTTGCTGACGTTGTCATCGAGAGGCCGTTCGCGATGCAGGGCCTCGAGCGCGGTGATGGCGGTGCCGACCCGGCCCGCCCGCTCGAGGAGCACCGCTCGCTGATAGCTGATGTCGGGATTGCCGGGCGCACGGCGCAGCGCGCCTTCCACCCGGCTCAGCGCTTCATCGGCGGCGCCCGAGACCGACAGCAGCTCGGCGCTCGCCAGATCAGCGCGGATGCGTTCATCCGGTTCCGCGTCACGGGGCGCGCTCAAGACACGCACCGCCGCGTCGCGGTCTCCCTGCCGATACAGAATGCTGGCCGTGCGACGGCGCCCCTCCCCTTCGAACGCCGTGCCCATCAACAGCGCGTAATCGCGCGTCGCCGTGTCATCGTCACCGCGACGTTCGGCGATCAGGCCCAGGTAATACACCGCCATGGGCGCAGAAGCCGGATCATGCAGCAATCCGTTGCAGCGTCGCTCCGCGATCGCATAATCACTCCGCTCGATGGCGAGTTCGGCCAGCAATCGCGCCGCCGCGCCGCCGGCTTCCTTGTCAGTGAGCAGCCCCTGCAGCTCGGTCTGCGCCGCATCGTCCTGACCGAGCACCATAAGCGTCTGCGCCGGAGTGAGCCGGCCGCCCTTGCCCGTCGCGGCCAGACGGGCCGCAGCGGCGGCGGCCTTCGCGTCGCCCAGCACGGCCTGGGCACGCGCCGTGATCTGCGCGACTTCCGTTTCGCCCGCTCCCGCTGCGCGCGCGCGCTGGGCAAGGCGCAGCGCCAGCCGGGCATCCCAGGCCTCGAGCGCGAGAGTCGCAGTCGCCAGTTGCGTCGCGGCCGCCGCCAGCTGTGGTGCTTCCAGGTCACGCAGCATCGCCAGGGTCGGCTCGCTTCCGGCGCTCTGTGACAGGGACTGGATGGTCTCGGGAATCCGTTGTGCGTCGGCGGCGAGCCAGAGACCGAAATGCCGCCGCGCCTCACCGATCTGCTGGGCGCCAAGGTCGGCGCGCACGAGCACCAGGGTGGCGTCGGCGTCACCGGGCGCGAGCTGCAGCCAGCGGCTCGCCAAGGTACGCGCCAGAGGATACTGGCCACAGGCGAGCGCGACGGCCGCAGCGTGCGAGGCGAGCTGCGGCTCGGCCAGCTCCTGCACCGCCTGCTGGTAGCGCGTGGTCGCAATCCCGCAATCACCGCGCTGCAGTGCGGCTTCCGCGCTGACGATCGCGGCATTGCCGTCGGTCGTGCCGGCCGCCGACCCGGGGCCCGCGGCCGCAGCGCGGCCAGGGGACGGCGCGAGCAGTGCCGTCAGGCAGGCGATCACGGCCGCCAGCGGCGGCGCTACGGGCGAGGGGCGGTGGCAAAGCAGCATGATCATGCGACTATAGCAGCACGATGAAAGATTCGATCCGCCGGAAGCTGGAAAAATCCGCCGAACGCTACGAAGAAGTCGGACATATGCTGTCCGACCCCCAGGTGCTCGCGCGCTCCGAGCAGTTTCGCGAGCTGTCGGTTGAATATGCCCGGCTCCAGCCGACGGCTGCGGCACTGCAGGAATACCAAAGCCTGGAGGCCGAACTCCGCTCCGCCGAGGAGCTGCGCCGGGACGGCGACGCCGGCATGCGTGCGCTCGGCGAAGAGGAGGCACAGCAGCTGCGCACCGCGCTGGCGGCCCGCGGCGAAGCCCTCCAGTGCCTGTTGCTGCCGCAGGATCCGCACGACGAAGGCAACATATTCCTTGAGATCCGAGCCGGCACGGGCGGCGATGAGGCGGCCATATTCGCCGGCGACCTGTTGCGCATGTACACCCGCTACGCGCAGCTGCGCGGCTGGCAGGTGGAGCTGCTGAGCGAGAGTTCCGGCGAGCACGGCGGCTACCGCGAAGTCATCTGCCGCGTCGTGGGCCGGGGCGCCTACTCACGCCTGAAGTTTGAGTCCGGCACGCATCGCGTGCAGCGCGTGCCCGCCACCGAATCCCAGGGCCGCATCCACACCTCGGCCTGCACCGTGGCCATACTCCCGGAGCTCGCCGAGATCGATCGCATCGAGATCAACCCGGCGGACCTGCGCATCGACACCTATCGCTCCTCGGGCGCCGGCGGCCAGCACGTCAACAAGACCGAATCGGCCATCCGCATCACGCATCTGCCCACCGGAGTGGTGGTCGAGTGCCAGGACGAGCGCTCGCAGCACAAGAATCGGGCGCGCGCGATGGCGCTGCTGCAGGCGCGGCTGCTCGCGGCGGAACAGGAGAAGCGGGCGAGTGCGCAGGCGCGCACACGCAAGCTCCAGGTGGGGAGCGGGGACCGGTCCGAACGCATCCGCACCTACAATTTCCCGCAGGGCCGGATGACCGACCATCGCATCGACCTGACGCTCTACAAGCTCGCGGCGATCATGAACGGCGAGCTCGACGAACTGCTCGAAGCGCTGCAGCGCGAATATCAGGCCGAGGAACTGGCGGCGGAATAAACCTGCAACCACAGTGCGCTGAAATACACCAGCGCCACCGCCTGGATGCCCAGCTCGCAGGCCACACTGATAGCGCTGATGACAGAGGGCTTCACGCCCGCTGCGCTGAGTATGATCTGCAGTATTCCAAACGCGGCGATCGCCGCCAGCCAGCATACGAGGAAGATCAGCAGCGCGATGACGGCCGCGGCCAGCGCCTTGCGCCAAATGGGCCGCACCAGCCGTACGCAGCGCACCACCACCTGCACGGGATTGAGCGTCTCAAAGAGCACCACGGGCCGCAGCAGCTGGAAGCACACCAGCAGGAAAATGCCGGGCAGGACCAGGGCGAACAGCCCGGCCAACACCGCGATCCAGGCGAGCACGCTGCTCAGGATCAGCACCGGCCAGCGCGCCAGGGCCGCGGACAATTCCACGCGCAGCTGCGGAGAGTGCCCGAGCAGGAGCGCGCGCTGGCGCACCATCAGCGCAGCAGCGAACAGCTGGTAGAGGGCAAAGCCTGCCAGGGCCAGCGTCCAGAATTTCGGGTCCCGCGGCGCATGCAGCGGATCAATCGGCTTGCCTGTCGTCAGCCAATACATATTGGGGAGCGCCACGAACAGGATGGCAAACAGGGCGAACGGCAGGCACTTGGCCAGCGTGGCATGAAAGACGCGCGTCGCTGCATCCATCAGATCGCTGACGGAGGCAGATCCGGACGGCAGCCGGGGCTCAAGCATGCGAAACTCCCTGATGCGGCGGATCGAACAGGCGCGCAATTTAGCATCACCAGCATGAACGCGGAGCAAGCAGGTCACACGGTCGCCACAGCCCTGGCCGGGGCGACGACCCGGCTCCAGCCCTCGGGCAGCGCGGCCCTCGATGCCCAGCTGCTGCTCGCATTTTCGATGGCGCGCTCCCGCAGCTGGTTGCTCGCCCAGGGCGAGGTGCCAGTTGGGGCGGCCGCATTAGCCGATTTCGAGCAGCGCCTGGACCGGCGGGCGCAGGGTGAACCCATCGCCTATCTCATTGGCAAGCGCGAATTCTGGTCGCTCGAATTGCAGGTCACACCGGCCGTACTGGTGCCGCGCCCGGAGACGGAGCTGGTGGTCGAACGCTCACTCTCTTTGCTGGGCGAAACCGCCGCCGACGTCGCGGATCTGGGAACCGGGTCTGGGGCCATCGCCCTGGCACTGGCGCACGAGCGGCCGCGCTGGCGAATTACGGCGACGGATCGTTCGGCGGCGGCACTGGCGGTTGCCGCGGCCAACGCGCGCGCGCTGGCCGTCAGCAACGTCGAGCTCCTCAACGGGGATTGGTTCGAGCCGCTGGGCGCGCGGCGCTTTCAGCTGCTGGCGTGCAACCCGCCCTACATGGCCGCCGATGATCCGGCACTGGACAATAACGCGCTGCGGTACGAGCCACAAAGCGCGCTCGTGGCCGGACAAGGCGGCCTGGCAGATCTGTCCACCGTCGTGGCCGGCGCCCCCGCACACTTGCACCCGGGCGGCCATCTGGTGCTCGAGCACGGTGCCGGGCAGGCCGCAGCGGTTGCGGAGTTGCTTGTGGCGCGGGGCTTCACTCACGTACGCTGCCACATTGACCTGGCAGGACTGCCGCGGGTTACCGAGGCGCAATGGCCGGCCGCGGCCTCCACTCTGATGGAAGAGCGATCACCATGATACGTTTTGAAACGACCCACGGCGGCTTCACCGTCGAACTGTTCGACAAGGACGCGCCACTGACCGTCGCGAATTTTCGCCAATACGTCGAGGACGGCTTTTTCGACGGCACCATCTTTCACCGCATCGTGCCAGGCTTTGTGATCCAGGGTGGCGGTCTGACCGCTGATTTTTCGCAGAAGGCCACGCGCCCGCCGGTCCGGAACGAAGCCGGCAATGGCCTGTTGAATGAGCGCGGCACGCTGTCCATGGCGCGCACTGATTCCCCGCACAGCGCCACCTCGCAGTTCTTCGTGAATCTCAAGGACAACGATTTCCTCGATCACCGCCCCGGCCATCATGGCTACGCGGTTTTCGGTCGTGTCGTCGAGGGCCTGGAGATCGTCGACAAGATCGCCGCCGTACCCACGGGCCGCCGCAAAGGGTACACGGACGCGCCGATGGAGGACGTCGTTATCAACAGCGCCCGCCGCGTGAAGGCAACGGCCTAGGGCCTGCTGACACTCATGCGATTGCTGCGCCGCCTCGCGCGTGGCCTGCTGTTCTCGGTGCTGGGCGCGACGACACTGCTGCTGCTGACCGTGCTCGCGCTGCGCTGGGTCAATCCACCCACCAGCGCGTTCATGATCGAGGCTTCCCTGACAGCGCTGCGCGCGGGCGAGCACGACTATGCAACGCATTACCAGTGGGTCGATCTGGAGCAGATCTCCCCGCAGGCCGCGCTCGCGGTCATCGCCTCGGAGGACCAGCAATTTCCGTTTCACGCGGGCTTCGATTTCAAGTCCATCCGCGAGGCCGTGCGCCACAACGCGCGCAGCCGTCATGCGCGCGGCGCCAGCACGATCTCACAGCAGGTGGCCAAGAACTTGTTCCTGTGGCCGGGTGGCGGGTTTTTTCGCAAGGGCCTGGAGGCCGGCTTGACCCTGCTCATCGAGTGGTGCTGGCCCAAGGAGCGCATACTCGAGGTGTACCTGAATATTGTCGAGTTCGGCCGCGGCACCTACGGCGTGCAGGCCGCGGCGCAACGCTATTTTCACGAGAATGCCCGGCGCCTGGACCGTGCCGACAGTGCGCTGCTCGCCGCCGTGCTTCCCAACCCGCAGCGCCTGCGCGTCGAGGCGCCCTCAGCCTATGTGTGGGCCCGCAGCGAGTGGATCGCGGAGCAGATGGCGGAGCTCGGCGGCACCGCTTACCTCAATCTGGTCGAAGAAGATCTCGCCCGTCACCGCTGATCCCGCCTTAGAATGCCTGGCCGTGGGGTACATGATGTGAAAGGCCGACTTCTCGTCGCACTGAGCTGTGCTGTCTGCCTGTTGATCGCGACCGAGCCGCGGGCAGCCGCCGGTGCGCTCGAGGCGCTCAGCTCAAGGGACGCCGCCGCGGGCCTTAAGTCGGCACTGACGCAAAGTGCAGCCAAGGCGGTGCAGCAGCTTGGCGCCACCGGTGGGTTCCTGCAGGACGCGCGGGTGACCATCCCCCTGCCCGCCGCCTTTCGCAATGTGGACGCAGCTTTACGCATGCTGGGCCTCGGTGGAGATGCCGACGCGCTCAAGACAGACCTGAATCACGCGGCTGAAGAGGCGGTCAGCGGCGCGCTGCCCGTGTTGAAGAAATCACTGCGAAACATGACCCTCGCCGATGCCAAGGGCATCGTGGCCGGTGACGAAGACTCGGCGACGAACTACTTTCGCCGTGCGGCCGGCGATGAGCTTCGAAATGCCTTCAAGCCTATCGTGGCACGCGTGACCGCCAAGAACCGCATCGCCAGCCTCTACGACCAGTATGCCGGCCAGGCCGCGCAATACGGCCTGCTGAGCGGCACCGAAGCAAACATGAACGACTACGTGACGGAGAAGGCGCTGGACGGACTGTTTATAGTGATGGCTGATGAGGAACGCGCCATCCGCCGCGACCCATTGGGCCAGGCCAGCGCGCTGATCAGGAAGGTGTTCGGTGCACGCTAGTCGGTGTCGCTCATGAACGGATCGAGCCAGCGCCAGTACCGCTATTACGACCTGATCATGGCCGCCTACGTGTGCATTCTGCTGTGCGCGAACCTCATTGGCCCAGCGAAAGCTGCCGTCGTGCACATACCGGTGCTCGGAGGGGACTTTAGTTTCTTCGCCGGCGTGCTGTTCTTTCCCCTCTCATATGTCTTCGGCGACATCCTCACCGAAGTGTACGGTTACGCGCGCGACCGGCGCTGCGTCTGGGCCGGATTCGCTGCGCTCGCCTTTGCGTCGTTCATGGCCTGGGTGATCGTGGCGCTGCCGCCGGCCCCTGAGTGGCGTGACAAGCAGGCCGCGGTTGCGGCGATATTCGGCAGCACCTGGCGCATCGCCGGCGCCTCGATCATTGCCTTCTGGAGCGGCTCGCTGGTCAACAGCTATGTGCTGGCGAAGATGAAGATCATGACGCGCGGGCGCTGGCTGTGGACGCGAACCATCGGCTCGACGATCTTCGGCGAAGCCGTCGACTCGGGCCTTTTCTACACAATCGCTTTCTACGGGGTCCTGGACAACAGCTTTCTGGTGACGGTGATGTTCCACCAATATTTACTCAAGACCGCCTGGGAGGTCGTCATGACGCCGGTCACCTATCGTGTGGTCGCTTTCCTCAAGCGCTCGGAGCAGGAGGACTACTACGACACCAACACCGACTTCACGCCCTTCTCGCTGCGGGCCTGAGTCCGCCGCGCTAGTTGAAACCGCCCGGGGGCTGCTCCAGGAGACCATCGGCGGCGAACAGCTGCGCGATATCCACCGCGTCGTAACGGTAATCACGGCCGCAGAATTCGCAGGTCACGGTGAGCGCCCCCTCGCTCGCCAGGGCGTCCCGCGCTTCCGCTTCTCCGAGCGATCTGACCAGGTTGGCAACGCGCTCATTGCTGCAGCGGCAGGCGAAGTGTACCGGAGTGATCCCAAACAGCCGGCAGTCGTGCGCGCCAAATACGCGCCGCAGGGAATCCTCCGCGGCGCCGCTCAGCAGCTGTTCGGGGGAGAGCGAGTCGAGGCCGGAGCGCAGATCCTCCCAGACCTGCTGCAGCAGCGCACCCGACCCTTCGCCGCCGACCGCCGCTGACGGGAGCTTTTGCAGCAGCATGCCGCCGGCACGCTCACTGTCGGCGGCCAGCATGAGCCGGGTCGGCAGCTGCTCCGAGTTCTCGAAGTAGCGCTCCAGGCACGCAGCAAGGTTCGCGCCCTCCAGGGGCACGATGCCCTGGTAATTGGCGCTGGACTGCTCGGATTGCACGGTCACGACCAGGCGGCCCGCACCCACCAATCCGGCAAACTCGACGCCCTCGCTGGCGGCGAGGTCGTGATGGGCGACGGCGCGGACCTGGAATCGGTCGGTGCACTGCGCGACCAGGAGCCTGACGCGCCCGCTGCCCGCGAACTGCAGAGTCAGCGTGCCCTCGAACTTCAGCGTCGCGGCCAGCAGCACGGCGGCCGCAGCGGATTCGCCCAGGAGCGATGCCACCACCGGCGGATAGCTGCGGCAGGCGCGCAACTCCTGCCAGGCCGGGCCCAGGCGTACCCATTGCCCGCGCAGCGGCTGCGCCTCGAGCACAAAACGGCGCAGCTCGCCGGCCATCGGGTCGTCAGCCACTGAGCTTTTGCTTCAACAGTTCGTTCAGCCGGCCAGGATTGGCCTTCCCCTGCGTCGCCTTCATGACCTGGCCCACAAAAAAGCCGAACAGCTTGTCCTTGCCGGCGCGATATTGGGCGAGCTGAGCGGGGTTCGCCGCCATCACCGTCTCGATCGCCCGCTCGATCGGGCCATCGTCAGTGATCTGGCGCAACCCGCGGGCCTCTATGACGGCGTCGGCCTGCTTGCCGCTGTCCCACATCGCCTCGAAGACTTCCTTGGCGAGCTTGCCGGAGATCGTCGCATCGCCGATCCGGCGCAGGAGCGAGGCCAGCGAGGCGGCATTGACGCGACTGGCGCCGATCTCCAGTCCGTCGCGGTTCAGGAAGGCGGCCAGTTCGCCGCCGACCCAGTTCGCCGCCAGTTTCGGACTTCCGCCCAGCTCGCGCACGACGCCTTCGTAGTAGTCGGCCAGTTCGGCGCTCGACGTCAGCACCTGCGCGTCGTAGCCGGACAGTTCGTACTGAGCGCTGAAGCGCTGCGCCTTCTGGTCCGGCAGCTCGGGAAGCTGTGCGGCGAGTCCCTTGATGTACGCCTCATCCAGCACCACCGGGAGCAGATCGGGGTCCGGGAAGTAGCGATAGTCGTTCGCCTCTTCCTTGGAACGCATCGAGCGCGTCTCGCCGCGCTCCGGGTCGTAGAGGCGCGTCTCCTGCACCACCTGGCCGCCCGACTCGAGCAGGGCCACCTGCCGGGCGACTTCGTGGTTGATGGCTTTCTCGACGAAGCGGAAGGAATTGATGTTCTTCAGCTCCGCGCGCGTGCCGAATTTCTCGGCGCCGCGCGGCCGCACCGAGACGTTCGCATCGCAGCGGAACGATCCCTCCTGCATGTTGCCGTCGCAGATGCCCAGATACCGCACCAGCGTGTGCACCTTCTTCATGTAGGCGATGGCTTCGCGGGCCGAGCGCATCTCAGGCTCGGAGACGATCTCGAGCAGGGGCGTGCCGGCGCGATTGAGATCGATCCCGGTCAGTCCGGGCAGGCCTTCGTGCAGTGACTTGCCCGCGTCCTCTTCCAGATGCGCGCGCGTCACGGCGATGCGGCGCGTGCTGCCGTCATCCAAGACAATGTCCACGTGTCCGCCGGCGACGATCGGCAATTCGTACTGGCTGATCTGGTAGCCCTTGGGCAGGTCGGGATAGAAATAATTCTTGCGCGCAAATACCGAGCGCGGCGCGATGCGCGCACCGATGGCCAGGCCGAACAGCACCGCCATGCGCACGGCCGCGGCGTTCAGCACCGGCAGCACACCGGGATACCCCAGATCGACGAGATCGGCCTGCGCGTTGGGGGGCGCGCCATACGCCGTCGCTGATCCCGAAAAAATCTTCGAGCGCGTGGCGAGCTGGGCGTGGATCTCCAGCCCGATGACGGTTTCCCAGTCGGTGGACGGTGCCATCAGCGGTAGCCTTCCGGCGCGCGCTGATGCCAGTCGGTCGCCCGCTGGTAGCGATGGGCCACGTTCAGGAGCCGTTCTTCGGTGAAGTGGGCGCCGATGAGCTGCAGTCCAACCGGCAGCGCGTCGGCGAATCCGCAGGGTATCGACATGGCCGGCAGGCCCGCGAGGTTCGCACCGATGGTGTAGATGTCGTTGAGGTACATGGTCACGGGATCGGCGGTCTTGGCGCCGAGCTTGAAGGCCACCGTCGGTGTGGTCGGGCCGACCAGCACGTCGACTTCGCCAAAGGCGCGCGCGAAATCATCGACGATCAGCTGGCGCACCCGCTGGGCCTTGAGGTAATAGGCGTCGTAGTAACCGGCCGAGAGCACGTAGGTGCCGGTCATGATGCGTCGCTTGACCTCAGCGCCGAATCCTTCCGAGCGCGAGCGGACGTACAGATCCTTCAGATCGCGGGGCTGCTCGCAGCGGTGCCCGAAACGCACGCCATCGTAGCGCGCCAGGTTGGAGGAGCATTCGGCCGGGGCCACCACGTAGTAGGTCGGCACGGAGAGCGGGAGATTGGGCAGGCTCATGTCGCGCACCTGCGCGCCCTCACGGCGCAGCACCTCCAGGGCCGCACGCACGCAGTCGGCGACGGCCGGATCCAGACCCTTGTCGAAGCACTCCTTGAGCACCCCCACCTTCAGGCCCGCGAGCGGACGCTCGAGGGCGGCGTGGTAGTCGGGCACGGCGCGCTCGACACTGGTCGAATCGCGCTCATCGAACCCGGCCATGGCGCCCAGCAGCAGGGCCGCATCCTCCGCCGTGCGCGCGATCACTCCGGCCTGATCCAGGCTGGAGGCGAAAGCCACGATGCCGTAGCGCGATACGCGGCCGTAGGTCGGCTTGATGCCGGTCACTCCGCACAGGGCGGCGGGTTGGCGTATGGAGCCGCCGGTATCGGTCGCGGTGGCGGCCGGCACCAGCCGCGCGGCCACGGCCGCGGCCGAACCGCCGGAAGAACCACCAGGCACGCGGGTCAAATCCCAGGGATTGCGGACCGGACCAAAATGGCTGGTCTCGTTGGACGAGCCCATCGCGAACTCGTCCATATTGGTCTTGCCCAGCACCACGACGCCGGCCGCACGCAGTCTCGACACGACGGTGGCATCGTAAGGCGAGACAAAATTCGCGAGCATCTTCGACCCGCAGGTGGTGCGCGAGCCCGTGGCGCAGAAGATATCCTTGTGGGCGATGGGCACCCCGGTCAGTGGGGGCGCTCCACCGGCCGCCAGCTGGCGATCCGCGGCGGCAGCGGCCGCCAGGGCCGACTCGCTTTCAATGCTGATGAAGGCATTGAGCGCACCCTGCGCGCCCTCAATACGACCGAGCAGGCTCCGCGCCAGCTCGGTGGCGGAGAATTTCCGCTGCTGCAAACCCCGGGAGAGCTGCGCCACTGTCTGCGTATGCATACAGAGCTACTCGAGCACTTTGGGAACGAGGTACAGGCCCGCCAGCGCCTGGGGTGCGTTGCGCTGGTACAGCTCGTGCCGGTCACCCTCGGACACCACATCGGCGCGCTGGCGCTGGACCAGACCTGCCAACGGATGCGACATGGGGGCCACGGCGCGGGTGTCGGCGTGTTCAAGTTCACCCACCAGGGCGATGATGCGCGAGAGGCTGTCGATGTAGGCCGGCACCTCGGACTCGCTCAAGGCCAGGCGGGCCAGCTGAGCGATATTGTCGATGTCGCGGCGGCTCAGACTCATGCTTGTGGCGCTGCAGGTTTTGGGAAAAATGAGCGCGAAATCATACACGTCGCCTTGTGGAATGTCCTCTCGGTTGCTAGATTACCGGGCGCTTTTACGCCCGCACACCTAAGGTCCGCCCCGCCCATGTTCAAACGTCTGCGCGGTTATTTCTCCAGCGACTTGTCGATCGATCTGGGCACCGCCAATACGCTCATCTACGTCCGCGACCGGGGCATCGTCCTGAACGAGCCCTCGGTGGTCGCCGTGCAGGACGAGCCTTCGCGCGGCGGCAAGATCATCGTCGCCGTCGGCGCCGAGGCCAAGGCCATGATCGGCCGCACACCGGGCCATATCACCGCGGTGCGGCCGATGAAGGACGGCGTGATCGCCGATTTTACCTATACCGAGAAAATGCTGCAGTTCTTCATCAACAAGGTGCACGGGAATCGTTTCCTCAAGCCCTCGCCACGCGTGCTGGTGTGCGTGCCCTTCGGCTCGACCCAGGTCGAGCGCCGCGCCATCCGTGAATCGGCCGAAGGTGCCGGCGCGCGCAATGTGGCCATCGTCAGCGAGCCCATGGCCGCGGCGGTAGGCGCCGGTCTCCCGGTGCAGGAGGCGCGCGGCTCCATGGTGCTCGACATCGGTGGCGGCACGACGGAAGTCGCGGTGCTCTCGCTCAACGGCATCGTCTATGCCAGTTCGGCGCGCATCGGGGGCGATCGCTTCGATGAATCCATCATGAACTACGTGCGCCGCAACTACGGCATCCTGATCGGCGATGCCACGGCCGAGCGCATCAAGATCGAAATCGGCTCGGCTTACCCGGGCCAGCAGGTGCGCGAACTCTCCGTCAAGGGGCGCAACCTGTCCGAAGGCGTGCCCCGCAGCTTCACGCTCAACAGCAACGAGATCCTCGAGGCGCTGCAGGAACCCCTGCAGGGCATCGTCAGCACGGTCAAGCAGGCACTCGAACAGACGCCCCCCGAGCTCGGTGCCGACGTGGCCGAGCGCGGCATCGTCCTCACCGGCGGTGGCGCGCTGCTGCGCGACATTGACAAGCTCCTGATGGAGGAGACCGGGCTCCCGGTAGTCATCGCCGACGATCCGCTCACCTGCGTGGCGCGTGGCGGCGGCCGTATTCTCGAACTCATGGACCAGATGGGCCCCGGTCACTTCGGCCTGGAATAGAGGGCCTCCAATTTGGCCGGTTTCGGCACAAGCGTCGGTCGGCCCATCTACGGGCGCGGGCCTACACCCGGACTGCGCTTCACCGCCTACGCCCTCCTGTCGCTGATGCTCATGTACCTGGACCAGCGGGCGCGCTGGTCCGAGCGCCTATCCCGTGCAGGTCGCCGTCAATTCCCCGGCCGCCGTGTGGCATTGGCTGACCGACAGCTTTGCCTCGCGCACGACGCTGCGCAGCGAGAACCTGCGTCTGCACCAGCAGCTGCAGGTACTGCAGCTGGCGGTGCTGCGCGAGCAGGCCCTGGAGCAGGAGAACACGGAATTGCGCGCCCTGCGCGCCGCCCTGCCCCCACTGGTGAAGAAGTGGCTCGTCGCCGAAGTGATCGGGGTCGAGTCCGTGCCGCTCCGCCAGCGCTTCATCATCAACAAGGGCACCCGAGACGGCGTGCACGTCAACCAGGCCGTGGTCGACGGAACCGGTGTACTGGGCCAGGTGGTGCACGCCGGGCCATGGAGTGCCGAAGTCATCCTGATCACCGATCCCGAGCACGCGCTGCCGGTCCTGATCACCCGCACCGGACTGCGCACCATCGCGGTGGGATCAGGCAATGCGCACGAATTGCTGTTGAGCTACCTGGCGGTGAACTCTGACGTCAAGAGCGGCGATTTGCTCGTCAGTTCAGGGCTGGGCGGAGTGTTCCCCGCCGGCTATCCCGTGGGACGCATCACCGGTGTGAGCCGTGAGCCCAGCCAGCTGGTCGCGCAGGTCCAGGCCGAACCGCTGGCCACGATCGATCGCGCGCGCGAGGTGATGCTGATCGAGTTCGATCCGGCCAATCCCGCGGCGCCACCGGCGGCCCAGGCGCTCAGCGACGCCGGCCCCCGAGCCCCGGCCGAGGGCGCTCGATGAGCAATCGGGAAAATCTGCTGATCATCCTGCTCACCTCGACGGCCGGCTTGGTGCTGAGCATCCTCCCGCTCCCGGGCTGGCTGCCGGTGATACGCCCGGCCTTCCTGGTGCTGGCGGTGCTGTACTGGTCGACCATGACCCCGTTCGTGGCCGGACTGATGCTCGGCTTCGTGGGTGGCCTGGCTCTTGATGTGTTCCAGGGCTCGCTCCTCGGCGAGCATGCCCTGGCACTTTCCTTCGTAACCTACCTGGCAATTCGTCTCCACCTGATGATGCGCGCCAAGCCGATTTTCGAGCAGTCCCTGTATGTGTGGCTGGCCCTGATCATCTATGAACTGCTCCTGTGGGTGATCGATGGCTGGACGGGCCGCTCCTCCTCGAATCCCCTGCGCTGGGTCCACACGCTCAGCGGCGCACTGATCTGGCCATTCGTGGTCGGCCTGCTGGGCCGCTTCCACTCGGCGCGTTGAGGGACCCGCCCCCATGCGCATCAAGGACCAGTGGAACGAACAGCGCATCCATGCCAGCCGCACCTTCGCCGCCCTGCTGCTGGTCGGGCTGCTGAGCCTCACACTGCTGGGCAAGCTCATTCACCTGCAGATTGTCCGCCATGACTACTACCTCGAGCTCTCGCAGGGCAATCGCGTGCGCCAGGACCCGGTACCGGCCAGCCGCGGCCTGATCCTCGATCGACGGGGCCGCGTGCTGGTCGACAACGAGCCCGCCTTTCAGCTCGAGCTGATCCGCGAACAGACTCCCGATCTGAACGACACGCTGCAGCGCCTGGCGGCGCTGAACCTGATCAACCACGAAGACATCGAGCCCCTGCGCCGCATCATCCGCTCGCGCCGCAGTTTCGACAGCGTGCCGATCCGCCTGCGGCTCAGCGATGAAGAGATCGGGCGCTTTGCCGTCCATCGGCACGAGTTCGAAGGCGTGGACCTGCGGGCGCGCCAGACCCGCCACTATCCTTATGGTGAGCTGGGCGTGCATGCACTCGGCTATGTCGCCGCGGTGAGCGAGGATGAGCTGGACCGCATCGACCGTCCCGGTTACGCCGGTACGACGCTGATCGGCAAGCTGGGCGTGGAGAGCTCCTTCGAAACCCAGCTGCACGGGCTGAACGGCTACAGCCAGATCCTGGTCAACGCCCAGGGCCGGTCGGTCAAGTTCCAGGGCGCCTACCAGCCGGAACTGCGCTCCGAAGCGCCGGTGGCCGGCAAGGATTTGGTGCTGGCGCTCGACCTGCCCACGCAGCAGGCGGCCGAACTCGCCCTGGGCGAGCATCGCGGCGCCGTGGTCGCCATCGATCCTGCCAACGGCGACGTGCTGGCGCTGGTCAGCCATCCGGATTTTGATCCGAGCCTGTTCAGTCGCGGGCTGACCCGGAGCGAGTACAGCCAGCTGACCGACAACCCCGACAAGCCGCTGCTCAATCGCGCCCTGCGCGGCGCCTATCCCTCCGGCTCCACCATCAAGCCGGTGATGGCGTTGGCGGGCCTGAGCTACCACCTCGTCGATCCGGCCAAGCGCCAGTTCTGCGACGGCGTCTTCCACCTCCCCGGCAGCAGGCACCTGTACCGGGAGGGCAAGGGCGGCAAGCACGGTGCTGTGGATCTGGTCGATGCCATCGCGCGGTCCTGCGATGTCTACTTCTATGGACTGGCCGCGCAGATCGGCGTCGAGCGCATCGCCGCCTTTGCCGCCCAGTTCGGGCTGGGTGCGATCACTGGCATCGACATCAGTGGGGAAAAACCCGGGCTCCTGCCGACACCGGCGTGGAAGCGCCAGGCCTACAAGCGGCCGCAGGATCAGGTCTGGTATCCGGGCGAAACCGTCAACCTGGGCGTCGGCCAGGGATACCTCACGGTCACGCCCCTGCAGCTCGCGCACATGGCCAGCGTGCTGGCCGAGCGCGGCACGAGTTTCCGGCCACGCGTGGTTCTGGGCGCGCGGGACGCAGCGGGCAAGTTAATCGCCAACGCGCCCGTGACGAGCGCGGGTGCCACCGGCGTCAGCGACGCGGACTGGGCGCTGATGCTGCGCGGCATGATCGGGGCGACCACTTACGGCACGGCCGCCGTGATCGGCAGGGACGCGCGCTACAGCATCGCCGGCAAGACCGGAACTGCGCAGGTCTACACCGTGGGACAGAATGCCCGCTACAACGAGAAAACCGTGGCGGAACGGTTACGTGACCACGCCTGGTTCATCGCCTTCGCCCCGGCCGAGGCGCCGCGCATTGCGGTGTGCGTGCTGGTGGAGAATGGCGGCTTCGGCGCCAGCGCCGCTGCGCCCATCGGCCGCCGCGTGATGGACGCGTATCTGCTCGAAGGGCTGCCCGCCACAGCGGGCGGGAGCGTCACGCCATGATCCCGAACGATTCCCGCGATTCGGCCGCGCGCCGCACGCTCAGCGCCACGGCACGACTCCTCTCGGCCCTCAAGCTCGACGGCCCGCTGCTCGTGGGGCTCGGGCTGCTCGCCGTCTATGGACTGCTGGTGCAATACAGCGCCTCGGGCCAGAGCCTCGAGACGATCCTGCGCACGCTGCTGCGCATCGCGCTTGGTGCGGTGGCGATGATCGGCCTGGCCCACAGCAGCCCGAATTTCCTGCGCGGTATCGCGCCCTGGCTGTATGGCGCGGGCATCCTGCTGCTGCTGATCGTCGATGCGATCGGCTACGTCGGCAAGGGCGCGCAGCGCTGGCTCGATCTGGGCCTGATCCGTTTCCAGCCCTCGGAGATCATGAAGCTCGCCGTTCCGATGCTGGCCGCATCGATCATGCATGAGCGCCGCCTGCCGCCGGACTGGCGCAGCCTGCTGCTGCTGGCGGCGATCATCGTGCTTCCGGTCGGCCTGGTCGCCATGCAGCCCGACCTCGGCACCGCGGTACTGATCTTCGCCACCGGCGCACTGGTGGTGCTGATGGCGGGACTGCAGTGGCAGGTGATCGGCGGCCTGGCGGTGGCCGGCGCGGGTGCCGCGGCCTTTGGCTGGAAATTCCTGCACGATTACCAGCGCCAGCGGATCCGCATCTTCCTCGACCCGCAATCCGATCCGCTCGGCTCGGGCTACCACATCATCCAGTCGCAGATCGCGATCGGTTCGGGGGGCCTGTTCGGCAAGGGCTGGATGAACGGCAGCCAGGCACAGCTGGATTTCCTGCCGGAGCGCTCCACCGACTTCATATTCGCGGTGATCGGCGAGGAATTCGGGCTGCTCGGCCTGATCGTGCTGCTGCTGCTGTATCTGTTCATCGTGTCGCGCTCGGTCTTTCTGGCGACGCACTTTTGCGCGACTCCTGGGCTCGAGCCTCGCGCTGACATTTTTCGTGTACGTGTTCATCAATGCGGGCATGGTCAGCGGCCTGCTACCGGTGGTGGGCGTGCCGCTGCCGCTCATCAGCTACGGCGGTACCTCCGTCGTGACGCTGCTGGCGGGCTTCGGTATCCTGATGGGGCTTCACTCCCACCGGAAACTCGTCAACTCGTGATGCTGCGCGCCCTGCCGCTGCTGCTGATCTGCACGCTGCTGCCGGTGCCGTCGCGGGCTGCGCCGGACACGGAACCCGCGGCGCCGCTCGAGCGTGTCCTGCCTGGCCACACGCGCTTCGATCTGGAACGCGCCGACATCACCGCCTTCGTGGAGCACCTCGCCTCCAAGGGATTCGATCGCGCCGCCGCCTTTGCGCTGCTCGCCAAGGCCGAGCCGCAGCCGGCCATCATCGACGCGATGAACCGGCCGGCGGAAAAAGCCCTGGCCTGGTGGGAGTATCGCGCCCGTTTCCTGACCAGCGATCGCATCGACGCCGGCGCCAGGCTCTGGCGCGAGCACCGCGAGCTGCTCGATGCCATCGCCCTGGAGCGGCACGTACTCCCCGAATACCTGCTCGGCATCATCGGCATCGAAACCTCCTTCGGCCGTATCACGGGCCGTTACCGCGTCCTCGACGCGCTGACGACCCTCGCCTTCGACTATCCGGCGCGCGCCGAGTACTTCCAGCAGGAACTCGAGCAGTTCATGCGGCTCAGCCGCGACGGGGAACTCGACCCGCTCACGACGCTGGGCTCCTACGCCGGTGCAATGGGCGTAGCGCAGTTCATGCCTTCGAGCTTCCAGCGCTACGCGGTTCACGAGGGGGGCACCGGTCATCGTGATCTGTGGAACGACTGGGCCGACATCTTTGCCAGCGTCGCCAACTATCTGCAGGAGCATGGGTGGGCGGACGGCCAGCCGGTGCTCGCCGAGGCTGACCTCCGTAACGCGCCGCCCCCGGCGCCCGCTGCGAGCCTGGCGCTCAGCGATACCCTGGGCGCGCTGCGTGGCCGGGGCATCCGCGTGGCGAACCTGCTGGGCGACGACACGCCCTGCATGCTCATACCCGCGGCGCTGGAGAACGGCACGAGCTACCGGGTCGGATTCCAGAATTTCTATGCCATCACGCGCTACAACCGCAGCCCGCTGTACGCGATGGCGGTCAATGACCTGGCCGGGGCCCTCGTGGCGCGCGTGCTGGCCGCGGACGCGCCCTGATGGGCGCGCCGCGCGCGGCGGCGATCGTGGCGGCCAGCGCCGGATCGCTCCTCCTCGCCGCCTGCGCCTCGGCGCCGCGGCGCGCCGTGCCGGCCCCTCCACGTCCGGACACCGCCGCCTCCCCTCGCGCCATACCGCGTGTCGAACCGCGCAGCAGCCACGGCAACCCGCCCTACTACGACGTGAACGGTCGCCGCTACCAGGTACTCGCCAGCGCCGATGGCTACACCGAGCGCGGCGTGGCCTCGTGGTACGGCCCGGATTTTCAGGGCCACAATACCTCGAGCGGCGAGCCCTACGACATGTACGCCATGACCGCTGCGCATCGCACGCTGCCGCTCCCCTGCTATGCGCGCGTGACCAACCTCGCCAACGGCCGCAGTGTCATCGTACGCATCAACGACCGCGGCCCCTTCATCGCCAATCGGATCGTTGATCTGTCCTACACGGCCGCGCTGCGCCTCGACATCGTACGCACCGGGACCGCGTTCGTGGAACTTGAGACCGTGCAGCCCGGAGAGATGCCAGCGCCCGCAGTTCCCGTACCGGCAGCACCGGTGCCGGCAGCGCCCGGGCCGGAGCCGGCGCCCGCCGAGGTCCTTGCGGCACCAGCGGTTGCACCTCCCCTGGTCGCGCTGTATATCCAGGTCGGTGCCTTCGCCGAGCCCGGCAACGCGCAGCGGCTGGTCGAGCGGTTGCGCGCGGCCGGGATCCAGCGGGTTTTCACGCTCGACAGCACGGCGACGGGCCCGCTGCTGCACCGCGTACGCGTCGGTCCGGTCGCGAGCGTCGAGGATTTTGACCGGCTCGCCGCGCGGCTGGCGAACCTCGGCTACCCCGAGGCACGGCTCGCCAACGACTGATCGCTGCCGCTACACTGCGCTCCGCCGCGAGCGCCGCGGCCTTCATCACAGCTGCGGAGAATTGCGGATGAGCCTGAGTCGTTCCTTGCTGATTGCCCTGGGCACGGGCTGGGTCACGGTGTCGGCCGCCCTGACGAGCGGTGCCGCGCCAGCGCTCGCGCCCGCGCCGCCACCGGATGCTCGCAGTTGGATACTGATGGATTTCGGCAGCGGGCAAACCCTGGCCGAAGGCCATGCCGACCAGCGCATCGAACCGGCCAGTCTGACCAAGCTCATGAGCGCTTACGTGGTGTTCAGTGCCCTGCGCGCCGGCCAGCTGAAGATGGATGAGCAGGTCCTGATCAGCGAGCACGCCTGGCGCGCCGAGGGTTCGCGCACCTTCGTAAAAGTGGGTACGCGCGTCCCGGTCGATGTGCTCATCAAGGGCATGATCGTGCAATCGGGGAACGATGCGACGATCGCGCTGGCCGAACGGGTGGGTGGGAGCGAGCCGGCGTTCGTGCAGGTGATGAACAGCGATGCGCAGCGCCTGGGGATGCATGGCACGCACTTCGAGGACGCCAGCGGCCTGCCCTCGCCGACCCACTACAGCACGGCGCGTGATCTGGCGACGCTGTCGCGGGCGATCATCCGCGACTTTCCCGAATACTACGGTCTCTACTCACTGCGCGAATTCACCTGGAACAACATCCGCCAGGAAAATCGCAATGGCCTGCTGGAGCGCGATCCGAGCGTCGACGGCATCAAGACGGGCCACACGGAGACCGCCGGTTACTGCCTGATCAGTTCCGCGAAGCGCTCCGGCATGCGCCTGATTTCCGTGGTGCTCGGGGCGCGAGGGGTCACGGCGCGCGAGACCGGGAGCGCTGCACTGCTGAACTATGGCTTCAGTACCTTCGAAACGGTCAGCATCCGCAAGGCCGGCGAAACCGTGCTCAAGCCGCGCGTGTATAAGGGCACGGAGCAGTACGTGGCGCTGGTGACCCACTTCGATGTCGCGGTGACGGTGCCGCGTGGCCAGGGCACCACCGTGACGACGCACACACTACTGCGCCGGCCGCTCATTGCGCCGCTCCCGGCTGCCACCGCGGTCGGTGAACTGCAGGTCGCCATCGACGGCAAACCGGTCGCAGGTGCCGCCCTCTACCCATTGGCCACCGTGCCGGAGGGCGGCTGGTGGCGGCGGATGATCGACACGGTCAGCCTATGGTTCTGAGCCGGTCGGGCGAGACGATGGCCGAACCTCTCCCCCTCTGCCATCTGAACGGCAAGCTGCTGCCGTTGCGCGAGGCGCGCATCTCGCCACTGGATCGCAGCTTCCTGTTTGGCGACGGCGTCTACGAGGTGATCGCCGTGCACGGCGGATACGCCCCGCAGCTCGCCGCCAACATCGCGCGCCTGGCGCGCAGCCTCGGGGAGCTGAAGATCCGTAATCCCTACCAGGCCGGGCAATGGGCCGAGCTGATCCGCGAGCTTGCCGCCGCCAACGGCGGTGGTGATCTCTATGTCTACCTGCAGGTGTCGCGCGGCAGTGAATACGGACGCAACCATGCGCCCCTTCCGGATGTCGAACCCACGGTGTTTGGCTTCTGCGCCCCGCTCCCGCCCACGCCGCCGGAGCTGTACGAGCAGGGCTTGAGCTGCATCACGGCCCTGGACACCCGCTGGGCGCGCTGCGACATCAAGTCCGTGGCGTTGCTCGCCAACGTGCTGCTGCGCCAGCAGGCGATCGACGCCGGTGCGGCCGAGGCGATCCTGCTGCGCGATGGGTGGCTCACCGACGCCAGCGCTTCGGCCGTGCACGTGGTGATCGGTGGCGAGATCCGCACGCCGCCCCGGAGCCACCAGTTGCTGCCCGGCACGACGCGCCTGCTGGTCGAGGAACTCGCCGCCGCCCATGGGATCCCGTGGAGCAGCGCCGCGGTGAGCGAGGCGGCGCTGCGCGGCGCCGATGAAATCTGGCTCAGCGCTTCGACGCGCGGGGTCGTGCCGGTGACCCGGCTCGATGGGCAGCCCGTGGGAGACGGCCGGCCCGGGCCGGTCTGGAAGCGGATGCGCGCACTCGTCGAAGCCAGCTGGGTACCTGGGGGTTAACGCCGGAACATGAAGTAGGCCGCGCCGCACATGCACAGCGCTGCCCACAGGTAATTGAGCCGCACCGGCTCTCTCATGTAGAGCCAGGCAAAGGGCACGAATACCGAGAGTGTGATGATCTCCTGCAGGATCTTGAGCTGGCCGAGCGACAGCTCACTGTGGCCGATGCGGTTGGCGGGCACCTGGAACAGGTATTCGAACAGGGCTATGCCCCAGCTCACCAGCGCCGCGATCAGCCAGGGACGCTGGCCGAGATTGCGCAGGTGCGCATACCAGGCAAAGGTCATGAACAGATTCGAGATCACCAGCAGCGCGGTCGTCTGGGCAATGACGGGCATGCGGGTATCTTGCCAGTTCAGATCCCCGGCACGTTATGCTTCGGCCCGTGGACACGCCGAAGCTGCTGACTTTCCCCTGCGCCTACCCGATCAAGGTCATGATGCGCGCCGAACCCGCGGTGCGCGCCAGCGTGGATGAAGTCCTGGCGCGCCATGCCGAGTCCGCAGCCATTGCGGACGCCACCGAGCGCCCATCGGCGCGGGGCAACTTCCGGTCCGTCACCTACACCATCCATGCGCGCGACGAGCAGCACATCGCGGCGCTATTTGCCGATCTCAAGAACGTGGACGGCGTGCTGCTGGTGCTCTAACGCAAGCTGTGTAAAGAAGAGCGGCGTGAACTCATCACCCACCTGCCGTACGTCGCCAGGTCCGCCGAGTGCCGCCAGCTGCGTCATCGCGAGGCCCGGGTAGCCACAGGGATTGATGCGCTGGAACGGTTCCAGATCCATGTGCACGTTCAGCGCCAGCCCGTGATAGCTGCCACCGCGGCGGACGCGCAGGCCGACGCTGGCGAGCTTGGCGCCATCGACATAGACACCCGGCGCACGCTCGCGGCACCGGGCCTCGATGTGGTAAGCAGCGGCCAGCGCGATGACCGCGCGCTCGAGCGCCGTGACCAGATCGCGCACGCCGCGGTGGGCGCGGCGCAGATCGATCAGCGGATAGACCACGAGCTGTCCGGGTCCATGATAGGTCACCTGCCCACCCCGATCGATCCGCACCACCGGAATATCGCCGGCGGCGAGCACATGCGCGGGGTCGGCGTTCATGCCCAGCGTGTAGACAGGTTCGTGCTCGAGGAGCCAGAGTTCATCGGGGGTGTCCGGACCGCGCTCTTCGGTGAACTCCTGCATCGCCCGCCAGGTGGGTTCGTAGGGCACCCGCCCCAGCCACTTGACCGCAAGAGTCCCGATCTCCAACGACCGGACCCGATAGGTATCGACCAGGTCCACGGCGCTCACGAGCTGCGCAGCGCACGGCCCTCATGCAGGCCGACGTTGTTCCCGGCGAGCGCCCGCTCGGCGCGATAACTGGAGCGCACCAACGGTCCGGAAACGCACTCGCGAAAGCCGCGGGCCAGGCCGACCGCGCGATAGCGCGCGAATTCATCGGGTGTGACAAAGCGCACCACCGGCAGGTGGTGCACGGTGGGCCGCAGGTACTGGCCGAGCGTCAGGATATCGACGCCCGCGGCGCGCAGATCGCCCATGCACTCGAAAATCTCCTCGTCGGTCTCACCCAGTCCCAGCATCAGGCTGCTCTTGGTGAGCACCGTGGGCCGATGCGCCTTGGCGTAGCCCAGCACATCGAGGGTCTGCTGGTAGCCGGCGCGCGGATCGCGCACCGGGTGGGTCAGGCGGCGCACGGTTTCGATGTTCTGCGCGAACACCTCGACGCCCGAATCGACGACGCGCTCCACGTCCTGGCGCACGCCCTGAAAATCGGGCGTCAGCGCCTCGACCGCCGTGTCCGGTGTGCGCCGCTTGATCGCGCGCACGCAGGCCGCATAGTGCTCTGCCCCGCCATCGCTCAGATCATCGCGATCCACTGAGGTCAGCACGACGTAGCGCAGCTTCATCAGCGCCACGCTGGCGGCGACGTTGTCCGGCTCTTCGGCATCGAGCCAGCCGCGGGGATTGCCCGTATCGACGGCGCAAAAACGGCAGGCGCGCGTGCACACCGCGCCCATCACCATGATCGTGGCCGTGCCGGCATTCCAGCACTCGCCGATGTTGGGACACTTGGCTTCCTCGCAGACCGTGGCCAGGCGGTGCTCGCGTACCGTGCGCCGCACCGCCTCGTACCCGGCGCCGGCCGCCAGTGGCGCCTTGAGCCAGCGCGGCTTGCCCGTGGGTGCAGGTGGCGGTGACGCGCCGTGGGGGCGCACGCCGTCCTTGATGGCCGTGAAACCCTGGGCCGTGCGGTACTTCTCGCCACTGCGCGGCGCCTCGATGGTGACGGGAATGCTCTTGAAATGACTCATGTTCTGGACCGGCCGGCCACGCAGGGCGCGTGTCGGCCCGGCGCCTCATCATAGCCCAGTTGCACCCGCATTCAGCGCCGCCAGGCGCTCCGCCGAGCCGACATCCACCCACTGCCCCCGGAACAGGTCACCGCGGAGCCGTCGCGCCGCAATCGCGCGCCGCAGCACGGGCAACAGGGGAAATCTTCCCGCACTGCAGCCCGCGAACAGCTCCGGCCGGTAAACCCCAATGCCCGCGTAGGTGTAGCGCGTTTCGGCCGTTTCCAGCACCTCGCCATCCTGCAATGCGAAATCGCCAAGCGGATGATGTTCGGGATTGGGCACCAGCACCAGCTGAGCCAGAGCTGCGGGCGCGATAGTCAGGCGCGAAAAATCGATGTCGGTATAGGTGTCGCTATTGACCACCAGGAATGGCGCTGCACCGAGCAGCGGCAGGGCCTGGAAAATCCCGCCTCCGGCCTCCAGAGGCGCGGCCGGTTCTTCGCTGTAGTGGATCTTAAGCCCGAAGCGGCCGCCCTCGCCCACGGCCGCGCGAATTCGTCCGCCGAGCCAGGACAGGTTGATCACCACTTCGCGCACTCCGGCGCGCGCCAGGGCCTCGAGGTGCCAGACGATGAGCGGCTTGCCGCGCACTTCCAGCAAAGGCTTGGGCGTCTGGTCGGTCAGCGGCCGCAGCCGCTCCCCGCGCCCGGCCGCGAGCAGCATCGCCCTCACGCCGGCACCGCCGGGCCGGCGTACACCCGCGCGTTGGCGGGCCCCAGCCCAGGCACGAGCCGGCGCTCCACCCAGTCGCTGAAGCGGCGCAATTCGCCGTACCGCGTTGCCGTGTCGCGCACGTGCTCGAGGGTGCGCGGCAGATCGGCGAGGAACCCCTGCTTGCCATCCCGGTACCACAGACGCGCGAAGATGCCGAGTACCTTGAGATGGCGCTGCAGGCCGATCAGATCAAACCAGCGCAGGAATTCTCCGCGGCTGGCGCCCGCCAGCCCCCCGGCGGCGCGCAAGCGCGCGCGATAGCCATCGAGCCAGGCTTCAACGTCGGCGCGCGGCCAGGCGATGTAACAGTCCTTGAGGAGCGAGACCAGGTCGTAGCCGACCGGACCGGCCACCGCGTCCTGGAAATCGATCACTCCGGGACTGCGTTCGGCGGTGATCATGAGATTGCGTGAGTGATAGTCCCGGTGCACGAGCACGACCGGTTGCTGCAGGGCCTCGCGCTCCAGAAATGCAAAGGTATCGGCAAGCAGCGCGCGCTCTTCCTCATCGAGCACCAGCGCCAGGTGGCGGGCGCAGAACCAGTCGGGGAGCAGCTGCATTTCACGCCGCAGTGCCGCCGCGTCGTACGGCGGCAGCTCGCGCGCACCGCTCGCCCCATGCAGCTGGATCAGCGCCAGTGTGTCGAGCGCCTGTCCGTAGAGCAGCGCAGGGGCCGCCCCGCCATGGAGGTGCGCGAGCATATGAGTGGCACCCAGATCCTCGAGCAGCAACAGCCCGCGCGCGCGATCGGCGGCCTCCACCTCGGGCACGTGGACACCACAGGCACTCAGCAGGCGGGTCACGTGCAGGTAGGGCGCCGTGCCCTCTTTGTCAGGCGGCGCATCCATGATGATCCGCGTGCCGCCCTGCGGCCGCCAGACACGGAAATAGCGCCGAAAACTGGCGTCGGCCGATGCCGGTTCGAGCCGGCTGTCACGCGGCCAGCCCAGCTCGCTCGCCAGCCAATCGCGTATCAGTTCGATGCGCGCGTCGGCGCCGCCCATGTTCATCCAGCGTTGAGTTGGGAGCGGCCATTATAATGGCGCGGCAAATGATTGCCTTCCCGCAATACCGGCGCCGCGCCCGTCTCGCCCTGCTGCTGGGTGCGCTGGCCGCCGGGGCGCAGGCCGCGGACGAGTCCTGCGTCCCGGAGCCGCCGCGCCTGCAGGCCGTGCTGTCGCCCGACGGTGCCATCCGGATCTCGAGCTGCGAGCTCCATGTCGCCGCGAATGGCGACATGGAGCTGCTCGGCAAGGTCACCGTCAACATCAACGGCCGCGAGCTGCACTGCGAGCGCTTGAGCTACGTCGCCAGTACGCATGAGCTGAAGCTCGTGGGCGCCGTCAGCTACGAGGATGCGGGCCTGCGCGTGACGGGCGAGACCGGCAACTATGACGACAGCGGCGCCCAGTTCCGGCACGCGATGTTCGAGTTCCTGAAGCACCCGGGCCGCGGCGAGGCCGACGCGGTCTACATGCACCAGCCCGATCGGATCGAACTTGACCACGTCGTCTACACGACCTGCCCGCCCGGATCGGCCGCGTGGCAGCTGCGTGCGCAGCACATCACGCTGGACACACGCAAGCTGCGCGGCGTCGGGCGCAATACACGTGTCGTGTTCAAGGGAGTACCCATACTCTACCTGCCATGGATCTCTTTTCCGCTGAGCGATGCGCGCCAGACGGGGTTCCTGTTCCCGACCCTGGGCAGCTCATCGCGCAACGGTGCAACGCTGTCGACGCCCTGGTACTGGAACATCGCCCCCAACAAGGACCTGACGCTCACGCCGACGGTTTACTCCAGTCGCGGTATCGACACGGGGCTCGAATACCGGCTGCTGACGGGCAGCGGCAGCGGCACCTTCCAGGCCAACTACCTGCCGGACGATCGCGTCACGGGGCTCGATCGCAGCTGGCTGCGGCTGCACGCGAATTCCTACTTCGGCGCCTGGCGTGCGAAGGTCGACGCCGAGAACACCAGCGACACCCATTACTTCGAGGACTTCGCCGATGGCCCCCAGGTCAGCAGCACCATCTTCCTGCCGCGTGACCTGCGCCTGGGCCTCAACGGGGAAGTGTGGCAATTGCGCGCTCAAGTGCTGCAGTTCCAGACCCTCGATGACCAGCTCGCCGCCGCCGACCGGCCCTACGCCGAGTTGCCGCGTCTGACGGCCGCGGCCAGCTGGCGCGGCACTTCGGGGCTGGGGAGCGACTTCGACAGCGAACTGACCGATTTTCAGCGCAGCACCGGGACCACGGGCTGGCGTGCCCGGGTGCAACCGGGCATCGGATTTGAATTCCTGCGGCCGGGGTTCTACCTGCGCCCGCGGGCCGACTGGGATCTGACGGTCTACCGGCTGCAGGACGCGCCGACTGCGGACGCCTCGCCCACGCGCAGCCTGCCGATACTGAGCCTCGACAGCGGCCTGCGGCTCGAGCGCATCGCCGCGGACGGCGCGCGCCTGCTGACGCTCGAGCCGCGGGCCTACTACGTCTATATTCCGTATCGGGATCAGAGCGCGCTGCCGGTGTTCGACTCCGGCCTGCCCGACCCGAATTTCGTGGCACTGTTCCGTCCCAACCGCTACGCCGGGTACGACCGGCTGGGCGACGCGAACAACCTGACGCTGGCCGTGACAGCGCGCATGCTGGGCGCGCAGAACGGCCAGCGTCTTCTCAGTGCGACGCTGGGCCAGACCCTGCATTTCTCACAGCCGCGCGTGTTGCTGCCTGGCGAGACTCCCGATACGCGCCGGCGCTCCGACCTGCTCGCGGATGTCGAGCTGACGGCCTACCACGACTGGAACCTGCACTATGAGGTCGCCTGGGATCCGACCCAGTCCGAAACGGAAAAGTCGCTGTTCAGCCTGCAATATCGCCCGCAGGGCAACCAGGTGATCAATCTGGGGTATCGCTTCACGCGCGGCTCGGTCGAGCAGGCGGAGACATCCATGGCCTGGCCGCTGGCACGGCGCTGGGATTTCTACGGCCGCGTGGTGTATTCGATCTTCGACCGCCGGCTGATCGAGAGCTTCGCCGGATTGCAGTACAAGGATACCTGCTGGGGATTACGCGTCGTGATGCGCGATTCGGTCAGTAACCGGGCGGGCACGCGCGATACCGGCTGGTACCTCCAATTGGAACTCAAGGGGCTCTCCAGTGTCGGATCGGCTGCCGACTCTTTCCTGCTGGGTTCGATTCAGGGATACTCTCCGACCTCCTCAAGCCATTGAGCCTCAAAGAAAAATGACAACCCGCAGATTGCCGACCCGCTGGCTGGCGACCTTAGGCCTGGCCTTCGCCACCACGGTGTTCGCGGCCCCGCCCACTGCGCCGAGCTCGCCGCGAGTCCACCCAAGCCGCGGCACCACCCTCGATCGCGTGGTCGCGGTCGTCAACGACGGGGTCGTACTGGAAAGCGAACTCGACAGCGAGGTGCAGGCCGTGTCGCTGCGCCTGCGTGCGCAGAATGTGGCGCTGCCGGCGGAACAGGTGGTGCGCGAGCAGGTGCTGGAGCGCCTGGTGCTCGAAACCATCCAGGATCAGCACGCCGAACATGCCGGCATCACCGTGTCCGACGAGCAGGTCAACTCCGCGCTCCAGGACATCGCCCGCCGCAACAATGTCAGTTTCGAGCAGCTGCCGAACAAGCTGGCGGCGGAGGGCCTGGTGTATGCCGACTACCGCAGCAATCTGCGGCGCGAAATCCAGCGCCAGCTCCTGCGCGCCCGCGACGTCGTACAGCGCATCAGCATCACCCCGCGCGAACTGGAGCAGTACATCGAGCGGCAGAAGGGCACCGCTTCCGCCAACAATGAATACAATATTTCCCACATCCTGGTCGCCATCGCCCAGGACGCCAATCCCGGGCAGCTCACGGCGGCGCGCTCCAAAGCCGAGGACCTCGTCACGCGCGCCCGCAATGGCGAGGCCTTCAATCAGCTGGCGGTGAGTTATTCGGACAGCCAGACCGCGCTGGACGGCGGCACGCTGGGCTGGCTCAAGGGCCCGGCCCTGCCGACTTTCCTCGCCGACATCGTGCCACGCATGAAACCTGGCCAGATCAGCGATGTGATCCAGACGGGCAGCGGCTTCCATCTCGTGCGACTCAACGACATGCGCATGGTCACCAACACCCAGATCGTCAAGCAGACTCACCTGCGCCACATCCTGCTGAAGACCACGGAAATCCAGGACGACGCAACCGTGCGGCAGAAGCTCTCGGAGATGCGCGCGCAGATACTCGCCGGCGCCGACTTCGCGGTGCTGGCCAAGGCCAGTTCCGTCGACCCGGGCTCCGCCATCGAGGGCGGCGACCTGGGCTGGACGACGCTCGAGAGCTTCGCGCCTGAATTTGTCCGCCAGGCGGACCAGCTCAAGGACAATGAAATCAGCGAGCCCTTCCAGACGCAGTTTGGCTGGCACATCGTGCAGATGCTCGGCCGGCGCGATTTCGACAACACCGCCACGGCGGAACGCGAGCAGGCCTTCGAGCAGCTGCGCGCGAGCCGTGTCGACGAGGCGACAGATATCTGGTTGCAGCAGCTGCGTGACGAGGCTTACGTCGAACTGAAGCTCTGATCATCGAGGCGTCCGTGCCCACGATCCCGAGCAGTAGCGGCCGGCCCATCGCCCTGACCTGCGGAGAGAGCGCCGGCATCGGGCCCGATCTGTGCCTGGCCGCGGCGCTGCGGGCGCGCGATTATCCCCTGGTGTGCCTGGCCGATCAGCAGATGCTGCAGGAGCGGGCGCGCGCTCTTGGGGTCTCGTGCCAGTTCAGCGAGTACCGCGAGGAGCTGGCGCCATCACGCATCGCCGGCGCCCTGAGCGTGCTGCACCTGCCGCTGGCAACGCGCGCCGTCCCCGGCCGGCTCGATCGGCGCAATGCGCGCGCCACGCTGCAGCTCATCGATCGCGCCATCGATGGTTGCCGCAGCGGGGAGTTTGCGGCGATGGTCACGGCACCGGTGCAGAAGAGCGTCATCAACGAGGCCGGGATTCCCTTCACCGGGCACACCGAATACATCGCCGCACGCTGCCAGGTGCCACGGGCGGTCATGCTGCTCATCGCCGGCCGGCTGCGCGTCGCGCTGGCGACCACGCACCTGCCGCTGCGCGACGTAGCCGCCGCCATCACGCAGGAGAGTCTGCTCGCGGTGCTGCAGATCCTCAGCGCGGATCTCAGAACGCGCTTCCTCATTGCCAAGCCGCGCATCGCGGTGTGCGGACTCAATCCCCACGCGGGCGAGAGCGGGCACCTGGGCAATGAGGAGCAGCTCGTCATCACTCCGGCGCTGGCGGCGGCACGAGCCCTGGGTCTCGACGTGCTCGGGCCCTTCCCGGCCGATACGTTGTTCGTGCCCCGCAATCTCGAGCCCTACGACGCCGTACTGGCGATGTATCACGACCAGGGGCTGCCGGTGCTCAAGCATGCGGGGTTCGGCGCCGCCGTCAACATGACGCTCGGCCTGCCGATCCTCCGCACCTCCGTCGATCACGGCACCGCACTCGACCTCGCCGGCACCGGCCGCGCCGAGGCCGGGAGCCTGCTTGCGGCGATCGAACTGGCCGCCACCTTGAGCGCGCTGCGGCACTGAGCCGCGCCATCCCCTCACACCCATGCGCGCGCGCAGGCGATTTGGGCAGCATTTCCTGCACGATCCGGCCGTGATCGAGCGGATCGTGGCGGCCATCGCTCCACGCCGCGACCAGGCGCTGGTGGAAATCGGACCGGGTCACGGTGTACTGACCCTGCCGGTGCTCGCCGCCAGCGGCACACTCGATGTCATCGAGATCGACCGTGACCTGGCCGCGGCGCTGCGTGTGCGCTTCGCCACTGAGCCCGCCCTGCACCTGCACGAGGGCGATGCGCTCGAATTCGACTACGGCGCACTGGCGAAGGAACGCGGACAGCGGCTGCGGGTCATCGGCAATCTGCCTTACAACATCTCCACACCGCTCCTGTTTCATTTGCTGGCGCACAGCGCGCACATCGCCGACCTGCATTTCATGCTGCAGCGGGAAGTCGTCGATCGCATCGTGGCGGTGCCCGGGAGCCGCCAATATGGCCGGCTCGGCGTCATGCTGGCGCCGCTGGCGCGGGCCACCCGGCTGCTGGAGATCGGCCCGGGCGCCTTCCGTCCAGCACCCCGCGTAAGGTCGGCCCTGCTGCGTCTGGACATATTACCGGGCCTGCCCGCGTGGGCCGCCGGGCCGCACTACGGCGCGGTGGTCGCAGCCGCATTCGGCCAGCGGCGCAAGACACTGCGCAATGCGCTCGCCGGATTGCTCGACGCCACCCAGATCGCCGCCGCGGGCATCGACCCTGGAGCACGCGCCGAGACCCTGGCGCCGGCGCAATTCGGGCAGTTGGCGCTGGCAGTGGCGGCTGCCACGCCGCTGTGATTCACTAGCCCCAGGAGGCATCGATGTCCGCTTACCGCCAGCTGCTGGTGGCGATTGACCTGGGCGAACAGAGCCGCGCCGTGGCCGAAAAGAGCGCGGAACTCGCGCGCCTCTGGCAGGCGAAGCTCCAGCTGCTCCATGTCATCGAATTCGTGCCCGTGGAACCCATGAGCGACGCGCTGGTGCCCGTGGTGCAGATCGACGACCGGCTGATCGCGCGGGCCGGCGAGCAGCTGCAGGCCCTGGCGGTCGCGGTGGGGCTGGAGGCCTCCAGCTGCCGCGTGGCGACCGGCAGCGTCAAGGGCGAGCTGCTCCGGCACGCCCGCGAGTGCGGCGCGGACCTGATCGTGCTGGGATGCCGTGAGCGCCATGGCCTGTCCATCCTCGTGAATTTCACCGAAGACACCGTGCTGCACGGCGCACCCTGCGACGTGCTGGCCCTGCGTGTGAGGTAGCGCCGCCGTGTCGGACCGCCACCAGATCCAGGTCGCCGTCGAAAGCGCCTATCTCGAGGAGCAATCCGAGCCCTCCGAACACCGCTTTGTGTTCGCCTATACGGTGACGCTGCACAATTCTGGGCAGGTGCCGGCCAAGCTTCTGACGCGCCACTGGATCATCACCGATGCCAACGGACGCACCCAGGAAGTGCGTGGCGAGGGTGTCGTCGGCGAGCAGCCGCACCTCAAGCCCGGCGAGGGATTCCGCTACTCGAGCGGCGCGGTCCTGGAAACCCCCGTGGGTGCGATGCACGGGAGCTATCAGATGCTGGGCGATGACGGCCAGCGCTTCGATGCGCCGATCCCGGCGTTCCGGCTCGCCAAGCCGGGGCTCCTGCACTGAGCGCCGGCCGCCCCGGCCGCTCCCGGCCCTGAACCGCCATGGCGCGCTGGGCCATCGGGGACGTACAGGGGTGCTGTGCTGAGCTCAACGAGCTGCTGGCGCGGCTGCGCTTCAATGCCGATCGCGATGTGCTGTGGTTCACGGGCGACCTGGTGAATCGAGGACCCGAGTCCCTCGCCGCGCTGCGACGCGTCCATGCACTGGCGGACAACGTGATCGTCGTGCTGGGCAATCACGATCTGCACCTGCTGGCCGCGGCGCACGTACCCGGGCACAGACTGCGGCGCAGCGACACGCTCGGCGAGATCCTCGCTGCCAGCGACCGGGAGCGCCTGCTCAGCTGGCTCATCGCCTGCCCGCTCGCGCACCTGGATCCTGAGCGCCAGGACCTGCTGGTACACGCCGGGCTCGTGCCGCAGTGGGATGCGCCGCTGGCCGCGCGGCTCGCCGCGGAAGTGGCGCGCTCGCTCCAGCATGATCCGCGCGCGCTGCTCGAATCCATGTACGGCGACAAGCCGGATCAGTGGGACGAGGCCCTGCGCGGCATGGACCGGCTGCGCTTCGTCATCAATGTGCTGACCCGGATCCGGGTCTGCACCGCGCAGGGACGCATTGATCTCAAGCAGAAGGGCACGCCCGCCGAAGCGCAGGCACCCTGGCAGCCCTGGTTTGCCCTTAAAGGAAGGGCCAGTGCCGCCACGCGCGTCATCTTCGGCCATTGGTCGGCGCTGGGCTTTTACCGCAGCAATGGACTGTTGGGAATCGATACCGGCTGCGTGTGGGGCGGCGCGCTCACGGCCGTGAACCTGGATGATCCCGAGGCCCCACCGATCGCCGTCCCTGCGCAGCTGAAATCGGCAAGCGCCGTGCCGCGCGAGTGAGGGGGGCGCTTAAGGACCGAAGTGCAGCCTGAGCAACCCGGTCTGCGCTGAATAGATGCCCAGCGGCACCGCCAGCACGGTGGCCTCACCCGTAGCAGGCACACTCAGGATCACCCGCTCATCGCCCCTGATTTCCAGGTGCGCAAAGCTCCCCGGCTGGACCAGGAATTCAAGGCGGATTGGCCAGGCATGTCCCGGCAGCGGGCGCAGGCTGAAATCGCCCTCACCACTGAGTGCCGTGAGTGCCACGCGCAGGTTGTTCCGGTTCCAGCTCTGCCCCAACGGAGCGGCGCTGGCGCCCGCCGGGAATTCGGCCAGCAATTCACTGACGGCCGGCTCCGGAGGCGCCGGTGCGTGCCGCCAGGGCCAATGCCAGTGCGAGGGGCCCAGCCGCGCCACATGGCTACAGGCGCCCAGGGCCGCCAGGAAAATGAGTAGCGCAGTGAGCGCTCCGGCGCGTCGGCTTCTTCCCGCGAGGGCTTGGGTCACGGCTCTTTCCTTTAAGCGGCTTGGGCGTGCCCGGCGCAGTCGCCCCAGGTGCCCCGATATGCGTACCATACGCGAGCCGCAGCGGTTAATCAGCTGTCGGAATTCGTCGACAGGAACGCATGCCATGGATTTGCTGAGAGCTTTGAACCTGCAGCGCTGGGTCGATGACAACCGGCATCTGCTCAAACCCCCCGTGGGCAACAAGCTCATCTACCGCGACAGCGAATTTCTGGTCATGGCGGTCGGCGGACCGAATTCGCGGCGTGACTTCCACGTCGATCCGGCCGAGGAGTTCTTCCACCAGCTCGAGGGCGACATGGTGCTGCGGGTGTACGAAGGCGGGGCGATCCGCGATGTGCCGATTCGCGCCGGGGAGATTCTGCTGCTGCCGCCGCGCGTGCCGCACTCGCCCCAGCGCCCCGCCCATTCGGTGGGCCTGGTGATCGAGCGGGCGCGGCGGCCTGGGGAGCGCGACGGACTGCAGTGGTATTGCGAGCACTGCGGAGCACTGCTGTACGAGGAATATCTGGAGCTCAAGGACATTGAGACGCAATTCCCGCCAGTGTTCGACCGCTACTACAGCAATCCTGAACACCGCCGCTGCCGGCAGTGCGGCACCGTGGCCCCCGGGGCCACGGCGGCACCGGGCGGAAGCCACGATGCTGCACGCTGAAACCAGCGTCGCGACCTGGTGTGAACTTGACGGCCGCCGCTTTCAGGTCGACCTCGCGCGTGCACACGATCTGGCCATCGCGCTCGACTTCGATGGCCAGCAGCCGCGCTGGTTTGAGGCGCCCGCGGCGCGCAGCACCGCGCTTGCCAGCGGGAGCTTCAGCGGCCGCGTCGAGCTGGGTGCGGGCTGCAACTGCAGCAGCCTGTCGCTCACGCCCCATTGCGACGGAACCCATACCGAGTGCGCCGGCCACCTCACGCGCGAGCCGCTTGCGGTGCGCACGGTCGTACCGGCCGGATTCGTCCCGGCACTGCTCCTGAGCGTCGCACCGGTGCGCGCCACGGAAACAGCGGAAAGCAGTGGACCGCCGATGGCCGCGACCGATCGACTCATCACGGCCGAGGCCATCCGTCGGGCCTGGCCTGCGGCGCCGGCCTTCGCACCGCGGGCGCTCATCGTGCGCACGCTCCCCAATGCGCCCTCCAAGCGCAGCATGGATTATCGCGACCATCCGGCGCCCTACCTGTCACTGGGCGCGGCGTCACTCATGGTCGAGCGCGGCATCGAGCACCTGCTGCTCGACGTGCCTTCTGCGGATCGCGCCGATGATGGCGGCCAGCTCAGCGCACATCGTGGATTCTTCGGCCTGCCCGGCGGCAGCACGAGCCTGGCAGCAGTGCAGCGCCCACAATGCACGATCACCGAGCTGGTGTACGTCGACGATCTGGTTGCCGACGGCAGCTACCTGCTGAGTCTGCAGATTCCCTCGCTCGGCGGCGATGCCGTCCCGTCGCGCCCGCTGCTGTATCCGCTGCGCCCCGTATGAGCGTTGCGATGGACGTGAGTGCCGCGGAGGCTCTGGATCGTGCCGACGGGCTCGCACACCTGCGCGAGCAATTCGCCTTGCCGCGCGCGGCCAGCGGTGCCGAGCTCACCTACCTGTGTGGCCATTCACTCGGCCTGGCGCCGCGCGCAGCCCGCGCCAGCGTGATGCAGGAAATCGAGGACTGGGAACGACTCGCCGTGCACGGTCATGAGCAGGGGCGACGCGCCTGGATTGGCTACGCCGAACGCCTGGCGCCGCTACTGGCACCGCTCGCTGGAGCGCTGCCCGATGAAGTCGTGGCGATGAATTCCCTGAGCGTCAACCTGCACCTGCTGCTCGCCAGCTTCTATCGCCCGAGTCCGGCGCGCCATCGCATCCTCATCGAGGCGGGCGCCTTCCCCTCTGATCGCCACGTGCTTGGCTCCCAGCTCCAGTGGCATGGCTACGATCCGGCCACTTCGCTGGTGGAACTGGCGCCGCGCCCCGGGGAAGAGCTGTTGCGCGCCGAGGATATCCAGGCCTGCATCGACACCGAAGGCGCCGCGCTCGCCCTGGTGCTGTGGCCGGGCGTGCAGTACCGCACCGGACAGGCGTTCGCACTGGAGGAGATCGCGCGGGCCGCGCGCCGCGTGGGCGCCGGCGTGGGCTTCGACCTGGCGCACTCCATCGGTAACCTGCCGCTCGCGATGCACGATTGCGGTGCTGATTTCGCCGTCTGGTGCAGCTACAAGTACCTGAACGGCGGCCCGGGTGCGATCGGCGGCGCGTTCGTCCATGAGCGCCACGCCTTCAACGCCTCGCTGCCGCGCCTGGCAGGCTGGTGGGGGAGCGATCCGCACTCCCGCTTTCGGATGAGCGGCGAATTCGAACTGACGGCGGGCGCAGCGGGCTGGCAGATCAGCAATCCGCCCGTGCTGTCGGCCGCACCGCTCCTGGCCTCGCTCGCCCTGTTCGCCTCCGCCGGCATCGCACCGCTCCGTGAGAAATCGCGGCGCCTCACGGATTTCCTGCACGCGGCACTACTCGATCGGTGCGGCAGTGGCATCGAGATCATCTCACCGGGGCAGTCCGCCGAGCGCGGCGCCCAGCTCTCGTTCCGCGTGAACGGCGGGAGTCTGCGCGCGCGGCGCGTGCACGCCGCGCTGGGACGCCGCGGCGTCGTCAGCGACTGGCGCGAACCCGACACCATCCGCCTCGCACCGGTGCCGCTGTACAACCGCTACGCCGATGCCTGGCACGCCGCCGAGCAGCTGGCCGCAGCGCTGC